>Ga0272441_10004847_pt1 | contig 23878 bp, 18 predicted proteins | sample SSMProp6N_FD_193582 | JGI IMG/M metagenome (GOLD analysis project Ga0272441, IMG submission 193582) | Marine sediment archaeal communities from Little Sippewissett salt marsh, Falmouth, MA, United States - SSM-Prop-6N | ecosystem: Environmental > Aquatic > Marine > Wetlands > Sediment ...
GAGTCGTCGTCCCCGTACAGATCGCATTCGTTGGTCCAGGCGGCGTCCGGCACATAGTTGTTGTTGAGCTGGACCTCCGACGGACAACCCGCGGTGAGGATCATGGTGAGGCCCATGGCGAGGATCACCGGCAGGCTCACAGTTGTTCGGGATAGTAGAATACGTGTCATTGCGGTGACCTCTCGGGTTGATATCATAGACGTCTCCAGGCAAAGCCCAGGGCATACTTCATAGGCTTCCTGATTATAGAGCCTTTTGGGTGCGGAGGAAAGGGGGCGCGGTTGCGCTGGTCATCTCGGGGCTTGTCACGGGCCGCATGGGAGGCGCCGCATGGCGGACTCCAACCTGGACCAGGTCACTTGCCGAATCGGTCTTGACCCTTGGTTTGCCACCACTGTAGCCAGCGCTTGAGCGCCTCCTCCCGATCCCGTTTGTCCTGATCGAACCGATAGCCCAGGGTTTCACCCGTGAGCTGATGAAGCTCCTGGGAGGCCAAGAACCGACACTCGGACTCCTTGTGCCCCAAGGCGTCGATGAGCCACTGCACCCGGTGCTGTTTCTGGCTCTTGTCCCACCAGGTCCGCCAGCGGCGCCGAGAGTCTCCGAAGGCCTGCTTGGTGATGAGCAGCAGGGCCCGCTGGGCCGCCTCCGCAGTGTCGGTGTCGCGGTCGGCGGCCAGCTCGATGAGCCGGGGTACGCCGCGGGTGTCTCGCAGGGCGCCCAGCACCTCGGCCGCGCAGCGACGGCGGAAGGGCACGGGCCCCACGAGCTCGGCGCGTAGGTGTTCGAGAACAGGCCGGAGCTCTTGATCCTGCCAATAGGCCTTGAGCACCTCGGTCGCCACCCGTCGCACGGGTGGGGCGCTGTCGAAGACCCGGTCGAGCAGCCGCTGCAGCACCTCGGGGGCGTGGAGCTCGGAGAAGATGAAGGTGGCGTAGTATCGGACCTCCGGGTTCTCCGAGCCCATGAGCTCGATCAGGTACGGCACGCCCAGGTCTCGCATGCGAACCATGAAGTGGATCAGCGGTCCGTGGGCGCTCGGCTGGGGGAGCTTGCCATGCTGGCCCATCCGCTCCTGGGCCAGCCGTCCGGGAAAGCGAAAGGCCACGAGCTTGAGGGCCGGCTCACCCATGGACTGCAGCGCCGCCCCGGCCAGATCGCCCACCTCACCGCCTTTCTCGAGGTCGTCGATGAGGGACCAGATGTCCTCGGTGCGAGGCGCTCCGCCCTGGGCGGTCTCGACTCCTCCAGCGGCGTCCACAGTCGTGGGAGACTCGCCGTCGGTCGGGTCACTGGGTGTCGCGTCGCCGCCGGTCACCACCTCGCCGGCAGCGGCGTCGTCGATGGACGAGTCGAGGGTGCCGCCGTTGGCGTCGTTGGTGTCGTCCGTGATGCCCGAATCCGTCAGGCTGTAGTAGCCGACCGAGGTGATCGCCCGCTCGGGATCTTCGAGCGGATCAGCCACCTGCTTGGGGGGCGAATCGTCGGTGGGCGGCGGATCCTGAGAAGCGGTCGACACGGTCCTGGGCTCCGGTCGATGGTCCACCAGGAGATCCGGGAAGGCTGGCTGCACCTTGTGTGCGGCCCAGTCCGGCCCGTCCGGGGGCTCGTCCTGGGGTTGCTCCATCAGGGCGCCGTCCTCCTGCGGGGCACGTACGGTGACGGGGCCCGAGGTCACCGGCGGGGCCTGCCAGGCGTCGCCATTCGAGGCCTCTGGGCTCCCCGTGGAGGTCTTCGGTGACAGCTTGCTCTGGTCATCGTGGACCTTGCTGGCGGACGAGTACTGTGCCTGCTTGGCCTTGAGGATCAAGCGCTGGAAGGCCTGGGAGATCTGGTAGCTGATGAACACCAGGGATTCGGGCAAGGCCGGATCCACGGGGCGCAGCCCGTCGTCCGCGTACAGGAAGCAGACCACGCGGTTCCGGATCAGCACCGGCATGATGAAGGCCGACGCGGGCACGGGCCGATCCATTTCCGCCAGGAGCCCGAAGTTGATGCCCTCGTCATAGATGGGCCCAAAGTAATATCCCTTGCTCTCGAGGGTGGAGCGGAAGATGGACGGCAAGGTCAGTGGGATGGAAACCTCGGCGATCCGGGTGTCGTCGGCGATGCCGTTGCGGGTGGAAAGGCGCCCCACGGCCTGGTCCCCGAAGACGGTGAACACGGACACGTGCTCGAAGTAGCCGGCCACGGCGCGCAGCAGGATCGCGAAGATCTCGTTGCGCTCCGTGGTCTCGCCCAGACGCGCCACCGCATCGTCGAAGGACAGCGGTGTTGCGTCGAAGGGCGCCCCTGGCTCTCCTTCCTCTTCTCCTGGCCCAGGCGCCGGCTCGGGCCCAGGCGCCGGCTCGGGTGTCGGCTCGGGCGCAGGCGCGTGCTCAGGCGTCGGTTCTGGCTCTGGCTCGGGCGCGGGCGCCGGCTCGGGTGTCGGCTCGGGCGCAGGCGCGTGCTCAGGCGTTGGCTCTGGCTCAGGCGTCGGCTCTGGCTCAGGCGTCGGCTCAGGCACCGGCTCGGGCTCAGGCTCGAGCGTCGGCGCCGCCGTGGGCAGGTCCGGTGTGTCGAAGGCAGGCATGCCAAGGGTCGTTTGCTTGGCGCTGGGCTCGGCCTCGCTGGTGGCTTCGCTCTCCACCCCACGGGTGAGGTCGATCTCGCCGGCCGCGGTCTGGGTCGACCGTTCGGACGATGGCTCTGGCACGGGCATGGGCTCGCTGGGCGTGCCACCGATTTCGCCGGCCGCGGTCTGCGCCATGGGCGCGAAGGAGTGGGGGAGGGTCGTCGAGCGCCCAAAGGGCTCCTGTGGTGAGCGGTCGTCGATCTGGGGCCCGGGATCCGGGGCGGGAAGGGCATCGGGCGGTGCCACCGGCGGCTCGCTGAGCGAGATGGGCATGCCCACCAGGGTTTCGGCCTTCACCCCGGCAAAGGGATCGCCCCATTCCGAGTTGGTAAAGTCCTGCCCCATTGGCTGGAAGCCGCTCACCTCTTCGGGGGCTGGTTGAGCTTGACTGTCCTCAGGCGAGGCTCCGTCTGGAGACACAGCCGGAGCTTCGTCTGGAGACACAGCCGGAGCTTCGTCTGGAGACACAGCCGGAGCTTCGTCTGGAGACACAGCCGGAGCTTCGTCTGGAGACACAGCCGGAGCTTCGTCCAGAGACGCAGCCGGGGCTTCGTCACCGGTGATCGGGAAGGCCTCGGGGGCCGCGCCCTCGTGATCCACGGGCAGGATCGGCTTGGCGGGCTTGCCCAGCCGCTTGACCAGCCCGGCGTACCGCAGCGGCATCTTGACGCCGTAGATGTGCTCCAGGCTCTCGTAGAGCCGGAACTCGGGCACTACCCCGGGGATGATGGTCAGTCCGAGCATGAACCCGATTTCGTCGAGGCGTCCGCGGTCCGGAGGATCGGTGACCAGCACGTGCAGGGAGTCCGGCGTGGCGTTGACCGGCACGATAAGGTACTTCTCCGCTAGCTTTTGCGGGAAGATCTTGGTCTGTTCCCCGGCGCATTCGAAGTCCACCGCGGTGAGATCGGCCGGCGGTATCCCCGAGGTGGCGTAGAGATAGCGCAGCAGGGTGGGCTCGTCGACGACGTTCATCTCCAACAGGATGGTGTCCAGGCTACCGCCGAAGATGACCTGCCGTTGGAAGGCCTCCTCCATCCGTTTTACGGTTACGATGCCGTACTGTACCAGGAGCGAACTCAGCTTGCTTGACATGGCTCACCGCCCCGTTGAGGGTTACCAGAGCAGTGGGAATAGGTCAAACAATTACCGTGTTTTCCTGTGTATGACGAGCGTGTCCGCGATCTTGTCGTGCAGACCCTGGCGGCGGTTGTCAAAGGCGGTCCAGACGAAGCCCAGCCCGAAGTAGGCGACACAGAGGCCCGCGCCCAAAATTCTCGCTGTGCAGACGCCTGCGCCGGGTTTCTCTCCGCGTTTGTCGACGACGACCAGACCCAGGGTGCGCATGCCCACGGTACTAGACCAGATCACATGTCCGATGAGGAAGTAGACACCGGCCACCGCAGCGCCGAAGACCAAGCCTCCCACCACCAAGGGGTCACCTTGGAGGTGGAGCTGTACGAGGTAGTCGTACAGGGGCAGCGTGGAGGAGGGCAGAGCCACCTCGAAGAGCCTCACCCAGACCCAGCCCAGGAAACCCAGCGGCGGCAGGAGCACGAGCACGTCGAGGACAAAGGCGGCCAGGCGACGCCAGACGCCCGCCAGCGTTGGGTCATCAGGGAGCGGGTGGGGTTGGCCTGAAGGCATGGGGTTTTTGCATCGCAAGGGAGTCTCCCCGAGTCAAGAAAATTCGCGGGCAGGTCGGGTTGGGGCTGCCGTTGGACGCGCCGGCGGCCGGACCGCGGCATTGACGTGATCGATGCGCCTGGCTATCCTCCGCCCATGTCAGAGTCTCCGGGGCCGTTCGAGCCATCCCGTCGCGCTCTGGTGATCGACCTGTTGGCGGCGGCGGCGCTGTCGGCGGCGTTCTTCATCTACTATCAGTTCGCTTCCACGCACCTGTGTGGCACGGACCCCTATTACCACATCAAGTTCGCCCAACTTACCCGCCTCCAGGGCCCGATCCTCGATTTCCCCTGGGCGCAGTGGTCCTCCTGGCGAGACGCCTTCTTTGACAAGGAGGTCCTCTACCACCTCTATCTTTCCTTGTTCACCTGGGGCGACCTGATGACGGGCGCCAAGGTGGCCAACGTGGTCCTGGGCACGGCCATCTTCACCGTCTTCATGCTGGTGCTGCGACTCAACGGGGTCAGGTGGGCGTGGCTCTGGTGGGTTCTGCTGATCTCCTCGGGGGGCTACTTCCTGTTTCGTATGAACGTCACGCGCCCCCAGGTCTTTTCGGTGCTCATCCTGCTTCTGGGGCTGCACTTCCTGATCAATGAGCGGCACTGGATCGTCGGCCTGGTCTCGCTTTTGTACTCGCTGTCGTACACCGGTCACTACCAGTACGTGGGTCTTGCGCTGGGCTACGTGGGAGTGATCTACCTGATGGAGCGGCGGCTGCCCTGGAAGATCTTCGTGTGGGCCCTGTGCGGCATGGTCCTGGGTTGGATCGTGCACCCAAACTTCCCGAACAACGTGTCGGGTTTTTTTCTGCAGAACGTGCTGGTCATCGCCAACCAATGGGCGCCCAAGGTGAACCTGAACATGGGTGGCGAGCTCAACCCCATGACCACGCGCAGCATGCTCGGGGTCAACACCGCCACCCTGGTACCCCTGTGGCTCGCCTTCACCTATGGGCTCATCAAGCGTCCCCCCGTGAGCTCGAAGACGGCGTTTCTGTTCGCCGCTTCCACCCTGTATCTGATCCTGACCCTGTTCACCAAGCGCTTTGCCGAGTACTGGATCCCGGTAACCCTGCTTTTCTGTGCCTTCTTCTTCTCGCCTCTGGTCTCGGGATGGGAGCCGGTGAAGAAGATCTACCGTTTCTTTGCCGAGCGGACCCTCATCGGTTGCGTCGTTGCCGCGGTGCTCTTTCCCCTGACCCTGGTGTGGCTGGCCGTGGTGGCCCTGCGTGGCGGCCCCGCGCGGGCGGCCCGTTTCGCCGCGGTGGCCCGGGCCGGCGGGGTGCTGTTCCTGGTGGGGTTGGTGGTGATCCTCGGGGTGACGTTCATTCGAAGCCACTTCGACTCGTTCAAGCAGGTCAACCGCTGCGGGGACACCACCTACGGTCCCTCGGCCCGGTTCGTACGGGACGAGATCCCGGCAGGCAAGCAGGTGATGACCTGCGATTGGGACGACGCGCCGTACGTCTTCTACTACAGCCACAAGCACTACTACACGGTGTTTTTGGACCCCAACTTCATGTACGTGTGGCGGCCCGATGTCTGGCACAGGTGGGACCGGCTCACCCACGCCAAGGACCAGGATCCCCTGCACACCCTTCGCAATTTTTTCAAAGCGGACTATGTCTATTGCACCAGTGACTTCGGGGCCTTCCGGAGTCAGCTGACCCGGCAGGCCGACGCTGAGCAGGTCTATCCACCGTCGAGGGTGCGGGACCAGTATCAGGACTGCCGCCGACAGGGGGACTGCCTCATGTGCTCGACGACCAGTGACTGCCCCAAGGGAGCCATCTGCAAGCACCCCGGCGCGATCAACCGGCCCACGCGAAGCAAGCCGAAGCGGTGCGAGCCCGATCCCCACGTCTTCATCTTCCGGGTCAAGTGATGGACCTGCCGCTGGCCACTCCGGATCTTCCCGGGACGGGCGGACACATCGGGACGGCCCCTGAGGACTTCCAGGTCACCGAGGTTCCGCGGTACGCGCCCTCGGGTGAGGGGGATCACTGTTTCGTGCGGATCCGCAAGAAGGGAATCACCTCCTGGGAGGCGGCGGCCCGTCTGGCCGGTGCGCTGGAGCGGCGACCCGGGGACGTGGGCCTGGCGGGAATCAAGGATCGGCGGGCCGTGGCCGACCAGTGGCTGTCGTTGCCGGATGTGGATCCCGCCGACGCCCTTGCCCTGGACCTGCCCGACGTGGAGATCCTCGAGGCCGCGCGTCACGGCCACAAGCTCCGCACCGGGCACCTGGCGGGGAACCGGTTCGTGGTGCGGCTGTACGGCGTCCGAGTCGATGCCCCGGCGCGGGCGCGGGCGATTCTGGACCGGTTGGCCAGGGAGGGAGCCTACCATTATTTCGGACCCCAACGCTTTGGCTCCAGGGGCGACAATGCTCAGCGGGGGCGCGACTTTCTCGCCGGAGAGACGCGGATCCGGGACCGGCGTCAGCGGCGGCTGGTGCTCAGCGCCCTCCAGTCGGAGCTCTTCAACGCCTACCTGGTGGCCAGGACCGGGACGTCCCTGCGAGAGCCCCTGGTCGGCGAGGTCGTGCAGAAGACCGACACCGGCGGGATCTTCGCCGTGGAGGACGCGGTGGAGGTGGCCGGACGGATGGCGGAAGGGGCGGTGGTGGTCACGGGGCCGCTCTTCGGGCCGAAGATGCGCCGGCCCCCCGAAAAGGCAGCGCCCCGAGCCCTGGAGGACCAGGTGCTGGCCGACGCGGGGCTGGAGGTGACGGCCTTCGACCCCTGGAAGCGCATCGCCCCCGGGGGCCGCCGGCCGCTGGTCGTCTGGCCGCGGCACCCAGGCGTGCGCGAGGTCGACGCCGGGCTGGAGGTCCGGTTCGACCTGCCTCCGGGAGGGTACGCCACGGTGATCCTGCGGGAGGTCACCAAGACTCCCTATGAGGCCCTTGCCCCCGGTCCACAGATGACTTAAGAAATAGGACGATGGTTTGTATCGAGTCACTTCCCCGTCCCCAAGGTGTGCCATGAGCCGCGGCGCCTACCGCCCGTCCTCCTCCAACCGGGGGCTTCTGATCGTGGTGCTGTGCATCGTGGGCTCGGTGGCGCTGCACGGTGTGGCGTACGGCGTGCTGTTGCATATCCGCAAGCCGAAAAAGGAGGAGCGCCCTGTCGACGAGGTCGTCAAAGAGCGCAAAAAGAAGGTGCTGCCCAAGAAGCGACGCAAGGTGCGGCTGCTCAAGCCACGGATTCCGCCCATGCGCGTAGCGGTGATGGCACCCCCCATGCGGGCCCTGCGGCGGGTGCGCATCGTGCGACCGCCCATGACGCCGCCCATGACGCCGCCCATGAAAGAGCCGCTGGACCTGACGAGCCCCCCCATGGGCGCCGGAGTGAACCCGAACCTGACCGCCGCCAACGGGGAGGGCACCGCTGGGGTCGGATCCACCGCCTTTGGTGACCCCACGGTGGCTCCCATGCGGCCCCGGCCGCGGCCCATGCGGGTGGCTCCCATGCGGCCGCCGCCCCCGCCCCCGAGGCGCCGGGTGGCCGTCTACGTCAAGCGAACGCCGGTGGTGGTCCGGGTGCCCCAGGTGCCTTACCCCCGGGCTGCCAAGCGTGCCAGCATCGAGGGTACGGTGAAGCTCGAGGTGACCGTGGGCACCGACGGCCGGGTTCTACGGGTCCGGGTGCTCAAGCGGCTGGGGTATGGTCTGGACGAGGCGGCCTTGCGGGCCCTCAAGCGCGCTCGCTTCAAGCCGGCCATGGGCTCGGACGGCAAGCCCATGGTGTACACCCTTCGGTACAAGTACACGTTTCGCCTGGAGCAGTGATCCCACTGCTGCGGCCCTTGATCCGCCTACGTTTCGTCGGAGTGGTCCCGACTGTGGAAGATTCTGGTAACAGGGTGTTTGTAAACGGGGCTTGCGCCATGGGTTTCGCCATTGTTCGTGGCGAGCGGTTGTGAAATAATGCCGGCACTGCACCAACGAGGGAGCCCATGCCGAGATTGCTGTGTTCTGCGCTTGCGGTTGCTCTACTTGCACTTGCGTTGTCCGGCCCTGCCGTGGCGCAGCCTCCGGCAGACAAGATGAACATCCAGACCTTCGATGCCGCCGTGGGCAAGAACGTCTATGTCACCCAGCACGGGGCCAGGGTGCCGGGCCACCTCGAGTTCGGCGTGGGCCTCTTGGTGAACTACCAGCGCAATCCGTTCTCGATCTACAACGTCGACAGCAATGGGGACCGCGGGGATGTCCAGACCGCCGTGGTGAAGGATTTCCTCGCCGCTGAGCTGTACGGGTATCTGGGGCTGTTCCGGCACATCGCCGTCGGGCTCTCGATGCCATTGGCCCTGTACATGACCGGGACCGAAACCGACGCACTGGGGATGCCGGTAGGTGACGGATTGAGCGCCTTTGCGTGGGGAGACGCGGCGCTTCATGTCAAGGGGCACATCTATACCCTCAAGAAGGTCGGGCTCTCCTTCGGTGCGCAGGTTTCCATCACCGCTCCGACGGGACGCTACTCCGAGCACTTCGTGGGCGACGAGCTTCCGACCTTTCGCCCAAGGCTCATTGCGGAGTTTCGCCACAGCCTCCTTTCTGCGGCGGTGAACCTGGGCGGAGTGTTCCGTATCAAAGAGTCGACCTTCTTTGACGACAACTTCCGCCTTGGTCAGCAGTTCGCCTACGGAGTGGCGGTGGCCGTACGGCCGGCGCGGAAGGTCCCGCTCCGGATCTTCCTCGAGTACTTCGGCCGCACGGACTTCTCGGGCCGGGTGGACCGCAGCCCCATGGAGCTGGGCGCCGGGTTGGGCTACGGGCTTCCCAAGGGCATCCACCTGCTCGTGGGTGCCTCCGCGGGGATCCTCGCCGGTATCGGCGCGCCGGACTTCCGGGTCTTTCTCGGCGTGCGTTGGGCACCGAGCTTCAAAGACAGTGACGGCGACGGAGTGACCGATGAGAACGACAAGTGTCCCGATCAGAAGGAGGACCGGGACGGCTTCCAGGACGACGACGGCTGTCCCGATTTGGACAACGACCGGGACGGCATCGACGACGCCAACGACAAGTGCCCGAACAAAAAAGAAGACTTCGACAAGTTCCAGGATGATGATGGGTGCCCCGACGACGACAACGACGGCGATGGGGTGCCGGACAATCGGGACAACTGCCCCATGCACAAGGGTGCCGCCAAGGACAAGGGCTGTCCGCCCTCGATGCTGGACAACGACGGTGATGGTATCCCGGACCTGAGGGACAAGTGTCCACAGAAGGCCGAGGACAAGGACGGCTTCGAGGACGGCGACGGCTGCCCGGACCCCGACAACGACAAGGATGGCATCCCCGACGAGCACGACAAGTGCAAAAACGAGCCGGAGGACACCGACGGCCACGCCGACGCAGACGGCTGCCCGGATCCGGACAACGACGGCGACGGAGTGTGTGACGACACACCGGCCATCCAAAAAAACCTCGGCAAGTACCGCTCCCAGTGCATCGGTGCAGACAAGTGTCCCAAGTCCGCCGAGACCGTCAACGGAAGGCGGGACACCGACGGCTGCCCAGACCGGGGCCGTCCGGCTGTGTCCCTGTCGGCGGTGGCGGGCAAGGGCTACCAGGGACGATTCCTGATGCGGTCCACTCAAGGCTGGTTCAAGGGGACGACCGCCACACTGACCCGTAAGGGTGAAAAGGTGCTGCGGCAGCTGGCGCACATGCTCCGTATGAAAGCCTACAGCCCCCTGCGTAAGATCGTCATCATGGGCTTCGTCGAGCCGCAGCTCAGAAACGGCAAGGCGGTGAGCCAGGGTTGGGCCGACGCGGTGCGCACGAATCTCATCGGTCAGGGAGTGGCCGGCGGGCGGCTGAACGCCATCGGCGCAGGCGGGGCGAGCGCCAAGTGCAAGAGCCGCTCTCGCCGGTGTCGCCGAAAGAACCGCCGCATCGAATTCTTCATTACAGAAATCAGAAAGTGACCGCGAGCCGCGCCTGATGTCTCACCCAGCCGCACATCGTATCAAGGGCGAGCTTCCGATCCTCTCAGGGGGAGTGCGCTGGTTTGTGCTGTTGTTTGTTGTGATAGCAGTGGGGGCGGGGTGCGGCGGCGAAACCCTGGGAGCGCTCCGGGTGACGATTCGGCTCCAGACTCCGGCCGGCGTGTCCCGGTCGTGCGTAGATCTGGGTGCAGAGCGGGTGGAGCTGGCGTTGTTCGCTGAACCCGGGGATGTGGTGCCGCACGATCTGGCCACGGTGGACTGCGACGCGACGGCTTCCGGGTGGGCGGTGTTCGGCCTCGCGGTGACGGCGCGAACCTACCATCGGGTGGTGATGCGTTTCATAACATCGACCGGTACCACGGTCGGAGTGTGTGGCCCCGAGGGACGGATGGACGCAGAGTTGGAGCAGAACGATATTAGAGTAGAGGCGGGTGTGTTGGGGAGGCTGGACTTCTTGCTCGTAGGGGACTCCCAGCCATGTGCGGAGTAGGAATCCCCGTAATGACGCGCCTCAGATGGTTTCAGGGGCGGAGCTGCGGTGTCCACGTCGGCCGCCGTATCGTTACAACAGAGGTTGTTTGTGATGGACCTTGTGAGGTTTCAACGTGCATAGATATGATTGCGCTGAGCCACAGCGATCCGTCTGGTAGGAGCCTACGTGTCGTCGCCTGAAACAGAACTTCAAGAAAAGCTCGCTGAGCTGGTTGAGCGATGCAAAGACGTGGCGAAAATGGTCGGTGAAGGTCGCGATGTCTCTGCTGAGTGCTCCTACTGTCACGGTTCCGTTCCCCTGTGGGAAGCTCTATTTACGCAACAATTATCAGGGTTTCTGGCTCATCTGTCCTGTCCGGAGGAGGCCCTTGCCGAGGTGGTGGGGGAGGCCGCTCCGCTGGCGGAATTCGACTACGAAGGGCTCGTACAGGCCGTGGAGAAGCGAATGGAGCGTCCCGACATCGTCGCTGACGCCGGGACCATCGAGATTTTGGAAGTAGAGAAGGACGGTGTCGGGGGGTCTGACTAGGCACATCGGGTTCTTTTTCAACAATTGTCAGCGAGGCGGTCTTGATGGGGGTAGCCGGAGGGTGGGTAATCTTCCGGCTTGGCCTTGGGGGCGCGGGGCGCCATTTGGTGAAGGTTATGATGGCCGCAGAAAGAACGGCTGTTTATTTTGTTGTTTTCATGGGTTGTGTAGACGGTCGGGGAAATGGTACTATGCGCTCAGTCATGGTTGAGCTTTGAGTTTTGTGCGTGGTGGGTTTCGACGAAAGCGTTTGAAATCAAATGGTTAAAGAAATCTCCCGACGAGGGTTCCTCGATCATGCCGTGACCCTGGGAGTGGTCGGTCTGGCGGCTGCGGGCCTCTGTGTCTGCATGCTGTCTGGTTGTGTGAAGAAAGACAAGACGACCGACATTCCGGCGAAAGCGCTTGAAATTAAACCGGATCGTGTGGTGGTGAACGTCAAGCAGGTCAACGTGCTCCAGAAGGTGGGCGGGTCGGCCAAGATCGTTCATCCGAAGCTGAAAGAGCGTATTATCATTGTCCATCCTTCCGATGCGCAGTACCTCGCGCTGTCGGGATTGTGTACTCATCGCGGTAAGCCTGTGGTGTACCATCACCAGTCGCAGGAGCTGCGTTGTATCAATTTCGGACATTCCAGGTTTGGAATGGATGGAGCACCGATGAAGGGGCCGGCGAAGCGGCCTCTCAAGGTGTACCGCACGCTCTATCTCGGCGGGAAGCTAGAGGTTTTCTTGTAGAGCGCTGTTCGGCCCAAGGGGTCCTGGCCTTGGCAGGGGGAATTTCAGCTTTCTCACGAAAACGGGATGCGCAGGGGTGTATTTTTTTGATGGGACTTGACAGCCCAAAGATCAGAGTATATAGAATTTTGCAGGCGGGTATGGATGATACCTCTCTAGAAACCCGCAGAGTCTGGTTGGAAATCACTAGGCGCGAGGACGAAACGACGATCTTACACATTTAGCATCAACCTCTAGTGGCTGAGGGCCGAAGAAACCATGGGCGGCCCGACCCCTTCGCGGGGTCGACAGGAGTTCGAGGCGGCGTTGTTCGTGGGCAGGCTCATGGGAACCGAGGCAACCCGGTCACCGGTGGATTCAAACGTGAATCGGCGGCGTTAGCCGTAGATGGCTCAAGGGCTTCGGCTCTTTGCCGGCGTTGGCTCTCGTGTTGATGCGGTGTTAGAACAGGCCCTCCGTTCGGTTGCTTCGGCTCCGGATCGAGGGCTTTTTTTTTGCCGGAGACCTTGGCCCTCGCCCCTTTGTGACATACGATCGTAGGTGTTGCCGCAGTCGGGGACGTTCGGGTGGCTTTGGCCGCGTTCGTCGACCCGGCCGCCCGAATGCTGCGAGTCGTGAGGTGTACAGGATGACGGAAGCCAAGCTCATCTCCAACAAGGACGTCACCAGGCTCGTCAAAAGGGGCGAGAAGCAGGGCTATCTGACCTACACCGAGATTTTCAGCCTGCTCAAGACAGATCTGGTGGAGGAGCTGGACGACCTGATGGTGCAACTCCAGCACCAGGAGGTTCCGGTCGTCGATACCATGGAGGAGGGAGCGCGACTCGCGCGCGAGAGGAAATCCGCCGCAGGTGCCGCTGCAGCGGCTTCTGACGCCCTTTCTTCCTATCTTCGTGAGATCAACACCCTGGCCACCCTGGACCGGGAAGAGGAGATCCGTTTTGCCAGATCCTATCGGGCGGGGGTGGTCCGATCCATGCGGGCGGTGGTGGATGCACGGCTCTTCGTCGGCCATGTTCTCACCGCCGCTTCGCGGATCCGAAAAAAGCCGAAGAAGGTGTGGGAGATTGTGGATCGTCTTCGATTCACCGCAGAGGGATCCCCGGAAGAAGCGGCGGAGAATCTCCTCCAGATGGCCAAGCACCTGGCCAAACGGCAACAGGAGGAGAAGCGGATCCTGGCGGGCCTGGGTCGGCGGGGCGTGTCCAACGAACAGGCCGCAGCCCTGTCTACCAGGCTCAAAGAGGTGCGTACCAGGATCACGGATCTTCTGGTTGAGATCCCTTTCGAGCAGAAGTTTCTGGCAGAGATCGCCTCCACCATGATGTCCCTGCACGCGCGGCTCGAGGAGGCCAAGACCAGCCGGGACGACCTGGCCCGTCAGCTGGGCGTGGCGGTCGGCGACATCGACCGCGCGGTGCGGCAGATCCGGCGCGGCATCCTCAAAGCCCCACCCCGGGTGGATCTGGACGTGCTGGACCGCGAGCACAAAAACCTCAAGCGTCGGATCCGCCGAATGGAGAAACAGGCGGGGATGGACTTCGGCGCCCTGCACCGGGCCGTGCTGCGATATCGGGCTGGGGTGCTCAAGTCGCACCACGCCCGGGACGCGCTGATCCTCAGCGCCCAGCGGCTCGTGCTCTCGTCGGCCCGCTACTACGGACGCCGCCTCGGAGGATCCGGCATGGAGGTTGCGGATCTGATCTCGGCTGGCAACCTGGGCTTGATGCGCGCGGTGGAGCTCTTCGATCCCGACCGCGGCAACCGCTTCAGCACATTTGCCGGGCACTGGGTGCGTCATGCCATGATCCGTACGATCCACACCCAGAGCCGTACGGTCTACGTTCCACCGCACATCCGGCAGCAGATGAGCAAGATCCTGGCCGTCGAAAACGAGCTGCTCCAGCAACATGGGCGCGTGCCGAGCAAGGAGGAGCTGTCTGAGGCAAGCGGCATTGACATCCCCAAGCTTCGCCACACGATTCAGTCCTTCGGCCGGGTGTCCAGCATCGATCGACCCCTGGACCCGGATGACTCGGGCTCGGCTACCTATGGAGACATCCTGGCCGACCGCGGGCTGACGCCGGATCAGGAGCTGGAGGGAGCTGAGCGCCGCGACCTGGTGCGCAAGCTGGCCGAGCGCCTGGAGGGTCGAGAGCGAACCATCGTGTTCATGCGAATGGGCTGGGACAATGATGATCCCATGACGTTGGCTGAAATCGGGGCGGTCTTCGGGATCTCCCGGCAGCGGGTGGAGCAGCTGGAGAAGCGAGCCCTGGGCAAGCTCCGACGGTGGGCCCGCGCTGCAGGCCTGGGGGATCCGTTCCTGGGAAGCTAAGGGGCCGCGAATAGCCAAGTCGATCGCCCAGACCGCCAATCCATCCCGGCTCACTTCGTTGCTTCTCGTTGTACCGCAGCAGTATACCGCCTCGTCGCGCCTCGCGAGCCGGGCGCCTTGACGCCCTGGATCGACCGACCTGGCCATTCGCGTCCCCTTAGGAAACCGCGCGTCACACCACAAAGGAGGATCAGGCGCTCTCGGCGGAGATCCGGCCCAGGAGGCGATCGACCGCTCGGGTCAACAGGGCGTAGCTCTCGCGGTACTTGGCGAGACCCTGGCCCATGGGATCCGGCACGTCGAGCCCGACGGTTCCGGTCTCGGAATCGCCGGCCAAGGATTGCATCATCAGCTCCAGGTGGGAGCCGCCGGGACCTTCAACCTCGGACAGGGGCGAGCCCAGGGTGCTCGCCAGGGAGCCGAAGACGAAGCGGTCCATGGCGATGACCCAGTCCTCGGGCCCGGGATGGATCTCCTCGGTGTGCTTGGCCAGGTGGGAGGTGAGATCCACACCCACCTCCCGGGCCGCGGTGATGGCCGGCTTGGGACAGCCCTGGCCGCGGGTGGCCCCGATGCCTGCGCCGTCGAACCGCAGGCCAACCAGGCCCAGGTCGGAGGCTCTGAGGACCGCGTACTTCTCGGCGAAGGGGCTGCGGCAAAGGTTTCCATAGCATATGAAGTAGACGGTCTTCATAGAAGAAGCTCCAGCGCTCGGCGGGTTCCGCATAGTAACCGCGAAGCGCCTTTTTTGCGAGGGAGGCGGTTGCCCATACGAGCCATCAGAGATAGATTTGCTCGTTGCACTGCGTCCAACATCCCAAGAAGAGGCCAGTGACCCATGACCGCCGAATTCGAGCTGCGGAGCGACTTCGAGCCCACCGGGGACCAGCCCCGCGCCATTGCCGAGCTCACCGCTCGGCTGCGGGCCCGGGAGAAGGACTCGGTCCTGCTGGGCATCACCGGGTCGGGCAAGACCTTCACAATAGCCAATGTCATCGCCGAGCTGCGGCGCCCGACGCTGATCCTGGCGCACAACAAGACTCTCGCTGCGCAGCTCTACGGTGAGTTTCGCGACCTCTTCCCAAACAGCGCGGTCCAGTACTTCGTCAGCTACTACGACTACTATCAACCCGAAGCCTACATGCCGACCTCGGACACGTACATCGAAAAGGATGCCATCGTGAACGAGGAGATCGACCGCATGCGTCATGCCGCGACGCAGGCGTTGCTCACCCGCAGAGATGTGATCATCGTAGCCTCGGTCAGTTGCATTTTTGGCATTGGCTCGTCGGAGCACTATGACTCCATGACGATTGACCTGGCCCGGGGCGTGGAGGTGGATCGCGACAAGGTGCTGCGACGGCTGGTGGAGATCCGCTACGACAGAAATGACTTTGACTTTCATCGGGGCACCTTCCGGGTCAGGGGAGATGTGGTCGAGATCTTTCCCAGCTACGAGCATGACCGCGCCATTCGGGTGGAGTGGTTCGGCGACGAGATCGAGTCCATCGGGTTCATCGATCCGCTCCGGGGCCGCGCCCTGGAAGACCTGGAGGAGATTCGAATCCATCCGGGTAGACACTATGTGACCAACTCGGTGCAGCTGGTCAGGGCGATGGAAGGGATCAAGGTGGAGCTCCGCGAGCGGCTCGGGGAGCTGGAGCGAGAGGGGAAGCTCCTCGAGATGCAGCGGTTGGAGCAGCGGTCGCTCTTCGACCTGGAGATGCTGGATCAGATGGGCTACTGCACCGGCATCGAGAACTACTCCCGGCACCTGTCGGGGAGGATGGCAGGGGAGCCCCCTCCCACTCTCTTGGACTACTTCCCCGACGACTACCTCATGGTCATGGACGAGAGCCACCAGACCGTTCCACAGGTCAGGGCCATGTTTCGGGGGGATCGCTCCCGAAAGGAGACCCTGGTGGACTTCGGCTTCCGCCTGCCTTCGGCTCTGGACAACAGGCCCCTGCGGTTCGAGGAGTTCCGTGAGCGACTCACTCAGTGCATCTACGTTTCAGCCACCCCGGGTGACTACGAGCTGGACCTCACCGAAGGGGAAGTGGTGGAGCAGCTCATCCGGCCCACGGGCCTTTTGGATCCGGAGATCGAGGTGCGCCCGGCAGGCAGCCAGGTGGAGGACCTCCTCGCAGAAATCCGGATCCGGGTGGAGGCCGGAGAGCGTGTGCTGGTGACCACCCTGACCAAACGCATGGCAGAGGATCTCACCGAGTACTACCAGGAGGTCGGGGTCAGGGCCCAGTACCTGCACAGCGAGGTAAAAACGCTGGAACGGGTTGAGATCATACGCGATCTCCGCAAGGGAACCTTCGATGTGCTGGTGGGGATCAACCTGCTGCGCGAAGGATTGGATCTGCCTGAGGTCTCCCTGGTGGCGATCCTGGACGCCGACAAGGAGGGGTTCCTACGCAGCGAGCGTTCCTTGATCCAGACCGCAGGTCGGGCGGCGCGGAATCTGTACGGCAAGGTGCTCATGTACGCCGACAAGATAACGCGCTCCATGAAGATCGCCATAGACGAGACCGATCGGAGGCGATCTGTTCAGGCCCGGTACAACGAGGAAAATGGCATCACCCCCGAGACCGTTCAGAGGGCCATCCTGGACCTTTCCGGGAGTCCCTTTGAGGCGGAGTACCACGACGTTGCTCTCCCTTCCGGGGACGAGGCCGAGGAGGTGGTGTTCGTGGGCAGCGAGCTGGCCGCCCGGATCGCAGACCTGCGCGACGACATGAAGGCCGCCGCCGAGAAGCTGGAGTTCGAGAAGGCGGCCGACCTTCGAGACCTCATTCACAAGCTGGAGCGGCAGGAGCTGTTCAGCCGCTGACCCTCTTCGAGCCGTCTGGCGTCGGGTCGCCACGGCAGACCTTGCAAAATCGTAGACGCCAGATCTTCGAATCCCGTTGGAGGCATCGATCCTCACGCCGGGTGCGGGCCCCGAAGACGTTGTCTGTGGCAAAGGTCCACTCCCCGAGGACATTGACGAAGTCGGGGCTGAGCTCCAGGATCTCCAAGGCCTCCAGCCCGAGATCCCAGATGTCCGTCTGGACGGCGACCACGCCGTCGGGGGTGAGCACCCGCGCGATGGCAGCCGCCAGATCCGGCGTGAAGAAGCGCCTCTTGTGCTGGCTGCGCTTGAAGCAGGGGTCGGGGAAGTTCACATGGCAAAGTCCCACGGTACCCGGCGCGAAGAGTCTCTCCAGGTCGAGGTTCAGGTTGGCGTAGACCGCCCGGACCGGGGCCGACTCCCGCGCCGCCCGGGCGTTGATGCGTGTGACGAGGGCCTCGCGGATCTCCACCCCCACGTAGAATCGCTCCGGTGCCAAGCGGGCGCGGGCAAAGAGAAAAGTGCCCTCGGCGCAGCCCAGCTCGACCTCAACGAGACGGCCCGGGGGAAGGGTCAGCCGGGTTGCCCCGGTGTCCATGTGGTGGACCGAGAGCGGATTGACGTGGTTGCGGATCCGGCGTCGACGACGCATTGATCGACCGCGCCCAGAGCCGGCACCCGGCGCCGCTACTTGGGCACTTTCTCCCAGTCCTTCATGAAGGACTCGATGCCCCTGTCGGTGAGGGGGTGTCGGACGAGCTGCAGCATGACCTTGAGGGGGATGGTGGCCACGTGGGCGCCCATCCGTGCCGACTCCAGCACGTGAAGGGGGTTTCGGATGGAGGCCACCAGCACCTGGGTGTCATAGTCATAGGCCGAATAGATCTCGAGGATCTCGCCGACCAGGTCCATCCCCTGCGCGGAGATGTCATCGAGCCGCCCCACGAAGGGGCTGATATAGGTGGCCCCGGCCTTGGCGGCGAGGAGGGCCTGGGTGGCCGAGAAGCAGAGGGTCACGTTGGTCTTGATGCCCTCGGCCGCACAGGTTCGTACGCACTTGAGGCCGTCGGCCACCAGCGGGATTTTCACCACGATGTTTCGGTGGATTTTGGCCAGGTCGCGAGCCTCGGCCAGCATCTCGTCATAGGTCAGGCTGATCGCCTCGGCGCTGATGGGCCCGTCGACGATCTCACAGATTTCCCCGATGACCTCCCTGAAGGGACGCCCGGTCCTGGCCACCAGGGAGGGGTTGGTCGTGACGCCGTCCACGAGGCCCATCGCGCTGGCCTGCCGGATTTCATCCACGTCCGCTGTATCGATGAAGAACTGCATTGACGCCTCCTTATGGGGGCACAATTGCTCTGTCCGCTGGTCCTGTCAAGGGCCGGATTCGAATGCGCAGCAGGTGGAGCCCAAGCAGATGGGGCCCTACCTACGGCAGTAGCGGGAGACGGTGCGCAGGCGACGCACCCGGGTGAGGAGCTGGCGGGCCGTGGGGGCCACCTCGGCGTTGGGGAAGAGCCGCAGGAGCCGGGCCAGGATGCGGATGGCGGTCTTGCACCGCTTGAGCTCGAAGTAGCTCCTGGCCGACAGGAACCGCCCCCGGGGCGCGAACTTGCCCCTGGGGTGCTTTTTGAGCTGACGGGACACTGCCACGACCGCGTTTTTGTAGTCAAAGGCGTCGAAGTGGGTCTGGGCGGTGTAAAAATACGCCGCCTCGGCATGCGGGTGTCGCCCAAAGCGCCGGATGAGCGCGGCGTAGAGGCTGCGGGCCTTGGCTCCACGCCCGGTCAGACGGGCCACGTTGGCCGCTGCCCAGACCTCGGTGACGGTTTTGGGGGTAGGCCTGGGTCGGGGCCTGGGCTTCGTGCGCACCTCGGCCATGAGCCGGGTCACCTCGATCTTGATCCGCGACAGGGACTCGGCGATCTTGCTGACCTTGTCGCCAAGCCCCTTGCCGGCCTTGATGGAGGATCCCTGGTCGGTCTCCACGTTCTCCAGGCGGCCCTGGATCTTGGCGACGGTGGTGGCGAGCCGATCCAGCCGGGCGCCGAATCGGGCGGAGTTCCGCAGGAGGATGGCCCGGGCCCGGGGAAGCAGCCCCTTGAGCTCCACCAGCTCCCCCTTGGCTTTCTTGAGCGCGTCCAGGGTGTCGTTCTCCCGCTTTTTCATCCCCGAGACGCGTTCGCGGAGGGCCTGGACCTCCTTGCGGAGCCGGGTGCCCTCTGCCTTGGTGGTGAAGAACATGCACCCAGGCCCGGCGGTCACGAGCACCAGCGCCAGCACCAGCAGCCGGGGAATTGTCGTTCGATCCATGGGAGACCTCTCAGCGGAGCAAACCCGGTGGTACTAGTACCAGACGAAATCCACCTTGCGATCCTTGAGCCAGGTCTCCTCGTTGGTGCCCGTGGCCTCGAGCTCTCCCTTGGGTACGATGTGCAGCCGGGGGCCGGGGACTCCGAGGGAGATCAGGTAGCGCTTGACGGCCTGGGCACGCTGGTTGGACAGGGCCAGGTTGTACTCCTCGGTGCCCCTGGGGTCGCAGTGACCGTTCAGGTGCACCTTGCGGGTCTTGACGCTCAGGATGCACTTGGCGTTGACCTCGAGGGTCTTTTGGTCCTGGGTCCGGACGACGGCCTTGTTGAAGACGAAGTGCACGGTGCCCAGGGCGCAGAGGGCTGGCCCGGTGTAGGGCTTGGGCGCCGCCACGCAGCGACCGTTCTTGCACACCTCCTCGTCCTTGCAGTCGTCGTCCTCCTTGCAGGATCCGGACATGGACTCGGCGCACCGGCCCTTGACGCACTTCCCGCTGGGGCACTCGGCGTCCTTGACGCAGGCCTGGCACATGTGGTCCTTGCAGACCTTGCCGTCGGGGCAGTCCTTGTTGGTGTCGCAGTAGCCCGGCCCCTTGCGACAGACGCCGTTGACGCACTGCTTGCCGGGCCCACAGTCCTTGTCCGTGGCGCAGCTCTGGCACTTGCCCTTGACGCACTTTTCCCCTTTTTTGCAGTCGGAGTCCTTGGTGCAGCTGCCGGGCTTTTTCGTGGGGCAACCCGACAGGCTCAAGGCAAAGGTCAGGGTCGAGGCCAGACCCAGCAGCAGAGCCAAACGTTTCATGTCGATACCTCCTGCCTGGATGGGCCCTTGGGGCCCATCCGTCCCGTGGGGCGCACGCTATGACGCCGCCCGGGCGCTGTCAAGTGAGGCGCACCCGTCGTCGCGGCCGAAGCCTTTCCTCGCGGGCCACCCCGGGGACTACCGGGGTCTATACCATGAACGGCGGCAGGGGCACGGATCTTCCCTCGTGGGCTGCGCCCCTTGCCTTTTGCCCGGTGTTGCGGTTCTCTTTTGGGGTCATGCATACCATTCTCATCGCCGACGACGAGCCCAACATCCGCAAGTCCCTGGACCGGGTCCTCTCCCTGGAGGGTTACAAGGTGGTCCAAGCCACCACCGGGAAGGAAGCCTTGGAGGTGGTGCGACGGCGGGCCGTGGATCTGGTGCTCATGGACGTGCTCATGCCCGAGCTCGACGGACTGGGTGCCTTGGGGTTCTTGCGGGAGGAGCTGCCCGAGCTGCCGGTGGTGATGATGAGCGGCAACGCCACCATCGAGAGCGCGGTCCAGGCCACCCGGCTCGGGGCCCTGGATTTCCTGGAAAAGCCCCTGTCCACCGACAAGCTGCTGATCACCGTGTCCAACGCGCTCCGCTTCGCCCGCCTCTCCCGGGAGCACGCCGAGCTCGCCCGGCGGGCCCGGGACGAGGGGGAGATGATCGGCACCAGCCCCCGCATGAGGGAAATATCGGCCATGATCGACAAGATCGCTCCGACCCTGGGGCGGGTGCTCATCACGGGCGCAAACGGCACCGGCAAGGAGCTGGTGGCCCGCGCCATCCATGAGCGATCGGGTCGGGCGGGGGCGCCCTTCGTGAAGCTCAACTGCGCGGCAATCCCATCGGAGCTTATCGAGAGTGAGCTGTTCGGTCACGAGAAAGGTGCCTTCTCGGGCGCGGTGCGCATGCGACGGGGCAAGTTCGAGCTGGCCGACGCTGGGACGCTCTTTCTGGACGAGATCGGCGACATGAGCCTGTCGGCCCAGGCCAAGGTCCTGCGGGTCCTCCAGGAGTCCGAGCTCGAGCGGGTAGGGGGCACCGAGACCCTGCGGGTGGACGTGCGCGTGGTGGCGGCCACCAACAAGGATCTGTTGGCCGAGATCGAGCGTGGCGCTTTTCGGGAGGATCTCTACTACCGGCTCGCCGTGGTGCCCATCGATCTGCCCCCCTTGGAGGAGCGCAAGGACGACATCCCGGCCCTGTGTCGCCACTTCCTGGAGCTGGTGTGTCGGCAGAACGGCTTTCGTCAGGTGTCCATCACCGAGGGCGCCATCGGGAGGCTCATGCAGCGCCGGTGGCCCGGCAACGTGCGGGAGCTGCGCAACGTCATCGAGCGGCTGGCCATCCTGTCGACAGACCCCCAGATCACCGAGGATGCCGTACAGCTCGTCGTGCCCCAGGCGAACGCGCCCAGGCGGCACCGGGCCCTGGCGGGGCTGAGCCTCAAGGAGCAGCTCGCCGCGGCGGAGCGGCAGGTCCTGGTGGAGGCCCTGTCGGACCAGGAGGGCAACGTGGCGGCCACTGCGCGTTCCCTGGGCCTGGAGCGCAGCCACCTTTACAAAAAGATGCGCGCCTTTGGGATCTCTCCTGGCACGGGCAAGGCCGACGGGGAGGTCCCCTGAACGGCTGCGCCGAGTCGGGGGAAGCGTATCGTGGGGAGACTTTTATTGCCTTTAGGGGTGCGCGTCGGTGATAATCCAACCGGGTACAACCAGCCATACTGAGCGGAGGTTCACTGTGAAGCGCATTGTCACGATCGTCGTCGCGTCGCTATTTTTGCTCGCGTCAACCGCGGCCCTCGCAGCGCCGGGCGACTCGGAGACTCCGCCCAGCACCGGGGCCGGGGATGACAAGCCCCCGGCCGATGACAAGGCCGCGGCCGACGACAAGCCTCCACCGGATGCCACGACTCCGGCCAGGGACGGGGGACACCTGCCCGGCGCGGGCGATCCCTTCAAGCCCGGCGCCAAGAAGTGGCCCACCGTGATGTACGGCCTCGGGGCCAGCTTCATGCTCAACATCGTGCCGCAGTTCATGCTCGGGGCCTTCACCGAGGCGGCGGTGAACAAGAAGTACAACGTCTATCCCATGGCTGCGGCCATTCACTTCGTGCGGCGCAAGAAGATGCTGGACATGAAGGTGCGGGTGGCGTTCGGTTACTACGGAATCCGAGACGGAAACTGGCTGGGGGCCAACCACGACTGGTCCGAGGTGGACTACACCGAGTTCCACAACGTGAACTTCCTGTGGGCCGACGTGACCTGGACCTGGCACACCAAGCTCGCCAAGCGGTTCTACCTCGCCTACGGCGTGGGCATCGGCATCGGGTGGGTCATGGGCAAGGTCTACACCACGCCGTCGATGGGTTGCACCTCGAGCAACTACCACGACACCCGCCTGTGCAAGCCCGACAACGCGGTGTGTGACGGCAGCTCGTGCACCCGGGAATCCCTGGCGACCCTCACGCTGCGGGAGAGAGAGAAGAGCGTGCCCCCGGTGCTGCCCGCCATCAACGGCCACATCGGACTGCGCTACGACATCTTCCGGCACCTGTCGATCACCTTCGACACCGGCCTCTTCCTCCCGGGCTTCTTCTTCTTCCAGCTCTCCGCGACGGCGTTCTTCTAAAGTCGGGTGGTCAGGGGAGCGTCTCGTCTTCTGTGGACTGGGTGGTTATGCCCAGGGACTGGCGGGCCTGGAGGCACTCCTCGCTGATGCCGCCTTCTTGCCTTGGAGTTTTTCAACGGGTTTGTAAGGCTTTGAGCTCTCTTGTGCGGGATGGACACGAGGATACACGGAAGGTGCGGGGAGTAGCTCGTAGTGATTGCGGTTCCATAAGTGGACTGGAGGGGTTCAATCCCGGTGGGATCACGAAGAGAGTCAATGAAAACGACAGGTTGCGACCGGGCCTTTTCTGTCAGTGCTCAACTAGTGCCCAAGTTGTTTTGGAAGGGGTCCATGAGCGTGCTCAAGCATGGCTCCTGGTTGGATCGGGTGGCCCCGGGAGGTCGCCCCCCCCCGGGGGTCCCACAGATCCGGTCGTGCCCAACCAGGGCCGCAGAGGGCATAGTAGTCAGGGCTGTCGGCGAGGTCAGTGAGGCGCTTCGGCGTCGAAAGACGGAGTCAGCAGATTGGCTGAACCGGAAACGACTCACGAAGGCCCGAACGGAGGGAAGGGCACCGCAAGGGGGCTCTCGGACGAGCGCAGCGACGAGGAAGTCAAGGGCGTGTTCCTGCTGCCCGTCGACCAGACCAGCGGCGTGTGGCGGTCGGCCGACGGGATCCAGGCGCCAGCCAGCGACGCCCAGCACTGGAAGGTGCAGAAGCTCGTGTACCAGGGACTGCGCGGTGAGCTGTCATGCTGCGCGGTGAGCTGTCATCCGGCTGTACGGAACGTTTTTGACAATCTCCAATCCGGGGCCTGCGGGCAAGGGATCAGTGGATTTGGAGACCGGAGAGGACCAAGCTCAGTAGGTGAGCTGGTCGGCCGTCAGGCCGGCGCAGCCCGGTTCTCCGGAGGGCGCGGCGAGGCCGACCCCGTCTGCGCGGATCCCGCCAGGCCCGCC
>Ga0272441_10004848_pt1 | contig 23877 bp, 19 predicted proteins | sample SSMProp6N_FD_193582 | JGI IMG/M metagenome (GOLD analysis project Ga0272441, IMG submission 193582) | Marine sediment archaeal communities from Little Sippewissett salt marsh, Falmouth, MA, United States - SSM-Prop-6N | ecosystem: Environmental > Aquatic > Marine > Wetlands > Sediment ...
CGTCCAGCAGTGCCGATACATCCGAATAGACGGTCTCGACGTTCATAGCTCAGCCTCCGAGCAGATGACTTGCCAATCACTGCATCGGAGGCTTTCTGCGCGCAGCATGAATCGGGGGAGACTCCAGTGGACTCGCACCCGTCGGGAGCAATGGGCTTGGGAGTACCGAGCCGCCATGGTAGACTCCCTCGGACGGCCCCGGACGACGAGGCTGCGATTCCTGTCCCGGAGAGGGAGGTCTGTCGCATGAACGCGTGCCGAATCCGTGCTTTCGCCGGCGTTGCTGTGCTTGCCGCGTGCTTGTCGCCTTGGGCTTCGCCCATCCATGCCGAGGCCGGCCCCACGGCGGGGCCCGCGAAGGTCATCCTGTCCCGTGGCGACGTGGGCGGCGGGTTGTGCGTGTTTGTCGGCGCCGGCGACCTGTCGGCGGCCGTCGAGCTGGGCAAGACGGGGCGGTTCCTCGTATTGGTGCTGGAGGCCGACGCTGCGCGCGTCGAGGCGGCGCGGCGGGAGGTCCGGGCGACGGGGCTCTACGGGCTGGTCAGCGTCGACCGCCTTGCCGACGCCCCGCGGCTGCCGCTCGCCGAGAATCTCGCCAACGCGCTTGTGCTGACGAACGGCGCGGGCGGCGTGCCGCCGGCGGAGATCGCCCGCGTGCTTTGCCCCAAGGGCATTCTCCTGGTCGGCGGCGCGGGCGGCGCGAAGCGCGCCCGGCAGGGGGGGCTTACCGTCGAGAAGGCCGCGGGCGCGTGGACGGTCGCCCGCAAGCCCTGGCCCGAGGACATGGACACCTGGTCCCATCCGCGTCACTCGGCCGCCGGCAACGCCGTGTCCACCGACCTGCGCGTCGGCCCGCCGCGGCGCGTCCGCTGGGTAACCGGGCCAAGCCGGGAGGTCAGCAACCTCGTGACCGCGGACGGCCGGAACTACCATGGCGGCGTCTGGGCGAGGGATTCCTTCAACGGCCTGCCGCTGTGGGAGAAGGACCTCTCGCCCTCGCCGGCGCGGGGCAACTTCGGCTACCGCAAGACGCCCAGCAGCGTGCCGCCCGTCGCCGCCGACGGGAAGCTCTTCGTCGCCACCGGCGGGAAGGTGCTGGCGCTGGACGGCGCGACGGGCGAGACCGTCCGCGAGTATCCCGAGGCCGGCACGCCGACGAGCCTGCTCTGCACCGGGGGCCTGCTGATCGCGGCCGACGCCGCGTCCGTCCGCGCCGTCGAGGCCGCCAGCGGCAAGCTGAAGTGGCGCCGGGCGGCCAGGGCCCCGCAGTACACCGTCGCGGACGAGAACGGCGTGTTCTTCCTGGAAGGGGTCGCCCGGCGGGGCGAGGCGATCTCGGCCGTCTGCCTGAACCCCGCCACCGGCGAGCCGCGATGGCAGCGGAAGGACCTGCCCGAGCTGGCGAAGGTCCGGCGGATGGTCGCGGGCCCGGGCGTGCTGGCCCTGGAGGTCTCCACCATCGCCGACCAGCCGAAGGGTAACGGCCTCCACGTGGTCGACACCTCGGACGGCCGGCTGCTGTGGAGCCGTCCCTTCGTGCCCAGCATCAACCACATGAAGCAGGCCCGGGCGATGTTCATCGGCGACACGCTCTGGCTGCTGGAGATGCACAAGGGCGTGGCGCTGTACCCGCGGACGGGAGAGGTCCTGCGGGCCGTGCCCGCAAGCCTCAACCGCTGCTTTCCCCCCGTGGCCACGACGCGGTTCCTGTTCTCCGGCGAGATGGACCTGACCGACCTGGCCACCGGGCACATCGACGCCTGCCGCATCACCAAGGCCGCCTGCGGGCGCGACGCCGGGTGGATCCCCGCCAACGGGCTGATCTACCTCTGCCCTAAGCACTGCGTCTGCTGGCCGATGCTCCGCGGGTACGTGGCCCTGGCGCCCGAGCGCCCGAAGGCGGCGCCGGCGGGCAAGCCCGACAAGGACGACTTCCCCCCCGAGCCCGGCCCGGCCGGGGCGCCGCCGGCGCCCGCCGCCGCCGACGGGCCCTGGCCTTGCTATCGCGCCGACGCGTGGCGGTCCGGCGCCACGTCGCAACCGATCGGCGACGGGCTCGAGACGCTCTGGACGGCCTCGCTCGGCGGCCGGCCCGAGGGCACGATCGTGCAGGACTGGGCGGACAACCCCTTCGTCCGCGGGCCGGTCACGCCCCCGGTCGTCGCCGGCGGGCTCGTCTACGTCGCCCGCCCCGACGCCCACGAGGTGGTCGCCCTCGACTTCCAGACCGGCACGGTGCGCTGGCGGGCCTCGGCCAACGGGCGCGTCGATACCCCCCCGACGATCCACCGCGGGCTGTGCCTCTTCGGCACCAGCGCAGGGTGGGTCTACTGCCTTCGCGCCAAGGACGGCCAGCTCGTCTGGCGGCTGCGGGCGGCGACCAACGAGCAGCGCATCGTCGCGTACGGTCAGGTCGAGTCGCCCTGGCCCGTGGCCGGCAGCGTGCTGGTCGTCGACGGGACGGCCTATTTCGCCGCCGGGCGGCACTGCCTGGCCGACGGGGGCGTTCTCGTGTTCGCCGTCGAGCCGGCCACGGGGCGGATCCGCTGGGTCCGCCGCGTCGACCGCGTTCCGTCGTACCACGCCCGGTCGTACAAGGTCGCCGCCGGCGCCCAGGCGCACGTCCACTACTACACGTCCAGCGCGTTGGAGTTCGACCCGGTGGACCTGTTGTTCCGCGAGGGCGGGGCGGCGACGATGTCCCGCTGGCAGTTCGACCGGGCCACGGGACGCATGACCGTCCGCGCCGAGGAGGCCTTCGCCCTGCTCACCCCGCCCGGCGGGAGCGTGGTCGTGCCGCGCGGGTTCTGGTCGTACGGCCCGCGGAACCAGCGGCGCATCCCCGGCGGGGAGCACCCCCGCCGCCCGCTGCTGAGCTTCCGGGGCGGGCAGACCTTTGGCAGCACCAGCGACCGCCGCAACATCTTCCGCCGCGACTTCACCGACGCCCAGGCCGCCAAGATGAACCGCAAGTGGATCACCGGCTGGAGCCAGGGGAAGAACTACCGCGACAAGCGCGAGGCCTGGCGCAACGACCGCCTCGCCGCCGGGGCGACGTGTACCGTGCCCGTCAGCGACCCGAAAGCCAAGAGCGGGCTGATCTCGGCGATGGTCCTGGCCGGCGACCGCCTCGCCGTGGTGACCGGCCGCGGCGGGCTGACGGTCCTCGCCGCCGCCGACGGCCGCCGCCTCGCCGCCCGGCCGACCCCCGCCCCCATCTGGGACGGCCTCGCCGCCGCCTCCGGCCGCCTCGTCCTCGCCACCCAGGACGGCGCCGTCGTCTGCCTGGGCCGGAAGACGCCCTGACCCGGATGCTCCACTCGCCGGCGAGATGCGGCGTTCTGACGCCGGCGGCGACGGATACGGCGGCGGCAGGGGGTCCCGCGGGCGGAGGCCCAAGCGGTCCCTTTCCGCCATGCGCAACGGCCGGGCAGACCCGCTCTCGCCTCGCCCGGCCCGGCATGTGTCGCTTTTGTGTCAGTCCCGAGAAGGCTTCTCAGGGAATTCTCATCATAAAATACTGCAAATAAAGATTTTATGTCATATGCTATTGTGTCGCCCGCCCGCAAGGTGACACACTCCGTCCTTCGTCCATCGCACCCCCGGATAATCGGAATAATCCCCGTTTGGGTTTGATTGGCCGGACGACCGGGTACCGGAGACCGGGGACCGACCGGAAAGACATTCGTGGCCAGGGACTTTCTGGTGGCCCTCAAGGCCCCGACGTCGAGCAGTGAATACTCGGAATAATCCCCGTTTGGGTTTGATTGGCCAGATGACCGGGTCGTGGGGCGAGACCGGCCGGGGCGGTTCTCCTGCCCATGTCCTGGTAGGAGGCAAAGGCCCTCCCTATATATACGGACATTTCCGCCCCCCCGATGGGTAACGAATCCGGGCGGATTTCGGGTTTTTCTCGCCTCACGCCCGGCCGAAGCGGGGCTCGTGTCGCCCGCCGCGACCGTCCTGGCCGAGCGGGAGCTCTTCCGTCTTGCCATCGCCGACGAGCACCCGTCGGGCTACCCCACGCCGAGGCCGCCTTGACCTCGGCGGCTGCGCCCGCGCCGGGCCTCTGCGGCTACCCCGTCCGCCCGTCAACGCCGAGGCCGCTTCGCCTTCCCGATGAGCTGCTTCGCCTTGCGGACCATGCCCGCGACGATCAGGTCGCAGGCGGAGCGGCCGAGCTCCACGGAGGCGTGGATGCGCGGGTCCTGGCCCATGACGCCGACGAGGGGCTCGTCCTCCCGCCCGCGGAAGATGCTCAGGTCCACGCAGTCGGGGCGGAGGTACCAGAGGTAGCTCGTCTCCCAGTGGGCGGCGTGGTCCCCGCCGACGTTCGCGCCGCGGGGCGGGTAGTGGAACTCGATGCCCGCGAAGGCCTGCGTGTCGGCGAAGTCCCGGTTGAACTGCCGGACGACGGGCTCGGCCCACGTGTGGAGGGGGTAATGCCCGCACAGCAGACACACCGCCTTCATCTCCAGCGTGTTCATCTGGATCAGCACGTGGCGGAGCAACTGCTGGTAGAAGGCGACCTGCTCGTCGCCCGTCGTGCCGAAGTGCCCGGCCGTCCACTTGCCCTTCTTGAACCGCATGGCCCGGCGGATGCCGCCGTCCTCGTCGTGGTTGGCCTCCATGATCTTCGCCAGCCGCGGCTCGCCGTACCACAGCGTGGGGAACGCGAACCCGCCGGACCGGCGGGCGGCCAGCTCGCAGAGCGACTCGGCCTTCAGCGCGTCGTTGCCGACGGCCAGGTGCTCCCCGTGCCACTCCAGCCCGCCCAGCCCGATGAACGCGGCCGGGAACTTCCGCCGCCTCGCGACGATCTCGTGCGGCAGCATTTCCTCGTAGCGGACCTTCTCCATGTGTCTTCCCTTTCTCTTCGCCGGGCGGGGTGATCGCCGATAGGTTGACGTGTCGGCAGGCACGGGCCATTGTGGCGGCCGGGACGGCCGGCGTCGAGTGCCGGCCGAACGGAACGGAGCATGGAATGAGCGATTCGCCGTCTTGGTTTTCCCCCGACGAAGAGGGGTTCGTGCGGCACTGGCTGCTGGTCGGGCCGGAGGTCACGGAGTACGACGGCGACGCGGCGACGGAGCAGAAGGTCCGTGCCGAGGTGATCGACCGGGCGATCCTCGACCCGCCCACCGACGCCGCGCCGGGGCGGGCCGGGCCGCTGAGGCGGACGTGGCGCTTCTACCCGCCGGGGCGGAACGTGTTTCTGGAGCAGAGCGGCTTTTACCACAAGCTCAGCCGCCTGGAGATGATCGGCGCGACAGACCTGGTGGTCCCATCCGAGGTGCGGCTGGCGATGCGCGTCTGGACGGCCAACACGGCGGATGTCTGGCTGAACGGGCGGCACCTGCTGCGGTATACCGGCACGCTGCACCGCCGCCCGGACGGGACGAGCGGATTCCTGAACCTGCGGGCGGGGGCGAACCGGCTGGTGGTGCGCGTGCAGGAGCTGGCCGCGAGGGAATGCCCGTTTCTCGTGGGCGTTCAGTTGGTCGAGGGCGACGCCGTCCGCGTGATGCTCCCGGGCGACGAGGAGGCCACGCGGCGGCTGGCCGAGGTCGACGGTTGGCTGGGCGGGCTGCGGGCGGCCGGACGCCGGTCGGTCCGGGCCGACTCGCCGCCCCCCGTCGCGGTCACGGTGGGGCTGTCGGGGCGGATCGGCAATCGCCAGGCCGGCGCGGCGGCCGAGGAGATCGGCTGGCCCGCGGGCGACTCGGCGTGCGCGTGGGACCGCGAGCACGTCGCGTCCGTGACGGTGTCCGCCGAGCCGGCGGGGCAGCGGCTGACGCGCGTGCTGGAGTTCCCCGCCAGCCATCGGGCCGTCGTCCCGCCGCGGCGCGACCCGGCCGAGCACCGGCAAGCGTACCTGCGGGAGGTCGCCTCCTCCTCGGGCGGGCGTCACCAGGGGGACGTGATGGGCGTTCTGGCCCGGCACGTGTTGGGCGAGGGGGACGAGTCAGCGGACGCCGCCGCGGTGGCCGGCGCCCTGGACTGGATCGACGGTCGGCCGGACTGCGCGGACTTCCCCCTGTCGGCCCTCCTCCGCCTGCGGCGGCTCGACTGGGGCGGCGAGGCGGTCCGCCGGCGCATCGCCCGGACGCTGCTGGGCTTCCGCTACTGGCCCGACGAGGCCGGCTCGGACGCGATGTGCTTCGGCAGCGAGAACCACGCGCTGCTGTTTCACGGCTGCCAGTACCTTGCGGGCCTGCTCCTGCCGGACGAGCGGTTCGCCGCCTCGGGCCGGACCGGGCGGGAACAGGCCGCCGTCGGCCGGCGCCGCTGCGAGGCGTGGCTCGCCGAGCGGGAGCGGTACGGCTTCTGGGAGTTCCTCAGCAGCACGTACTTCCCCCTGACGGCCGGGGCGCTGATGAACCTCGTGGACTTCGCCGACAGCCCCGAGCTGGCCCGCCGGGCGGCGGGGTTGGTGGACCGCATCTTCGAGATGCTCGCCGACCACGGCCTCGACGGCGTGACGGTCGGCCCGCAGGGGCGCGTCTACCGGGGCATCCTCTACCCGCACACGTCGGGGTCGCAGGGCATGCTCTGCTACGCCGAGCCCGGCGCGGCGTGGGCGACGTCGCCGTGGATGACGTTCCTCGCCTCCTCGCCGAGCTACCGCCCGCCCGCGGGCCTCGCCGACCGCCTGGCCGCGCCCGCCCGCAAGCGCTACCGCCAGGCCAACGTCCGCATCCACCTGCACAAGACGCCGCACGCCATGCTCAGCAGCCTGGAGATCCCCTGCGACTTCGGCGACGGGATCGGCGGGGCGCCCCTCCTGCCCGGCGAGTTGGGCTACCAGCAGCACCTGTGGCACGCGACGGTGGGGCGGGACTGCCACGTGTTCGTCAACCACCCCGGCGCGAGCTTCGACTTCAGCCAGGCCCGGCCCGGCTTCTGGTACGGCAACGGGCATCTGCCCCGCCTGCGGCAGGACGGCCGGGAGCTGACGGCCGAGTACGACCTGCCCGGCACGCACCCGATTCAGTTCACCCACGCCCACTGGCCAACGGACGTCTTCGACCGCTGCGAGCGGCGGCGGGGGTGGCACTTCGGGGCCAAGGGCGAGGGCTACGTGGGCCTCTGGTGCAGCCGGCCCACCCGCCGGGAAAGCGAGGTGCTCACCGACCGGGAGCTGCGCGCCTCGGGCGGGCGGGTCACGTGGCGGTGCCGCTGCGGCGACCGGCAGACGGACGGGGACTTCGAGCGGTTCGTCGCCGGCTGCCTGTCGGCCCCGCCGGGGCGGGAAAACGTGTAACCGCGGCCGGTCGCGGCCCGTATTTCAGGCGGAAGAGAAAGCACGTGCTGGCGGAACCGACCATCAGGAATCAAGGAGTCGTACCCATGAAGAAGGTGACAGCAATCGCGTTGGCCGTGGTGGTGTGCGGCGCGCCGGCCCTCGCCGGGCCGATGAAGGCCGACCAGGTCGCCGGGGACGCGCGGTGGGTGGCCCATCTGGACGTCACCACGCTGCTGAAGAGCGGGTTGGCGAAGTTCATCCTGGCCGAGGCCGAGAAAAAGGACAGCTTCCTGGACGGGATCGCCCAGGTCCGGGAGGCGCTGGGCTTCGACCCGTTGAGGGACCTTCGCGGCGTGACGATCTACGGCAAGACGATCGGGGACGAGCAGGCGGTGGTCGTCCTCGACGCGACGGCGAACCAGGAGAAGCTCCTGGCGCTGATCGGGGCGAACCCGTCGTACCGGGCTCACGAATACGGCGACCGCGAGCTGCACGAATGGACGGACGAGCCCAAGACCGTCGTGGACAAGATGACCGGCGAGGAGGTCGTCAAGCCCGGCAAGACGAACTTCGGGGCGTTCTACGACCCCAACACGGTCCTCGTCGCCAGCACGCTGGACCTCCTGAAGGGGGCCGTCACCGTCCTCGACGGCGAGGCCGACAGCCTCGCCAAGACCCGGGGCATCAAGATGCTGCCCGAGCCGCTGGCCGGGTCCTTCCTGATCGCCGCCGCCGACCGCATCAAGCTGCCCGCCGATCACAAGGACGCCAAGAACCCCGTGCTTACGAGCATTACGGACATCGGTCTCCAGGTCGGGGAGCAGGAGGACCACATGTTCCTCTCGGCCGCAGCGTTGGCGCCGGACGCCAAGCGGGCGCTGCGGCTGCGGCAGATCCTCCAGGGCTTCATCGCCCTCGGCCAGATGATGCTCGCCGAGCGCCAGGACCTGCCCGTGCTGGGCGAGACGATCCGGGTCAACGGGGAGGGCAACTCGGTGACGGTGGAGGCCTCCGTGCCGACGGGCTCGATGATCGAGATGATCCAGCATCTGGCCGCCAAGAAGGCCCGGGCCGCCGGCGGGGGCAGCGACGCCTTCTGAGCCGGCTGCCCCGTTCCCGCCCGGAATCGCAGAGAGAAGGAAGTGCACGAGGCTGAGGGTCAAGTTGGAGCCGTACCCCGCAGGGACGAGGAGCTCGCCGCGGACGCCGCGGCGGGCTCTTCGGCGTGCTTCGAGGAGCTGGTGACCCGGCTCGGCCCGCGCCTGCTGCGCTACCTCCGGCGGAGGTTGGGCGACGTGCACGCCGCCGAGGACGTCCTCCAGGAGACGTTCCTGAAGGCCTACCGGAACCTCGGGCGCTACGACGCCTCCCGGAGCTTCGCGACGTGGTTGTTCACCATCGCCACGCGGTGCGCGACGGACTACTGGCGGGCCCGCAAGCCGGCGGCGCCGCTGGACGGCGTCGAGCCCGCCGACGGAAGGCAGCCGGACCCGCTCGACGCCGCCGCCCGCAGGGAGCAGCACGACGGGATCTGGCAGCGGGCGGCGGGCGTGCTGCCCGCCCAGCAGTTCACCGTCCTCTGGCTGCGGTATGCCGAGGAGATGGCCGTTCGAGATATCGCCGCGGTGCTCGGCAAGAGCGTCGTGGCCGTCAAGGTGATGCTCCACCGCGCCTGCAAGCGCGTGACGAAGTACACCGCCGCCCGCCCGGCCCCGACCGGGGCACGAACGCGGCGCCCCGCCGGGCATGCGTTCGAGACATCGTGAGGTGCATCATGCGTTGCCGAATCTACCGATGGATGTTGTTGCACCGCCTCGCCGCGGGCGAGGAATGGAGCGACAAGCTCCGCCGCCACCTCGATGCCTGTGAGAGCTGCCGGACCTGGCTCGAGGACCTGCGGCACGCCCGGCAGCGCCTGCGCGACGAGGCGCCGCCCGCCGAGCCGCTCCCGCCGGCCCTGGCCGACCGCATCATGGCGGCCGTGCGGGCCGAGCAGACGGCGCCCGCCCCCCGACGCACGCGGCGGCGCCCGCACCGCGTGGTCCGCATCGTGGCCCCGCTGGCGATGGCGGCGACGCTCGTGCTGGCCGTGGGGGCACACGTGCTGCTCTCCCCGACCCGGCCCGTCGAACCGCCCCCCACCCGCGCGGCGAAGCGGGCGGCCTTGCCTACGCCCGGCGACCTGACCGAGGGGCTCTGGGGCGACGTCGGGCGCCTCGCGACCAACCTCGCGATGGCCGAGGAGGTCCGCCGCCTCGCCGACGAGACGGAGGCCATCGGCGCCTCCCTGCTGGCCCACGTGCCCCTCGACCTGCTGACTGGCGGGGATGCCCGCTGGCTGGAGGAGCTGATCCCCGGCCGGCCCGGCCGACCGCCGCGCCGGCCCACCACCCGCACGAGCCGGGACGAGACGTAGCGTCCGGCCGCACCGGGGGGCCGCATGGCGCCAGGGGACGAGACGCGATGGCTTCCTCCCACCCCCTGCCGGGTGTATCATCCCGACCAACGGAATCGACTCGCCCGCATTGCCGACCATCCCGGTCCCGAAAGGAGCTGCCATGACCCGGCGCGATCCCCTCATCCCCCTGTTGGCCGCCGCTGTCCTTGTCTGCACCGCGCCCGCTGCCGCCCCCGCGGCCGGGGTGACGGACGGGGCGTACCGCATGATCGAGGGCCTGATGGTCCGCTTCGACGCCGACGGCAACGACGTCCTCGACGCTGCGGAACGGACGAAGCTCGAGGCCCACGTCGCCCGGCGGTTCAAGAAGATGGGGTCGGCCATCCTCGATGCGGCGTTTTCGGCCGCCGATACGAACGCCGACGGGCGGATCACCAAGGCCGAGTGGCAAACGCTCGGCAAGCACGTCCTGTCCTCGGCCGGCGAGGCGCACAAGCTCGGCACGCGGCAGAGCCTCATGGTCCCCATGTCCGACGGCGTCAAGCTCGCCACGGACGTGTTCCTGCCCGCCGGGGAGGGCCCCTGGCCCGCGGTGCTCAGCCGCACGCCGTACAACAAGGGCAAGTCCGTGCCGACCGCCTGGGTGCGGCGGGGCTACGCCGTCGTCAAGCAGGACATGCGAGGGCGGTTCGCCTCCGAGGGCGAGAACCTGCCCTTCCTCGCGTGCGGTTGGGGCGAGCACCGAGACGGCTTCGACACGGTCGCGTGGATCCGCAAGCAGCCGTGGTCCGACGGCAAGGTGGGCACGATCGGGGGCTCGGCGCTGGGGATCACGCAGAACCTGATGGCCGGCGCGGCGCCCGAGGGGCTCGCCTGCCAGCACATCACGGTGGCGGCGTTCAGCATGTACCACCACGCGGCCTACGTCGGCGGGGCCCTGCGGAAGAGCCAGGTCGAGCGATGGCTGCGGGGCAACCGGTTCGATCCCGAGGCCTTGCGGCTGTTCGCGGCCCACCCGACGTACGACGCGTGGTGGCACGGGCTGGACTGCACGCGCAGGACCGACAAGATCGCCGCACCGGGGATGCACGTCGGCGGGTGGTTCGACACGTTCAGCCAGGGCACGGTGCACGCCTTCATGGCCCGCCAGCACGGCGGGGCGCCCGGCGCGAAAGGCAACCAGAAGCTCGTGATGGGGCCCTGGGGGCACGGGATCAGTCCGCGGGGCAAGGTCGGCGAGCTGACGTTCCCCAAGGCGATGATGCCCCTGCGGTACAACCCCGCGTCGTGGATGGCCCACTGGCTGAACGGGGCCGCGAACGGGGCGGACAAGCTCCCGGCCGTGGCGTACTACGTGATGGGCGACACGTCCGACCGCAACGCGCCGGGCAACGAATGGCGGTTCGCCGACGACTGGCCCATCCCCGCCGAGCCGACGGCCTACTACTTCCACGGCGGGGGCAAGCTCTCGCGCTCCCGCCCGGCCGGCGTGGCGGGCAAGCCGTACGCCGAGTACACCTTCGACCCCGCCAAGCCCTGCCCCACCGTCGGCGGCTGCAACCTCGTCCTGCCCAAGGGCCCGATGGACCAGCGGCGCGTCGAGAAACGCGGCGACGTGCTGACGTTCACCACCGAGCCGCTGACCCGGCCCGTGGAGGTGACGGGCAATCCCACGGCCGTGGTGGGCGTCTCGTCCTCGGCGGTGGACACGGACCTGTCCGTGCGGTTCTGCGACGTCTACCCGGACGGCCGCAGCTTCCTGATGGCCGAGGGCATGCTCCGCCTGCGCTACCGCAAGGGCTTCGCCACGCCCGAGCCGCTGGCGCCCGGCGAGACGGTCGAGGTGACGGTCCGCTGCTGGCCGACGAGCGTGGTGGTCAACCGGGGCCACCGCATCCGCGTCTCGGTGACCAGCTCGAATTCCCCGCGCTTCGACGTGAACCCCGGCACGGGCCGGCCGCACACCGACGGCGGAAAGACCGTCCGGCAGACGAACCGCATCCACCTCGGCGGCACGCACGAATCGCGCATCGTCCTGCCGGTGGTGAAGGCCCGCAAGAAGGCCGCCTGACGCGCATCGCGAGCAACGGCGGGCAAGGCCGCGCGGTGCGCCGACGCTACAGGACGTCCCACGGCGTCGCGCCGAGCCATTGGTCCGGGTAGGGCCGCCCCGGCCGCCACGTGAAGCTCTGGTCGCGGTCCGTCCGGTCGAAGTGCCGGAGCGAGCGGATGTGCCCCTGCCCGCCGAGCAGGATGAACTCGTAGCTGTCCACCCCGGCGGCGTTGGTCAGGACCACCGTGCCGACGCTGGCCGCGACGAACTGAGTGTCGAGGACGAACCGCCTGCCCGCCTGATCTCTCGGCAGCCGCCAGCCCTGGACGCGAATCGAGCCGATCCGGCTGGCGACGTCCACGTCGTAGAGGCCGACCGTGTCCGGATCGACCGGGCCGGACACGCCCACCAGGAAGTCGCTGCCCACCGACGCGCCCAGCAGGATGGCGTTGATCCGCCCGCTGCACGCGATGCGGCTGGACTCGGCCGTGCCCAGAACGACGACCCGCCCGACGGGGCCGTCCACGTAGCACGTGCTGTCGGCCCAGTCCCCGCGGACGCGGAGCGTGCCGGCCCGGCCGAGCAGGTCCCACACGGCCTGGCGCACCGTGCCCCGGATGTTGGCGCTGTAGAGGGCGTAGCGGCGGGCCTTCGGGGCGGCGGTCACGTCCAGGTCGAGGGCCGCCTCGAAGTCGCCGTCCGCGGCCTCGATTCCCGCGGCCGGGCGCGCACGCCGGCCGACGGTGCGCAGGTAGCTGACCCACGCGGCGTTGATCCGGTCGGGGCGGTCGTCGATGCCGCCGTCAACCTCCAGCCACTCCGCGACGCGGACGGAGGAGATCCCGCCGGCCACGACCAGCTCCGTGTCGTGGACCGTCCCGCCGGTGAAGCGCCCGATCGACACGCCCCCCCGGGTGGCGCCCGTCGCCGAGATGCTCGCCGACACGCCGCCTCGGGCCGTGATCCAGCCGAACCGAAACGCCTCCAGTTGGCCGACGAGGTCCCCGCCGACCGTCACGCCCACCACGCGGACGCCCGGCGCGGCGAGGTCCCAGCCGTCCGCCGCGCCCGCCCGCACGGCCCCGACGAAGCCGACGGTTTCCGCCGTCAGGTCCCACGCGCCGGCCACCGCCCCGGACACCCGCGCGCCGCCGATCGCCCGCCCGTTGCGGGCCGCGCCGGTCAGCGAGAGGCCCGCCTCGAAGTCGCCCGCGCTGCCGTCGATGCCGTACGCGGGCCTCGCTCGGCGGCCCGTGGCCGTCAGCGTGCCGATCCACGGCGCGTGGATCACGTCGTCGCCGCCGGCGTCCAGCCACTCGACGACCTTCAAGGCCGCGATGGGCATGCCGTTCGTCTCGATCGCCGCATCCGCCACGCAGCCGAGGGTGAGGTACACCTTGTCCCGCGGCCCGACCGGCCGGTGGTACGTGTTGATCTCCAGGCGGTGGTCGTCGGCCAGGCCGGCGAGGTGGACCCGCCGGGCCAGGCCCGTGATCGTCACGCTGCCCGAGACGGCCAGGGCCTTCGCGGCGAGATCGCGGACCGACCCGTAGACGGACAGGTCGCCCGCGGTCACGGTCGATCGCGCCCGGTTGACCGTGACGGTCAGGGACGACGCCTCCGTCGTGCCGTACAGCACGATGCTCGCCAGGTCGAGTTCGCCGAAGGGGTCCTTCCGCAGCTCGGCCCGGCCGGGGCCGGACAGGCGCACCGTCGCACGCCCGCCGTCGAGGGTGTCGAACTGCCACGTTCTCCGCCCGGCCGTCAGGACGGCCGAGGGCATCTGCACGTTGCGGTAGACGAGCGTCTGGGCGGCGTCTGGCCCGGCCTCGGGGGCCGAGACGTCCGGGTAGCCGTCGCCGTTGAAGTCGCCCCACGCGCCCTCGGAGGCGGGCAGGGCGTAGTGCTGCGCGTAGGACGTGCCGTCGTAGACCCACAGGCGGAGGTCGGTCACGCTGGTGTGGGCCAGGATGTCCAGGTCGCCGTCCGTGTCGTAATCGGCCCACCGGGCGTTCTGCGCGGGAATGCCGTCCGGCGGGGAGGCCAGGGGCCGGAACGTGCCCCGGCGGTTCTCGTAGACCCTTGCATACTGCCCCCGCACGGTCCGCCCGGCGACGAGGGCGTCGAGGTCGCCGTCGCCGTCGAAGTCCCCCCATTCCGCCGAGCCGTCCCGCGCGCCCTCCAGGTCGGCCCCGATGTCCACGAACGCCCCGCCGCCGTTGTTGCGGTAGATCCGCGCGATGTTGTCCGCGCCGATCCGCCCGGTCACCAGCGCGTCGGCGTCGCCGTCGGCGTCGTAGTCGCCCCAGGCGACCGCCGCGTTCAGCACCGCGGGCAGGACGGACGGCAGGATCGAAAAGCCCCCGCCCTCGTTGCGGCAGACCTCCACCGTCGCGTCCGCGCCCGACGAGCCGAACAGCACCGCGTCCAGGTCCCCGTCCGCGTCGTAGTCCACCCACGCCACGTCCCCCCACGCCCCGCCGGTCAGCGGCAGGTCCAGGTCCATGAAGTGCCCGCCGTCGTTGCGGAACACGGCCGCGTGAAAGCCCGCGCCCTGGCCGTTGAGGACCAGGTCCAGGTCGCCGTCGGCGTCGTAGTCGCCCCAGGCGGCCGCGCTGTTGGAGACCGCGGGCAGCGCGCCGGGCGCGCCGAGAAACACCCCGCCGTCGTTGCGGTAGATCTCGGCGATGTCCCCATAGCGGCCCGCGCCGGTCAGGACCACGTCCTGGTCGCCGTCGCCGTCGAAGTCCGCCCAGGCCACCTCGCCGCCCTCCACGAGCGGCAGGCCCAGCGCGACGGGCACGAAGGGCCAGGCCCCGACCGCCTCGACGGGGTCGGTCGGGGCGGAGAACGACGCCTCCCCGACGGCGGCCACGCGGTAGGCGTAGGTCACGCCGCGGTAGATGTCGGCGTCGCGCCAGCGCGTCACGTTCGGGCCGACGACGTCGAGCTCCTGCCAGTCGCCGGCGGCCAGGCCGTCGACCTGCACGCGGTCGATCCGGTAGCCCGTCTCGTTGTCGGCGTGGTCCTGCCACGCCAGGTCCACCCAGCCGTACCCCGCGGCGGCGACGGCTAGGTCGGACGGTGCGGCGGGCTGCGGGTCCGCGCCGTCGAGCAGCAGTCTGGGTTCGAGGCTCTCGAAGCGGGCCGGGCGGCGCGGCGCGGAGGTAGGGGGCGTGGGTTTGCGGCGGCGCGGCATGGCTAGGGCCCTCCCTGAATCGGTGCCCGCGTGCATCCGTGCATTGGGCGACTCCAGGTAGCGTGATCGGATACGGCAGAAGACCATCATACCGCGAACGGGGAGGGGAACAAGGGGGATGTGGGGTGCGCAAACCGAAGCCCACGGGACGCGACCCGTGGGCTTGGAGGTCGTGGGGCCAATTACCGTTCTGCGAAGATGCTCTTCTCTCTGCGTCTCTGCGCCTCTGCGGTGAGTCAGATCGAGACGCTGTCGAACTGCGGCAGGTGGCGGCGGTTCTTGCGGAACATCTCCTTGACCATCTTCTTGATCTCCGCCAGCGACAGGACGGCCGCCGTGAGGGGATCGTGGCAGACCGCCTGGTAGACCAGCCGCGGGTCGCCGGTGAGGGAGGCCTCGACGGTCATCATCTCCGTCTGGGCGCTCAGCGCGGGCAGGACCGCGCACTGGGGCGGCAGGGCGCCGACGTGCACCGGGCGAAGGTCGTGGCGCACCGCGACGACGGGCACTTCCACGCAGCAGCCGGCGGGCAGGTTCGTCACGAGGCCCGTGTTCGGCACGTTGCCGTTGAACGGGAACGGCTCGCCGCCCATCCACGCGTTGATGATGCTCGCGGCGTACTCGTGCCCGCGCTCCAGGCTCATGGGCTCGTCCTGGGCGAGCCATTCGCGGATGGACTTCTTCCAGGTCTTCTCCCGGCCCTTGTAGCCCTTGACGATGTAGGCGTACTCGCCGGGGTTCCAGCCCGTGCCCGTCGTGCAGTACTTCTCGATCAGGTCCGGGCGCTTGCGGAACCACCAGTTGTACTCGGAGTTGTGCCCGCTGGACTCGGTGACGTAGTAGTCCAACGCCAGGAACATCTCGTTGCGGACCTGCTCGTGGTTGTAGATCTTCTTCCGCGTCCGCACGAGCTTGCGGAGCGTGGGGTACAGGTCCACGCCGTTGTGCTCGAACTTCACGAAGAACGACATGTGGTTGATGCCCGCGGAGATGTAGTTGACCTCCTCGATGGGCACGCCCGCCCACTTGGCGAGCATCCCGGCCGTGCCCTGAACGCTGTGACACAGGCCGGACGTCTTGATCGGGCTGACCCGCTGCATGGCGTGGCAGAGCATGGCCATCGGGTTGGTGTAGTTCAGCATCAGGGCGTGGGGGCAGAGCTCCTCCATGTCGCGGCAGATGTCGAGCATGGTGGGGATGGTCCGCAGGGCCCGGAAGATGCCGCTCGGCCCGCGGGTGTCTCCGATGTTGGTGTCCACGCCGTACTTCTTGGGGATGAGGATGTCGTGCTGCCAGACCGACACGTTCCCGCACAGGATCGTCACCAGGACGGCGTCGGCGCCGGCGAGGGCCTCGCGGCGGTCGGTGGTGGCGGTGACCGTCGCGGGGTAGTCGCCCATCTCGACGATCTTCCGCACGGCGCGGTGGGCGAAGTCCAGCCGCTCCTCGTCGATGTCCACGAGCGCCAGCTCGGCGTCCCGCAGGAGCGGGAAGGTGAGAATGTCGCGAACCAGCCCGCGCGTGAAGCCGAAGCTCCCGGCCCCGATGAAAACGATCTTCGCCATGGGACGTGTTCTCCTGTGTGGTCCTGTCCAACCGGGCAAAAGCAGCGGGCATTATAGAGGGCGCGCCCGCGGGGGGAACGGGGAATTCCGCGAGGAATGCCGGTTCGCCGTCCGCCCGGGCCGGGGGCGGTGGCCTACGGCGCGGGCGGGCCGGCGGCGGAGGGCACGGGGCCGATCAGGAAGCTGTCGCGGCGGGAACGATGGTCCGCGAGGTCCACGCTCGTCGCGCTGCGCGAGCCGCCTTCCGCCCGGCCGGAGGCGGTGTAGATCATGTCCTGGCCCTCGCCGACGTCGGGGCGGTTACTGTGGGAGACGTTCATCCCGACGTACAGGAGGTTCAGGCGAACGCCCTGGTGGTTCGGGCTGACGTGCGGCTCGACGGCGGCGCCCTCCAGCTTCGGGTCCCAGGCGGTGTTGTCCCACCGCTCGGGTCCCACGGCCGGCGTCTGGTCGGCGATCACGGCGCTGTCGTTCGCGGCGTCGGAAAGCCCCTGTGCGTACGGCCCGTTCGCGTCCAGGATCGGCGCTTGCCAGGAATAGCTGACGTTGCGGTGGCTGGAGAAGTCCCAGAAGTAGGGGGGCTCCTCGTCGTCGGGCGTGTTGGCGTCGTCGACGATGTTGTTGTCCTTGACGTCGTCGGTGGACGGGCAGACGAAGAGCTTGACGGGCTGGCCGTCGCGGACCAGCAGGAACATCAGCGCCGTGATGCTTCGCGGCCCGGCGTCGTTCGGGTCGGCGGCGGGATCGACGCCGCGGTTCGTGCCGGTCGGCACGCGGGACCAGTCGCCGGTGACGTTCGCGATCCACGGCCAGGCGTTGTCGTTGTCCGCCCGGTACAGGACCAATGCCTTCCCGATGCTCGCCAGGTTGCTCATGCAGACGGTCCGGTCCGTCAGTCCGCCGCCGAATCGCTGAATCGTCGTGGGCGCCAGCAGGAGGGCGAGGCCGAGGATCACGAGGCAGATCACGCCGACCTCGCGCCGGGTCAGGCCGGTGAATCGAGACGCCATGGCAGCTCCTCCTGTGGGCTCACCGGACGGTCAGGTAGTACGCCGCGATGGCGGCGCATTCGCGGGCGACGTAGTAGGGCTCGGCGGTCAGGGGAACCGGCTCGTGGGCGGGGACGGTCGCCAGGTCGATGCCCAGCCGCTCGGCGAGCATCTTGATGCGGGCGTTGTGGAACGAGTGGCTGACGGCCAGGACCGCCCCGCCGCGGGCCCGCACGAACCGCAGCGTGGCGGCCGTGTTCACCCCGTGCGGGTCCAGGACGATGGCGGCGTCGGGTACGCCGTGGCGCAGGGCGAGGGTCCGCATGACGGCCGGCTCGCTGCCGCCGCCGGAGAAGATCAGCTCGTCGGCGTATCCCTGCCGGTAGAGCTCGATGCCCGTCCTGGTGCGGTCCCGCAGGGCCTGGGAGGGCGTGCCGTCCGCGTAGGCCCGCGCGCCGAAGACGACGATCGCGTCGGCGGGGCGGCGGTAATCGGTGTGCCCGAACGTCAGGACGTGCGCGAGGACGAGCAGGCCCATCGCCGCCACGACGGCCCCGGCCGGGGCGCGGCGCCGAACGAACAGCGGCGGCACGAGCGCCATCGCCAGCAGGGCCGACAGCGAGACGGGCCAGCCGGCGACGGCCCCCGCGGCGCGGAGGGAGGCGTACGTGACGGCGTTCCCGGCCGCGACGGCCAGCCCCGCGGCGATTGCCGGCCGGCAGCGGAGCAGAACCCCCACGCCCAGCGCCGCCGGGAGGGCCTCCCGCAGGGGCAGCCCCCGCGGCAGGTGGAAGAAGACGAACGCGATCGAGCCGTGGCCCGGCAGGACGCCCAGCGCCGCGTCGAGCAGCAGGAAGACCGCCACCGCGTCGGCGAGGGAGGCCCACAGGCGACCGGGCCTCGGCGGCGGCGGCGACAGGTCGGTCATCGGCTCCAGGCCCCCAGGCGCGCCACCTCGGGGCGGAGCGTCGTGTGAATGTAGCGGTGGAGCTTGTGCCCGGGGCAGGCGGTCCGGGCGTTGGGCGCGTCGCGGTGGCCGATGATGCGCCCCGGCGGGATGCCGCACTCCGCCGCGAGATGGCCCACGAGCCGCCGCAGCGACGCCAACTGCTTCGGCGTGGGGGCGTGGTTCTGGAAGTTGCCCACCAGGCAGATGCCGATGCCGTGCTCGTTGTACTCGTTGCCCGGCGTCCCGCCCGTGTGGGCGCCCCATTTCTGCGACCGCCACCGCGAGCCGACCTCGATCCGCCCGTCGGGCCCGCCGTGACCGTTGTCGATCACGAAGTGGTAGCCCAACTCGTCCCAGCCGCGCTTGCGATGGGCCCGGTCGAACACCGCCGCGCTGCCCCGCTCGGTCGCGCTGTGGTGGATCACGATGTGCCGCCACTCCCGCCCGGGCGGGCGCGCGGGGCTTGCAGGTCCCGGCCCGGCCCCGCCGACCGGCGAGCCGGGAGAGAAGTCCAGCTCCGGCATGGGAAGGGTTCCGATTTCCCCGGGCTTGCTCGATTCACACCCGGCCGCCGCGAAGGCCGCCGCGCAGCAAACCAGGGACATCCATGTCCGCTTGCTCGCCATGGTTCCGTCTCCCGCGTCCATCCTAAAGCGTATCGGCTACGGCGGGAAGGATTCTTTGAGCGCCGCGAGCGAGGCATGGCGCCGGAGGGTCGCCCCCGGCCCGACGGGCGGTGCGGCGGGGCCGACGAAGTGCACCGAGTAGCCCTCCGCCGCGAGGTGCCGGGCCAGGGCGGGATCGCCGGTAACGACCTCCACCCCGCGCCCCCGGGGACCTCGTCTGAGGTAGAAGGCGGCCTGGGCGACGACGTGCTTCGCCCGTCGCGGCGGGCCGAGAAACACGAGCGGCTCTCGAACGCCGGCCGCGTCGAGCCTGCGGCGGCACGCAACGAAGGCCTCGGGCGGGCCGGTGTGGAACAGGGCCACGGCGCCCGCGGCCCGCATCTGCCGCAGGCAGGCGGGGGTGTCGCCGTCGGCCTGCCCCGCGGCCTCGCGCGCCAGCCGGGCGTCCACCAGGAACACGCGCTGCGCCTTGGGCACGCCGACGATCCGGAACTCCCCCCGCCGGAACGCCAGCACGCCGTAGGGCAGGCCCCGCAGCCGGACGGGCGTTGTTCCCTCTCGCGGCCGGGGGGGACGAACGATGCACCCGTCGCGGTAGGTCCGTGCCGTCGTCAGCGGCATGCCCTCCACGTGGACGAGGGCGGCATCCACCCAGGCCGGGGCGAGCGGGGGGACGAGGGCGAAGCCGACCGCGCGGACCTTGCCCGTCGCCGAGGCCGGTGCGGCCAGCCAGTCGTGGGGGACCAGCGCGGCGCGGACGTCCTCGTGGACTCCCGCCGTGGCGGATGCGCCCGCGCCGGCGGCCAGGGCGACGAAGCCGCCCGCACTGGCCAGCAGGCACCAGCGACAGAGAAAACCGATCGCTTCCCGCGTGGACGAAGGGCCCATGCAGTGCTTATCGGCCGTTTGGACGCGTCCGGACAGCGCCTGGACGGGCATTGTAGGTGACCGCAGAGGCGCAGTGCAGGCCTACCTGCCGGCAGGCAGGCTTCGCCCGCAACCCAAGGACGTAGCCGGTAGCCCGTTCGCAGATCAGGAATCAGGAATCAGGAATCGGGAATCGGGTACCGGGAAGACCGCAGGCAGCGGTTTCCGGCGAGCCCCGGAAGGGGCGGAAGGCAATAGCCGGCGGCGTGAGCCGCCGGCAGGCGGCACCCATACGAGACGAGCCCCGGCGGGGCGAAAGGGACGTTCCGAGGATACACGCCTTTGCGTGGTTCTTGTGCCCTTTGTTGCGCAGAGGCCGCAGAGGTCGAGCAGATCAACAACCAACAGCGAACACCCAACACGCAAAGAACGGCCGGTGCATCGATCGCGGTCTCGGCCCCCGCGGTCCGCACGCCGGCCTACGTCGCCAGGGCCATCAGGCGCTGGATGCGGTCGCGGACCGGCGGGTGGGTGCTGAAGATACTCGACGCGCGGGCCTCGAACCGCTTGATGGGGTGGATGATGTACAGCGGGGCCGTGGCGCGGTTGGCCACCTCCAGGACCTCCGGGTCGTTGCTGATCTTCGCCAGCGCGGCCGCCAGGCCCATCGGATTGCGCGTCAGCTCCACCGCGCCGGCGTCGGCGAGGTACTCGCGCTGGCGGCTCATCGCCATGTGGATGATCCGCGCGAGGATCGGCGCGACGATCGCCAGCAGCAGCGCGACGACCAGCAGGATCGCCTGTGCCGCCCCGCCCCCGCCGCGGCTGTCGCTGCGCCTGCGCCGCCCGCCGCCCCACCACAGGCTTCGCAGGAATACGTCGCACAGCATCACCAGCACGCCGACCATCACGGCCATCAGCATGGAAAACAGGATGTCCCGGTGGCGGACGTGGCTCAACTCGTGGGCCATCACGCCCTGAAGCTCGTCCCGCGTGAGCTTCTGGCGAAGCCCCGTGGTGATCGCCACGGCCGCGTGCTCCGGGTTCCGCCCGGTGGCGAAGGCGTTCATGGCCGAGTCCCGAATCACGTAGATCCGCGGCAGGGGCAGGCCGCCGGCGATGCACATCTCCTCGACGACGTTGAAGAGCTGCGGATCGTCGGCCTTGCGGATCTCGCGGGCGCTGCTCATGGCCAGCAGGGCGCTGGGGCCGCCGTAGTAGCTCGCCAGCGTCAGGACGAACGCGACGACGGCCGCGATGATCGCCACCGTCGCCCCGAACTGCCACGTTCCCCCCCAGACGATGCCGATCAGCCAGCCCACGCCCACGAAGAACACGACGAACAAGAACACCAGCAGGGCGCTGTTGAGCTTGTTGCGGGCGATCAGGTCGTGGAACGTCTGGCCGGCCATGGCGCGGGGTCACTCCGATCGGCGGCTCAGCAGGGCGCCCGCCAGCCGGGCGCCCGCGGCCGCGGCGGCCAGGACGAAGGCGACGACGAGCACCCAGTCGGCCTGGTCCCGCGTCGCGAAGTAGCCCGCCAAGACGGCCAGCAGGGCCAGCAGGGGCCCGAAGAACAGGATCGCCGCGAGCGTGCCCGTCTGCCGGGCGGGACGGACCTGCGTGTGTCTTGGCGCGGTGGGGGGCATGGGGCGGCTCTCGGTGCGGGCGGCCGAACGCCCGCCGGAACGGGCGCCGTCAGAACTCGACCTGGGGCGCTTCTCGCTGCTCTGCATCCTCGATCTCGAAGAACTCCTCGGCCTTGAAGCCGAACATGCCGGCGACCAGGGTGGCGGGGAACTTCTCCCGGGCGGTGTTGTACACGCCGACCGAGTCATTGTAGTGCTGCCGCGCGAAGGCGATCTTGTTCTCCGTGCTGGTCAGCTCCTCCTGGAGCTGCGCGAAGTTCTCGTTGGCCTTCAGGGCGGGGTAGCTTTCCGAGAGCGCGAACAACTGCCGCAGGGCGCCGGAGAGGAAATTTTCGGCCTCGGCCTGTGCGGCGACGCCCTGGGCGCCGATCGCCTGGTTCCGCGCCTGGATGACGGCCTCGAGCGTCTCGCGCTCGTGGGCGGCGTAGCCCTTGACCGTCTCGACGAGATTGGGGATCAGGTCGTACCGCCGCTTGAGCTGCACGTCGATCTGGCTCCAGGCGTTCCGGCAGCGGATGCGCTTGGCGACCAGCCCGTTGTAGAGGTACACCCCGGCCAGCAGGACGAACAGCACGATGCCCAAGCCGACTGCGAATCCCATGATTTGCCCTTTCCTGCGCGGACACCCCGGCCACCTCGCCGGCGCACCGAGCCTATCCCCTTTCTACCGAAATCGCAAGCTCCCGGTTCCCCCCTCCGCCCTTTGATGCCCGGGCGATTCCGGCTATACTCTGGAATGCAGTGGGTCGGCCCGGAGACCATCCAGCATGAACAGAGTCAGTGATGTCAAGCCCTTGGGCGGCTACCGCCTGTGGCTCCGCTTCGAGGACGGCACACAAGGCGAGGTGGACTTGGCGGACCTCGCCGGCAGGGGCGTCTTCGCGGCTTGGCAGGAACCGGGCGTTTTCCAGGCGGTGCGGATCGGCCAAGTTGGCGAACTGTGCTGGCCTCGCGAGATCGACCTCTGCCCGGATTCCCTGTATCTGCGGCTGACCGGCAAGCGGCCCGAAGAGGTATTCCCCGGCCTCGGCAAGGGCAGCGTCCATGCCTGAGATCTGCCGGTTCTACGGCATCGTCATCCGGATGTACTACGCGGACCACACCCCCCCTCACTTCCATGCCATCTACGGCGCGGGGCAGGTCATGATCGGCATTCGAGACCTGGCTGTGATCTCCGGCCGTCTGCCGCCACGGGCGATGGGCATGGTCATGGAGTGGGCCGGAATCCACCAGCAGGAGTTGCTGGCCGACTGGAACCAGGTGCAGGATCAGCAGCCCCCCGCCCCGCTCGCCCCTCTTCCCTGAAGCCGCCGCCGCCCCGACAAAAGCCGAGCCCGGGCCGGCTGGGCAGCCGCCCGGGCTCTCGAAGCTTTGTGTGTTCCGCACTAGGCGGACCGTCATCCGCCTAACGCGGATCACCTATACAGTAGTCGATCATGGATCACCTCCTTCCCTACCAGGGCTTTGCCCAACCGTCGCCCCTGCCCGCGGGGCCGCCGGGCGCTCACTCCCTCGGACGCCTCCGAGGGCCCGCGCCGGCCGGGGCCTCTCGGCCCGACCGACCAGAGGCGAGCAAGGAGTCGGCTCGACCTCTGATACTATTCTACCATATGCCCCGTATTTGGGTTCGGGAAAAGTGCTGCAATCCCCCCAATTTCACGCCCCCGCGCCGAGCGGACAGCCTGCCCGTGACTCTCGCCAACGCGTGCAATTCGAGCCCAAGCCCGGTACGATAGAGAGACAAGGGCAGTACCGTTCACGTACCGGGTCGATTCGTGGGATTTCTCGAAAGGAGACGGGGTCATGCGCAGATCGGCGGCATTCACCATCGTGGAACTGGTCCTGGTCACGTCCCTGTTGGGCACGATGACAATGGTGCTCGTGCCCACCATGCACCGGGCCAACGAGCTGACCAACCGGACCGTCTGCATGAGCAACCTGGCCAGCGTCGGCAAGACCCTGGTGCTGTACAAGGCCACGAACGACAACGCCTGGCCGTGGCTGACGGACGACGTCGGGCAGTGGGATACCTCGCCGGTGGGCACGAACCGCGGCAAGGACCCGTTCCAGAAGGCCGGCAAGGGCCTGCCTCGAAGCGTCACGGCCCTGCCGTTTCTGCTCGTGCGCGACGGTCAGCCGCACAAGTTGTTCGTCTGTCCGTCCGACCGGGGCGCGTCGAAGGACCCCGACATTCTGCAGAAGGCCAAGCCGGATGCCGTCAAGCGAAGTGCGCAATAGCTTTCGGGTGGGTCTCCAGGGAATGGCAAGGTCTTGGGGGACTTCCAGGATCGTGGGTCCCCTCCGGAATAAGGTCGGCCTTCGGCCGGGATGATCTC
>Ga0272441_10004849_pt1 | contig 23876 bp, 18 predicted proteins | sample SSMProp6N_FD_193582 | JGI IMG/M metagenome (GOLD analysis project Ga0272441, IMG submission 193582) | Marine sediment archaeal communities from Little Sippewissett salt marsh, Falmouth, MA, United States - SSM-Prop-6N | ecosystem: Environmental > Aquatic > Marine > Wetlands > Sediment ...
GAAGGAATACGAGATCGTCTACATCATCCGACCGGATCTCGCCGACGAGCAGAGAAGCGAGAAGGCGCAACGCATCCACACGATGATCGAAGAGGCTGGCGGAGAGCTCGGCGAGGTCGAGGACTGGGGAATGCGAGTCCTCGCCTACGAGATCAACCACTTCACGGAAGGCCACTACGGCCTAGCGACGTTCAAGCTGGCGCCGGGCGAGATCAAGCCGTTCCGTGATCGCCTCAACATCGACGAGGAGATTCTGCGCTACCAGGTCGTCAACCGATCGGCGTAGGAGTCGGCCATGGCAAGCCTCAACAGGATTATCCTCATCGGGAACCTCACGGCGGATCCCGAACTGCAGTACACGCCAAGCGGAACTGCACGGGCGCGTTTCCGCCTCGCGGTGAACCGTCAGTACAAGGACCGCGAGGGTAAGCTCCAGGAGGAGACAACGTTCGTCAACATCGTCGCCTGGGGCTCGCAGGCCGAGAACTGTGCACAGTTTCTCCATAGGGGGCGTCCTGCCGCAGTCGACGGCCGCTTGCGCATCTACAGTTTCGAAACCGATGGGGGCGAGAAGAAGTACATGACCGAGGTCGTCGCGTCGAATGTGCAGTTCCTCGGGGACAGGCCCGCACGCAGCGAGAGCGAGCCGGGAACAGAGCCCGTTGAGGCCCCTGAGGTAACAGCTGAGGCTGAGGCTGCATCATCCGGCCGCGAGGAGGAGGTACCGTTCTAGGCCATGGCAACGCATCATAGCCGTCAAGATCGTCAGGACCGTGAAGATCGCCAGGATCGTCGTCAGAGCAGGCACCATCGGCGACGCGTATGTCGCGTGTGCGAGCGGGGCATGGAGCTGAACTACAAGCGCCCCGACGAGCTCAAGCAGTTCATGAATCGTCTTGGGAAGATCCTACCGAGGCGAGCTACACGCCTCTGTGCGAAGCATCAGCGCCACTTAGCACGGGAGATCAACCGCGCGCGCAAGCTCGCGTTGCTTCCGTACACCACCGGGCCCACCTTGATGCCGATGCACACTGGCGGGAGGAGACGGCGCTAGCAAAAGCGTCCTCCAAGGCGGCACCGTGTCCACCACCTTCTGATCGTGCATCCCGATCCCGCATCATCGAAGCACCGAGCGTGCCGCGCTCAACGATGAGCGATACGGCCGCGATCATCATGCACGGGGCAGCAGGAACAAGCCCCGGGGAACGCATCGTCAGCAAGGCACGACAAGCTGCGATCCGCGATCTGGTGGACGGGCTTCACGCCGCCGGTGCCGATCGCATCCTGCTCATCAGCAACGACCTGCACGTGCAAGAAGGACTTGCGCGCTGCGGGGTCGAGCGGTTTACGCCCGTGCATCGGTCGCCGTTCGACGCGGGTCAGGCGCTGCAGGACGCCGTCCGCGAGCATCGACTCCGTGGCTTCGTCTACTTCGGAAGCGGGACTGGGAGCCTTCTGCACATCGACCAACTGCGCGACCTGGTCGCGTTCGCCGCGCAGGAGCCCCGCGCTGCGCTGCTGAACAACCCGTTCTCCGTCGACTTCGCCGCCGTCTCCGGGGCGCAGCATCTCCCCGACGGAGCTCTCCCACCGTCGGACAACGCGCTGGGCTTCGCCCTCGCGAAAGCCGGGTACACGTGCCGCGCGCTTCCACGAACCCTGGACACCCAGTTCGACATCGACACCCCCACGGACGCCTGCCTCCTGGCAGCGACGGGCCGCGGCGGACCGCACCTGCGAGCGGGCCTTCGCGAGCTCCGGCTGCCCACAGGGTCCGTCACCGCAGTGCTCCATCGGCTGGTCGATCGCGCCGCCCACGTGTACCTGCTGGGGCGAGTGAATCCGCGGACCTGGGCGTGGTTTGAGTCGCAGGTCGCGTGCCGAACCAGTGGCACGATCGAGGGCCGCGGGATGCGCGGCTACCCCACAGGCCGCGGCACCTTGCTCGGAGGACTCCTCGGCGCGACATCGCCCACAGCGTTCTTCGATCGGCTCGGGCAGCTGTGCAGCGCCGCGTTGATCGACAGCCGCCCGCTGCTATCGGACGACGGGCTGCTACCGCCAGCGGCCGATCGGTTCAGCAGCGACCTGCTGCAGGCCAAACAGGTGGCCGATCCCCGTTGGGCAGCGTTCACCGCATCCGCCGCGGAGGCGTCCGTGCCCGTCCTGGTCGGCGGGCACAATCTCGTGAGCGGGGGCCTGTACCTGCTCGGCGAGATGTGCTGGCACGACACGGGACTTCCTCGTAGACTTCCCGTCGAAGATCTCAATCCAGGCGAGGAGAGCAATGAGCGGCCCTACCCAAGGCGATTCTCTGGCGAAGATCGATCCCCAGGTGGCCGAGATCATCGGGAGCGAGGAGCGCCGCCAGCGTGAGAAGATCATCCTCATCCCATCGGAAAGCCTGACACCTCTCCCCGTCCGCGAGGCGTTGGCGTCGGTGTTCACAAGCATCTACGCTGAGGGGTACCCACGAGCGGCGATGCGCAACGCATCCCCATCGCGTCTCGCGGATCTCCATGCTCAGCTCGCGTCGCATCGACGATACGCGGACTGGCGATTCTACAAAGGAACGGAGATGGCGGACGTCATTGAGTCGCTGGCTTGCCAGCGGGCGGCGCAATGCTTCGCCACGGATTGTCACCCCGCAGAAACCATCCACGCCAACGTGCAGCCGCTATCGGGCGCCGCTGCCAACCTCGCAGTGTACGACGCGTTTGTGAGTCCCGGCGAGACGGTCATGGGGCTCGATCTGCGGGAAGGAGGCCACCTCACCCACGGATCGGAGTTCCACCAGAGCGGGAAGCGCTACCACATCGTGTCGTACGGGAGCGATCCGTCAACGGGTCGCCTCGACTACGATCAGATCCGCGATCTTGCCACGACGCACCGCCCGAGGATGATCATCGCTGGGTTCACCTCGTTCCCGTGGCAGCCCGACTGGGGGGCGCTCCGATCGATCGCCGATGAGGTGGGAGCGATCCTCCTCGCGGATATCGCCCACGTCGCTGGGATGGTCATCGGCGGCGTGTACCCGAATCCGATCGACTACGCGGACGTTGTCGCGTTCACCACCCACAAGACGCTGTGCGGTCCGCGCGGCGCGATCCTCCTGACCACCGACCCGGAGATCGCCGACCGCATCGATACCGCCGTGTTTCCCGGCGAGCAAGGCGGCCCCCACGTGAACAAGTTCGCCGCCATTGCGGTCGCGCTCAAGCTCGCGATGTCCGAGGAGTTCCACGCGCTGCAACAGCGCATCGTGGAGAACGCCGCGCATCTCTCCGCAGCGCTGCAATCCCATGGCCTGACCATTGCCTACGGCGGCACCGACACCCACCTCCTGGTGGTCGATCTGCGAACGCTGGAGCCGGTAACCGGCTTCGCGGTCATGGGCGAGATTGCGGCGCGGATCCTCGATCTCGCAGGGATCGTGTGCAACAAGAACACCATCCCCGGCGATCACAGCGCCGCCGACGCCCGCGGCATTCGACTGGGGACACCGTGGGCCACGCAGCGCGGCATGGGCACCGAGGAGATGGAGATCCTCGCAGGCATCATCGCCAGGCTCCTCAAGTCGATCCACCCGTTTGAGTACGTTGGTCTCACGGGACCGTTGTCTCGCGGCAAGCTTCCGGCGGCGGTGCTGCGCTCCGCACAAGACGACGTGCGCGCCCTGCTGCGACGCTGCGACCCAGCGCTTCCGGCTCCGCGGCCGGATGCGAGCGAGCAGTACGCCAGCGGTGCCTCGATTCTGCGAGTGCGCGACGGAAGAAGCACCGCCCTGCTGCAGGAGGCATCGAGCGCCGATATCGAGAGCCTTGCGGTGGGTGATCACACTCGGGCGCTGTTGTTCAACGAGGACGGGCAGCTGATCGCCGAGCCGGTCGTCGGCCGACTTGGAGACGAAGACTACCTTCTCCTGCTGCGACGCGAGCAGGCGGCCGCCGGCCGAGAGTGGCTGCGTGGACTGGCGGACGGCTACATCGTGTTCGACCGCGAGGACGTGTTCCGCAAGGTCCAGGGGCCGGCCGTGGTCGAGGAACTGGACGTCGACATGGTTCCCGAGACCGGGCGTCCGTGGCTCGCTCTGGCTGTCCCGCCTGCGCGGCACGAGCTGTCGGTCACCTCCATCTACCGCAGTGGGCCAGAGGCCTTTGACCTAGACAAGCCGTACTTCGTGGGACAGGATCGCCTCCGCGCGCCGTCCTCGGACTCCGCCCGCGAGCCGTTCGCTTGGAACGGCCCCTCAGCCGACCCGCAACGGACACCCCTTCACGAGGATCACGTGCAGCGCGGCGCCCACATGGTCGAGTTCGCCGGCTGGCGGATGCCCGCCTGGTACAGCTCTGCGCTCGAGGAACACAACGCCGTGCGTCGCACTGCGGGGCTGTTCGACCTCGGCCACATGGGCGTGTTCTCGGTCGGCGGCCCACACGCCGCCGCGTTTCTCAACGCGGTGACTTCCAACTACGCCGACTGGCTCGCCCCAGGGGAATCCCACTACGCGTATCTGTTGGATCCGAGCGGAGAGGTACTCGACGACATCTGGGTCTACCGCCGCGCAGCGGACCGCTTCCTGCTCGTCGTCAACGCCGTCAATGCGGAGAAGGACTGGGCGTGGCTTCAGGGCGTGAACGAGGGGCGCTACGCCATCGACACCGATCATCCCACGCGGCGTGCGAGCCGGCCGGTGACCCTGCGCAACCTCAAGGCACAGCGCGGCGTGATGGATATCGGGATTCAAGGCCCGGCAAGCCAACGGATCCTGGAGCAGCTTCTCGATCCTCAGGGACAAGCCCGCATCACCGCGCTGCGGCGCACACACTTCTGCGAACACGATGTCGACGGCCGCCAGCTGCTGATCGCACGAACCGGGTACACCGGCGAGCCGGTAGGCTACGAGATCTATGGCCGGAGCGAGGACGCGCAATGGCTATGGGGCAGGCTGCTCGAGGCGGGCGATCCCATGGGGCTGAGGCCGTGCGGCCTCGCCGCGCGGGACTCCACGCGCACCGAGGCTGGATTCCCGCTCTACGGGCACGAGCTCGCCGGCCCGCACGCGATCAACCCGTTCGAGGCCGGCTTCGCCTCATACGTGAAGCTGCACAAGCCGTTCTTCATCGGACGCCGCCACGCGGTCACCGCCTATCGAGATCGCAGCCGAGAGGTGCTTCGGTTCGCCGTGTCCGAGCCCGGCGCCCGTCCGGTGCACGCGGCCGCGGCGGTCGTCGATCGCCGTGGCGATGTCCTCGGGCGGGTGACAAGCTGCGTCAGCCTCGGTGAGACGCAGATCGGCATGGCCCTGGTCGAGAGGGGCGGCATCGAGGAGGGAACGCCGGTCACGATTCTCGCGCCGCCTCGTCGCGACGAGGCGGCGAAAGCGTCCTCCGATCTGGCCTACGGGGACCGCGTTGCCGTCCCCGTGTCGGCGGTGGTGCTGCCAAGGTTCCCGGCGGCCGGCATGAGCCCCGCCAGCGCGTAGCGACAGCACTCCGCCAGCGCGGTCGCGCCCGACACCGTGGCGACGGCTAGGAGCGGCACTCCCCATCGTGTTCGTCACAGGGGCAAGTCCCCGGCGCCTCGACCTCGATGGTCGCGTGCTGCACCCCCATCCGCCGCAGGTCCGCACGGATCGCGGCGCGTAACGCCGCCGCCTCCTCAAGCGACACGGTCCCCTGGGGCACGATGTGGGTGGTCAGCACGTGATGCTCGCCGTCCTGCGACCACACGTGGGTGTGATGCACATCACAGATGCCAGGGATGGCGCGGATCCGTCGTTCAATGTCTTCCAATCGGATCTCCCCCGGGACGGCTTGCAGCAGAATCGAGAGCACACGCCGTAGATGGCGGATGACGTTCCACAGCACATACACCGTGATCAAGATCGATAGCACCGGATCGAGGATCGGCACATCCCGGAACATCATGATCACACTGGCGACGAGCACCGCGGCCCATCCCAGGACATCTTCCAGGAAGTGCCACGTGACGATGCGCTCGTTCAGCGTCGTCCCGCCGCGCATCCGCAGCGCGGCGATGCCATTGACCGCCAAACCGAGCAGAGCCAACACGAGCATGCCGGGAGCGCTAGTCGGCTCCGGAGAGAGGATCCGCGGGATCGACTCCGCGAGCACGATCACCGCGCCGGCGACGAGAACCACCGCGGCGATGAGCGCACTGAGGAGCGTGAACCGGCGGTAGCCGTACGTGAACAACTCATCGCCTCGGTGACGGGACACCCGCGTCAGGTGCCACGCCAGTCCGAGAGAGATCGTGTCCCCAAGATCGTGCAGTGCGTCCGACAGGACAGCCATGCTGTTCGTCAGCAGCCCTCCGACGATCTCGACCATCGTGAAGCCGAGGTTGAGCGCCAACGCGACGCCGATTCGCTCGGTCGGCGTGTGGTGATGACCGTGCCCCTCCGCCATGCCACGATTGTAGCGCGGCATGCTGACCGCGCGAGGCGGCGCGACGCACCAACGCCAAGCCCGTCTCGCCGTCGCGGCGATGACCTAGATCGCCGGGATCGTCTTCTCGATCCGGTTCTCCGCGGCGTCTTCGCCACCGGGCCACTGGTAGACGAAGCTCAGCTCCTCCAGCGTCAATGCGTCGCCGGTGGGGACCTCGATCATGATGTACCGGACGTCGGCGCCGTTGCTGTCAAACAGCGCGGGGATGGGCATGTCCGGGTGCCACGCGAGCACTCGGCTGGCACCGGTGAATCGCAGCTTGGGTACGGTCGCAGGCTTCTTGACGCCATCCGCACCAGCCCACCACACCCGAATCCACTCGGGCACCCCTTGTGTCGACCAATCGAGGTAGATCCCCCAGATCTTCAGCGGGTGCTCCTGCTTGAGATCGACGGCAATCGTCACCACCCCTGGCAGATCTGCGGGTAGAGCCCAACGAACAAGGTGCCCGTCCGGCAGCTTGGACGTACCCTGGATCCGAGGATGCGAGCACCAGGTCCCGATCCCTCCCTCCAGCTGAAGCCGCCGCGCGTAGTCGGCCAGCTCCCGGACCAGGGGGGCCTGAGCGGGCACGTGCCATGTCCCGGGGAGCGTGCTGCTCAGATCCGGCAAGGCGGGCACGGTGACGTACGAGATCGACCGTCCGTAGATCGGCTTGCCGTCCGGCGAAAGGTCGATCCCGAACCCGACAATGCGCTTGCTCCCCGCGAAATCGTTGTTGCCGAGGGGCGTTACGGACAGCAGATCAGCGATGGCACGCGTGTTGCGGACCTCATGGTCCGCACCGGCGTTTCCTTCGATGAATTCCACAGCAACCCGCTGAATGTCGCCGGATGACGTGCGATACACCGTCATCGTGTCGACCATCATGCTGTGGCACGTGCCGTTGCAGTCCTTCCAGTCTGGCTGGCCGTCGGCGCCGATCTCGCACTTCTGGATCTTCACGTACGCCCCGGGAACGGGGGCGTTGATGCCCGGTCGGAAGTCGTCGTAGTCGAGCTCCCACCAGTCGATCCATCGCCCTCTCCCGCCAGCGATCTCCTCTTCGACTCGGTAGAAGGTGTGGAGGGCGTTCGTGTTCGGGCACTGCCACGCAAGGTGCCACGAGGTGTTGCGGAATCCTCCCGTGTAGGGGATGCCCGCTTCGCGATGCCAGTAGGAGATCGTCTCCGAGCACCACGCCTGACGATCGCACTGTCCGAACAGGTCGATGGTCCACGCCATGTTGTGCGCCGTGACAGCGCTGTTCGCTCCGAGACACATCTGGTGGTAGGGCTTCCCGCCCTCCGTGGGCTTGCTGCTGGGAATGCAGCTCGCGATCGTGCCCAGGGTCGCGGTCGCGATCGCGTTGATCGTCGCCCCTGAAGGAAGCCAGTCCCCTGTGCCTGTGAAGCAGCTGCACCCCGGCCCATCGGCGTTCCAGCAGCCCGCGGGGGCGTTCACCGGCACCAGCGTCGGCATCGTCGTGACGGGGATCGTGTGGGAGCCAACCATCATGACGGCAACGACGGCTATGCCTGCCAGAGAGGCGATTCCGCGTCGCGCGTTTCGCATTCCGCACCTCCTGTCGCGCGCGGAAGTGATGCGGCGCGCGGCGTTCGCGCCACCCTAGAGGGGGAAGCTTCCGCTTTCCCTCCACCGCACTGGGTCTAACCTCCGATTTCCGAGGTGCAGTGCGGGCAACGGACCGCCTGCAGCGGGATCGCCGTCTTGCAGAATGGGCAGTCCTTCGTCGTCGGTGCCGGCGCTTCCTTCGGCGTCTGCATCCGGTTGTACGCTCGCACCAGAAGGAACACGACCAGCGCGATCAGCAGGAAGTTGACGAGGTTGTTGATGAACGCACCGTAGTAGATCGCTGCGGCGCCCGCCTCGCGGGCAGCGACTGCCGACGCGTACGTTTGCCCCGACAGATTGACGTACAGATTGGCAAAATCCACGTTCCCCGCCGCTTTGCCCACGACGGGCATGACGATGTCATTGATGAACGACCCAACGAGCGTGGCGAACGCGACGCCCATGACGAAAGCCACGGCCAACTGGACGAGGTTCCCCTTCTCAATGAACTCCCGGAACGCCTTGAACATACCCCACCTCCGACAGCAAGTAAGTGGCATCACCATAGCAGCAACGATCCGCCCAGTGAAGCCAGGACTGCGGCGTGGCAGGGCGCATCGCCCCGAATCGCCTCGAAGACGCCAGAGATCGAAAGAGATCGAATCTCCTGAGAGGCTGGTCCGACGGCGCTACACCACGTTGACGGACGCGATCGGTTCGGATCTCGCCGGAGGGGGAGTAGACTTGGGAAACGCGTCCGCGGTTCGCGGCGGACAATCCTGATACCGTGCCCGGTGATGCTCGGGAGCAATGGTCGCCCCAAGTGAGATCAGGTTCCGGCGGCAGGCAGCAGGAGCAACGCGTACGAGAAAGGAGCACGGCCATGGCGGAACCCTTCATCGGCGAGATCCGGATGTTCGGCCTCCCCTTCGCCCCTCAAGGCTGGGCCGACGCGGACGGGCAGTTGCTGTCGATTGCCGAGAACAGCGCGCTGTTCTCGCTGTACGGCACGACGTATGGGGGCGACGGGCGGACCACGTTCGGGCTTCCCGACCTGCGGGGCCGCGTCCCCATCCACACCGGGCAAGGGCCCGGCCTTCCACCGTTTCCGCAAGGGGGTTCCGGCGGCAGCCCGTCGGTTGCCCTGCGGCCCGATCAGCTTGCACGTCACACGCATCCGACGAAGGTCCACGCAAGGGCGGAGGGCGCGGATCAGTCGGTTCCCGCGGATCACTTCTGGGCACAACCTGAGCGTGCGCGCATCTACGACGCTGCATCCAACGTGACGATGCACGAGTCCGCGGTCGAGGTCCTGGAGAACCATGGCGGCGAGCCCCACACGAACATGCAGCCCTACCTTGCGGTGAGGTTCTGCGTCGCGCTGACCGGCTTGTATCCGCAGCGGCCGTGAAGCCCAGCGAACCGACAGCGAGGGAGATTCGCGAGGCGTAAGGCGGTGGTGTGTGCGCTCCTGTGGCCCGGACCTCGGGCACGCCCCCTGGGAGGGCTTCCGCGGAGAGACAGAGGGTTTCCGCGGCGCGACGACCAGATGAAAGCGGCACGGCGTGCCGACTGCCGCACCGCTCGCAGGGACGTTGAAGCTATCCGCCGAGGACCGGTTCGCAGATATCGACGACGTGCTTCTTCTCCGGGTGCCTGTCGGGATCGTTGAGGTACAACTCGTAGCACATCCGGTCGGTGTCGGACTTCAGGCCGTTCGACGGCATCCACTCGCCGACGAGCTTGTCCCACGCGTCCCCGTACTCCGAGACGTCGATCTCGACATGAGCCACGGCGAACCTCCCTCCGGGGATCGTCATCGCGTTCACGTCGCCATCGGCCGGCGTTCCCTCGGGAACGGTGACGCACGCATCCGAGCGAAGCTCAGAGACATCGACCGTCTGCGGATCGTCGTGGTAGACGGCGAGGACCTGCGTCTTCGGGAACTGGATCAGTCCCTTCTGCCCCGCCCACTGGAAGATCCTCTCGATCGCCTTGCCGATCCCCGGGTACGGGCCCACGTGACGGACGCACGCCACGTTCCACGCCGGCATCTCCTTGATCTCGGCTTCGAACTTCATGTCCGCCTCCTTTCGCATGCCCCAGCCTAGCGTCGATGTCGCCTCGCGTCTCCACGGATCTTGCGAACGAGTTGACCGATCTTGCGCTCCGGGGACAGCGGGAGCGATCGCAAAAAAGAAGCGGGGCGCCCGTCGCCGAACGCCCCTCTGCCACGCAAGTGTCCTACGTTCTTCCGCCTACGCCTCCGGCGCGATCAGCTCCACGCGGATCCACTCGTGATCCATGAACGGCAAACCCAACCGGATGTCGTAGTACCCGGGAGCCAGATCCCGCGTCGAGAAGCTGAAACAGAAGCACAGCTCCTCGTCGCACGACAGCAGCTGCGCGTCCAACGCCTCGCGAACATCGAACTCCTCGCCGATTTCCACCGCGTACAGCGTCATCGTGATGTTCGGTACCTCAACACACGTCCCGAAGCAGTCGATCACCGAGCAGCACCCAGCAATCGGCTCCCCAACCTCGTACATCGTCGCCACGGGCAGCTCACCGATCAGCGGCGGCTCCTCAAGACCTCCGCCACCTCCTGCGGCCTCCTCCCAGCCTCGGCCGAGGAACCGCATCGTGCTCAGCGGTGGCACCACGTCAAGCGTCTCGTGCACGATGATGAGGAACGAGCAGGTCGACGTGTTGCCCGCTCCGTCGATCGCCAAATACGTGACGAGCGTGATGCCCAGTGGGAACCTGTCGCCCGGCACGTGCGTTGAGGTGAACGACGCCACCCCGCTGAGATCGTCCGTCGCCGTGGGCTCGGTCCACCACACCTGAGCATCCGGCGCCCCGGGTGACGCATCCACCTCGATATCCCCAGGACAGCCCTGAATCGTCGGCGGCGTCGTGTCCCAGACGTACTCGATCATCAGCATGACGTAGGCAAGGCAGTAGAGCCCGCTGTAGGAGCAGGTCAGCGTGTTGAGCCCGCCGGGATTCCAGGATGGAAGCCCATCGGCCACGAACGCACTGGAGTACGAGTGCGGGGAACAGCTTCCGCAAGCGCATCCTCCAGGTCCGGGATCGCTCCCGCCCGCGACATCGCTGCCGTTCAACAACCAGCTACAGGTGACCGCGGAGTCGCACTTCACGCCGAACGTCTCCACAGTCAACCTCTGCGCAATGGAACCCGCAGGTAGCGGATCCGTGAACGATACCGGGTGGATCGGCGCGTACGCCCCCGTTGAACAGCTGTAGTCGGCTTCGCCACAGCACAGACAGCGCCCAATGTGCCATGCATCCAGTCTTATCGTCACGGTGTCCGCCGCAGCTGCCACCCCAACCACGATGAGCCCCACCACAATCCCGAGAAGAATCATCATCCGCCGCATCCGTGCCTCCTTACTCGCAGCCTTGCCCTTGAGCCGCACACCATCCCCTCGCGTATGCCCGAGCCCATCACCTCCGCGGCGGCAGCGCGTGCTGCTCTGGTGCAATGCTGTGGATGTCGCGTGAGAAGAGCGCCGTCGCAAACCACCGCCACCGGATCCTTCGGCAGCCCGGCAATCGACAGGCGATCCGTGGCTTTGCGGCCCATCCTTGCGGACGGTGTGCTCTTTCCGGACCTTGAGATGCACAAAGCATAGAGCGTCCTCGGTGACATATCAAGGGGATGCAGCGCAATCTGTCACACTACACGGCAAAAGCAGTCACCCGATAGCGCTACCTTCCCGTGGAGACACCACAGGCGGAGCGTGATCGAGCAGATCCTGCCATCGAACAGGGAATCCCCTTGCAGTCTTCTGTTCGATCGCAAGACCTGACCCTGAAGGGGCACGCGCTACGCCGCTTCGCTGAGGATCAAGCCGAGGTCGTGGTACTCCAGCCGCTGTCGGAAGCCGAAACGCTCCGCCGCCTCGCGAACTCCTGTCATCCATCGTGGAACGAACAGCTGCACGCGGCGCCCGGGGTTCGCCTTGGCCAGCGCGCGAAGCGCCGTCCCGACCATGTACGGCGCAAGCTGCGCATGTTCGGGATCGAGGCGGATCCAGAGGCTGCACGTCCCCTTCTTGCGGCGGCAGAGCCGGTATCCGTAGCGAGCGATGACCCCATCGTTCCCGGTCAGCCTCACGATGCGGTCGATCTCCTTCTTCCCCTCCACGAAGGTCATGACAGGGCCGAGGAGCCGCGCGGGGAGGGGGCGGCGGTAGCGTCCTTCTTCGACGGGGGCGAACCGCCGCACGTCATCCGGGGTGATCCGCGCGTCCAACGCGAAACGTGTCCTCCATTGCGAGCGGCGAAGCCTCAGCTCGGCGTAGCCGGCGGGAAGCGCAGGGACGTCATCCGGTCGCTGCAGCATCTGGTCGTACTCGGCGGTGCTGCTGTAGTGGGTGAATCCGAGGCTGCTGTACAGGGAATACGCGGGCACGTTGCGGTCGATGACACTGAGGATCACCCGGTCTGCATCCCGCGCCCGGAGGTAGTCCAGCGCCCGTTCCAGCAGGCCGCGCGCGAGGCCACGGCGGCGGAACGCGGGGAGAACGCCGACCACACCCACGCCCCAGTTGCGGGTGGATCCCATACGCTGCACGAGAACGGCCGCAGCAAGCCGGTCCTCCTCTTCCCAGAGGAACCCTCGTAGAAGATCACGAAGTGGCGGCGACAGCACCTGCAGCATGCGGATCAAAGGCCACATGCGCTTCAGCCCGCGAACGGTTTGGGAGATGTCCTCCGCTTCGTCCGTCTGGATGCTCCATTCCGGGTTCTCCGGGTACTGAAACGTCTCCACCAGCATATCGCCCATCGGCAGCAGATCGCCCGGAAAGCGGATCGGTCTCATCGGCATCGCTGGAACCTCCTGATGTGGCCTTTGCCGTAGGTAGCATCACCGCGGCGTACGGTTCAATCGATGAAACCCGTCGTCTCTCCTCGTGTAGGATGTACGTACATGCATGATCGCGGACGGAGGAGGGTGATGTGCATCGTACTTCGCATCGACGTCTTTGCCGTTGGGGGATTCTGATTCCCCTGTTTTGTTGCGTGACCGCTGGCTGTTCGAGCATCCCCGGAACCCAGGCTCCCGATCCCGATGTGGCCGCATCGAGCGTGGAGCGCGACCTGGCTCCGAGCGTGCCCGCCGCGGATCTCGCAGCGCTCGTGGACGGGGGTGTGGCTTTCGCCTTCGATCTCTATCACGCCCTGCGCGGGAGCGGCGACAATGTGTTCCTCTCGCCGCTGAGCGTGTCCTATGCGCTGGCCATGACATCCGCCGGGGCGCGCACGAGAACGCTCGATCAGATGGAAGAGGTACTGCACTTCCCGCTCGATCAGGCTGTGCTTCACCCGGCGTTCAACGCGCTCGATCTTGAGCTTGCGACTCGTGCCGAACTGCCGGAGGGCGATGCGGGGAACGGCTTCGCCCTCAGCCTGGTGAACTCTACCTGGGCGCAGAGAGACTACGCGTTCCTGGAGCCATTCCTCGACACGCTGGGCGAGAACTACGGCGCGGGGGTGCAGCTCGTCGACTACCGTGCCGATCCGGAGGCGGCTCGCGCGGCAATCAACGGCTGGGTGAGCGATCAGACAGAGGGCAAGATCGAGGAACTCCTGCCGCAGGGCATGGTGACCGCTGACGATCGCCTGACCCTGGTCAACGCGGTCTACTTCCTTGCACCGTGGGCATCTCCTTTCGACGAGCAAGTGACCGTCGACGCACCGTTCTACCTCATGGACGGGAGCACAGTCGACGTACCGACCATGCAGCAGACCGAGTCCTTCGCGTACGCGCAGGGCAACGGATACCAGGCGATTGAACTGCCGTACAACGGCAATCAGCTGGCCATGACCATCATCCTCCCGGCGACGGGTAGATTCGAGGAGATCGAGGCCGCACTGTCCCCGTCGTTCCTCGCGAGTCTCGGCGCCGCTCTCAGACCACAGCTCGTCCAGCTCGGCCTGCCCCGCTTCTCGTTCGAGTGGGAGGAGGAACTCTCGGAGACGCTCTCCGCCATGGGCATGACGGATGCGTTCGCCCCCGCCGCAGCGGACTTCTCCGGGATGGACGGCACCCGCGAACTGGTCATCGGTTTCGTCATGCACAAGGCGTTCGTTTCGGTGCACGAGGAGGGCACGGAGGCGGCCGCCGCCACCGCAGTCGGAATGCGAATGACAGCGACACCGGGAACGCCGATCGAGCTGCGTGTGAACCGCCCGTTCGTCTTCCTCCTGCGCGATCTTGAGACTGGGGCATTGCTCTTCCTCGGCCGGGTGATGGATCCTGCCTAGCAACGGGCGGGGGGGGGCCTCGCGGGCCATCCGGGGCCGCCCCGCGGCAATGGGCACCGCTCCTACATAGGATCTGTGGTTCGGCGGCAATCCCGGCTAAAATGCGACGGCCAAGGAGGCTCCCCGCGATGATGGAGGACCGCATGGAACAGAGCACGATCGCCTCATCGCGCATTCCCCATATCAGAGCCGAGTGGCATACGGCGTTCATCCAGAACTTCCGCGACGGCATCTTCACCCTCGACGCCGAGGGCCGGATCAATTTCGTCAACCGCGTTGTCCTAGAGCGATCCGGCCGCCCTCTGGAGTGGTGGATCGGACGGCACCCCAAGGATGTCGTCCCACCCGAGAACGCGGAGAGGGAGGAGGCACGGGTCGCCGCCGCACTACGAGGCAAGATCCCGGCTCCCTACGAAGTCGCATACAAGACGGCGGAAGGCGAGTTGCTTTGGATCGAGCTGGACTACGTTGCCATTGCGGAGGAGACCGGCATCGTCGGCTGCATCGGGATCTCACGCAACGTGACCTCCCGCAGGCAGGAAGAGGAAGCAGTGCAGACGGCAAAGGAGGAACTCGAGGCGCGCGTCGCGAGACGTACGCGCTCCCTCACCGAGGAGGCTGCGAGGCGACGAAAGGCCACCGAGCAACTCGCGATCTCTGAGGAGAAGTATCGCGCGCTGTTCGAACACGCTTTGGATGGCATCGCCGTCATCAAGGACGGACGGATCGAGAGCGCGAACGGCGCCCTGGCCAACATGCTCGGGTTCGACAACGCCGAGGATGTGATCGGCAGCCACATCCTCGACCACATTGCCCCCCAGTCCAAGGCCCTCATCGAAGAGCGGACGGCCGCTCGGCGCCGTGGCGAGCAGCCGCCCGTGCGTTTCGAGGTGCAGGCAAAGCACCAGAGCGGAGGCATCCGCAGCGTCGAAGCCTCATCGACGAGTCTTCGCATCGGAGGGGAGGAGCGAACGCTCGCCACGTTCCGCGACGTCACCGGCCGCAGACGAGCGGAGTCGTTGCTCAAGAGGCTTCTTGCCGGACAGCGCCGGGCAGTGGACCTGGTGTCGCACGAGGCGCGCAATCCGCTGACTGCCATCGGAGGCTACATCAAGCTCCTTCAGGACAGCACCTACGGGGCGCTCACACAACAGCAGCTGGAGGTTCTGGACAAGATCCAACGCAACACCGACCGCCTGGCGACGCTCGTGACCCGATTCATGGAGCCTGGGAGGATCCGGGCCAGAACCCTTGAGGAACGCAAGACGCGGGTGCCGCTCGCCCCACTCCTATCGATGGTCGTAGAGGGCTGCCATGCGCTGGCGAGCGAGAAGGGCCTCGACATCGTGCAGGAGACGCCCGCCGACCTTTACCTCCACGGGGATCCCGACGAATTGCGCGAGGTGTTCAGCATCCTCACGTTCAACGCCGTGAAGTACTCCTCGCACGGCCGAATCATCCTTCGTGCCCTTCCGTCCGAAGGCAGCGTGCTGATCCATGTGCGCGACGAAGGGTGCGGAATCGCGGAGGAGGACCTCGAACGAATCTTCGAGTACGCCTACCGCTCCGCGGGGAACGCGGACGCCGCCTCAGGAGGCACGGGACGAGGCCTGTCCATGGCCAAGGAGATCATCGAGGACCACGGTGGCGAGATCCTCGTCACAAGCCGGGAGGGTGTCGGAAGTACGTTCACCGTCCGCCTGCCCGCCGCTCCACAGCCCGCAGTCGCCGGATCCTCCACTGCAGCCGCCGACGCCTGACAGCGAGCGCGACATCGGCCTTCCACCTAAGCGCGCCGGCAACCACTGTCGGAGCGTTCCGACGACAACCCGTCACACAGGCACAAGCGGCTTCGTCACGCCCTCACAGACGCGGGAATCAGTAGTACATCGAGAACTGGAAGTAGGGGATGAGATACAGCAACCCGAAGTCGATGACGAGGAAGCGATCGCCTTCCGAGATCGGAATTGGATACGAGAAGCCAAACTCGACGTAGGGGATGATCAGCGCGATCGTCCCCCAGCCCCAGTAGCTATTGAATGCCTCCGGCTCCCACGGATCGCCGGTGAAGTAGCGGAAGCTCCACCCCAGCCCGAGATTGAAGCCACTCACGCGATCGAGGTTGCCCTCGTCATCGTAGCGTATGCTCCCGATCGTCGGGAAGCCCAGCCCCAACACACGCTCCAGCGCCCCTCGCGGGACCCCCGCATCCGCCGGCGGCGCCACCACAGCTTGAGGCGCCACCGTGGGCGCGGGCTCCGGCGTCACCGTCTGCGCGGAGTCCGTCTGCACGTCCCCCGTCTGCGCCACCGCCACGGCTCCCAGCATCACCACGCACAGCAGTGCCCCCGCAACCGCACTCCATCGCCAAACCGCCCACGTAGCCATCGACACCCTCCCTTGATGTGAACCGCCACCCATCGTAATGCAAGGGCCTCCGTGGGCCAACCCGTGGGTGGAGAGCTGATCGAGCTACTCAAGATCCACACGCTCAGTACGGACAGCCTCCACCGAACAGCCGCACGGGTGCTCACCCCACGCGCGGGCGCGGACCTCGGCCACACCTTCCAACGCCTCGGCAGCCGTCACGCAGTGCAGGTCGAACGCCGCGAAGCAGCCGCCCGGCTCCAGCTCGTTGAACGAGTACGGAGGCCACACATCGTCGACCTGCAGATACAGGTCCCTCACCGCGACGTCCCCCGCATTGCAGACGAGGACTGTCACATCGAGATCCTCCCCGGCATGCGCCGGAGGATCCACGCTAACGTCGACATCGATCGCCAGCGCCCCTCTGGCGGCCACGGGCACAGTGGCCAAGGCCGAGCTGGAACGGACAGGCTCGCCACGCGAATCCGTTCCATCGACCCAGATCTCGTGCGTGATCGCGCCGCGCGGGACAAGACCGTCGCACACATCATCGAGGGTCAGCGCATGCCGGATCCCTGGAAGCACGCGCCGCTCGCCCGGGGACAGGCTACCCACGTACCTCGGCCCAACCAGCGAGCTGCGAAACCACACATCGTGCACGTGGAGACTACCGCTGTTGGTGATCTCCACACGATAGACGAGATCGTCTCCCAGCCGCCCCATCGCAGGAGGAAGAACATCCAGGTGAGCACGTAATGCCGCCTCTCCACCAGCGACCACAATGGTCACCGAGGCCACAGCGCTCATCTCGCCACACAGATCTGATACAACCAGGGAGAAGCCGTACTCCTCGCGGCCGTCCGGCGAACTCACCTCATCGACTACGAACTCCGTCTCTGCAGCGTCGGCATCGCTCAGCGCGACACTGGGGCCGCCGGTCTGCCACCATCGGAATCCTGCAACGCAATCCAGCGGGTCGGGATCGAAGGATCCGGACCCATCAAGGTGTACGGTCATCTCGCCGTCTCCTGAGGTGTATGCCTCTGCCGTCGCCACGGGAGCATGGTTCGAGTCCAACACGGTGACCTCGACGAACGATGGATCGCTCGCTTCTCCTGAGGTATCCACAACCACCAATGTGAACCGGTACACGGACAGAGAGCAGGGCGGTTGCTCGGGAGCTTCGAAGCAGGCATTCGCGGTATCCGCATGAAGAAGCTCCACCGATGGCCCGGCGGCCTGCTCCCAACGGAAGCCGGCAATCGCATCGCCGGGATCAGGATCGCTTCCGCGACCCGCAAGGATGACCGTCCTGCCCTCCTCCACTGATAGGTCCTCCCCTGCATCCGCCGATGGCGCGTGATTGGAGCAGGTCACCAGGATCGAGACCTGCTCGGCCTCGCTGGTGAGGAGACCATCGGATACCGAGAACAGGAAGGTATCGGTGCAGCTTCCCCCTTCTCTCGGGACATAGCGGACGACACCACGCGACATGAACCCTTGGTCATGTTCGATCCTTCCGTGGCTCGGATCCGAGCAGATGAACCGAAGCACGTCGCCGTCGGGGTCCGCCGCATCCAGAGCGAACACAAGGGCTGTGCGATCGTCCGTCTCCAGGCTCATCGCGGAAGCCATAGGGCGTTGGTTCCGCAACACGACCCTGACGGAGACCATCAACGGCGGCGCACCTCCCTCCTCCTGCGCCACGGAGATCAGCAACTCGTCACCGATGTCCCCGCTCTCCTGAGCGAGCCCGCGCGCCAGATCAGCGGGATGCAGCCGCAGATACAGGCTGTACGAGGGGAGGTCTGCGTCCAGAGCGAGCACGGACCGCAGTCCGATGGCACCGTAGGACCTGACGGATGCGCTGATCAGACGGAACTGAAGCGGGCCGCCGTTAGGGTCGTGGTAGGTCCCAAGAAGGACTCCTCCGGGGCTGGCGGCCCAATCGGATACGACCCCACAGGCGCCGTCCTGTTCAAGGAGAAGAAGCGGCGGCCCTTCGGGAGAACTGTCACTGCAGCGGACGGCAACGTCGGCCGTTGCGCACGCCCCCATGCCGTCGCAGGCAACGTATGTGAACGCGTCGTCCCCGATGTACCCCGGCTCAGCGAAGTACGTGACGTGCGTTCCTCGGTTGATGACGCGTCCGTGCGCGCCTGCGGATGCCGATGCCACGCGCAGTTCCCCTGAGACCCCCGAAGCCACCTCGTCATTGGACAGGAGATGGATGTCGAACGGCTGCGCGGAACGGATCTCCACCTCGTCGTCCCGGACAACGGGAGAACAGGAGGCGGGTATGGGGACCACGACCGTCGCCGCAAGCCCCCACCTGTCCACAACCGTCGCCGTCACCGCGTACGCCCCCCGCGGTTCATCGCAGTTCGGTGTGTACTGCAGATGGATGTTGTTGCCGCCTCTTAGCCGTTGCCATCCCCCAACCACCTGCATGGCCGGCTTCACCGTGCCCCCGCTCGAGCAAGCCGAAACAAGAAGCGTGTCCCCGGATTCTCCATCATCGACATGCAGGATGACGTCATACACGCCCCGAGAAGCACGAGTCAGGACGTGCGAGATTTCGGGTGGCTCATGACCGAACAGCACCGCGCTCTCCGGGATCTCGACGCAGCCGTCAACGCGATGACCACATCGGTCTTCCACGAGGATCGAGATCCAAAGCGGGCCGCGATCGAGGAACGCCTGCGCAAGAACCTCAGTCAATCGAAGGCTTGCCGTCACCTCGACGCGGTCCGCCCGGCGTGTCACCCGGGGTGAAACGGGCTCCACGCCTTCTATCGGCAGGAGATCGCCATCCACCACGAAGACGGCAACCTGTACCACATCATCGGCGCCGTCCGCGTCCACGATGCTGAAGCTGAGCCGCCCCGCTCCCTGTGCGTCGAAGTACAGCGTGCCAGGAAGCCCGTAGAGGCGAGGTGCAGCGTTGTCGCTGCCACCGCAGACGCTTCCGCAACAGCAGCAGACAAGAATCGGCTCAAACGCTATGGAAGAAGTCGATACGGAAAGGCCGAGCGGTCCGAGTCCCAGGGCGACGGAGAGTTCGGCGGAGCCAAGAGCTAGATCCCCGGTGACTCGTTGAAGCCCGGTGCAGCTTGCTGAGTCCGGAACGCCCGGGAGAAGCTGCGGATCCGCGGCCTCGGCCAGCAAGACGTGTGCGGTCCGCACAAGCCCGGGCGCTTCGTAGGCATCGGGTAGCGCGACTCGGCACTCGTCCACGGCCACCGGCTCTACGGAGACACAGCCAAGGAGTACGGTATCCATGAACTCCGGACAGCACGCGCCGCTATCTCGGCAGATGCAACGGTGAAGCACGCTAATCCTCTGCCGCAGGGAGATCTGCAGCGACACCGAGGCGCCGATCCTGGCGAACGAGACACCCTCGATGGAGATCGAGGGAAGCGCAAAGGACACGGCTTGTCGCGTCTCGCCCACAAGAACCTCGACAAGGTCGGAGGCGCCGGGGCGGCAACCGATCGACGCTCCCGTGACGCTGTGAAGGAGGCTCATCGCAAGGATCACAAATTGGCGAACCCGTGCGATCATCGTCCTCCCCCGTTCCAGCGAATCCACAGGAATGGGTCCAGCCCCGTATGAATCGCGAGGAGCTCATCACACCCACTGGCATCAAGATCAGCAGCGGCGAGCGGTCCAAGAGGCTCCGACATCCAGATCTGCTGGTTGGACTCGGCTGTGACGTCCAAGACGAGAAGAACCCCCGCTCCGCCGAGAGAGCTGATCGCTGCATCCATCAGTCCGTCGGCATTGAAGTCCCCTACAGCCAGCCCATCGCCCGCGCGCGGCAGCAATCCCGGGGGAAGATCCGGAAGCGCCAGGTGCCGGATGTGGGAAACCGCATCCACGGTCACCAGTGCCCAGCGTTCGGGGCTCAATGTGGGGGAATCACCCGTGGTGTCGACGACGAATCGGGCGGCAAGGAGCATGATCTCCCCCAGCCCGTCTCCATCGATGTCGGCGGCCGCGGCGATCATCGGTAGCTCTGCCAGGCGAAGCATCGGTCCGGACACCTGAGCACCAGCACGCGTGATCTCGAGAAGGACCATCTCCGCCCATTGACCCGTCAGGACAACCGCCACCTCGCTGCAACCGTCGCCGTCGAAGTCGACGCAGACCGGGAGGCTTGCGTGTCCATCGAGCGGATAGGTCGCCAGCAGTCCCTCATCCCACTGCACCCATAGGCCATCAGGAAGCAAGCCGACGAGCTCGTCGCGTCCATCGCCATCAAGGTCACCCGAACGCAGCAAAGGGAGGGCCGTTTCCGGAACTGAGGTGGTTCGCAGCAACTCGCCGTTAGAGGAGAGAGCGCACAGGAGCGTGGGGACATCCTCGGCTCCGGCGCCGTCCTCCTGGCATTCGGCGCCCAGGAGCAGGTGAATCTCCTCCTCGGCGATGGCAGCTCCGAGAGCACTCGTCCCGTCAGGAAGAGGAAACGTGGCCGCCAGGAGCCCTCCCGTTCCATCGTTTCGAAGCAGCTCCATGCTGTGATCTCCGCCGGCGAGCACATCGATGTCCCCGTCCCCATCGGCATCTCCCAGGACAAGCAACTGGCCCCCGGGAACCGATGGCGTGGACACGCCCCTGGCGGACCCGCCATTCATCCACACCCGAAGGCCGTGCGCGCCGCACAGCACCAGATCGGCCCGCCCACTGGAGTTGAGATCCACGAGCCGGATCGCCGCAGGATCCCCGCGCAGAGCGAAACACCCGACCTCTTCGCCCCAGCCTCCCGGCGCTGTTCTCAAGAGGAGTAGCAATTCCCGCGTGCCCGGTATCCAGACAAGGTGGTCCTGGAGTGCATCCCCGTCGAGCGAGCCGACTGCCAAGGCCATGGGGCCTTCCCCCATGATGTGACGGTCGAGCACCGTGAGCACTCCAGCGCGCTCGTGCACGGCAACAAGCCCGGTCGCCGTCAGCAAGGCCAGATCCGCTCGGCCAGCTCCATCGAGGTCGGTCAGCACGGCATCGCGGACGCTCTCCCCCGAGCAGGAGAAGCGGTGAGCAGCGGACAGCTCCCAGCGCTCATCCACCGAGTACGCCAACACCCCGTCCGCACCATCCAGCAGCACCAGTTCGGGGTCTGCGTCGCCGAGAACATTGCCGAAGGCGCACGGCCACCCGTGCTCGGGGATCTCGATTCCCCTCAGGACCGCTACGCCATCGTCGGAAACCGCGCAAACATGCAGACACGTGGAGAAGGCCCCATCCTCCCACTGACTCGAGGAACCGAGCACGACATCGCAGTCGGCGTCCGCTTCCGCCGCGTGCTGCCATAGGTGCACGAACGGCGCCGCTGCGTCGAGACGGAAGGACCGGATGAGCGCGCCGCATTGGTTCTCGAAGCCACAGAGGACCGCCCGCTCCCCGGTGTCGCGGGCGCGCCACGTGCCACTCACGAGCAGGTCAAGATCGTCATCCCCATCAAGGTCAAGCAGCAACCCCGCTGTCGCGTCCATTTCCCCCACGGATACGTAGACAGCTCCACCTGGATCGTCGCGCATCGTGCTTCCGTACAGTGCCCACGCCTCCCGGGGGAACCCGCCCCGTCCGTCGCCGTAGAGCGTGATGACGCGATCCTCGTGTGAGAGAACGAGATCCGGCCAGCCGTCGCGATCAACATCCCCGACGTCGAGCAACGCGGTGGGCGCCCAGGGGGCCCAGGTCGGCGCGTAGCTGAACGACTGCCAAAGGGTGACACCACCAGCGGCCGGGACCTCGCGTGAGGGAAACGCTTCGTCAGCGAGTCCTCGTGTGCTCATCAGCAGTGCCGCAAGCACTGCAGCCTGCCATGCCTTCATAGGGCCTCCTTCGCCTGGCACTCACCGACACAGCATATGCTTATCTTTGCCTGAAGTCAAATACAAGGATTACAAGTAGCATCGGGCATCGCTCTCTCCTGTGCATTGACCACGCACCGTCTGCGCTCCTCTCGTCTCGGTTTGAACCTCCCGCTGCCGTTGATTCGCCGCCCCGCACACCCCTCCGCGTTCGAGCAGGCTCCCCTCCAGAGACACCCAGTCCCGTCCTGTAACGCCAGCACGACTGCGTACCGTTGACGGCATCGGCGTTGCCACCTACAATGCTGTCTCTGAGAGGAGTTCGCTATGCCTGAGCAGGTTCTCCGCGAGATGCGCGAGCACATGGAGCAGAGCATCGAGGTGCTCAAGTCGAATCTCAGCAAGGTGCAATCGGGGCGGGCGCAGCCGGCAATGGTCGAGGACGTGATCGTCGACTACTACGGCACCCATACCCCGCTTCGCCAGTTGGCGACGATCGTCGCTCCCGACCCCAATCTGCTGGTCGTGCAGCCGTACGACAAGTCGCAGATGGAGGCGTTCGAGAAGGCAATTCTTGCTGCCGATTTGGGCCTCAACCCGGCCAACGACGGCAAGGTGATCCGCATCAAGATCCCCCGCCTGTCGGAGGAGCGGCGTCAGGAGCTAACGAAGCTCATCAAGGCCCGCGGGGAGGATGCGAAGGTCGCTCTGCGAAACGTCCGGCGAGATGCCAACGACAAGCTCGATCGAATGAAGGACGACGGCGACGTCTCCGAGGACGACCACCACCGCTATCGCACGAAGACCGACGATGCGGTGCACGAGTTCTCCAAGACCGTCGATGAGCTGATCGAGCAGAAGAGCCAACAGCTCCAGACGATCTAGTTCTGGGAAGACCGGGCTGCCGTGGGAACACACGACGATCATGCGCTCGCCCTGCTGAGGAGTCTCGGTATCCACGTGATCGCCGCGGTGTGCGTCTCCGTGGCATCGCTTCTCGCCCTGCTCGGATCGTGGCAGGCCGCGGCCGGTGTTGCCGCCGGTCTTGCTCTCCACTTGCTCAACGTGCTACTCCTGCTTGAGGCTGGGCGATCGCTGCTCGGCCTGGGGGCACGGCGAGCGGGCCGCACGGCGGCGTTCGCTTCCAGTATCGGCCGCATCCTGATGCTCGGCATCGGGCTCGCGTTCCTCGCTCGTCTCGGTCAATTGGCCCTGCTCGCCGGGTGTGGTACGCTTCTGTTCACCCAGCTGGCGCTGCACTGCGGCGCCGTGTGTCAAAGGAGGTCCGTCGAGTGCTCGGGGAGATCTTCGCCCAGCTCAGCGAAACGCTGACTCGGCTTGGAGAGAAGCCCATCGCGCAGCTCGGTCTCGGCGG
>Ga0272441_10004850_pt1 | contig 23873 bp, 22 predicted proteins | sample SSMProp6N_FD_193582 | JGI IMG/M metagenome (GOLD analysis project Ga0272441, IMG submission 193582) | Marine sediment archaeal communities from Little Sippewissett salt marsh, Falmouth, MA, United States - SSM-Prop-6N | ecosystem: Environmental > Aquatic > Marine > Wetlands > Sediment ...
CTCAAGGGGCCGTCGCGGCACTCGGATAGTCAAGCCGGATTTCGATGTAGTCGTCGGCGCTTCCGGTTAGGCCAACGGGCGCACTGTCTGCCGTTGCAAAGATCCATTCGATCGGGTCGTCAATATGTCCTCCTGTCTCTGAGCCAGGCACCCACATCCTGAACTCCAGCCGAGCGACAAGGGCCTGAGCAGCTGCCCCTTCGATCCTGTAGTAGCGAGAGTTCCCCTCCTTGTGTGAGTACGGAAGATTCATGCCTTCGATGTAGTGGTAATGAGTGTACCCACCCCAGATATTCGCCTGTTCCTGTTCAGCGCCGAAAACCACGATTGTCCTGCCATCGTCGCTGAGAACGGCGCCGAGCCCTGTATTCGAGAAGTCGCCGCCATTCCATGTCGCCTGAAACATCCCATCCACAACAGCGCCAGCACCGGACCAAAACGTCGTCCCGACACTGCCCTCATAGGACGTCACCGCCGTATATCTGTCGTCCCGCCATATGGTCGCATCCAGCTTGAACTTCATTCGCCCGCCGATCGGCTCTTCGGATGTGACGGTTCCGCCGCCCGGCCCGCCTCCGGTAATGGAATCGATCAAGTGATCGAACACATCGCAGCCGCACAGTAGCGCCAGGCTCAGCGCAACCAGTCCGATGAGCAGAAGCCTCCTACGCATTGTGTCTCCTCCCCCGATACTTCGAACGCAGTTCTTTGCGCGCGCTCCCAGTATGGGCAGGCATCTGCCAGATTCCAAAAAACATCGCAACCCGGTCAAGAGCCCACGTGGCGACCGGCTCGAATCGGCAGAAGGATCTGCACTCAGGCAACGAGTCCAGAGAAGATGAAGCCAACAAGAGCAGTCGCGGACCAGGGGCTTCGAGCAGTGACTGCTCTGCATCTACACTTGAGGCGCCAACTCAGCGGGAACCACAAGCCCCTGAAGGGTCTGGAAGCAGTCCCCCCCATCCAGGGGCATGGAACCGCGAAACTGCCTTGGGATGGATTCGGCCTCAGGAGTTCGAAACTCGTCCAACAAGGCCCACTACTCCGCCGCTCACCCTCCCCCCGCGGAGGCTTGAGCGCCGTCTTGCCGAGGCGCTACGGGGACTGCCAGGTCACTCGGATGAATCCGGGAGCCAACTCGTAGTCCGACCAGTTGTTCGTCTCGTTCGATTCTGCCGCATCGCTCGAATCGTCGACCCTCGCGAAGTAGTACGCCGTCCCCTCGGCCTCGCGGACGATCTCGGTGATGACATACCGCTGATTCCCGGCATCGATCTCAGCGACGTCCGTTGAGGCAACTCTGAGCCCGCGAGCCACGGGGCTGTCGCTGGCATACCACGACAGAACCGTGGGCGCTGCCACAGCGTCGCCGACGTTCTTCACGGTCGCACGCAGAGACACGGTCGAGCCGACAGCGGCATCCATCTGCGCCGGAGGGCCGAGCGCGGTAACGATGAGATCCGGCATCGGCACGGCGTACACCTCCAACGGCTCCGACCGGAAGTTGTCACCGTCATACGGCTCGTCGATGACGTCCTTGGAATCCACGTAGACGCCGAGTTCGTAGCTCTGCCCCGCGACGGCATCGCCGGGAATCGTGACCTCGGTGCGGATCGACGCACCGCCCTCCGGCGACAACGGCTCCAGCTCGCCCGTCCCGAGCACGGTGTACGATCCGGAGTCGCTTCGCGAAGACCAGCGCAGCTCCCAGGTACACGGCGCCGTCTCTGCATTCCCTTGATTCTTCACCGTGAACCGCACGGGGATCTCCGCACCGAGCGCGGCTTCTGTTGCGAAGGACAGATCAGAGACCTTGAGGTCCCGTGTCGAGGGCGGGATCCGGCCTTCGTAGCCGACGACCGTGAACTCGAAGCCCTCGAACGTCTCGACTCCTCCGATCTGCCGCTTGACGAAGCGCACCCTCGAACTGCCCTTCTCCTGGACCTTCAGCTGGAAGGCATACGTGCCGCTGTGCGGATCGGGCATCCCCACATCGCTGTAGAACGCCTCCGTGAGAAGGCCGACAGGTTCTGCGCCCGTTTCATCCGGCGACGCCGCGTCAAACGCCCAGTACTGCCCATCCGGAGCCTTCGCATCGGCACCGCGTAGCTGGACGGCGATCACCGAACCCACGGGGAGCGTGTGGAGCGTCACCGCCGTCGACTCATCAAGGGCAAGGACCTCGTGAGGTTGACGGAACTCCATCAGCAGGTAGTAGACTGAGCTGCGCACGTGCTTCGCCGCGCCGATGCCCGGAGCGAACCACACGTACTGAGGGCTTGCACCGTAGAGGCTGGGGATCTCCCCCCACAGGGTGTAGTGCACGCGCCACGCATACTGGAACACGCTGTTGTACGGCCCGAGCAGCGTGCAGATCTGTGACGACACCGGAACCTGTTCCTGCCACATGACTTCAACGCGAATCCTCGTCCTCTCCAGAGCATCCTCCCACACGGAGCCCCGGTGGAGTGGCAGAGCGAGGTAGGTGATGCCAGGCAGCAACGCGATGTCGTGGAACTGGCCTGGCGCGGGGCCGGTCCTGTAGCCCATGAGCAGGACGTCGTTCTGCCTTCGGTGAAGGTAGAGAAGCTCCTCGGGACCGGCGCTGAAGCTGCTCTCCACGACATAGCATTGCCGGCCGTAGTAGTCGACCACCGCACAGATGGCGTTCTCCAGGACGCCCGCGGTGTGGATCTCCGGGTTGACGTCCGCGGCGGCGTTGCGATACACCCACCGGCCGCCAACGAACAGCGGGAACGGATCCTCGGAGAGATTCGGCACCACGTGGTTCGGCGTACCCTCAAGGGCGTAGTCCTGCTCGACGACAGGCTCCTCCAGCACCGGTGCCACAATCACACAACCCGTCGCCAATCCGAGAACCGCAACCATCGTCAATGCGCCCGCCACGCGCCGCATCTGCATCCGGCTCACCTCTCCTTTCAGCCCGCCTCGCATCAGCCTACCACAAGCACCCGCCTCCGTGGAAGACACAGGAACAAGCGGAACGCTTGAAGCGCGAGTGGCGAGGCGCCAGCACCGTGCACACAGTGGAGTGAGGATTGCGCCGCGCGTCCGCCGTCCCATCAGTTCTTAGGTTCGCTCGCGACGCCCGACCCCGAAGACTCCGACGCCTCGCGGAAGGGGTTCCCCGTCTGCCTGCGAATCGTGACTTCACGAGCACCCGGTTGCCACGGCGGTCGCCGCGCGCTATACTGCCCTACGACGTTGTCGTTACGTGTAGGATACTAGGAGGTAAGACACATGGCCGAACAACAGCAAGCTGCGGAGGAGCAGCTCCTCGAGGTCATCGACAAGGGCCCCGGTGGCAGGATCCACGTGCGCATCGCGCGGCTCAGCGAGCGCGACTACCTCGATGTGCGCAACTTCTACGAGACCGAGGACGGCGAGTGGAAGCCCACAAGAAAGGGAATCGCCATTCCTGCGGATCTGGTAAGCGAGGTCATGACCGCGATGCAGCGCGGCCAGGAGATCCTCGCCGAGCGCAGTTCCGCCGCACCCGCCAAGCCTGAGACTCCACTCAACGATCGCCCTGCCGAATCGTAGCCTCTTGATGGACAGCCGCGCTCCGGCGATAATCGCAGCGATTGGTCCCGTCGTCTAGTGGCCTAGGATATCGGGCTCTCATCCCGGCGACACGGGTTCGAATCCCGTCGGGACCACACTCTTCTTCAGCTATGTGGGTCGTGCGTATCCTGCCGCCCCGATTACGCTTCCGCGTCGCTCTCCCCTAGAATAGCGATGACCCGATGACGAGGGGGGGACGGGAGGCGGTGATGGATCGTCCGGCACGGAGACTGGCGGCGGTGATGGTGACCGACATCGTCGGCTTCACCCGCCTGACGCAGGATGACGAGGAGAGCGCACTCGCCCTGCTCGCATCGCATCAGGAGTTGCTCCGCCCGTTGTTCCTTGCCTACGACGGCCACGAGATCCGCGCAACCGGCGATGGGTTCGTCGTCGAGTTTCCCAACAGCCTCGATGCCGTACGATGCGCCCTCGCCGTACAGGATCGCCTCCGTGATGACGACCACCGCGGGAGCGTCCCGGTGCGCATCGGGCTTCACGTGGGCGAGGTGGTGGCCACCGACGAGGATCTGGTCGGCGAGGCGATCGACATCGCCTCATCGGTCGAACCGCTCGCCCCATCAGGTGGCATCTGTATCACGCGCCAGGTCTACGAGCAGGTGTGGAACAAGGTGCCGTCGCCACCGATCAGCCACGGAGAACATCGTCTCCCTGGGCTCGTTGCACCCCTGCAGCTGTACGTCCTCCCTCTTCCCGGCGCGATGGCCCCCGACCGAGGTGGCGTAGCGCACTTCGAGAAGCGCCGGGTCGCCGTTCTCCCTCTGGGAAACATCAGCGCCAATCCCGGCGACAGCTACCTTGCCGACGGACTCACCGAAGAGATCATCCACACCCTGGCGAAGATCGCTGAGCTACGGGTCATCGCCCACACGTCGGTCAGCAAGTACCGCGATGCGGGGAAGGGCGTTTCCGAGATCGGACGAGAGCTGGGCGTCGGGACGCTGCTCACGGGAAGCGTGCGCGTCGTCGGCGATAGGCTGCGGATCACCGTGCAGATGATCGACGTGGGATCGGAGGAGTCTGTGTGGTCTGAAGCCTACGATCGCACACTCGAGGACGTGTTCGCGATTCAGACTGACATCGCTCACCAGGTGTCGGCTGCGTTGCGCGTACACCTCCTGCCCACCGAGGAGACAGAGATCTCCAAGGAGCCGACGCGGAATCTGGAAGCGTACACCGAGTACCTCAAGGGCCGATACCACTGGAATGACTGGCAATCCGAGAGCCTCAACCGCGCCATCCACCACTTCGAGCGAGCGCTGCGCCTCGATCCCCAGCTCGCGTTGGCGCACAGCGGCCTCGCCGATACCTACAGCCTGATGGCTCATCTCGGCTTCCTGCCGCAGGAGGAAGCCTATCGGAAGGCGCAAGCCTCGGCACGGCAGGCATTGACCTTGGATGACGGCCTGGCCGAGGCGCACACGTCACTCGCCGTGCTGTCGATCGTATTCGACGGAGATGCCTCCCGCGCCGAGGAGGAGCTGAAACGCGCGATCGCCCTCAATCCAAGCGGCGCGCTCGCCCATCACTGGTATGCGCTGCTCCTTACAGCATCTGGACGCACTGCGGAGGGCGAGCGGGAGCGCGGCATCGCCCTCGACCTCGATCCTGACTCCCCCGTGTTCCACGCCGCCATGGGTCGGCTGTTGGATGAGGAGCCGCAAGCGCTGCCGGATCCGCACGCCATGCAGTAGACACGGCCTGAACTCGAGTGCCGACACAGCGCCGACACCGTTGCGTCCGACGGCGCATACCCCCCACGAATCCCATAGAATCGGAAGACACAGTGGTTGCGATCGGAGGCCTGCGGATGCGGGAGGAACGACAGCTGGCAGCGATCATGCTCGCCAGCGTGGCCGACTACGCGAGACTCGCAAGGCAGGATGAGTCCGCCACGCTGCACGCGCTCGCCGAGCAGCGGCGATTCCTCCGCGATGCCATCGGCCGCCATCGTGGCCGTGAGATCAAGGTCATGGGACAACGTACCCTGGTTCGGTTCTCCGCTGCCGGCGATGCTGTGGACGGCGCGCTGGACGCGCAGCGCCTTCTCCACGATCGCTATCGCGGCTCCGATCCCGCGCACCGCGTGCAGCTGCGCATCGGCCTTCACGTGGGAGACATCGTCATTCGCTCCGGCGACGTGTTCGGGGACGGGGTGAACATCGCGTCACGGATTGAGCCGCTCGCAGAGCCCGGCGGGATCTGCGTGTCCCAGTCGGTCTACGACCAGATGCCTGACGGCTACGCCGCTAGGTTCGAGGATCTCGGCGAACGAGCACTGCACAACGTGCGCATCCCGGTTCGCGTTTACCGCGTTCTTCTTCCATGGATGGCGCCGCCGATCGTAACGGCGCCCGCCGACCCTCGCAGGATCGCCGTCCTTCCGTTCGCCTACATCAGCGCATCACCTGGTGACGCGTATCTTGCAGACGGCATGACTGAGGAGCTGATCCACACGCTGTCGCGGCTCCCGAATCTGCACGTGTCGGTCTCGCCCTCCGTGGCTCGCTACCGCAGCGGGGGCAAGAGCGTGGCCGAAATCGGCCGCGAGTTGGGCGTGGGCACGATCATCGAGGGCAGCGTACGGGCGTCGGGTGACAGGCTGCGCATCACCGTACAGCTCATCGATGTGTCCACACAGGAGCACCTCTGGTCACAGGTATACGACCGCTCGGCCGCCGACGTCCTTGCGGTCCAGGAGGAGATCGCCCGACGCGTGGCCACGGCCCTACGCGTCGATCTTCCGGGCGACAAGGGAGCGCCGCCCCGGTAGAGCAAGTTGCCCTTAGCCGTGGGCACGGGCACAATCAGCGGGCGTGGGACAAACGCCGGTGTGAGGGGGATCTCCGTGCCATACAGAGTTTCGGAACCGCTCCTACAGGTTCACGGCAATGGCATCGGCCTCGCTGCGGAGCCTCTGTGAGTCGCCCCAAGCTCGGACGACTCGAGATCATCACAGGGTGCATGTTCTCGGGCAAGACGGAAGAGATGATTCGTCGATTGGAGCGCGTGCGCATCGCGCGGGGCCGCATCTGCCTTTTCAAGCCGACGATCGATACACGCTACAGCGCTGACTCTGTCGTCACCCACTACGGAAGAGCGTTTCAGGCGCTGCCGCTCGCCCCGGAACGCGAGTCGCTGGACGCGCTGGTGGACGCCGCGGGCGCCGCCGCGGTCGCATCAGCCTCGGTCATCGCATTTGACGAAGGGAACTTCTTCTCCGAGCGTCTTCCAGGGCTGTGCGAGGAGCTCATCCGGATGGGTAAGAGGGTCATCGTGGCTGGACTCGATCTGACGTTTGCCGGAGAGCCGTTCGGTCCGATGCCGACGTTGCTTGCCCTCGCGGATCGGGTCGACAAGCTGGAGGCGGTCTGTGCTCGCTGCGGCGCACCTGCCACTCGCAGCCAACGCCTGGTCGACGGCCAGCCCGCGCCAGCGGACGACGCTGTCATCGTCGTTGGAGGACTCGGCACCTACGAGGCCCGCTGTCGAGACTGCTTCGAACAGGGTCACGGCGCTTCGGAACACGCCGCTTCCTCGATCTGAGAGGCGCTAGAAGAGGTACTCAGCCCCATCGACGGCAACCGTCACGCCGTCAATCTCTGGGGGAGCTCCGGAAAGATGTGTCGCAAGGATGGGGATGCCTTGGGGCCGAAGGTGGTCAGCCATGCGTCGGATCGCGTCCACCCCAAGGTGTCCGTCGGTGCAGTAGCCCTCGGGGTCGGTGTGGGTGAATTCCGTTATCAGCAGGCTGATCCCGTCAACAAGACGCGCCAACTGGCTGCAATCCCCGGTATCGCCGGTGTGGGCGATCGTGTGCTCGCCCAGCTGGATCTTGAACCCGAACGAGAGCATCTCGAAGTGCCGTGTCGCCACCGCCTCGAAGGTCAGCGATCCCGCCACTCCGTGGCCTTCGCGCTCCACCTCCGTGAACGCGATCGGCAGATCGTCCAAGCAGCCCGAGGTGTGAATCCCGGGCCACGCTAGGCGGCAGATTTCGAACGCCGCGTCGGCAATCCCCTTCGGCCCGACGATGTGAAGCGGCGAAGGACGCTCCAATAGCCCCAGACGATACGGCAGCAACAGGAACGGGAGTCCGAAGTAGTGGTCCGCATGCAGATGACTGATGAAGATGTGCTCAATCGCCGCCGGATCCCTCCCCTGGCGGTACAGCTCGGGGACCGCCGAGGGTGGAAGGCTAAGAAGCAACCGTCCGTCGACCAGCAGGCTACTCCAGAGTCTGCCTCGACTCAGGGCAGCGCCCGAACCGAGGCAGGCCACGGTGATGCGCTTCATGCGACGACGATCAACTCAGCGTGCGTTCGGTCTCGCGCAGGCGTCGAGCGAGTTCCTCCAGCATCGACAGAGAGACATCGGGGTTCGCCGAGACGACGCTGCGCATCGTCCACGGAGTGAGGACCAGACAGACCGTGTCCTCCACAGCTGACACGTCCGCAGAACGTGGTGCACCGTCAAGCAACGCCATCTCGCCGAAGAACGCTCCCGCCCCCAGTGTCGCCAGCTTGTCCGTGCCCCGCATGACTTCCGCCCTGCCGCTGAGAATGAGGTAGAAGCCAGTGCCGCTGTCCCCCTCGCTGACAATTCGCTCGCCTGCCTCGAAGCGCTTCTCCGTCGCCGAGCGGAGGATTGCCTTCAATCCCTTCTCCGGAACGCGGGAGAACAGCGGTGCCCCCTTCAACTGCGAAAGGACCTGCTTGTCGTCCATGGTCACACTCCTTCGCCACGATTGGTGCCAGTTACTGCGATGATATAATACCGAACAGCCCTTTCGCAACGGGAGCACACCATGTCCTGGAGCACAACACTCAAGAACAGACAAAGAATCCGAGCCGCGCTGGAGAGCGGGTCCGAGATCGCCATCATGTTCAGTGATATTCGTGGCTTCACCTCGTTCACCGCGCGAGAGGGAGATCGAGCCGCGTTTCAGCTTTCTCAGCTGCATCGGCGATTGCTCGAGGGGGTCATCGAGGACTCCGGCGGCGTTCTAGTCAAGACGCTCGGCGACGGCATCATCGCCGCATTTCCTGAGCCTGCTAGCGGGCTCTCCGCTGCGGCGCGAATCCAGCAGGAGATCGCCGACAGAAACCGCAACAACACAGACGATCCCATCGACGTGGGAATCGGCCTCGCGGCCGGATCCCCGGTGATGACCGAGGGCGATCTCATCGGACATGCTGTCAACCTGAGCCAACGAATCTCCTCTCTGGCCAAGGGAGGGCAGATTCTCGTCGACCAGGGGCTCCACGACCTCGCGGCGCTTCGTGAGGGCCTTCACTACCTCCCGTTGGGCGAACGCGCTCTGAAAGGGCTCGGCACAGTGGACGTCTACGAACTGGTATGGATGTCCGAGGTCGCCCGTCTGACCGACGGCGACGACCTGGCGACGCTCATCCTCACCGATCGCGGAACCCTGGTGATCGAGTTATCCAAGGCGTTGCAGCCCTCGCAGGGGTCATCGGCGAAGGATGACGGCGTGTTTTCCCGTAGGCTGCAGCGCTGGATCCGACGTGGCACCCGCGCGTTGACCCGCACCTCTCTCGCAGCGTTCGGTCTCGGCCGGGAGCACGACGTCAAGAGCGTGAACCTCTCCGTCCGCGGACGCGGCATCGTCATCGACATCGATGGACAAGCACTTCAACTGGAGCGCGTCGATCCGGCTCAAGGACGCCATTTCATAGAAGCGATGAAGCGTATTCAGGAGGGAAACACCTAGCCTCGGAGCGAGTCGTATCGTCCCTTCCCAAGGGGATAATGCGCTCCATGGCGCTACCTTGGCACATTGCGCGACCTCCCCGGATCGCCTAGAATCCTCCAACAGACCAGTTGGAGGGGGAGCGAACACGGATGGGCAAGCAAGAGGTTCTGGAAAGCACACTCAAGCAGATTCGCAAGGCGTACGGCGACGGCGCCATCATGTGGCTCGGAGATGGGGCGCAGACCCTCCAAGTGGAGGCGGTTCCCACCGGATCCCTCGCGCTGGATATCGCGCTCGGCGTGGGTGGCGTTCCTCGCGGCCGCATCCTCGAGGTGTTCGGCGGGGAGTCGAGCGGCAAGACGACGCTGGCTCTGCATCTCATCGCAGAAGTGCAACGGCGAGACGGGACGGCGGCGTTCATCGATGCCGAGCACGCACTCGATCCGACCTACACACGGGCGCTGGGCGTCGACCTTGATCACATCCTTCTCTCTCAGCCCAACTCCGGGGAGCAAGCGCTGGAAATCACAGAGCAGCTGACACGCAGTGGCGCGGTCGACATCATCGTCGTTGACTCCGTCGCAGCGCTCGTGCCTACCGCCGAGATCGAAGGCCAGATGGGAGACTCGCAGGTCGGGCTCCAGGCCCGTCTGATGAGCCAGGCGATGCGCAAGCTCTCGGGGGCGATCGCCCAATCACGGACCATCGTCGTGTTCACCAACCAGCTGCGCTCCATGATCAGCGGAAGCCGCTTCGGACCGACAACGACCACCTCCGGGGGCCGCGCACTGAAGTTCTACGCCTCGCTGCGCCTCAGCCTTTGGCCCTCGGGGAAGATCGAAGAAGGCGCGGAGCAGATCGGTACACGAGTGAACGTTCGTGTGGTCAAGAATAAGGTCGCTCCGCCGTTCAAGGAGGCCTCATTCGACATCATCTACGGCCGAGGCATCCTTAGGTCGCGCGACCTCGTGAACACCGGGGAGAAGCTGGGTCTGGTCACCCGTTCGGGCTCGTGGTTCTCCTTCGGCGACACCCGTCTCGGCCAGGGCGTGGGCAACAGCGCGCGCGCACTGGAGGAGCAGCCGGATCTCGCCGCCGCGGTAGAGCAGGCCATCCGCGAAGCCGCCGGATTCGCCGGGACTGAAGGCCCCGCGGGAAACACAGAGCCTGAGAAGGCCGAGGAGGTCGCTGACGAATAGCGCATGGCGCGACCTTCTGCGACTGCTGCGCTACCGTCCGCGCACCGTCGCCGAGTCCCGCCATCGACTGCGACAGCGCGGGCATCCCGAACAGATCATCGACGTCACCGTGGAACGCGCGGCATCAGCTGGTCTTCTCGACGATCGCGCGTTCACCAAGCTGTGGATCGACGACCGTTTACTGAACAAGCCCCTGTCGCGCCGGGCGATTCGTGAGGAGCTTCTCCATCTTGGGATCGAGGCCACACTGGTTCGCGAACTCCTTGATCAGCAGTACCCCGCCGATCGCGAGCCCCTTCTCGCCCTCGACCTTGCGCGGCAACGCCTGCGTCGGACGACCACGGATGCCGTCCGGCAGATGGAGCGCGTCACCGCGTACCTCATCAGGCGGGGCTTCGATCGCGGCACGGCTCTTCGCGCCGTCCGCGCCGCCGCTGACGGCATGGAAGAGGAGACCACGGATGCAGCCTAGCCGTGAGGTCGCAGGCCGAGTGCTGCGCGTCGGTCTCGGCACGGACATCCATCGCCTCCAGCCCGGCGTCAGGCTGGTGATCGGCGGCGAGCCCATCGAGTTCGAGAGCGGTCTCGTGGGCCACTCCGACGCGGATGTTCTTCTCCACGCCGTCTGCGATGCGCTCCTTGGAGCTGCCGGGCTGGGCGACATCGGGACCCACTTCCCGGACACCGATCCCCAGCTGACGGGAGTCTCCAGCCATCTCCTCCTGGAGCGTGTGGTCGCGATGATCGCCGAGTTGGGTTGGCGCGTGGTGAACACCGATGCCGTCATCGATGCGGAGCAACCCCGGCTTGCGCCCTACATTCCAGCGATCGAACGCCGGCTCGCCGCGTGGCTGCATGTCAACAGCGAGGCGGTTCATGTGAAAGCAAAGACCGCCGAAGGGATGGGCCCCATCGGCCGCGGCGAGGCAATCGCGGCGACGTGCGTCTGCCTCCTCGAACGGCGGGCTTGAAGCCCTCGCTGCCCCAGCGCAAGAGCCTAGCGGAAGAGGAGCAGCAGATCCTTGTAGGTGATGAGGACGAACAACCCCATCAGGATGAGAAAGCCGATGGCGTGAATCAGGCCCTCGCGCTTCGGCGGGACGGGCTTGCCCCGGATCAGCTCGTACAGCGCGAAGGCGACCCGGCTTCCGTCCAGCGCCGGGAACGGGAGAAGGTTCATCAGTCCCAGGCTCAGACTGAGAAGCGAGAATACCACGAGGAAGTCCAGGGTGCCGCGCCCTGCGCTCTCCCCGAGCATCTGCGCAATGCCCACGGGACCGCGGAACGCGTCACCGGGCGCGATTTGCCCGGTGACGATCCCCCCAAGGATCTGTCCGAACAACCCGAAGTAGCCAATGAACTGGCCCCAGCCGTCATGCAGCGCCGGGAGCACGCCGAATCGGTGGTAGACGAGATCCGTGGCATCGAACGTCACCCCACTGAGCACGCCAAGCACACTGAGGCCGCTGGTGTCGATCGTTCCGACGCCTTGCGTATCGTCGCGCCGGAACCGAATCGTGACCTCCTGAGCGGGGAGCAACTCCTGGAGCGCGATGACCAGGGCGGTCGCTGTCTCGATTGGGATCCCGTCCACATCGAGAACGTCATCGCCAGCACGCAGCCCGGCAGCGTACAGCGGGCTTCCGGGCTCGACGTCCACCAGCCGACGCAACTGGCTGACAATCCCCATGTAGAAACCGAGGATGTAGCGCTCGGAATCCTCGCTGTAGATCGGCGTCAGCATCAACGACAGTCGAACCCCGTCGCGCAGCACGAGTACGTCCAGTGGGGCTCCGCCGGAGGACGAGATCGCCTGCGTCACCGCCGAGGTACTCGCCGCGGATATCTCTCCGACGCGCAGCAGCACGTCCCCGGGCTGGAGAACCCCATCGGCTGGCAGGCCGGGCATGACATCGACCACTTGAGGCGCTGGGATCCCGAACCCCAACGCCACGGCCAGTGTCAGGACCAGGGTGATCAGCACGTTGGACAGAGGCCCAGCAAGGCCGATCGCCACACGAACGAGGGGGCGCTGATTGACCAGCTTCTCCTCCGCCGGCACCTCGTCATCCTCCGCCGCACCGACATCCCCTGCCATGCGAACGAAACCGCCCACAGGGACAAGCCGGATGGAGTAGACGGTGTCGCGCCGACGACGCGACCAAAGGCGCGGGCCGAATCCGACAGCGAACTCCAGCACGCGCACACCGGCAAGCCGCGCGGCGATGAAGTGGCCAACCTCATGTGCTCCTACCAGAACGAGAATCGTGCCAGCGAACAGCAGGAAGGTGGTCAGCGCGCTCAACGTAGGGTCCCGGCTTCCATTCTCAGCACCTTCCGCGTTGCGCACGTCAGCTTCACCGGGTCTGCCAAGCGAACGCCCGTTACCCAGATGATCCCCCGCTGATCACAGAGCAACGGCCAGCGATCCCGTTGCGCCGCTGGAATCGCTGCGTCGATCATGAACGCATTGAGCTTCTTCTGCCCGGTCATTCCCAGCGGGCGGAAGCGATCGCCCGGGAGCCGTCCCCTGACGTGGAGCGGGAACGCCACACGATCTGCATCTGCCCGTTCCACAAACGGAGTTCCTGATGCTGTTGCGCCCTCCGACGAGGCATCGTCCAGCGCCAGCACGAGCCGAACGCCCAGCCCGTGCAGATCGTTGACCCCAAGATGCACCGGATGAGATGGAACGGGCGCGCTGCCGGGAACGACGGGCTCCTCGCGAGAGGACACCACGATTCGGTCGCGCTCCAAGCACACCGTCGCCCCTGGCAGATGAACGACGCGAGCCCCTCGGTACGGCGACAACAGTCCGTGCGCGTTGTCGACATGAACGCGCTCGATCCCGGTGAGGTCTCCGCGAACCTCCGCGAGCGCGCGCCGAAGCAGCGCCCGTTGCACCATCTCTACCGATTCTCGGAGCGCCGGAACACTCAGCACCACCTGCCCGTCCTCGACCGTGAGACACACGGAGTCCCACACGGAAGAGAGCAGCGTCGCCGCGAGCGCGGCTTCCTCCGCGGCGAGATCCGAGGCCCGTGCGAACGCGTCGAGTACCTTGGGGTTGATCCGCGCGAGTTCGGGAAGCACGCAATGGCGGATTCGATTCCGCGACAGCGTACGATCCGCATTGGTCTCATCCTCACACCAGGACAGTCCTTCGTCCACAGCGAACGCCCGGATCTCCGCCCGCGAGACGGCGATCAGCGGCCGGACGATGCGGTCACGCACCGGAGGCAGAGCTCCCAGGCCTGTGAGCCCCGCACCCCGCGCAAGATTGAACAACACGGTCTCCGCCCGGTCGTCGAGCGAGTGGCCCAGCGCGACGCGACGCGCGCCGACCTGGACCATGGCGTGCTCGAGAAACTCGTGACGGCACTCGCGCGCCGTCGCCTCGAGGTTCCCCCCACGAGAGCGAGCGAGATCGCGGACATCCACGTGACGTCCGACGAACCGCAGCCCCCGCGCGTGCGCGAGCCGTTCGACGAATGCGGCGTCCTCCGCCGAGGTCGAACGCAGGCCGTGATCGAGATGCGCTACGGTGAGCGTCATCGACAGCTCGTCCGCGAGGCGGCACAGGAGCTCGAGCAGGACCACCGAGTCCACGCCGCCGGAGACCGCGACCAGCAGCTCATCGCCGCGGGCCACCATCGCATGCTTCGCCATCGTCTGTCGAACCTCGTTCAGCAGCACGTCCCGATTGTGTGCACGCCAACAGGCGAATGCAATGCGACGCTGCTAGGCGAGGGACGAGCACGCACGCCAGCGCAAAGAGAGGACCTCGCCGAAGTCGCGAGGTCCGTCCTCCCAGAACGCGAACCGCACAAGCCTTAGAATCTCAGCCCGTAGGCAAGCGTCAGCCCGTCCTCTCCCCACCCCAAAGAGAAACCGGTGTCCTTCGCAACGTTGTACGCATCCAGACCGCTGAACACCCGCCAAGCGATCGACAACGCCCAGATGCCGTAGGCGGTGTAGCCGCCGTAATAGAACGCGGAGTACCGGAAGAGGCTATACGCCAAGATCCGAGCCCCGGCGTCGATCCCTAGCATGACCACGAAGTGCAGTACGCCTTTGCTCACTTCATCGTTGAGGACCTGCCCCAGGCCAGGGATGAAGAACGATGCCAATCCGGGAATCCATGCGTCTTCCTGCGCTGCAGCCCCGAAGACAACGCAGGCCACCAACCCCAACAACACACCCAGCACCACCAATCGCCTCATCGGTACCTCCCTTGTCCTCGCCGATCGATCACAGATCGGAGCGCATTCCAGACATGGCGAGTCGTCAACGTGCAGTTCGCCTCGCCGTGCCCCTGCAACGTCACGCTCCACTATACCTCAGGGGATGTTCGATGGGAAAGCAGCGCCGAAACACGGCTGCGTAGTGATGCCCCGTGCGCAGGGGATCAGCCGGCCTCCGCCAGCACCTCGTCGGGCATGTCGAAGTTGGCGAAGACCTGCTGCACGTCGTCGTTGTCGTCTAGGGCATCGAGGAGCCGGAGAACCTTCTGGGCGGTGTGCCCTTCGACATGAACGGTCGATTTCGGCACCATGGTGACCTCCGAGCGAGACGGAGAAACGCCCTTCTCGCGGACGCTCTCCGCAAGCGACGGCAGATCACTGGGATCGCAGTACGCTTCGATGACGCCGTCCTCCTCGGCCAGGTCCTCGACGCCGGACTCGATGAGCTCCATCATGAACTCGTCACGATCCACGTCCCCCGGGAGATCATCGATGACCACGGTCCCCCGGCGCTCGAACTGCCAGGCCACGCTGCCTGCGGAGGCCATGCTCCCGCCGTGCTTGCTGAACGTGTGGCGGATCGCGGCGGCCGCGCGGTTGCGGTTGTCGGTTACCACGCGGATGAGGATCGCGACACCGTCGGCTGCATAGCCCTCGTACATCACCTCTTCGAGAGCGTCCCCGTCGGCATCACCCGTCGCCCTCCGGATCGCCCGCTCGATGTTGTCCTTGGGAAGGTTCGCCGATTTCGCCCGCTCGATCGCCTGGGTTAGCGCGGCGTTGTTCGCCGGATCCGGATCCCCACTTCGTGCGGCCAGCGTGATCTCGCGGATCAGCTTAGCAAACACCCCGGACCGCTTCTTGTCCTGGCGCTCCTTTCGGTACTTCGTGTTGGCCCACTTTGAATGCCCTGCCATTGGTCTTTCTCCTTGTTGGGATCGCGCCATCATAGCATCGCGGCGATCACCCCACAAGACGCGCTCGTCACGCTACCGAACACACGGACAACGTCCCGGGCACCGCCAACGTGATCCCCGTGACAGACCCCAACGGCGCATTCCACTAGGATGTGTGGCTCGCGCGTCTTCTGGGGCACGAGAACGGCCCTCAGCCCAGACGCGGCGTAACAGGGCTCGCGGCCGAGGTTGCCGACGACCCCAAAACAGCGAACCACTGGTGCAAGGAGAGGTAGAGCCGAGCCAGGCAGCTCCCAAGCTCGCCCTCGGCCGGAAGGAGAGGACTATGCGCAAGACGCTGGTTGCGTTGATCGCGCTGTTGCTCGTCGTCGCCCCTGCGTTGCTTGCCGGAGACACCGACACGATCACCGTCAGCTACGAGGTGCAGGCGATCAACGAGCTCGCGATCAGCGGAGGTCCGGTATCCCTGATCATCAACTCAGCCACCGCTGGATCGGAACCGGATGATGTCACGGACAGCAGCACGGCAACGTACGCTCTTACGACCAACGGAACGAACAAGAAGCTCACTGCGCGGGTCGACTTGGCGATGCCTGCCGAGACGCACCTGTATCTCACACTGGTTGCCCCCACGGGCGCGACGAGCGCCGGGGAACAGGAGCTGACCGAGACGGCGGTGAGCGTCGTCACGAGCATCGCCACCGTAGCCGAGTCCGCCCTGGGAATGACGTTCCGCTTCTCGGCCACGGTCGACGCGGGGATCATTGCAACGGCGAATCGCACGGTAACCCTGGTTCTTACCGACGGGTAGCCGTGCGCGGGGCGGGACGCGGCGAGGCCGTTCCGCCCCTTTCCTCTCGCCCCACCGCCGCGACGCCGTGTCTCTTCGCCCAACTCCCTTTGGAAAGCGCCTTCCTTCGTGCTAGAGTGACCTTGGGGTGAGTCGACATCCGGGTGGTCGTGCGAGCATGACGAGACGCAGCGGGCGTGTGCTTCTTGGCATCGTTGCTGCCTCCGCGTTGATCAGCCTGTTGAGTTTCTTGCTTGTGGCCATCGACGTCGCCGTTGAGGGAGGGTGGACGATGCAGATCACCGGCACCGATCTGCAGGGAGGACCAGGAACGGATCTGGTCGACTCCCATACGTCAGCGGTGGATCAGGTGTGGCTTGCCGTGAGCGGAACGACCGGCCCCGGGGATAGCTGGCAGATCACCGTGTCCCGAACAGAGGCGCTGTGGCACGCCGAGCTCACGGTGCAGATTCGCAGAACGGGGGACGGCATAGGCGGTTCGCTGAGTGGGGGCACGGACTTCCAGGTCGTCGGAGCCGCAGGCGCTCTGCTTTTCTCCGGCGAGGATGACATCGCGGATATCCCGCTGCAGCTTCGTGTCTCCGGCCTGTCGGTGCAGATCCCTCCGGCTGCGTACGCGACGACGATCACGCTAACCGTGGTCGACCTGTAGGAGGGACAGGCATGAGACGATCAACGGGCTTGGGCTTCTTGTTGCTGTTGTGCTCCATCCTTGGCCCTGCCGCAGTGCTCCACGCGCAGATCGCAATTCCTGAGGGACTGACGCACGAGTACACGCTGCAGCCAGGAGAACGTCTCGACGGGCAGCTTGTGGTGGCCTCCACGTCCGAGGAGCCTGTGTACGTCACGCTGGAGCTGCGCGACTACCTGTTCTTCGCCGACGGCACGACGCTGTACGAGGAACCGGGAACCGTCAGCCGCTCGAACGCTTCATGGATCCAGCTGTTCGTGTCCTCGCCGGTGCTCATCCCGCCAGGTGAGGAACTCCAGGTCCCGTACACGATCGCAGTTCCCGAAACCGAGACGTTGGCCGGGACGTACTGGTGCATTCTCTTGGTCGCTCCAGCACCGGCCGAAGCGAGAGCGGAAGACGGGCTGTCGATCACCACCGTTCTCAGTTATGGCATCCAGTTCGTCACGCACATCGGCTCTACGGGCACGCGAAGCGTGCGCGCATTGGGGGCATCGCTGGCGGAGGCAACGGACGGGGTCGTTCTCGAGGTCGATATCGAGAACGATGGCGAGAGGTGGGTTCGGCCTGAGGTTTGGGCCGAGCTGTACGACGCGGACGGGGTGAAGATTGGGGACTACCCCAGCGGTCAGCTCCGCATCTTCCCAGGGACGTCGGTTCGCTACACCTTCGCTCTCGGCCAACTCGCACCGGGTGCCTACCGGACTGTGATCATCCTCGACGATCGCGGCCTTGCGGCCTGGGCGGCCCAGTACACGTTGAACATCGTCGATGCCGACGGCTAGCGCGCGGCACCGCAAGGCGTAGGCTCGTGGAGGATCGGTGAGAAGATGAGGGGAACCGGAGCGGCGCTTCTCGCGCTTGTCACACTCCTGGGGCTGGCCACACTTGCGTGTGCCGACGTCATCGTCTCCTCCGTCGGCCCTTCTCCGGAAGCATCCCCCCCGGGGTTCGCCACCCTCGTCTTCCGCGTGAGCCACGCTGAGGCGGAGCCGCGAACCTTCGGGATCGAAGCCACAGTCCCTTTGGAGTGGGGCGTGTTGAGCGTCCCCGATCCGGTGACTGTCGGCCCTGGAGAAACGCAGATCGTGCTCATCACGGTGCGCATCCCAGAGAGGGCGGTGGCGGGAGGTTCCCCGGTCGAGGTGGCCGTCACGGACCTCGAAGATCCAAGGCACGCGGCTCTGGCCGTTCAGGAAGTGCTCGTTCTTCCGGTCGCCGCCGTCGTGCTCCGGCCGTCCGTCTACGAGGTGGTGGCGCCGCGCGGTGCCTGCAATCGCTTCGAAATACATGTCACCAACAGCGGGAACGAGCCCGCAGAGATTGTCATCAGCGCTTCGTCGCCTTGGGCGTCTGAGGTGCAACCCGCGGCCGCGCGAATCCCAGTCGGTGGAGAGGTGACGTTGACAGTGCTGCATCACGTTCCGCCCGACGCGATGCCCGGCGCTCGAGTCGGGCTCACCGTGGTCGTCGCGCTGCCACAGGGACCGCGCGAGACCGTGCGACTGACATCGACGGTCGCCCCAGCCTCCGCCTCATCGGGAACGGTTACAGGCATCGTGCCGCTACGAGGCGAAGCGGCCCTCACCTTGGGCAAGCCCCCAGGATCCGAGGCCATCCGCAGCGAGGCGCGATGGACACTCGAAGGCACGGGATTCGCCATGCACGGGATCTGCCGATCGCTGTTCGGTCCCGATCCTGTGTCGCTGGAGATGCTCACAGCATCGTTCGCCGCTTCGGGCGCCACCGGGATCCTCGGCGATGTGTCGCGGGAGATCAGCGAGCTGCTGCTCATCTCTTGCCGTGGAGGGCTGATCGAGATCCACCGAGGGTTGATCGAAGCAGCCCTCATGGCGGGCGGATTGGGGCAGGAGGCACGGACGGCAGCGGCGTTCGGCTTCGGCAACGCCATTGCGCAGGTTCGTCTTGCGTACGCGGAGTGGCGTTCGGCCGTGTCGCGGAGGGCAGCGTGGAGTCTTTCGGCGACGGGTGTTCCGCTCGTCGGGTGCTCCATCGGCGCGGAGGTCGTCGCCCGCTGGGGACTGGCACCTGCCGATTGGGGGTGGCTCGGGGAGGCATCCATCGCGCTCGAGCACTACGCTGTCCGTGTCGAACTGTTCCACGTCGGCAGCGATGTCCCGTCTCCGCGAGCGGGCCGCGGTGGTGTGAGCGTTCATCAGAGCTTGGAGCTCGCGTCGCTGGCGATGGACATCGAACTTGCGCGCTCCGTTGCCCTCTCCGCGTCGGGAGACCCTTCAGAGGTGACCGACCGCCTTGGCATCGCGCTGCACACAAGCGGGATTCCGGACGCCGTGAGCCTCTCGCTGAACGCCGACTGGCGGCGAGTGGCGCAGTTCCCTATCGCCACAGATCCAGCATTCGCCCAGTCTGTGGAGGGCACCGTGCGGGCGTTCCCGCACAGCCTTCCGATCACGCTCACCACGCGGATCTGGGATGCCGACGGACCGTCGAGTCACGTGACCGGAGTTCAGCTCCGCGAGAGCGTGGGCCTCATGCTCGACGGGCTCCGCGTGAGCGTGTCCGCGGAACAGAACCGGCTCTACGACTGGAGCCTCCCCTACTGGTCCCGCGAACAGGATCGGGCGACCCTGCAGCTGGCGTGGGATGCCCCCGCGATCTGCCTCCGTTTCGGTTTCCTGTCGCGGCCCTCAGAGAGTGAGCTGACGGTTCACGTCGAGACATCGGTGATCGCACCCGTGCGGATCGCCCTCGGCGCACAGCTTCGCTGGAGCGATGCAATGGAGCGCGATGCGGCCCTGGGGTGGTCGCTGGAGTTTGCGTGCGACCTCTCCGGGGTTCCGTTCCCGTTCGCCGGAAGCAGTTCCCGGATCGAAGGCATCGTGTTCCAAGATGATGATGCTGATGGCGTGCACGATCCGAACGAAGCGGGGATCCCTGAGCTTCTCGTGAATGCCAGTGGCGTTCTCGCGGTAACAGATCCCCAGGGGCGCTTCCGATTCGTCCCTTTGCCCTCGGGGGAGATCGCTCTCACGATCCCCAGACTGCCTCCCGATCTGGTTCCCCTCGTGGATCTTCCGCTGCGCTTGAGATTGGCCTCCGGCGAAGCGCACAGCGTGCAGCTTCCGGTGGTCCGTGCCGCGCATATCGAAGGTCGGCTCCTCCTTGCGGCAGCCGCGGTTTCCGAGAGCGAGGAAGGGGCTCTCGCGCTGCCGCCTGCTGACGTCGGGGGCATCCAAGGGGGGATTCCGGGGGTCACCGTGCGCCTCACGGGAACTGGTGAGCAACGACAGCAGGTCACGGCAATCGACGGCAGCTTCCGCTTCGAGCGCCTCCGCCCCGGTGCGTACAGCGTGGGAATCGATACAACCACGCTGCCCGCATTCCACGCCATGGCCGAGGCTCAGGTGGAGCTTCCGCTGGTGGCCGGTCAGTCGACACGCATCGACTTCCACGCGACGCCGGAGCCAAGGCCGCTCCGACTCATCGAGGACAGCGAACTCGACCTACAGCGGCCATCGTAGCGCGGGGTTCTTCGCGGCTCCCGGCATCGACCCGGACGCTGCTACGGCAGTCCCGATAGACGCTCGAGGATCCGTCGATCCGCCGTGGGAAACGCGTAGTTCGCAAGCTCCTGCGGACCCACCCACGCCCAATTCGCGCAGTCGATGGCCCGGGGAACCCCGCGAAGGTGCCGGCAGTGGTAGGCGTGAAGCGTGATGCGGAAGTGGGTGTACGCGTGTCTGAGCTGCATGAACAGGTCGCCCACCTCGACCACAATTCCCAGTTCCTCCATGAGCTCCCGGGCAAGCGCCTCTCCGCGCGATTCACCCTCCTCGACCCGCCCTCCGGGGAACTCCCACAGACCTCCAAGCATGTCGTCTTCCTTGCGCTGGGATATGAGCAGCCGTCTGCCCGGATGAAGCGGCGCGCCGTCCCACACGAGCCCAGCGACGACATCGACGTGGGGGATCGCCCGGCGCTTCCGCGGCCGAGGATAGAGAACCTCCTCTCCCACACGGTGCGCATCGCACGTCGTGGCTACCGGGCACTCGTGACAGCGCGGGGATCGGGAGCGGCAAATCCTCGCACCGAGGTCCATCAGCGCCTGGTTGATCTGTGCCGCAGAGCCCAGGGCACAGAGGGCGGAAGCCTCCCGCCGGATCGCCTCACGCGTCGCCGCGCGGTGCAGCTCGCCATCGATGCGGAAGATGCGGCTGAGGACGCGGAGCACATTGCCGTCGAGCGCTGCCTCTGAGCCCCCGAAGGCGATGCTTGCCAGCGCCGCCGCCGTGTACGCCCCCACACCGGGGAGCCGCCGGAGCTCCGCCGCGGAGCGAGGGAGCGCAGCGCTGCCCTCCTCGACCAGCAGTTTCGCTGCTCGATGCAGGTTCCGCGCCCGACGGTAATATCCGAGTCCCTCCCACGCCTTGAGCACCTCGTCGAGCGTCCCCGCTGCGAGATGCTCGATGTCCGGGAACCGGCGCAGGAACCGATCGTAGTAGGCGAGGACGGTTTCCACCCTCGTCTGCTGGAGCATCACCTCCGAGACCCAGATGGCGTAGGGATCTCGTGTCTGACGCCATGGGAGATCGCGCGCCTCCACCGCGTACCAGGCGAGCAGCGCCCGATGAAGGGCGAGGATCACGCCTGGATCTGCCGGTTCGGCGTCCTCCTGGCGCCTCAAGGCACTAGCGATCACGCACCAGCAGCTTCATGTACGCCCCGATGTCAGCGAAGCGCTCGAGGTCGAGCGTCCCGTCCACGATCTCCTCGGCGCGCTCGTCCGTCACCGCTCCCCTCGCATTGGCGCGGAACTTGTCAATCAGCTCTGCATCCGAGAGCGGTCGCTCCGGGCTTCCCTTGGCGTAGTCCTCTTGCCGCGTGAACGACCCGCCATCCTCGGTCTCGATCGTGACGATGGCCCGTTTGACCTCGGGGAACAGCTCATCAATCTCGGGATCGGCGATGACCTTGATCTTCGGGAGCAGATCCCACACAGCCGGATCCTTCAGCGCTTCGTCCTCGAAGTCCGAAGGCAACACATTACCCTTGGCGACAGCCACGGCGATGCAGTACGGCAGGGAGTGGTCCGCGGTCTCCTTGGTCGTCGGTTGGTACTTGCTCGGATCCGAGAGGATGTCCGCACCCCGGGCCGTGGTCTTCACCTCGACCGCGCGGACGGACCGTGGATCGATCCCCTCGTCGCGCATCAACTCGAGGGTCGCGGTGATCGGCTGATGCGTGAGCGCCTCCGTGGGGAACGCCTTGTATCCGCAGTCTGTGATAAGGAACGCCTCGCCGAGCCCGGCGAGGATCGCCTCCGGGCTCCACGTCACGTTCGACACGACCTCGAACACACCTTCCTTGCCCTCGAACAGCTCCACTGGGCCGGAGTAGCCGGTGGCCGCGAGCATCGCCGCTCGGACCCCCGCCTCCGTCGCCATCGGATCGGCGGTGTTCTTCATGTTCGTGAGATGCCCGGCAACGACACCGCCCAAGGTGAAGTGGCTCGAGCCACTGATCCCTGCGGCGGCGACCATCTGGTCCTCATCGAGACCGAGCATCCTTCCGGCCACCAGCGGGCTGACGAACTGGGTCAGGCTCGCGTGGTGCCATCCGACCTCGCGCACGCCGGGTGTCGCGGCGTGACACAACCTCAGCTCCAGTTCGTAGCCAAGGACGATGCCCACGACCACGTCCGCGCCACCGGCCCCGCGGTACTCCCCCGTGGCCAGCGCCGCCGGAAGGATGTCCGAGGGGTGTGCCGGATCCTGCTTCCAGTAGATATCGTTGTAGTCCATCGCGCGGACGAGCAGCGCGTTCATCAACGTAGCGTTGGGCATGCTCGTCCGCGTGCCGTGCCCGATCACTGTCGCTTGCTCCGCCCCGCCAAGATCCAGGGTGTAGCGATGGGCTGCCTCCATGTCCTCCAGATCGAGCGCCGCCAGGGCGCAGCCCACGCTGTCCAGCAGGAACCGCTTCGCTTCACGCCGAGCGGCCTCCGGGATAGCGCCGTACGTCAGCTCCCGCGCGAAGCGCGCCATGCTTCGACTGATCGAGTCCATCGTCACCTCCTACGCTGCCGCGTCCGCGATGGCGCGTGCCACCTCGGTCGTCGACGACTGGCCGCCCATGTCGTAGGTCCGCACAGCCCCCGCACCCACGACCTCAGCCACAGCGGCCTCGATGCGGTCGGCCGCGTCCCGCTCCCCGAGATGGTCGAGCATCATCTTCGCCGCACGGATGGTGGCGATGGGGTTCACCTTGCTCTTCCCCGCGTACTTCGGCGCCGAACCGTGGGTGGGCTCGAACACACCGTAGCGGTCCCCGATGTTCCCCGCGCCGGCGAATCCGAGCCCGCCGACGATCTGCGCCGCCAAATCGGAGACGATGTCGCCGAACATGTTCGACGACACGAGCACGCCGTAGTCCTGAGGGTTCTTCACTAGCCACATGCACATCGCGTCGATATTCGTTTCCCACAGCTCGATTCCCGGGTAGTCCTCGGCCATCGCGCGCGCCTCGCGGATCATCAGCCCCGACGTCTCACGAATGACGTTGGGCTTCTCCACCACCGTGACCGTGGGATAGCCGAACGTCTTGGCGTACTCAAATGCACTGCGGAGGATCCGGCGGCACCCATTGCGGGTGAAGATCCGCGTGGAAATCGCCAGGTCCGCATCATCGACCTCGGCGAAGCGCGCCAT
>Ga0272441_10004851_pt1 | contig 23872 bp, 21 predicted proteins | sample SSMProp6N_FD_193582 | JGI IMG/M metagenome (GOLD analysis project Ga0272441, IMG submission 193582) | Marine sediment archaeal communities from Little Sippewissett salt marsh, Falmouth, MA, United States - SSM-Prop-6N | ecosystem: Environmental > Aquatic > Marine > Wetlands > Sediment ...
CTTGAATCCAAAAAAATCAATATCATCGTAGTAACCAACCGCGCCTATTCGTCGGAAACCGGCATGGGCCTCCTTGGCCATGATTACTGCCCGCTGATCGGGAAATACATCGTAGACAATTTCGAGGAGCTCGAACGTTTCGGGAACTGGAAAGACCCGGCTGGCTGGGCCTGGGACCACGGGGTAATGATTTTGGAGAGACAAGAGAATCCGCGGCGGGGCGTTCCGAAGGCTTATATTGAGTTGATGGGGGACAAAAGGAAAAGACCGGAATAGCTTCAGGTTCTGAGACCAGGCCAAGTTTTTGTCAGGATTAATTAATTTTCTGCACCCCTAGCTTTATGAAACTGATAATAATCGGAGCAAAACCATCGATACCTGAATCAAGAATCGACTGGATTGTTGTCGGGTCAAAGTGTACATTAATGCCTGTTCCTTTCCGATCAACGTCAAAATTATTCAAATCAATCCCGCCTGGATGATCGGACAACAGTAAATCGGAGGACTCTTTTGTTTTATCAGTTGATCCTGAATGACTATCGACAATGCTTTCTGCGATTACTGTCTCGGCAGGAACGGTTGTATATATCATTGATGTCATCTTGACGCCTCGTGCTTTGGCAGCATTTTTAACCAACAACTCATTATCGCCGACCGTCAGCCTTGTGCTAATCCCCTGATCAACAATACCCCCTCTCTGCACACCCCATTCCTTCATAAGCTCAAAGACGCCTCGAATGGTCGCTCCACTCTCTCCGTATTCAGCATCAACAACAGCATCGACTACGGTTCCATCAGCCTTTACACCGACAACGTGAAAAGGATATCTGTTATCTTTAAAGATGATTTCAACCGCCTGCCTATCTATATCAATCTTAAAATCACCCTGTTTTTCAACAGACTCAGCTTTGTTTCTTTCTCGATAGCCCAAACGATTTATTAAATCGTTTCTTAATTCCTCTGGCAAACGCTGTTTTTCTTCTTGCTCAAGCGATACAGGCAAGGCTAGCTTCAACGTAACAGGTTGTCCCCGAGCAGCTTGTTTTGCAAGCTCTCCGTCATCCAAGAGCTGATCAACGCCAAAAAATACAGCAGCACTCATGCCAACTTTGTCTAAAATTGGAAATGTCATATGATCAAATCTTGCCGTTGAAAATAATTGTTTTAAATCATCATACCAATGAATGTTATTGGCCATTTCCTCGCCAGGGTCAACAAAGTTCTCCTCCCACATCACTAATTGTAAAAAAATAGCACTTTTAACCTCGTCTGTTACTTCACTCTCTCGAATATACATTTTAGCGCTTGTTGTCCCCAGCACCCCCCTTTGGTCTCGCCCTTGTTTTTTTAAAGAAAAACGAATTTGATTTTCAATGGACACATGTCCATCCTTCCACATAACAATCATGGGAAAGGAATGATCCTCGACTCCATAAAATTCACCGTTCTTTTGGCGAGAATAGTAAACATGACCGCCGCTAAATGCAACCACGGGTTGATTATAATATAAGTTTTCGGCACCTGAGGTCGATAAAATTTTTCGGTCATTTTCGGGAAAACCGTCATAAATCAATGAAATAATTTCTTCGACAGATCGAATATGATCTCTGTGAATATCGCCGTGCCTGGTTTTCCCTGTTGGAAAATGCACTAATTGATTTGAACGCCTATCGACAGAAGATAATTGGCCAAACAAAGCATCGTCAATAAATAATCTCATATCTATTTCAATACCGGGCCTGAATTCAAATTTTGCCACCTTAACGGCTCCGTCATCATTTTCTTCAGAGACTGCCCATTTTTCATTATCGTATCGAAAATACCCCGATTGGAATTGACCCAAATCCCTGTTGCCGTCTTCAATCTTTACAACGCCCCTTATATCTCCCCACCTTGCATCATTGGGTCTCTTTTTCTGTGGGATGCTACGCATGGTTACTTGCATTTCATAATTATCTCCTATAGGAGATGGCCTCAATCTCCCTGCTTCTTGCTGAATTCTTTTTAAAGGGATGTCATCAAACTCTTCGCCTCCTGAAAAATATTTTCTTGGTATAAATTCTTGGCTTAGCCTGTCATAGTCCTCCCGGATAAAATCAAAGACACCTTTTTTATAAGCTATCATGTATAGGTTATATATTCGGTTTTTGATAGTTTGATCCTTTAATTCGACGCCGGCTATTCTCTTTTGGTCAATATAAACCTGCGAAAGCAAGCTTGTCTTTATTGTATCCTTGTACCATTTGGCAAGAATTAGTGAATGGTAAATTTGACGTAATGGAGCAAAATTCTTTCCTTCGTTGATTTCTCTTTCAATGGCCGGCAAGATTATTTCTCGAACGATTTGTGAAGAAATTGAAGATGAATTTATTTTTTGATCTTCAGATAGTTGATCTGCACTAATTTCAGAATCCCCCTGGTTATTTTGTAGGGCAAGATAATCTTCTTGAAGAAGTACTTTCAACCGACCTTTCACAACATAAACTGTATTGTCGTTTTCGTAGACCGTTGCGCTCGCAGGAATGATCCAAACTTTATTGAAGGTGTTAAAGGGAATTTCAGATGTTCCAAATTTTTCTCGGGCCCTCCTGTAAATTCTATTCCAGAATTCGTTTCCCAGCTCTTCCTCTGGATACATCAACGAAGCTGTCAGTTGCTTTAAAAGATAATCCTGGGCAAGCATGTCACGGCCTAGTTCGGTTTTCCCTAATTCATCTGGAATAATTCGGTTACTTTCATATGGTGATAAATTTACCCATAGATCATCTTTAGGAATGGTCATTGATGCCAAAAAGTATTTGACTAACTTCTCCGATTCTTTTTTAATCTCATTGATATTAATATCTGTGTTGCCGCTATCTACAATAAAATCAAGTCTGAAAGGATTTTCGGGATGGATTGTCATTCCCTTGAGTAAGACAGGCACAAATGTAGGGCTTTGCATCACCATTGTCCCTGGGGCAGGTAAAAAACTAAGACTCTGCGCATAAATATTGGATAGAAAAGCTATTTGCCCTATTAAGGATATTGAAAGAGCTATGGTTAAATTTAATTTGAAAAATTTTAATAGCCTTTTAAATTTCATTACAAACATTTCTTTATTTTGATTTTTATTTTAATGTTAACGTTAACATTTTGAATTAAAAATTTTTGCTTCCGGATCTTCTATCTCCAAAAGCAAATTATTTCACATGTTAACGTTAACATAAGTATGCCATATTTTCCTCATATTCGCAAATTTAACTGCGAAATCTATTATTGTAAGGCTCTAACTGATTGTCTTTCAATAAGATAAACTGGAAGAGTTGTATCGCTTTTTTTCAACCTGGAGGATGCTTCGGCTTGTAAGGAGTGGATTAGACTACAGGCGGCCCGCCTCCCCAGCTCATATACCGGGACATCAATGGTTGTAAGCGCAGGCACAGTATTCGTACTTTTTAAATTATTATCAAATCCCATAACCGAAATCTTGTGAGGGCATGGGATATTCAAATCTTTTAATTTTCGCATAACCCCAAACGCCATTTCGTCATTACAGCAAAATATGGCAGTGAGTTCCGGATGATCTGTTAAAACTTTTTCAGTAATATGATAAGCATCTTTTTCCATAAAATTCGCCTGATAAATCGAAGAGTTCTTTAATTCAATGCCCTTTTCTTTCAACCCATCTTTAAATCCTTTTAAACGCTGGCGGGTATCACGCGACCATTTTGGTCCGTTTAGAACAACTATTGACCGATGTCCTTTCTCAAATAAATAATTCGCGCTAAGCTTGCCGCCATTATAACTGTCACCATAAATAAATTTAGCCTTTATCCCCTCCTCATAATCATTGATGATGACCAGTGGAATATCTACGTCCTCAATTGCCGATTTACTTGAAAATACTTTTGTCCAATGGGTCACAATCAATCCGTCAATCTGTTCAGCATTTCTAAAATTTAGATGATCCCAGGTTGTCCCATCATCTTTTAATAAGAGTAACTTAAATTGATAATCAGTATTTGCCAAGAAATCCGCAACCCCGGAGAGAACATGACTATAATATGTACTATAGAATACTCCAGGGTAATAAGGAAAAATCACTCCTATTGTTTTAGTGGAGACCTGCCTTAAATTTCTGGCAGCGATATTAGGGGAAAATTTATATTTCTTTATTAATCGATCAATCTTTTCAAGCGTCTCTGGGGCAACCTTCTTCCGCGTTGCGGGATTAACTGCCCTTGAAATGGTCATGTGCGAAACACCGGCTAATTTTGCAATCTCTTTTAAGGTTATGCTTTTTCTTTTCATATTATTATCATATCATGCAATTCTGGAGACGGCAATCCCCCAAGCGCCTTCAAACTGTCGAAGAATATCGGACGATGAGCAATGATGCCTACAAAAACAAATTCAGATAAGGCAAGGTACGACTCGATTGGCGCTACTCGCTTCGCTGCGTTGCTGGATTCATTGCCCATCCTGTTTTAAGGAAAGCAATGAATCGAACTCGTCCCGACTTCGTCGGGAACAGTCAGATATGTCCCCGCGCAATTCGATTCTCTTTGATTATTTGTTGAATATAATTCTTATTCTTATACTTTTTTATCTGCTTTTCCCGCCTAAGTGCCAATGTTTTATCTTCAAATTTTTCGATATGAATTATTTTCCAAGGCATATGTCGCCTGCTCCATCTGGATCTGCCTGCATTGTGCCCTTGTAGCCGCCTTGCCGGATCCCGGCTAAAGCCAATGTAATGCTTACCGCTGATCTCACTCTTTAAAATATAAACATAATATTTATCGGACAAGGTCTCTCTCCACAAAAAAATACCCCATCTTGCGAATGGGGTATTTTTAAGTTTGGCGGGCCCGACGAGATTTGAACTCGCGATCTTCTGATCGACAGTCAGATATGTTAACCAGGCTACACCACGGGCCCAATATTATTCCCGCAGAAAACTGCGGAGTATTGATCAAAAACAAAGAACAGATAAGTCAGATTCGAACTCGTCCCGATTTCATCGGGAACAGTCAGATATGTTAACCAGGCTACACCACGGGCCCAATATTATTCCCGCAGAAAACTGCGGAGTATTGATCAAAAACAAAGAACAGATAAGTCAGATTCGAACTCGTCCCGACTTCGTCGGGAACAGTCAGATATGTTAACCAGGCTACACCACGGGCCCAAGTTAGATCTAAGTTATAAGTTATAAGCTATAAGAAATAACGTTAAAAAATAAAAATCCGCCTTGCGGTGGGATTCATATTACCAGAATCATCTATTTTATGCAAATTCTTTATTCTCTTAAAACTTACAACTTATATCTTATATCTAAATAATGGGCGATAGAGGACTCGAACCTCTGACCTCCCGGATGTAAGCCGGACGCTCTAACCAACTGAGCTAATCACCCATAAATACAGAGTTAAGATTGAAGAAATAAGATATAAGAAAAAACGAAAAAAAACTAAAAACTAGGCACTAATCGCTAGACACTATGCGCTATACGCTTTACGATAAGGCCCCGACCCGGCCCAGCAAGAAAACCATAACAAACAAGGCCACGGTCTCGATGATCCCCAAAACGATCAAATAATTGGCAAATCCCTTACCTGTTTCCGCAAGGGCGTCCGAAGCCCCGGCCGCGGCCTTACCCTGCATCCAGGCCGAAACACCCATGGCGATACCGCCTAGAATTCCGATCCCCCAGAAATACTGTCCGTTCTGCGCCGCGTTGGATATCGCATTCATCAGGATCATGCCGTAGATCGTCTGGGTCAACGGTGCGCCAACAAAGACCATCAGCATAAACGGCGCGGACTTATTTTGCGCGTACAATTTCTTCCATGCGCCGATCGCCGCCATGCCCGCAGCTCCAGTTCCTAAGCCGGAACCCACCGCTGCCAATGATATCGATGCCGCAACTCCCAAATCCATTAACTGTTTCAACCAGGTCATATCCACTTTGGGACTCCTTTCTAATAGCTCTTCCAAAAATTCTTTTCTCTATTTATCTTTATTTTTAGTCCCGGGAAGCCATCCCTTGGCCGTACCCAAAACCGCTAGAACCAAAGAAAAAATAACTATTAATATTAACACCCCGGGGGGCATTCCTGTATTCTCCCTAGAAACTCCCATTGCCCTCTGGATATAAACACTACTGCATCCGCCTACGAGACCAAGCACAAATTGAATGACAAAGAACCAGACAATCCCCATCACAATCTTCATAGAACACCTCTTTGTGCAACAAGGATCAATCCGTTAAACTTCGGATTCTTTTGTTTTGCGAAAAGGATTGTAAGGAAACCCTTTCCACTCCAGATTCAGATGCGAGGAAAACTCCAAAACGTTTAACCGCAGACCGTGGACAAGGATCGACATCGCACACAAGGCCATATTGAAAACATGCCCCACCACCAGGATCAGGGCCGTAATCAGACCGGTTAAAACATTACTAAAACCGATCCCCACGGCCGCTTCATTAAACGCATCCGCAACCGCAATGGTGGCCAGACCAACGGCAAACAGACGGATATAAGAAACAATATCCGTAAACGTGTTCACAATATTATTCAGAAGCTCTCCGACACCTAAACCGAGTGTCTTAAAAATATTGGAGCTGGGATGCGCGAAAAAGACAACCAACATCGGGCCGATGATAAATAACCCCTTGGCTGCCTCGGGAAAATCCTTACCCAGGATCAACAAATTGGCAACGAAAAACATACCCCACAATACCAGCAGCCAACCGATCTCACTGATCACCGAGATCGAAGGCATCCGCCGGATTCCGCGCCATATATGCGCAATGCTTAACTGTACCGAACCAATCAGGAAACACAGCCATTGGAAGTTCCGGTTATCCCTCAGCCAGGCCTGCACCGGCCAGGGCTCCATCCCGGATAACCAAGCCTGTCCGAAAAAAGTCCCGGACAAAGCACCCCAAGCGATCGTGCAAAAACTTAAGACGTACATTAAAAATATCGCCCGCAGGTCAGCGTTTTTCTTTTTCAGTTTCAAATGCACGGCAGCGGTCACGCCTAAAAAGACCAGGCCGTATCCCGCATCCCCGATCAGAATCCCGAAAAATAAGGAAAAAAAGAACAGGAAAATAATGCTGATATCCATCTCCCGGTAACCCGGAACGATATTAAGCCAGCTAAAAAGAGGCTGAACGATTTCCACCCATTGGGGAGAACGCAATAATGTCGGAACCGGATCGTCTTCGGCCGGATCCTCGATTAATATCCCCCAGGATTCTTTCCGGGCCGCGCCGCTCAGCCGCTCAATCCGGTCTTCAGGACAATATCCCTTTAAAAAAGCAAAATGCTGGGCCCGTCCCCGGCCGGCATAAACACTGCGGAAATTGATCTCCCGGATTAATTCTTCCCGCGCCTGTCTTAAACTGTCAACATATTGTGCACTGGCCTTGATCTTTTCGGTGCACTGGTGGATTTCCCTCCGGGTTTCCTCCTGCTGGTTCATCAGATCCTTCAAACCCGCCGCCGGCATGGGAAGAACCGAAAAAGGATACTCCTGCTTTTCTCTGCGGCTCACCAAAACGCATCGCACCGGATCCTTCTTGGAATCAATGATCTGAACCGTGACGTCCGCGGGAATGCTTTTAAGTTCTTTTTTCGGGATTTCGGCCAGTTCAATAAAAATCCCGCGCTCCCGCAACCGGCGAATATCTTCCGGCTTAAAATCACCCCAAGGCTCCCACGCATTGATCTCACCCTGGCGCTTGTTGAATTCGTCTTCCAACCGCGCGCGCATGCCTGTCAGATCATTCACGCCGATCGCCACCTGCTCCGGATCCTTGGCCTTGATCTGCGGCGGCATATGCTTTTCCTGGCCTAAAACATCAATAACCCGCCCGATCAATTCCAGCTTATCTTCCAACTCATGAACCGATGTGTCCACCGGCTCGTCCACATGCTCGATATGCAGCAAGCCCAGTTGCCGCAGGTTTTCAAGCGCAGGCAGAATATCTTTTTCCTGAACCACGACGAATATTTTTTTCATCCCTACGATCATGGCCTAAAATGCTCTTTTCTCCAGGCGGTTTTTGGCAGCCTTGCTGATCCCGACGGCATTGGCCTGCTGGTCACCCAGATAAATACGGATCACCCGGATATTATCTTTGGCCTCGGGGATCTTGACCTTTTCAAAAAGATTAACCCGCTGGGTCGTTACGCGTAATTCTTTTCTTACGATCGCGATCTGATGGCGGATGATCTCGATCTCGGCTAACAGGGACATGAACGCGCTGATCTCGCGCACCGCCTTATCAACCCATAACGGTGTTGTATATAAATCATAATCCGGTTTCTCAAAGTACGCCTTCACAAAAACCGGGATAACCGCTCCGGCGATATTCCCGGTCTCGATGTCCACGCGTTCGGGTAAAAGCCATTGCCGCAGATCCATGTCTTCGGGCAAAAAGGGATCGGCGAACAGGCCGGCCCATTCATAGATCTTGTCCTGCTGCGTTTCCAGCTTGGCCTCCTTTTCAGCCAACTCTTTCTGCATGCGGAAAATCGTGATCTGCAACTGTTGTTTTTTCAGCTGCAACGTAGGCAGGTAGCGCTCAAACTGTCCGAGAGAATCGCGCTGGCGTTTCAGTTCGCCTTTGGTAAGTTTGACTTTGGACATGATAAAAACGGTCTACGGTGTAGGGCCTTTCACCCTGTCCCCCAAAAAGGTGACTGTCACCTTTCTTTTTCCTTGGCTTCTCTAGCAGGCCAAAACTCCTTGATCAATCCTTCCGGAATACCGATTTCTTCCGAATCAAAAATATCCGCCAGGATCTTCCATCCCCGGTCCAAGGCTTCTTCGAGCGGGATATTGACGGCAAGGTCCATGAGCTCGTTTTCAAACCGCCCGCCGTATTTTAAAAGTTTTTCGTCCCAAGGACTCATCTGAAATCCCAGGGCCTTTTTCTCGAGTGTGCTGCGGTAATCCGCGAACAGCTGGATCATGCGGTTCATGATGGTGCGGTGGTCCTTGCGGGTCTCGCCGTTAACGTTCTGCTTGAGACGGCTTAAACTGCCGAACGGTTCGATATGCCCGCCTTTTAGATAAAACTGGCCTTCGGTGATATACCCGGTATTATCCGGTACCGGATGAGTCACGTCGTCACCGGGCATGGTCGTGACCGACAATACCGTGATGGACCCGGCCGAATCAAAATCAACCGCCTTTTCATACCGCCGCGCCAGTTGACTGTAGAGGTCACCGGGATAACCGCGGTTGGACGGGATCTGGCCCATGGTAATAGCGATCTCTTTCAGCGCATCGCAAAAGTTGGTCATGTCCGTCAGTAAGACCAAAACGCGCTTGCCTTCCAGGGCGAACTTTTCGGCCACGGCTAGGCACATGTCCGGGACCAGGAGACATTCCACCGTCGGGTCTGACGCGGTATGAACAAACATGATTGAACGCGGCAGAACGCCCTGCTTCTCAAAGGTATCGCGGAAATACAAATAATCGTCGAACTTAAGCGACATGCCGCCCAGGATAACTAGGTCCACTTCGGCCTGCAGCGCAATACGGGCCAAAAGTTCATTGTACGGCTCTCCTGCTACGGAAAAGATCGGAAGTTTCTGCGATTCGACCAAAGAGTTAAAGACGTCAATCATCGGGATTCCGGTGCGAATCATGTTCTTAGGCACGATGCGTTTGGCCGGATTGACCACCGGGCCGCCGATATCGATCATGTTCTCGCTCAACGCCGGACCGTTATCGCGCGGCCGGCCGCTGCCTGTAAACACCCGGCCGATCAGGTTTTCGCTGAACGAAACCTGTACCGGATTTTTCAGAAACCGCACCGTATCCCCGGTTGAGATCCCGCGGCTGCCGGCCAAGACCTGCAGCGAGACCGTTTTATTGTCGAGCCGGATAACTTCGGCCAGCGATATCCCGTTCCTGGAACGGACCTCGGCCAACTCTCCGGCCATAACGTCTTCGGCTTCGACTGTGATGACATTCCCCGCAATATGCAAAATCCGGTTATAGATCTTCATGCCTTTGCCCCGCTTTCGTATCGGGAACGGATCTTGCGTTCCAGTTCATTAAACTCGTCTTTTTTAAATTCCAGCGTGTTCCAGGTGATGAACTGCTGCCGCAGGTTGAGAAAAAACCGCCGCGCCGTTTCCTTATCCTCGAACCGGAAACTTCCTTCAAGGATTTCAAGCACAACGTCAAAGACGTACCGTTGCCGCTCATCGGACGTGGCCTCGTCAACCTTGTCATACGCGTTCTGCTGAAGATAGACCGCATCGAGAAATTCGCCTTTCAGGTGTGCCACAAAATCTTCGATCGAGGTGCCCTCTTCCCCGACGACCTTCATCATCTGCCCGATCTCATTGCTGCGGCGCAGAACCCGCATGGCCGATTGAATCTTGTCGCGCGCGATAAAGCTGGGGTACTTGCTCCAGCTTTCCAGCGGATCAATCGCCGGGTACCGCCGTGCATCAGCCCGGGTTTTGGATAAACCGTGAAAAGCGCCCACGACTTTAAGCGTGGCCTGAGTGACCGGCTCTTCAAAGTTGCCGCCGGCCGGGCTGACCGCGCCTCCGATCGTAACCGAACCCTTCTCCCCGGAATAAGCCTGGATCAAACCGGCCCTCTCATAAAATGAAGCGATGCGGGTTTCCAGATACGCGGGATAGGCCTCCTCACCGGGGATCTCTTCCAGGCGGGCGGAGATCTCGCGCATGGCCTGCGCCCAGCGGGATGTGGAATCCGCCAGACAAAACACATTCAAGCCCATCTGACGGTAATATTCCGCCAAAGTAACCGCGGTGTAGACGCTGGATTCACGCGCCGCCACCGGCATGGAGCTGGTATTGCAGATAATGATCGTGCGGTCCATCAGAGTCTTGCCCGTGCGCGGATCCTTCAGCTTCGGAAATTCTTTTAATAATTCAACGACTTCACCCGCGCGTTCCCCGCAGGCCGCAACGACCACGATATCCACCTCGGCATGACGGCTGAGCAAATGCTGGAGAACCGTCTTGCCTGAGCCGAACGGGCCCGGTGTGCAGAACGTACCGCCTAATGCCACCGGTACGATCGTATCGATAATCCGGATCTTGCTGACCATAGGATCAACCGGCTGAAGCTTACGCGCATAAGCCTCGATCGGGACCTTGACCGGCCAATGTTGCGACATGGTGACCGGGATTTCCTTCCCATTGGCATCCCGGACCTTGGCCACCGTGTCTTTGAGCTTGTAACTTCCCTTCGGCGAAACCTCAACGACTTCGCCCAGTCCGGTAAAATTAAACGGCACCATGATCCAGTGCTTGAAAATCTTTTCAGGCACGGTCCCGACCTTCATGCCGGCGCGGATCTTGTCCCCGGGCTTGACCTCAGGGGTGAATTCCCATTCGCTGTCATCGGGTAACGGATCCAAATAATTCCCGCGATGCAAAAAGAAGCCCAGTTTCTCGGCCAAGTTATACAACGGGTTCTGCAGACCATCAACCACCTGCCCCAAAAGACCCGGGCCCAGTTCAACGCTTAGCAATTCCCCGGTAAATTCAACCGCATCCCCGACCTTGATCCCGCTGGTGCTCTCAAACACCTGCATCTCCGCCTGCTGTCCCTGAACACGGATAACCTCGGACTTCAGCCGCTCTTCGTTCACCAAGACATATGCCACTTCATTTTGAATAACATAGTCGTCAAAGGTCACCTTAACCAGGTCGCCGTGACAGCCAATAACGTTCCCTTTTCTACGATTACTCACGCCATTCTCCTTGATGAATATTGGACATCTTTTCCTGGATCAACTGTTCGCGAAACATCTCAAACTTTTGTCGCCCCTCACCCGTTGCGATCATACGGTAGCGATTTAAAATTTTTAATTTTAAAATATAAACGATCAAAAACTCAAGGTCGAAATAATGGCCCAGGACCTTCTGATCCAGATATTGCCAGCGCAGCCGGTCCAGGATCTTTTCGCCTTCCAGCGGATCGGCATGCTTGATGGCCTCGGCTACCGCCGGCCGCACGGAAAATCCCACGGTCTTATCTTGGCGTGAGCCCTCCTGCGCCTCGCGGCTGCGAACCGCAAGCCGCGCGGAGACGATCTCATCGCGTAATTCATTTTCAAAGGTCTGCCAGGCGGTCAAAAAAAACTGCCCGGACAATGCCGGGCTCCTATCCACGGCCGCCCGCAACTGCCCGATATCCGAAGGCGTCAGCTGTGTTTCCGCAGCCGTGATAAATTCCTCCGGCGAGATCGCCGGCGGTTTGTCAAAATCCAGCATCGGCAATGTCGCAGCAAAATAATAATATTCCCGTCCCATGATCAGGCGTCTTTCGAACCAACAGCCTCGCTCAATAAGGCAGCCACATCGTCGTTGAGAAAATTGGCCAGGTATTGGACCAGGCTAATATCGGTAAAATCAAAAGTGTTACTATCATTATTGAAACTGATAATAAAGCCGCCCGAGATATCCGTTGCGGACTGAATTGCGACCGGATGCTTAAGCCGATCCTTGAGCTTGGCGGCAAAGCCGTCCGAAAGCTGTTTCAAATCTTTTTCGCTAAGCAGGAGTTTGATATCAGTCACATCCCTCTGTTGATCCATATACGCTTTGATAACCTTCTCGATCAGACCGGAAAGCTGCCCCGCGTCGAGCGAATCCCGGACCTCGCGCTCGATCACGGTCCGCAGGACCTCGTTGATATGCTCTTTCAATTTGAGGACCATATCACGGCCCGCCTGCCTGAGCGCCGCCCGCACCGACTCCTGGTTCTGCTCGATCTCTTTTTTGCCCTGCTCAACGATACGCTGGGTTTCTTCCCGCGCGTTTTGAACGATCTCTTCGGCATGCTTTTTGGCCTCGGCCTCGATCTTTTGCGCCTTGGCCTCGCCTTCCTGAATGCCTTCCTGCTTGATTTTATTGATCAATTCCTGAACTTGTTCAGCCATGATATTTTCTCCGGTTTGGATATCAGGAACTCGATTTTTGTTCCGCTTATCCTCTCATAATTCATTGATTGTATTAAGATCCGATCTCGGCAAGGATGGCCCGCGCGGCCTGCGCTGGGTCCGGGGACTGGACGATCGGGCGGCCGACAACAAGATAATCACTACCGCTTTGGACAGCCATGCGGGGTGTGGCCACGCGTTTTTGGTCCTGAGCCGCGCTGCCCTGCGGGCGAATGCCGGGAGTCACGATCACAAAATCCGGGCCGAACTGCTTCCGCAAGAAAGACGCTTCCTCGCACGACGCCACCACTCCGTCTAACCCGGCGGCCTTGGCCATTTCAGCTCTTTTTAACACGGAAGCCAGTATGTTATCCCTTTTCTCTTCGCTTGTCAAGACAGTCACCCCTGCGATCAAAGGCTTCGGAAGCCCGCATTGCTTGGCCTTATTTTGAGCGGCTTGCACAGCGGCTTTTAGCATCTCCATACCTCCGGCCGTGTGCACCGTAAACATAAAAAGCCCCCGGGTCTTGGGCATTTGACGGTTGGTAAAATCCTGGCTGCGCTCTAAGGCCACACTCAATCCGACCGCTGCCTCAACCGCGCGACCGACCGTACTGGGGATATCGTGAAATTTCAGATCCAAAAACACCTTTTTGCCCTGGGCTTCAATGAAACGCACCACCGCCGGCCCGCAGGAGGTGAACAGCTGGCTGCCGACCTTAAAAATCTCAACCGAATCTTTGAGCTTTTCTAAAAGTTCGCGCGTCTCGGCCAGGGTGTCCACATCGAGCGCAACGATGAGTTGAGGCTTCTTTTTGTTCATAAAAATCCTTTTTTCATCGTTCAAAGGTGAAGGGTCAAAGGTCAAAGAAGTTGATCAAAATTCTAATGTTTATGAAATCAAGATCTGATATTAAATATTTATACCCAAAAACACTTTGACCCTTCACCTTTGACCTTTAACCTGCCTTTATCGATCCGATCAAATCCCGCACGTCCCCGATTTTATTTTTTCGCATGTAGGCCTTAATCCCGTCGAGAATATCCAGCGGCGCGCGGGGATTGATGAAATTTGCGGTTCCGACCGCCACCATGGTTGCGCCGGCTATTATGAATTCCAAGGCATCTTCGGCGGTCATGATGCCGCCCATGCCGATGATCGGGATCTTGACACAGGCAGCGGCTTGATAAACCATATTAAGCGCCGCCGGCTTAATCGCCGGGCCGCTAAGTCCGCCGGTGATATTGCCAAGCACGGGCCGGCGGGTGTTGATATGCACGGCCATGGCCGCAAAGGTGTTGACCAGGCACAAACCGTCTGCTCCGCCGGACTCAGCCGCAATCGCAATCGCGGTAATATCTGTCACATTCGGAGACAGTTTGGCCAGGATCGGAATCTCAGATACCTGTTTGATTTTCCGGATGATCCGCTCGGTAGCCTCCGGATCTTGCGCCACCAAACGTTTTTGTCCCAGGTTCGGACAGGAAAGATTCAATTCCAAGGCCTGGATGCCTTGGGCAGATTGGAGTTTTTCAGCCAAGGCCAAAAATTCCTCATCCGAATGCCCGAGAATGCTGACGATTAAAGGAACCCCGATCTTACGCAGCTTGGGTAATTTATCCCGGATAAAAGCGTCCGCGCCGGGATTTTCAATTCCAATCGCATTGATCATGCCGGATGCTGTTTCGTGGATCCGGGGAGGCAAGTTGCCTTCGCGAGCATGCAGGGTAATCGTCTTGGGAACCAAGGCCCCGAACTTTTTGATATCACTGGCCTGAAAATACTTTTCCTCATATCCGAACGTGCCTGATGCCACGGTCACCGGATTAGGAAAGCTTGCTTTGCCGATGGAAACCGAAAGATTCATTCTCTTAATCCTAATTTACTATTTATGTTCTTGGTACCCCAGAACCCCTGTGCCCCAGGGTCCCAGAAAACTGGGGCACAGGGGCTCTGGCGACTGGGGAACAGGACATCATTTAACAAATAAATATCGTATGGCAATGATCAACAAGTATACGCCGAACGCCCGCTTCAGCATAACATCCGGGACCCCCTGGATCGCATGCGCACCAATCAATCCGCCGATTGTGAACCCGATTGCCATATAGATGGCCAGGGGAACATTGATGTGCCCTTCGGCATAATAACGCCATACAGCCAGAATAAAGACCGGCGGCAACATAACCGCCAGGGCCGTGCCCTGGGCCTGGTGCTGAGTCATACCGAATATAAGGACAAAAACCGGAATCATGATCGAGCCGCTGCCGATGCCGAACGCACCGCCGAAGATGCCGGCGACGATACCGAATGCCAGATAACCCAGGTAGTTCATCATCCCCTCCGGAGTTAAGACCCAGCACCCCATTTCCCCGGCGAACCAGTTTTCCTGGGGTGCTGGGGCACTGGAGCTCTGGGGTACTTCAAAATATAATTTCCCGCAAATCAAAAACCGGTCCGTCATTGCAAACCGTCCGGTATCCCCGCGTCGTTTTAATCACGCAACCCAGGCAGGTACCCAACCCGCAGGCCATAACTTCTTCGCATGAGGCCTGAGCAGGCAAACCATAGCGCGCGGCCACAAGCTGAACATCAGCCATCATGGGCCGCGGACCACAGGTATAAATCATGGTTGTTGCCGGATCAAGATTAATATGCGGATACAAAACCGAAACCAATCCCTTTTTCCCCCGGCTGCCGTCATTCGTGGCAATATGAACCTGACATCCGTTGAGGCGAAACTCTTTTAACGACGGCACATGTCCGGCAGTCCGCGCCCCGTATAACAGAATCCGCTCAAGCTTTTTTGTTTTCAGCCGGTCGCTGAGGGCCAAAAACGGTGCAAGCCCGACACCGCCCGCGATCATGACCACCTGCCGGATATTTTTAGCCGGCATATCAAATGAATTCCCCAGCGGGCCGAGCAAGTCCAGTTTGTCGCCCTTTTTTTTGCCGGCGAGCAGCTCCGTGCCCGGACCCACGACTTCATACAGGATCTCGACCTTATTGTTCCGGGTGCGAAAAACGCTAAACGGCCGGCGAAAAAACGGTTTGAGTCCGTCGGCTATACGGATATGAATGAATTGGCCCGGACGGACTTTGGATGCCCATCCCGGAGCGGTCACGCCCAGGTGAAAAAAACGCGGACAGACTTTTTTGTTAAATACAACCGTGCCGATGTGCTGGATTTTTTTCATTGATCCTTTGTCTTGTCCTTGCGGTAAAAAACCCACAAAAGTATTTCAAAAATAATCACCGCCAGCAAAAACTCCGCCAGGGTCTGCTGCATATGAAAATATCCGAAAATAACCTTTTCCTGAATCAGTTCCATGGCAAAACCGAAGATCGGCCAGGCCCACATCCCGTTCCTTTCCTTGGTCAGCCAGGCCTCTTTCCACGGAAAATCCCGGCGAACCGTTGCCGCATCCAGTTTTTTCAAGTCAGGGAACAAACGCGGAACCCGCCGGGTATATTTCTCATATTCCTGCTTAAACAGCTCCTGCAGATGGTCCTCCTCGATAATGATCTGCCGCCGAAAACGCAGGTAAAAAAGCCAAATAAACACCGGCAACAGCCACCAGGGCCACACCAGAAAAATATACCCGCATCCCAGCAGAAAACTTCCCAGATACATGGGATTGCGCATATGCCGGTACGGGCCGCTGGTCACCAGACCCTGCCCCTCCTGAGAATGAACTTTTTTATGCCCGCGGGCCACCATGCGCAGGTAAACGCCGATCATAACGGAAAAGAATCCGATGACATCAAAAACCTGATCCCAAAAGGCTCCGGTGGCATAAAACGAAGGAAAAAGATACAAAAAACCGGTCAGGATAACTAAAAATGACAAAATCGTACTGTCAATCTTAATGCGTTCTTTCATGTCAATTCCCGACCTTCGGATGATCTGTTATTTGAGTCAACCAGTTTTTCATGACCTTGTCAATCCGGATACGGATGCCATTATAATTCAATTTACTGGCCTTGCAAAGCCCGATCGTGGATTATCCTGTTGGGATAAACGCCCCAAAATACCACGGACCTTTTCAACCTTACCCGCATCTCCGTAATGGCGGTATAAATACTCCGCCCGCTTCAGAGCCGCGATCGCCTTATCCTTTTGATTCAAACCGAGGAAGCTCAGGCCGAAGCCGTAATGTATTTCCGGATCGTTCGGGGTGATGCGCGACTCTTGATTAAGAAGAAAAAGCGCCTGTCGGAATTTTCTCGTCCGCAAACAAATATTGGCCAAATTACGGTACGGCGAGGGATTATCAACATCATAGCGGTAGGCATTTTGATACGCCCGGACCGCCTGCTCGCGAAGCCCCATGTGTTCGTAAATTATCCCTAAATTATTATAAATAGAAGAAAGATAAGCACGGTCATTTTGTTTTAGCTCTTTGCCTTGTTCGGCGAAAAGCCGCAGCCCCCATTGATAATGCATAAAGGCCTCGTCCAGACGCCCCTGGCGTTGATACGCGGTGCCGGAGCCCAGATAAACCAAGGGTGTTTGCGATGATTTTTGCACCACGTCCTCCCAAAAACCGATCTCCGTCTGCCAGACGAAATTCCGCAACACGGTTAAGATGCAATACAACCCGACGATAAGAAGCAAAATCCCTTTGGCTATCACAACCCGCGGCATCAACCGATGCAACCCCAAAGATATGAAAATCGAGAAACCGACCATGGGCAGATACAGCCAATGCTCGTACAGCACCCCGCGCTTGACAAAACAGACCACCCAAAACTCAACCGCGGTCGTGATGAAAAACCAGAATATGCAAAAACTCAATAACGGAGCCGGTCGCCTCACTCGTGCCGCAAACACCGCGATCGAAACCAATAAAGCAAAAGATCCCAGCGTGGCTGGCTCCCAAAAACTTGTGGACAAGGTGTACGTGTAATGGTGGATTTGATTGACCGGGATAAGGACCAATCGCAGATAGGTCCGCAGGACATTAATCTCGGTCAAGAGATAACGCCAATCAAATCCCCCGCTTTTGAGTTGTGCTTTGAGCCCCAGCACCGATCCGGGACGGTCCATCCAAAAAGCCAGCAGGACCAAAACCGCCATCATTCCATAGGGCATGATCCGTTTCAACTGCCGTTTTAAATCCCTTCCGAAATAAACCTCATAAACCAGAACCGTGACCGGGAGGGTCACGATCATTTCCTTGCTAAACACCCCCAGCAACATTGCGGACCAGGAACAAAACCAAAAGACGAACCGGCCCCTTATCCGGGCCTGGGCATAAAAGACCAGGCTCAACAGATAAAACATGACGGCCATGGATGTGGCCCGTTGCGTGATGAAAGAGACGGCCTGAGTCTGGACCGGATGGCACAAAAAAATAAGCCCCGCATAAAAGGCCACCGAACCGGACCGGGGTACCCAGGGGCTGTCTTTCAAGGCCGGCATCCGAAACGTGAAAAACACCAAGCCGGCGACCAGCAGGGCATTCATGATATGGATGATGATATTAACCAAATGATACCCAAAGACGTCGAGCTGATGCAGGCGGTAGTTCACGGCAAAACTGACCATGACCAAAAAACGGGTCGAAAAAGATCGCCAGATTCCGGGCAGATCCAAACAATTCCTGACCGCGAGATTCTCGACGATATAAGGATAATCATCGGAGACAAACTCACCGTGCAAGACATGGCCGTACAGCATAAAACCCATGACGCAAAAAATCACCCCGGTTATGAAAAGACTCCAATAATGACGTTTCATGTTTTTCCTATGGCGCTAGACTGGGCTGCTCCAGGACGCGGCGGAAGTTGATCAGGGCTTGCTGATGACCCGGATTCGCCCAAAGGGCCCGCCGGAAATATTCCGCTGCTTTCGAATAATTCTCTTGTGAGGCATAAAAAACCCCGAGGTTATTGTAAGCGTCGGCATTATAGCGATCCAGGGCAATGGCTTTTTCGCCGTACATCCAGGCTTTATCCAATTCATTGACCATTAAGTAGGCCAAAGACAAGTTGCTGCAGGCCTGGCTGTTGTTAGGATCCCAATCCAGGGCCTTCTGGGCGAATTCAATCTCACGGCTATAATTACCCTTGCGGCCGAAAACCGCGCTCAGATTAACCAGGATTTGCGCAACAACCCTCCCGTCCCGGCCTTTATAAAGGTCTAAAGCCCGCTGATAAGAGTCGATGGCTTTTTCATATTGTTGCCGACGGCTCTGGGCCACGCCAAGATTAATATACGGCAAATAATCATTCGGGGCCTTGGTGACGGCATCCTGCCAAAGGGAGACGCAGGACTCCCAGACACGGGTGCGTTGGTAGCTCAATGCCGTTAAAAAAACCAAAAACAAGATAAAGATCGGGACCACGGCCTTAAGTTCCCGCAGGAAATAAACCGCTGCGACCGGCATCAAGATCGCATAACCGACCATTGCCAGATACACCCAGTGATCATAGATCACGCCCTTATTCACAAAACAGACATGCAGGCTTTCCGGGGCTACGCTGATAAAAAACCAGATCACGCAAAAAGTCAGGATTCGCCGGGCACGGAACTGGACCGCGGCAAATCCGATGACGGCTCCCAAAACGCCGAGAGAAAAGATCACGCTGCCGTCGCGCAGGCCTTCGGCTAAAGGATAATTATAATGATGGCTTTGATGCAGCGGCAACAGCATCATCCGGATATAAGTCCTCAGCACATTGATCTCGGTCCAAAAATACTGCCAATTAAACGGCCGGCCGACTAATTGGCTTTTTAAAGACAGGATCGAATCCGGCCGGTCAAAAGACACCAAGACCGGAACCAGAGCGGCTAATAAATAAAACGGCAAAAGCCGCAAGCCCACAAGCAGCCAATCCCGACGGTCATGCTTAAAGAAAAAGCACTCGTAAAGCGTTAACATGAGCGGGAGCGTGATAATCATTTCTTTGCTGAACATACCCAATAACATGGCTAATGCGGCCAAGACATAAGACCAGACCGCTTTCCCGGTCCTGAATTTCACATAGCAGATCAGCGCCGTCAGATAAAAAAGAACAGCCAAGGATGTGGTTCGCTGGGTGATAAAATTCACAACCTGGGTCTGGAGCGGATGCAAGAGAAAGATCAAGGCCGCTAGCAAAGCAATCAGGCCTGAACGTTCGGTCAGTTCACGACCCGGGCCGCGCGGGGCTTGCAACATCATCCCAGCCAGGACATACACCAAAAATGACACCCCGACATGGAGCAGAAGGTTGGTCAAACGGTAGCCGAAAGGTTTAAGTTGATCCATGCGGTAATTAACGGCAAAGCTCCAGCCGGTCAGGGAACGGCTATTGAACGCCTTCCAGATGTGGGGGATATTGTTAGGATTCCGGATGGCGGGATTACCAGCGATGATCATTTGATCATCGGAACAAAATTCATAATTAAAACTGTTTCCGAAAAGGATCAGGCCCAAAAACAACAAAAGCAGGCCTACAAAGAAGGGATTATGGGGAGATAGGTATTTTCTTACCGCTAGGGTCATCATTGCAATTAGGGCACATCAGACAACGATCCTATGTTGATTTCCGGGCCGTCCGGAGCTTGCCAACATGTTCCTCAATAAGGGCCTTTGCCTGAGCAAGGTCTTTAGCCGGAATCATTCCAGGGATATTCCAGCCCCCCAAATCAATAACAGGCCGTTTATAAACCAGCCCGTAACATATTTCCGAATTCGTGCCGTGGCTTCCAGGCAGGGCCACGATCAAGTCTGCGCAACAGGCAACAATCGTATTGCGGGCAAAACCCATTGATGTCGGTATGGCAATATCTACAAATGGATTGGCATCGTTTTTTTCGGTACCCGGCAAGATCCCAATCGCGCGCCCGCCCTGATCCTTGGCACCTTTACATGCCGCCTCCATTACTCCACCAAGCCCCCCGCAGACCAATATTGCACCCACTTTAGCTATAATTGAACCGATTTCATGGGCAATCTCCTCCACTTCCTCATTGCAATCATGCCCCCCGATAACCGATATCAATATTTCACGATGTATCATTGCTCCCTCGTTTATCCGAATCGATTAATAATATTGCTGTTCAAAATAATAGGAATGACCTACGGTAAACTTATCAATATAAAACATAACGATTCTTCCCCGATCTTTAGGATAAAACCGCTCAAGATTGATTTTAAAAAAACGATATAAGATTATATTGAAAGCCCGGATAAATCGATCCCGCTTACGATCCATCGGAATCGTATCAAAATATTTTTTCTTGAAGGGAATCCCGTAACTTTTTAGCCAGGCCGCTATTTTAAACTCGCACCGCGGATTCCAGGCAATGCCCGCCGGCGCGCCCGTGCTGCTCTCAACCGGCTCATCATCCGTAGAATTATAAGCCCGCACACAAATAAAAATTCCGCCGTCGTCCCGCGCGATCTCGATATGTTTATTGATTAAACGGTGCAACTCCTTTTCCTGAAAATGTTCCGCCAAATCCACGCTGATAACCGCATCAAAACGCTCCCGGGTATAGAAATCAAAAATGTCCGCGTGGATAGGCTGGATGTCCGGTGACAAACGCCGGGTCACGTCGAGGGCGAACCCGGATTTATCCAGGACAATATAATGCTCAAATCGTTTGATTAATAATCCGGATAACGCGCCGGGACCGGCGCCGATCTCGATGATACTTTCGAAACGTTTTGTATTATCCAGAATATATTCGGCGAGCGTGTTATTCAGGACCGGATTGCCGCGAATCCCCATCAAACGTCCGATCAGCGGAACAGTGAAGTACCCGTATCGTCTCTGAGAACGAATGCCAGTCATGGACCTTCGCCGGAAAACTGATTTAAAACCGTACCTGCCGAAGTTGCCGTCATATCAAAAAGGGCCCAATGGGAGTCGAACCCATACCACAGGAACCGGAATCCTGTACTCTATCCATTGAGCTATGGGCCCCTGAAAACAGATTGAAGATAGACGAAATAAGCTATAAGAAAAAACGAAAAAATCTTTTGTCGATAAACAACGGCTGAAGACATCAATAGAAGCGATTTTTGGGAATGACAAACGGCGCTCTGCAATTTATCTTCTTGAAATAATTCCGGGCTTTTCCCCTACCCTTACCCCAGCTTCTGCCTGAATCCTTCTTCCTTTATCCTTCTTGATATGTCACACGACCGCTACATATCGTGGTCATGACTTTACCTTTCAACGTGCGTCCGATAAAAGGCGTATTCTGTGATTTGGAAGCGATCTCCTCTTTTTTAACAGTCCATTCCCGGTCAGGATCAATAATGGTAATGTCCGCGTCGAAACCTTCTTTCAGCGCGCCTTTAGTATCCAGGCCGAATATCCTGGCCGGGTTGGCAGACATTTTCGCAACAATTTGAGGCCATGTCAAAATCTTTTTATCCACAAGCTCGCTGACCGCCAGCCCCAGGGAAGTCTCCAACCCGATCATGCCGGGAGGCGCTAGTTCAAATCCGAGCTCTTTATCCTCCGGATTATGCGGGGCATGATCGCTGGCAATGCAATCTACCGTACCGTCCCGGAGCCCCTGTTTCAGCGCGGCCACATCCTCGGCGCTGCGCAACGGCGGATTCACCTTGGTGTTGGGATCAAAACCCTTCACCGCTTCATCGGACAGGGTGAAATGATGCGGCGTCACCTCGCAGGTAATCGAAACACCGTCCTGCTTGGCGCGGCGGATCAATTCCAGGGACCGGCCCAGGCTGATATGCGCCAGGTGAATACGGGTCTTTAAGTAACGCACCACCTCGATATCCCGCGCCACAATAATGCTCTCGGTAAAACCCGGATCCGCTTTCATGCCCAACAGGGTTGAATTAAACCCTTCGTTCATCACACCCCCGGCGGAAGCAAACGGGTCCTGACAGTGTTCAATGAGCACCAGCCCGGCCATCTGGGAATATTCCAGGGCCAAGCGCAACAGCTGCGTGTTCCAGACCGACTTGCCGTCATCGGATAATGCCAGGCAGCCGGCCTCTCTGAGCTCAAACATATCCGTCAATTCCTGATCCTTTTGCCCGCGGGTAATCGCGCCGATCGGAAAAACATTGACCAAGCCGACCCGCCGGGCTTCCTCGATGATGCCCTCCACGATCATGGCATTATCAATCACCGGAGATGTGTTGGGCATGCACATCACGGTCGTGAAACCGCCTTTGGCCGCGGCCCGCGAACCGGTCTCAATGGTTTCCTTGTCTTCACGGCCCGGCTCGCGAAGATGCACATGCGGATCAATCAAACCGGGCATGACCAGCTGGCCGCCCGCATCGATCACTTTGGACTTCCCTGCATCAATCGATTTAGCGATTCGGCTGATCAGGCCTTTTTCAAGCAGAATGTCTTGCGGCTGTTTGGCCTGCCCGTCGGCATTTACGATGATCGCGTTTTTAATGATTAATGAAGACATATTCAGTTGTTCCCCAGTGCCCCAGAGACCCAGGAGCCTTGTGATTTTCTCATTCGCTACGCGCTGGCCGCCATTCGTTGCTTGCTTCCGGCCAGAAGATATAAAACCGCCATGCGGATCGCCACCCCGTTGGTCACCTGCTCCAAAATAACCGAACGCTCGCCGTCCGCCACATCCGCCGAGAGTTCGATCCCGCGGTTCGTCGGCCCGGGATGCATGATCATCAAATCTTTTTTTGCGGTTTTAAGTTTTTCCCGGTCGACACCGAACACGCGCGCATATTCCCGGATCGAAGGCAAAAACTTCTCTTGTTGGCGTTCTTTTTGCAAACGCAGCAGCATCAAGACATCGCTTTGCTTAATCACGGACTGAAGGTCATGCGTGATCCGTACGCCCATTTTCTCGACCTCAACCGGCAGCAAGGTTGCGGGAGCACACAGGGTCACCTCGGCCCCACATTTGGTCAGACCCCAGATATTCGATCGCGCAACCCGGGAATGCAGGATATCACCGACGATGGCTACCTTGAGCCCTT
>Ga0272441_10004852_pt1 | contig 23871 bp, 11 predicted proteins | sample SSMProp6N_FD_193582 | JGI IMG/M metagenome (GOLD analysis project Ga0272441, IMG submission 193582) | Marine sediment archaeal communities from Little Sippewissett salt marsh, Falmouth, MA, United States - SSM-Prop-6N | ecosystem: Environmental > Aquatic > Marine > Wetlands > Sediment ...
CGCCGTGTACTACTACCACTATGACGGCCTGGGCTCGGTGGTGGCCCTGAGCGACGCCGCCGGCGACACGGTCCAGCTCTACGAGTACAGCGTCTACGGCCAGGTCGCCGCCTCCGACCCCAACCATCCCAACCCCTTCCTCTTCACCGGCCGACGCTTCGACACCGACACCGGACTCTACTACTACCGCGCCCGCTACTACAACCCCTACATCGGGCGCTTCCTGCAAACCGACCCCATCGGCTACGGCGACGGGATGAATCTGTACCGCTACTGTCGGAATAATCCCATCTGTTGGGCGGACTCATCTGGGCTATAACCTGTTTTTACCCCCGGCTACGAAAACCGGTGGCGCCGCTGGGTAGACGGGAAATGGGAACGCAGGCCAAACGGGAGGTGTCCTACCATTGTGTATCCCGAACATGGCGTTGTGATGGGCCCGTACTTTAACGAACACCACTGGATTTCATGTTTGGCTGCATCAATTCTAAACGGTTGCCTGACACTTGGCGTGGCACCCCTCAACATAGCCGAGCTGGATTAGACCTTCAGCAGTTGTGAGACTGACTTGGCCGCAGAAGACTGGGTCATTAAACAACTTGAAGCGGCTTCCGGTGGCAAAGGCAGCCCCGATTTTGGCGGATATAGGCTCTCAGACGCTCATGAGGTGCTCGGGGCCACTTGGGAATTGCACGAGGATCGGCCTTCGATTGAACAGATCAAAGCAGCGGTCGATCAACGGAAACCAGTGATCGTCGGAATCGAGATGAAAGACCCCATGCCTTTCTGGCATGCAATCGCGATTCTGCCAACGCCCACAACGTGGGAGCAGTTCTATTATAAAGAGTATCACCGAGATCGTCCGTACCTCATCGTTCAGCCTGGTCCGTGCCCATGCGAATGGCCTCTGTGGGGAAACTTTTGCGATGCATGGGGCTTGACGGAAGTGCTTAGCAAGTACACACTCTACGATGGGTGGCTCGAGGGGCCTCCCGCGGAGGAAACCAAATGAAATGTAATAGGCTAGTCATCGCTGTGCTAACATTGCTGTTCCCTTTCGCAGGATGCGACGAGACACCTCCACCTGGGGACAAGAGAGCCGGTACATCGTCGCTTTGGGAGGCCGCATCCCGTGGTGATATCGAGTTGATTGAAGCCTTACTTGCACAGGGCGTCGATGTGAACAGCAAGGATCCAAATCGGTGCACGCCCCTGCATTATGCGGTGTCCGAAAATCACATCGATATCGTTTCAATACTCATCGCGCACGTCGCTGACGTCAGCTCGCCGGACCGTGATGGTGATACACCGTTGCATACGGCCGCGCTCCGAGCGTATGAAGATGTGGTTAAGTTACTTCTCGCCAACGGCGCGCAGATCAATGCCAGGGACAACTCCGGCCATACCCCGCTGGATGAGGCACTGCGTCGTGGCCACAAAGAGATTGCCAAGCTGTTGCGCCAACACGAGGTACAAGAGTAGGCGTGCATTTGCAGTGGCGGAGATGACTACTCCCGACCCCAGCGGCAGGGGGTCTTACCAGCCTGGTGTGCCGCCGGGTGTGTCGCTGCTGGTCCAATTCTCGGGGGCTTGCGGGTCGAGGTTTTGTTCGGAGGCGATGCGGGTGAGGCTGTCACCCTGGCCGTCGGCGCTTTCGGGCCAGGGGAATTTGTCGTCGTAGGCAAAGGCCTCGATGTCGGTGCCGTCATGGGCCACGAGTCGGAGGGTCTCACCGCCGTTATCGAGACGGCCCTGGAATTGTCCGGCCACGGGCAGGTCCGGCCCGTACTCGGCGGCGAAGGCGGCGGGATCGGCCACGATGAGCAGACGCTCGCCCGGTTCCAGCGTGGTTCCCGGAGCGAAGGCGAAGTCGATGCCCGCGTCGAAGCGGACCCCCGTCAAATCGATCGTCTCGGCCGGGGAGATGTTGAGCAACTCGACAAACTCCGTATCCTCTGCCGAGCCTGGAGGATTGTAGAACAGTTCCGAGATCAGGAGGTTTCCGGCCCGGGCCGGCGTGCCCACGATGAAGAAGGTCTCGGCCAGGGCCGACCACTGGTTGTTGTCCAGGGCACGGGCACGGACCGGACCGGTCTGTGTGAGCGTGGCCGGAGCGGTGTACGGAATCGCCCCGGGAGATATTGGACTGGAGGCTCGATCGGCATAGCTCAGTTGCGGCACGGCCAGCAGATCGCTGCTGGTGGCGCTTGTGTTGAGCAGATGGATCGCCAGTACATTGTTCCCGACACGCAGGGCGCCAATCGCGCCGGATATGTCGAACGCCTCGTAGACAAGGGCCGCGGCATCGGCGTGACCGGCCGTGGCCTGTGAGTTCCAGGTCGGCGCCGGCGGGGCTTGGGCCGAGGCGACTTCGAAGCCGTTGATATAGGCGACGAAACCATCGTCGTATTTCATGTTCAGCGACAGCGTCTGAATCTCGTCGAACTGGGTCCGGTCGGCAATCTGGAATGGGATGCGGAGATACACCGTGGCGTTGTTGCCGTAGGCCTGTTCCACATCCAGACCGATCAGTGACGTGTAGGTCGACGACCGCTCGTACCCGATGCCGGTCTGTCCCTGCAACCATGTGCGGTCGCTGAACCGCAGGTCCGTCCAGGTGGTCCCGAGCGAACCGTCGGTCGGGACCAGGGCGGCCGCCGGGGCCGACGCGTCCAGGAGCAGATCGGACTCGGTGGCGCTCGCCTGGCGCGGGTCGGTGCCGTCGAGGGTGTAGTAGATGGCGCATCCGGCGTTTGGATGCTGGATCGACAGGGCAAAGCCACGCGGCACGGCGCCGCCGGGCTGGGCGTAGACGGGGGCCTCGAGCGACGGGTAGAGGTTCCTGGCCCTGAACTGCGCCAGTACGATTGCCGTTCGCTGGGGGATATAGGTTTGGAGTATGTAGGCCTGATCCGGCAGGTAGTGATCGTCGCGCGTGTAGAGATCGAAGTTAGCCTGGGGCCAGTGGGGGGCCTCGATATCGCGGCGGAAGTCGCCCCATCGTGCGGATTCGGCGATGATGGCCCGGTCCATCAGATCGGATCGGTTTCGCCAGATCGCCCCGGCGGCCTCCGGCGTCAGGGCGCCGTCCTGGAACAGGTGTTTGTGGAGACGATCGGCAAAACGCGTTCGGTATTCCGCGTTGCGCGTCAGGGACTGATGCAAGCCGCTGGGCCGGTTCTGGCCATTGAGGCTGGTGCGGTTGATGTTGAGCGTGCTGGTCAACGGGGCGGGATTGTTGACGACCCCGGGCCCGTTCGGCGAGATGGCAAATTCGGAATCCCAGGGGAACATTCGGTACTGCGCCCCGGGGATGCGTTGGCGTCCGGCCCGCCAATTGTGCCCGTCCCAGTCGCGGTTTCCGATGTAGCAGTTCAGGATGAAGTAGTCGATGATCGAATCGATGTTGAGGTACTCCTGAATCCGGGCATACTCGCCCGGGTCGGCGATGTTGCCTTTGGCAATCGCGATCATGGCGTTCCAGGCGTTCTTATTGCCGTCCGTGGCGCTGCCGCTGTTGAGGACGTCGTATTGTTCAGGGTCACCGCCGAAATAGGAGGCCATGAAGTCCTTGTCCGGGCGCTCGTGGAGGTGGTAGAGCCCCCAGTACAGGCCGTTGAGATACAGATGGACCCAGCGCCCGTGTGATCCCGGCTGGCCCATGGCCAGGAAAAGATCGTTGGTCCACTGATCGCGGTTGTATTGAGAATGGCGACACTGATAGTAGTGTCGGTGCATCCAGCCGAAGTTGTAACAGGCCCTCAGTTGGAGGAAGTCGAAACTCTCCACCGCCGTCTCGCCGGAGGGGGCGTCCCTGAAGAGCGGATAGTCCAGCTTTGCCGCCCCGTACTCCTTGCGAAAACGCAGACTGAAACTGTGCTTGGGTGTATCCGGATTACGACTGCTGCCTCCCTGAATCCGCAACCCGGCGTCGATTTGAAAGCCAGGTTCCGAACCGTCGGGCACAATCAGTTCGGCCGAGACCGCCCGCTCCCAGGCGGAACCTTGTCCCTTCGGGTTCTGATACAACCCGTCGGCTCCGAACAGGGCGTCGCGATCGCACGCAATCGACAGGCTCGGGAAGACGTGCAGCGATTGCTCCATATCATCGGCGTAGCACGGATCGTTCACCACCTCGGGGTCCATCTCGTAGTCCGCCGGGTGCCCGGCCCAATCGGTCGGATACCCCGCCGGCGCGTTGTCCTGGTACATCACATCGGCCGGGAACAAATATGTGTGCGTGTCCACGTTCGACGGCACATACCGATCCTTGTATGCAACGGCTCGGAGCACCGTGGTCGTGGCGATGGGGATGGGGGCGGTGTAGAGCCGCCCGTGTTGCGGTGTCGGCTCGCTGCCGTCGGTGGTGTAGTAGATGGATGCCCCGATTGTGTCGGTGGTGACCGCCACTTCCAGGACGGACTCCGGATAACGCTCGTTGGGATAGACACCTCGTTCCGGCTCGAACCGGGTCTCGGCCACGAATCCCGGCACCGCGGCCGGACTGTTTGCCGCCCCGGGCGTCGGTGTGGTGAAGTACCCCTCTTCGGAATAGGAGATGTCGCTGTATTGCTGTGGGAAGCGCGGCGCGAACTCCTGGAGGATCGTCACGCCGTCCGGGGCCACCAGCGCCAGGTATTCGCCGTCGCGCGCCAGGCTGAACGTGGTATGCAGGAATCCCGCCGGGTCCACGTAGGCCGCTTCCGATTGTCCCGAGGCCATAACGACCAGGTATGCACCGGACGCCAACTGGGTCCCCTCGGGGAACGACCACCTGGTCGGGTTGGCGATGTCGTCGGTCAGATAGTAGCCGGAGAGGCTGATGTCCTCGTCGTGGGGGTTGTAGAGTTCGATCCAGTCCGAGTACTGCCCATCCCCGTCGATCAGGGTCGAGCTGTTATCGGCCATGAATTCGTTGATCCCGGGCGCCAGGTGCCCGGCCCCGACGGCCATCCAGGCCACAGGAGCCGATGGGCCGACCAGAAGCCCCGAACGCGCCTGAACGCTTGCACTGCAGGCCAGGCCCAAGGCTAACCACAGCACCAATTGCCTTGATAAGTCGATCACAAAACACCCTTCATCCGCCAAAGCCCCAATCCCTTATCATACCGTTTCAACGCAATAATTTCAAACCAAACATAAGCCCGAGGCGCTCCCTTCTCCTCGATTCACGCTTCACGAACGACACTTCACGCATGAAGAACCACAGATGAACGCGTATGAACACGGATAAAACCTCATTAGACACGGATGAACACGCAATTCACACGGATGGGATCTTGTCATTGCGAGGAGCGAAGCGACGCGGCAATCTCACGGACCACGAATTGCAAACCGTGGAGGCCCCCGAGGGGCAGGAATCATCAATCATCAATCATCAATTATCCTTCATCAATTCAAAGTCCCGAGCCACGGATTCTTGCGTGCAATCCCCGCGCCGCCATGGTAAAATAACAATTGCAATGGGACAAAGCCGTCGGCGTGAGACCGACGGCCGGAAACAGTACCACAAGTAGGATGGGCTTTAGCCCATGCGGATGGTGTGCGGTAGCGAGTTGTTGATGTGATTATTACGCCAACGAGTAGGCAAGAGCGGGCCTTGCACGGCCCGAGCCTACCGACTTGGGCTGAGAGGAGAATGCAACACGGGATGTCTCCAATCGTCCTCAAGCGGAGGATGAAATAAGTACGCTGACCCCGGATTTCCATTCTATAAAGCCCCAAAAGACAAGATGTCTTACCAAATTTCCTTGCTTGGCATGGCTGTATCAGTTATCATCCTTTGGCCGTCTGATGTTGTGGAAGCTAAAATGATGCGGACTATGTTCAAGCTGGTTCCGTTGGTCTTGGTTCTTAACACCACATCTGGGGCGCTCCTACTTGGTGCGCAAACGTCTGATCAGGTATTGCATGTCAGTGAATCGTATCACTACTCACTTCAGCTTCCGGGTACGTGGGCTCAGATTCCTGATTTGGAGGTTAAGCAAGCCTACAGCCTGTTCCTTCCCGACGAACTCAAGGCTATTTCAGCCTGGGATGCTGCATTTCAAGCCAAGGACGGCGACCGCTGGTTTACATATCCGTACCTGATCGTCCAAGTGCTTCCCTACAGCAAGGTTGGCTTGGACAGGCAGCCGACGACAGCGGAGTTCCTAGAGCTTGGCCAGCAGCTAACCGGCGTTCATCTCCGCTGCCTGGTGCAAACGGGTTTGGGAGAAGACCCGCGAGCCATGATACCTGGGTGGACGATTACTGACCTGCAGGTCGACGATTTGCAGATGGTCTATGAAATTCACTTGGAGGGCGAATTGGGTAGCGTCGGAGCGGTAGTGGGCATGCTCGTTGGCCAGGCTGGTTGCACAGTTCTCGTGCAAGCCGCCTTCTACGATGTCAAGTCCGCATGGCCCCAGTGGTCTGGGGATCGTCAGTTGATACTGAATTCATTTCGTTTTGATTCAGCATTTGCCTACAAACCCAGCAAACAGCAGCGACTGCGAAAGGCCATGATAGACGATCACCGCCGGACAAATGACCGGGTGATTACTAGCGTAGGCCAAAGTGGTCAAGATGAGGCGAGCACAAGTTCTCAGGATATGCAGGATTCTCGGCCCGGCGATCACAGCAGTGCAGCAGGCACGACAGAGATTCAGGATTCCGATTCCCATGTCACTACTGTTGACACCAACTCGCGCGAAACAGACCGATTTCCCTCCGGGTATTCCGGAAGTTCTGAAGACGAAAGAGCCACCACTGATTGGGAATCAACAGTCAGAAGTATCTTGGGCGATCACTGGGAACTGAAACTCATCCTTATGACCGTGGTTCTGGTGGTGGTTGTAGTCGCGTCACTTCACGCTCGCTTGCACAATGCAAAGACGAGTCGTGTCGAGGGCAAATTAGGGGAAACGCCGCCCACTCCCAAGGCTGGGCGAATGGACGCGGGCAGCGTGTATTTCTCATTCAAGGGGCGACTGAATAGGAAAAGCTACTGGTTTGCAACTGTCTCGCTGTTCATCTGGTATGTCATAACCAGCATGATGTTGGATTCGACTGACGAGGTAATGGCCGGATTAGGGTCTCTATTCGCCCTGAGTGCAGTGTGGCCCACTATTGCCGTACAGGTCAAACGTTGGCATGACAGAGGCAAATCGGGGATTTGGTACCTCCTCAGTTTCGTGCCTGTGTTGGGACCTCTATGGGTCTTTATAGAGTTGGGCTTTCTCAAGGGAACAGCAGGAACAAACCGATACGGTCTTCCTCCTGGCTCCGAAAAGGCGCGCCCTTCCGACGCGGTCACAACCCAGGACGGCAGCCCATTATCTGGTCCTCTTGTTGACCTTGTTTGTATGCTCGCGAAGGTAGCCAAGGCCGATGGTGTCGTGTCAAAAGCTGAAGTAAGCTTGATAGACGAGTTCTTTCTTCTGATTCTCCGGCTGACGCCCGACATGCGTAAGGAAGCCATTCGCATATTCGACCAAGCGAAATCTTCAGCGATTCCGTACGATATCCATGCACGAGGATTCTACGAAGCATTCCAAGACAATCCCGGCCTCCTTGAAATCGTTTTGGACTTCCTTGTCGCGCTCGCGTTTGCTGATGGAGAGTTGAGTGCTGAAGAGGAAATTCTAGTCAGCCAAACAGCCGCTGTGTTTGGCATAGAACACGACTCGTACGAGAAACACCGAGAAGAGAGAGTGCACCAGAAGGCTCATGCTTCTGGGAAACCCAGCGAAACGTACTACGCCGAAATACTGGGGCTTGCAGGACAAGCTGACTTTGATCTCACTGATGTAAAACAAGCCTATAGGAATCTATCGCTCCAGTACCATCCAGACAAAGTCGCCCATCTGGGGCCCAAGCTCCGGGCCGTGGCTGAGGAGGAGATGAAGAGAATCAATGAGGCGTATGCCTTCTTCACGCAGTCGTACAAAGACTCGCCCTGCGAAAGGACATCATCCGAGCCCCAGCGACAGTCAGGTCGTACTACCGGTGCCGGTGCCTCTGAATCAACGTCCAACACAACTGACCGCATCTCACTTGCATTCCTGCTGTCCGAGAGTCAATGCTACGTCGGCCAGCCAGTTCAGATGATTGTCAAATGGATTGTCACTGTGCGTGTGAAAGATGCCGTGTTCGATGTGCCCGTCTTCGCATCCGATGATTTCCACATCGAGGACGTGTCTGAGCCTACCGGAGCATACGCTAAGGAACGAGTGTTGATAGACGGCGTCCCCGTTACGGTAACAGAGCAGCGCGAAGTGATCAAGGGCTTGCAGGCCGCCGTCATTTCTTTCAGCAAGAACCTCATTCCCAGACGCCCAGGCCACTTCGTTCTGGGTGCAGTCAGCGTGTCCGCGAAAATCGCGGTTGCCTGTGAGTCTGGCGACTCAGACCATCCGGACAGACTGCGGTATGAACATTGCAAGGTGGCGTCCGACCAGGTGGAACTTCATGTTCTGCCTCGCTAATGCCTCCGGCGGGCGGAATTAGAGGGAACTTTTGGAACCTTTAGGGTCAGCCCTTAAGTCAGCAGTTAGGGGCGGATGACTGGGACGAGATCGCCTATACGTACGATCCCTGCGCTCGTCGGATTGTCGAGGCCATGGGATTGATTATTGGCTTCGCGTGGCTCGCGGTGTTTTGAGAGCTTCGTGGGTTGGTAGGTTTGTGTGAGAGGACCCGGCTGCGGCCCTGGTAGGGAAGGAACCGGTGTGCACGGCACACCCTACGGAGTGACGGGAATCAAATCATCAATCATCGTTTTCTCGCGAGACTATCGCGGGTTGTTGATTTTGGGGGGCTGGTAGAGTAGGGCGGCGGGGGCGTTTAGGAGGCCGTGGCCGTATTGGGGGTCCCAGCCGGGAGGGGCTGCGTCGATGGCGCTCATTTGGATGGCTTCGCGGACGTCGTCGGGGTCGGTGACGCCCTGGGAGACGAGCAGGGCGGCGACGCCGCTGACGTGGGGGGCGGCCATGGAGGTGCCCTGGAAGAAGATGTAGGCGAATTCGGTGGGGTCGAGGCTGAAGGTCTGCTGGAGGACGCCGTCGGCGTAGCCGTCCTCGTTCTGATCGAGGGAGATGTCACCACCCGGGGCGGCGACGTCGAGGTAGGTGCCGGTGTTGGAGTAGGGGGCGCGGCGGTCGTCGTAGCGCGTGGCGCCGACGGCAATGCAGTAGTCGTCGTAAGCGGCGGGAAAGGACGGGGCGTTGCCCCGGCGGAACTCGTTGCCGGCGGCGCAGACGACGGTGACACCGGCGCGGTGGGCGTAGGCGACGGCCTGCTCCAGCGTTCGTGACCCGTCCGGCCCGCCCAGGCTCAGGTTGATGACCTTGGCGCCGTTGTCGGCGGCCCAGATGAGACCGCGGGCGATGGTGAAATGGTCGCCCACGCCCTCGGCGTCGAGCACCTTGATCGGCATGATGGAACAGCCGAAGGCCACGCCGGCGACGCCGAGGCCGTTGTCGGTGCTCTGGCCGATGGTGCCGGCGACGTGGGTGCCGTGGCCCTGGTCGTCGTTGGGATGCTCGTCGTCGTTGATGAAGTCATAGCCAGCGACGAATGAAGTGCCCGCCAGGTCGGGGGCCTGGCGGAAGCCGTCGAAATCCTCGTAGGCCACGCCCGTATCGACGACGGCGATGATGACGTTCGGGTCGCCCGTCTCAATCGCCCAGGCGTCCTCGATGTAGATGCCGCCGGTGGTGTCATTTTGCATGTGCCACTGGAAGGAGTAGAAAGTGTCGTTGGGCTCGGCGAAGGTGTCGGCGTAGTAGTTCAGCTCGGCGTATTCGACGTCGGCCTCGGCCCGGAAGAACTCGACCATCGACTCGGGCGTATGCTCGGCGGGAATCAGGACGCGGTGGAAATCGCCGGCCCGGCAGGTGCACGCGATGGCGCACTGATACTTCTCGGCGAGGGCGGTACGGTCGTCGTCGCAAACGTCGGCGTAGAACTGGACGATGATACTGTCGGGGCAGCAGGGCGGTCGTCCAAACGCCGGCGGGAAGGCGGCGAGGACGGCGGCGATGCCGAGAGCGGCGCAAATTGACTTGGCCATGGTCAGTCCTTTCATAATGCTGCTGGCCAGTTTTTCTGAGTTCATACTGTCCGGGTCCGATGGGGGTTCAGCCCTACTCGGGCCGAAGGGCGAATTCGCTGCCGGGGGGGCGCTCCCGCGTTGGGGCGGATTCGTTATTTGTTATGGCGGCGGCGTGTGCGGCGTTAGAATGGGGCCCGGCGGGGGGGATGCAGAGTGGTGTTGTGGTAAGGGTCGAATATGGGACTTGATGACTGGCGGGCGCGGGTTTTTCGCTATTGTCCGAAGTGCGGGGCGGCGGCGCTGACGTTCGTCGGACCCAAGCTTCTGCGGTGCGAGGCGTGCGGGTTCGAGCTGTTTCTAAACGCCGCGGCGGCGGTGGCGGGCCTGATCTTCGACGAGCAAGGCCGGCTGCTGCTTATCGAGCGGGCTCGCGAGCCGGGCAAGGGGCTGTGGGATCTGCCGGGCGGTTTCGCCGATCCGGGGGAGTCGGCGGAGGACGCGCTGCGGCGGGAGGTCGCCGAGGAGCTGGACCTGGAAGTGACGTCTCTGCGGTATCTGCATTCGGAGCCGAATGTTTATGGGTACGGCGGCGTGCAGTATGCGACGGTGGATCTGGGTTTTGTGTGCGCGGTGGCGGATCTCTCGCGGGCGCGGGCGGCCGAAGGCGAGGTCGCGGCGGTGGTCTTCAAGCGGCCCGAAGAGATCGAGACGGACCGCTTGGCGTTTGTCTCTACGCGGAGGCTGATCGAGCGGTATTTGAGCCAATCCTCGCGGCAGTGACGCAGTCGGAGGCACCCGCATGCCAGCGGCGGTCTCGGTTTCTCTGACAATTCGATCACGGAAAGGGACTTCCGCTCTCCAGCGGGCCGGTGACAACGTCCGAAAATCCGGTTGCATATGCCCATGCCATCTGGTATAAATGAGTTAATACGTGGGTTTGTCTGGTCGATACAATAGGCTGAGTTGCCCGTTGGTAGGTACGCTTCTTCAAGCCGTATAATAGGTCAGAATCGGAGGCCCGGGTGTGGGGTCTTGTTTCGGACACAGGGTGAGCGGGGGAATAGGGTGCATGTCTCTACTGCATTCCGGAATCTTTCTGTCTATTTCAAGCAGCAAGGGGAGCTTTCTATCGAAAGGAGGTGGCCGGGCGAATTCTCTTGGCACATCGCAGGTGAAGAAGTCTGTGTTGATTGGCACGAGCGCAGACGCGTCGGCCGAAGGAGGTTGTGGTATTTGTTGTGAGGGAATGGTGTTTGGGCAAGTGCTCGCAGCGCGTACTGTATGTTGGAACTTGAAGGAGGATTTGTATGTGGAACAAGTCATTGTTAAGTGTGGTTGCGTTTGTGTTGATATTGGGAAGTGTGGCGCAAGCGGCGCGAGACGTCACGAGTCCGCTGGATACGATCGTGGGCGAGCCGGACGACGGTTTGACGACCGGTGGCAACGACAACGGTTGGCCGCCTAACGAACTACCGCCTTTTGCGGTTGACAACCAGATACTGACGAAGTACCTGCACTTTAAAGGTAACCTTGAGCCCACGGGCCTGCGTCTGACGCTGGCGGCCGGTCCGGCCTTGGTGACGGGACTGAGTTTCACCACGGCCAACGATGGGGAGCCTCGCGATCCCGTCGAGTACGAGCTGTCGGGCTCCAACGAGAGCATCAGTGGTCCGTGGACGTTGATCGCCACCGGGCCTATCGTGGATTTCAACGGTGCTGCGGCCTGGCCGCGACGCACGAAGAACACGACGCCGATCCATTTTGAAAATGATGTCGCGTACGAGCATTACAAGCTGATGTTCCCGACGATTCGGGATGCAGCTAACGCCAACAGCATGCAAATTGCCGAGATCGAGTTGCTGGCCGATGTTTTGAAGGCCACCGCGCCCGAGCCGGCCGACGGCACTGCGGGCGTGGTAATGCCGCTGTTGACCTGGACGCCCGGCGATACGGCCGTATACGAAAACATCTATTTCGGCACCACGCCTGAGCTGACCGAGGCCAATCGTGTTGCCTCGATGCAGCCCATCATCACGCACATGTACTACCACTTGGCGGGCCTGGAGTCCGGTGCGACGTATTACTGGCGCGTCGATGAGGTCGAAAGCGACATGGCTACCGTCCAGACCGGTGATGTCTGGAGCTTTACCGCCTCGCCGGTCAAGGCATACTCGCCTTCTCCGCGCGACGGTGACAAGTGGATCGATCTGAACATTGAACTATCGTGGCTTCCGGGCAAGAACGCCACCGGCCACGATCTGTACTTCGGCACGGATCTGGCGGCGGTGGAAGCTCGTGACGCCAGCGTGTCCAAGGGCAGCCTGATCGCCGCGCGGTACACACCCGACGCGCTGGCGGAAGATACGACCTATTACTGGGTCGTGGATGAAACCGGAGCGGCGCCCCAGGCGGGCGACGTGTGGAGTTTCACCACGGTCGGCGGCGGGGGCGGCCTCAAGGGCGAGTACTTCAGCAACACGTCCTTGAGCGGTATGCCCGTCCTAACGCGGATCGACCCGGACGTCAACTTCAACTGGGCCGGCGAAGGTCCCGGCGAGCCGCTGCAGGCCAATGGCTGGTCCGCCCGCTGGACGGCCGACCTGGAGATTCCCGTGGCCGACACGGTGACGTTTGCTGTCACCAGTGAAGGCGGCACGCGTCTCTGGATCGACGACGAGTTGGTCATCGACATGTGGGTGTCGTGGGTTGCCACCACGTATGCCAGCCCGCCGATGTACCTGGAGAAGGGCATCCATTCGCTGCGCCTGGAGTTCGCGGACTGGGACCGCAACGCTCAGCAGGAGTTGTACTGGGAGACGGCGACGATGGAGCGGCAAATCATTCCGGCCGGTCCGTTGCAGCCTCCGTTGCGGGCCCGGGCGATGTATCCGCAGAATGACGTCGTCGACGTGCCCCAGGATGTAACGCTCATGTGGGGCGCCGGCGAAAACGCGGCAACGCATCAGATTTACTTCGGTGACGACGCCAACGCCGTGGCCAACGCCACACCGGCCGACACCGCCGTCTATCGCGGACAGCAGGCCCTGGATCAGACGACCTATGTCCTGACCGGCTTGGAGTGGAACAAGGAGTACTTCTGGCGCATCGATGAGGTCAACGACGCCGAGGCGGACAGCCCCTGGGCCGGCAGCGTTTGGAGTTTTACCACGGCCGACTTCATCGTCGTCGACGACTTCGACAGCTATACCAACGAGGTGGGCAACCGCGTCTTCCAGACCTGGGTCGACGGCTTGGGCTTCTCCGAACCGGTCGAGACGCCGGGTAATGGTTCCGGCGCGATCGTCGGGCACGATATCTGGAGCCCGGGCGGCGTGCACTATGACGGGCAGATCCTCGAGACCGTCGACGTCCACGGCGGCGTTGGGGCCCTGCCGTTGTATTTCGATAACTCTGCGACGCCGTTCTTCTCCGAGGCCGAGCGGACCTGGACGGTGGCGCAGGATTGGACCGTCAACGGTGTCACAGACCTGAGCCTGTGGTTCAAGGGCGCTCCGGCGGCGTTCGTGCAGACCGGTGCGGACAGTTTCATGCTCAGCGCCTCCGGCGCCGACATCTGGGGCACGGCCGATGAGTGCCGCTACGTGTACAAGTCGCTCAACGGCAACGGCTCGATCACCGTTCGCGTCGACAGCATCCAGAACACCAACGGGTGGGCCAAGGGCGGCGCCATGATTCGCGAGTCGCTCGATCCGAGTTCCAAGCTGGTGATGGCGGTTGTCAGTCCCGCCAACGGCGTGCAGTTCTCCTGGCGCGACTTTACCAGCGGAGATATGAGCGAGCACAACACGCAGGGCGGGCTCAGCGCGCCGCACTGGGTGAGGTTGACCCGCACGGGCAACACGTTCAAAGCCGAGCAGTCGGCCGACGGCGTCTCGTGGCAACCGGTGGTGGACACCGCGTCCAACACTCATGAGACCATCATGGTGAGCAGCGTCTACATCGGTGTGGCTTTGACCAGTCACGACGCGGCTTTGGTCAATGCAGCGGAATTCTCCGGCGTGCAGACCTCCGGCAGCGTGAGCGGTCAGTGGCAGGTTGCCGAGGTCGGCGGCGTTCATCCGTCCAACGGCCCGGCCGATGTGTATGTGGCCCTGGAAGACACCCTGGGCCGGACCGCTGCGGTGCAGTATACCGGCGGCTCCAATGTCAACGAGTGGACCCGGTGGAAGATCCCGCTGGCTGACTTTGCCGGCGTCAGTACGGGTGCCGTTCGTAAGATGTACGTTGGTGTGGGCAACCGTACGGTGCCGATCGCCGACGGTAGCGGCGCGATCCTGGTGGACGATATCCACGTGGTCAAGCCGGAAGAAGAGCCCAACGACGTCGGGCAGTGATCGTCGTGCGACGCAGACAAGTGAATACATGCTGATAAAAGGGCGGGTGACATGTGGCTCCGACGCAATGTGTCGGGGCCACAACCGCCCTTCGTGGCCAATTTGAGCATGGTGCAATTTCGCATAAGTCCCGCGGGCCGTGCCGCAAACGTCGCCGGCGCGAATGTCCGTGGAGTGATTTGCGACCGAGGCACGTAACATGAGGCAACGATCTCGCTGTTTGTGGGTGAAACGTGGTTTTGAGGAATGTGTGAAGGAGGAACGTCATGAGTAGCAAATTGATCGGTCCTATCATCCTGGTATTGATGTTCGGGTGGGCTTCTGTGTCTTTGGCACAGGAATTCGACCCCGGCGCCGATCCGAGTCTCATCGGATGGTGGCAGTGCGATGAGGGCGAAGGCAACCTGGTGTCCGATTCATCGGGAAACGGCAACGACGGGACGTTCGTCAACGGCGCCCCGGCGTGGACGGAGGGCGTTTTCGGCACCGCGATCAGGCTCGTTGGCCCGACGCTGGTTGAAATCCCCTCCATGGATTTGCTGCTGACCGAAGCGACCATGGCCGGATGGTTTCTTCCCAACGGTACCCAGAGCGACTGGGCGTCCATCATCATGCATCGCGGCGGCTCGGCTCACGGTTTCAACCTGTTGGCCGACGGTCGGCTGGCCTACCACTGGAATGACGCCCAGAACACCTGGAGCTATCGCGGGGACGCTTACTACGCCGCCGACGAGTGGACGCACTGCGCCGTGACGATCGAGTCCGACAAGGCGACGTTCTACGTCAATGGGAAATGGGCTTCCGTCAACAGCGTTGCTCATACGGAAGCGACCTGGGAGAATCCGATATTTCTGGGCGGTGACGGTGACTCCGGTCGGGTCGCCCGTCGCATGGACGGCTCGCTGGACGAGGTGATGTTCTTCAGCCGGGCGCTGACGGCCGCCGAAGTCAAGAGCCTGGTTCCGGCCAAGCTGAAGGCCTACAAGCCGATCCCGGAGGACGGGACCATTGGCATCACCACGCCCCTGCTGCAATGGACCGCCGGTGAGACGGCGCAATTCCACGATGTGTATCTGGGCACGACGCCCGATCTGACCGAGGCCGACCGGGTGGCCTCGCAGCAGCCGTATGCCATGCACTACCATGTCCTGGGATTTCAGGAGGGCACGGTCTACTATTGGCGTGTGGATGAAATCGAGCCCGGCGGTATCGTTCATACCGGCGATGTTTGGAGCTTCAGCGTTGCGCCCGCTACCGCGTGGGCTCCGGTGCCCCTGGATGGGGCTCTGTACGAGGACGTGGACGTGGACCTGGCCTGGACGGCGGGCAAAGACGCCGCCAGCCACGATGTCTACTTCAGTGCCAGTGAAGAGGATGTTGTCAACGGCGCGGACGCGGCGCTTCAGGGCAATCAAATGGAGACGACGTTCGACCCCGGGCCCCTGGAACGAGGCACGGTTTACTACTGGCGCGTGGATGAAGCGCAGAGCGGCGGCGCCAAGTCCGCCGGTGAGGTCTGGAGCTTCCGCACCATCCCGGCTATTGCGATCGAGGATCCGGACCTCGTGGGTTGGTGGAAGCTCGACGAAGGCCAGGGCATGCTGGCGGTGGACTGGTCGGGTTACGACAATCACGGCGAGTTGATGGGTGAGCCGCAGTGGGTCGGCGGTTTCCAGGGAGAAGCCCTGGAGTTTGACGGTGTGGATGACTATGTGGACACCGGATTCGCCGAGGATCTGCCCGAGTGGACCCTCTCCTGCTGGGTCACCAGTCCCGCAGCGCCGGCGGCCACGGCGGCCACCGGGCCCATCCACCGCGAGTCGAACGGCCAGATCAACTGGAATCACGCTAATGACGTGTTCCGCGGTGGGGCTGGCGTTAACGTGGACGGAACGTGGTACGGCGCCGGTCTGGGGACGCTGTTGGCTGGTACGTGGTATCACGTTGCGGCGACGTACGATGGACAGGACTTGAAGGCGTACAGGAATGGCGAGCTGATCACGACGACTCCGTGTCCTGGGACGCCTGCGGCCGAAACGAATACGCTCAAGCTGGCCCGCCACGCCGCGGCTGCCAATGTCTTCACCGGGGCGGTGGACGATGCCCGAATCTACAGCCGGGCGTTGACGCTGGAAGAGATCCAGCTCGCCATGCGCGGCGATACGAAGCTGGCGTGGAATCCGCAGCCGGCCTCCGGTGCGGTGGTGGACATTCGTAACATCGCGTCGGCGAGTTGGTCGGCGGGCGATACCGCTGCCCAGCACGACGTCTACCTGGGAACCGACCGTGATGCCGTTCGGGGCGCCGATACCGGTTCGCCCGAGTACATGGGCCGGCAGGCCGCCACGAGTTACGCGGTGGCCGGTCTGGTCGAGTTCGGCGGCGGCGACTACTTCTGGAGGATCGACGAGGTCGAGGCCGACGGCACCGTCCGCACCGGCTCGGCCTGGAAACTCACCGTGCCCGACTATCTGCTCATCGACGATTTCGAGAGCTACACCAACGACGTGGGCAACCGCGTCTTCCAAACGTGGGTCGACGGGATCGGCTTCAACGAGCCGGCCCCGGGCAATCCGGGCAACGGCACCGGGGCGCTGGGCGGCCATGATGTCTGGGATTCAACCAGCCCGCATTATCAGGGCCAGATCATGGAGATCTCGGATGTCCAGGTAGGCCGCCAGGCCATGCCGCTGTACTTTAACAACTCGGCGACACCGTACAAGTCCGAGACCGAGCGTACCTGGACCGTGGCCCAGGACCTGACCGCCGCAGGCGTGACGGATCTGAGCGTGTGGTTCAAGGGCAATCCGTCGGCGTACGTCCAGACCTCGGCCGACAGTTTCACGATGAGTGCCTCCGGGCGCGACATTTGGGACGCGGCCGACGATTTCCGTTTCGCCTACAAGTCGCTCAACGGCGACGGCAGCATCATCGCCCGCGTCGACAGCATCGTCAACACGAATGCCTGGGCCAAGGGCGGCGTCATGATCCGCGAGGGTCTCGATGCCGGCGCCAAGCACGCGATGGTGGTGGTCTCTCCGGGCAACGGCGTGCAGTTCACCTGGCGTCATCTCGTGAACATGGATATGACCCAGCACACCACACAAAGTGGTTTGCAGGCGCCGTACTGGGTGAAGCTGACCCGCACGGGCAACGTGTTCAAGGCCGAACACTCCGCCGACGGTGTCACCTGGGAGCCGGTGGTGGACGCCGATTCCAACACGCATGAGATGACCATGTTCGGCAGCGTGCATATCGGTCTGGCGTTGACCAGCCACAACGTCGGCGCGGTGACGATTGCGGAGTTCTCGAACGTGCAGACCAGCGGCGGCGTCAGCGGCCAGTGGCAGGTGGAAGCGATCGGCGGCATTCATCCGGCCAACGGCGAGGCCGATGTGTACGTGGCGGTCGAAGACACCGCCGGTCGCATCGCCGATGTCCCCTATCCCGGCGGCGCCAACGTCACCGATTGGACCGAGTGGAAGATTCCGCTGTCCGAGTTCATCGACGCCGGGGTCAACATGGCCGCGGTCAGGAAGATGATCATCGGCGTGGGCAACCGCACGGCCCCGGTCGCCGACGGTGACGGAATGATTCTGATCGACGATATCACCGTCGTCGCCCCGGTCCCCGTCGAAGACCCCAACGAGGGATAGTCTGATAACCGCCCGTATGCGGCGCTGTGCCGCAAATGGTGCGACTGATGTGTGCCGAGCGGGCTCCGGGGCGCCTCGGAGCCCGCTCGGATTGTTTTGCCGCTTCGGTCCGAAAACGGGGCGGTTGTAGTTGACCTGAGGCAGGGTGTTTTGGTAGAATACTGTTGAAACCTGTGAATTTTTGTTTCCACCGTATGTTTTGTAGTGGAAGGAGGAACGGCGCACGCATGCGAGGTTGGTCTGCGTGATGGTTTTGCAGACGCTCGCTGTGGGTACTGTTGCTTTTGACGAATGCAACGGGGTCGTGGGCCATCGGAGGGGTGGTGTCCCGCGTTTGCGTTTTTCCGCTGGCGGTCTGCATTGGATGTCCGCGGTTACCGTGGGACATCGCGAGACAGGGTTGCCGGCGCGAGATCCGTCCCCGCGCGTTTCAGTATAGTCGCATGAGGCGTAACGTGTATGGTTATGCGGCCGGAAGAACGACATTTCCAGCGACGCATGGGTTCAGAAAGGAGGTGATGCTCGCGAGCGGACGGTCTGCGCACCCGACTGTCCAACCATGGAGGAGAACATTTCACGACGGCCTCATTCGTATGTGAGACCGGCCCACCCGCGAGGACATTTGGCATGCGTCCTTGCGCGGCAGTGGGAGAGAAAGGAGTCCTCGGTGCGGAACCGGGACCTTTCAGTTGATTTCATGTGAAGGAGGATACAATGAGTACGAAGCGCTTGATGTTCTTTGTTGGGATTCTTGTCGTTGTGGTGCTGCCGCTCGGGAGCGCTCTGGGACAAGACGCCCCGGAGGGATGGTGGAGCGAGACCATCGCAGTTCCCAGCGATCCGGCGGGAAGCGCCACGATCGAGGGCGACACCTATACGATCACCGGCGACGGCCATGATATCTGGGATGCCGCCGACGATTTTCACTATCTGTATAAGGAGCTCGTCGGTGACGGCTCCATGACCGCCCGCGTCGTCAGCAACGGCACCGGTTCGAACAACTGGGCCAAGGGCGGCGTCATGATCCGCGACAACAACACGCGCGGCTCGGCGGACGCCTATATGGTTATCACCGCCGGCGAGGGCAGCGGCGCCGGTTTCCAGTGGCGCGAGACCCAGGGCGCCGGTGCGGCCTGGAACGCCGGCCCTGCGACGGCGGTGGCTCCGCCCTATTGGATCCGGTTGGAGCGAGAGGGCGATACCTTCCGCGGCTACCTGTCCCCTGACGGGATCGCGTGGGAGCAGCTCGACAGCGACCATACGGTCGTTATGGAAGACCCGGCCCTGATCGGTCTGTGTGTGACCTCGCACTCCACCGGCGAGCTGCGCACGTTCGTCTTTGACAACGTAAGCTGGACCGGCGACGTCCGTGACCGGCAGCCGCAATTGCAGGCCTTCGAACCCGACCCGGCCGACGGGGCCTATGGCGTGGCCGTGCCGCTGCTGCAGTGGACCCCCGGTGAGACGGGTGCGTTGCACCAGGTCTACGTGGGCACAAGCCCCGACCTGACGGCGGCAGATTCGGTGGGGCCTCCCCTGCCGTTTGCGATGGTCTACTACACCCAGGGCATTACGCCGGGCGTGACCTACTACTGGCGCGTCGACGAGATCGAGGCCGACATGACTACCATCCACATCGGCGATCTCTGGAGCTTCACCGCTGCGACCTCAGAGGCGTTCGATCCCAGCCCTCGCGATGGGGACAAATGGATCGAGCCCGACGTGACCCTCAAGTGGCAGCCCGGTATGGCCGCGACGGGGCACGATGTGTACTTCGGTAGCGACGCCGATGCCGTGGCCAACCGCGACGAGAGCGTCAAGGTCGGTGCGAAGCAGCCCGCCGCCTCGTACACGCCCGAAGCATTGGTGGCCGGCACCACGTACTACTGGGCCGTCGACGAGCACGATCTGGCCGGTGTGCTACACGCAGGCGCGGTCTGGAGATTCACCGTCACCGAAGGCAAGGGCGGCATCAAGGGCGAGTACTTCAACAACATGGACCTCTCCGGTGCCCCGGCGCTGACCCGTGTCGACCCTGTCGTCGATTTCTCCTGGGGTGATCCCGGCGGCCCCGGTGACCCCATTGGAGTGGACGGCTTCTCGGCCCGCTGGTCGGCGGATCTGGAAATCGCCATCGCCGATACGTACACGTTTATCACATCCACGGATGACGGCGCTCGTCTGTACCTGGACGGCGAGTTGATTATTAGTCAGTGGGTGGATCAGGCTACGGCGGATGCCTACAGCGAACCGATCGCTCTGGAGCCGGGCGTCTACCCGCTCATCATGGAGTACTACGAGAACGGCGGCGGCGCCGTGGCGCAGTTGTCGTGGCAGACGCCGACCGTGGCGCGTCAGATCATCCCGGCCGGTCCGCTGCAGCTTCCGGTACGGGCCGGAGCGCTCTATCCCAAGAACGGCGACGTCAACGTCCCGCAGGACGTGACGCTGATGTGGAGCCCCGGCGAAACGGCCACCCAGCATCAGGTCTATTTCGGTGACGAGAAAGACGCTGTCGCCAGCGCCACGCCCAGTACCGCGGGCATCTATCGCGGTTTGCAGAACCTGGAGCAGAACACGTATAGTGTTTCGGCTCTGGAGTGGAACAAGACCTACTACTGGCGTATCGACGAAGTCAACAACCTCGATGCGGACAGTCCGTGGAAGGGCAGTGTCTGGAGCTTCACCGCGGCCGATTTCATCGTCGTCGATGACTTCGAGAGCTACACCAACGTCGCCGAGACGCTGCAGCGCGTCTTCCAGACCTGGATCGACGGCCTGGGTTACAACGAACCGGCACCCGGTCAGGCGGGCAACGGCACCGGCGCGATCTGCGGCCACGACGTTTGGAGTCCGGACAGCCCGTACTACCAGGGCGACATCGTCGAGACCGCGGACGTTCACGGCGGCCTCCAGGCGATGCCGGTGTACTTCAGCAACGCGGCGACGCCGTACAAGTCGGAGGTTTGGCGGACTTGGGTGGCGGCCCAGAACTGGACGCTCAACGGTGTCACGGATCTGAGTCTTTGGTTCAAGGGCAGTCCGGCCGGCTTTGTTCAGAACGGTCCGGACAGCTTCACGATGAGCGCTTCCGGCTTCGACATTTGGGGCACGGCCGATGAGTTCCGCTATGCCTACAAGTCCCTCAACGGCGACGGCAGCATCATCGCCAAGGTCGACAGCCTCGATAACACCAACACCTGGGCCAAGGCGGGCGTCATGGTCCGCGAGGGTCTCGGCGCCAGCGCCAAGCACGTGATGGTGGTGGTCACTCCGGGCCAGGGCATTCAGCTCACCTGGCGCGACTTTACTAACGCGGACATGACCGAGCACAACACCCAGGGCGGATTGACGGTGCCCTATTGGGTGAAGCTGACCCGCACGGGCAACACGTTCACCGCGGAGCACTCGGCCGACGGCGTCGTCTGGGAGCCGGTGGTGGATGCGGATTCCAACACGCACGATCTGGTGATGATCGGCGACATCTACATCGGTTTGTGTCTGACCAGCCACAATACCACGGCTGTGACGGTCGCCGAGTACTCCGGCGTGCAAACCAGCGGTGGAGTCAGCGGCGTTTGGCAGGTTGAGGAAGTCGGTATCGATCATCCGGAAAATGATCTGGCCGACACGTACGTAAGCCTGGAAGACACCATGGGCCGCAAGGCCACGGTCTCCTATCCGAACGGTACGGTTGTTAACGACTGGACCGAGTGGAAGATTCCGCTGGCCGACTTTGCCGGTATCAGCCTCAATGCGGTCAAGAAGATGGTGCTCGGTATTGGCACGCCGGATGCGCCGGTGCCCGATGGCAGCGGAATGGTTCTCTACGACGACATCCGCGTTATCAAGCCTGCGCCCGTCGAGCCCAACGAGCCGAACGACGTGTCCGGCTAACCGCGCACGACGATTGCTCTTGAGATCATCCGTCTTCCGGGCGGACGAGCCTCAGGGCAAGCGGTGCTCGCAGAGTACACCCGGGGCCTGCGTCCACGCGACGCAGGCCCTTTTTCCATGCCTGCGACGGGTCGGCCCGCGCCCCAAAAATACGTATTTCCCCCAATTGACAGAACCGCCCCGATTCGCTATACGTCTGGCTTGCAGGAGATTGCAGCCCTTCCATTGACACAGCTTGTTTGGCAGCGCCAGCAGGAAGGGGGGAACTGATTGGGTGATCGGAGGAGGATGACCCATGTTCTTTCCGCGCAGAGTTTTTCATGAGACGATTGAAGTTGTCGGAACGCTCTCCATTTCCGCGGGGATCTTCATTTTGCTGAATCGGCACATTCCGCTCTGGGCCGCGGCGGTTGTGGCCGTGACGGCGCTGGTGGCGTCGATTTGGGCCGGTGTCTGAGGCCCGCCGCCGGTTGCCCGGGTGTCGGAACATCGGTTGTCTCGCCGGGAGAGCGACGCGCGGCCAGGTTGCGATGCCGCGTTTGTCACAGGGGTGTTCGGCGCGAGCCGTTGAGGCCCTCGCGCTGTAATTTTTTGCTTCCTCTTTCTCTCTATATGCGCGAGGGCCTTTTTGCGAAAAATACGTATTTCCCCCAATAGCGCCGCGGCGGTCCAAACGGTAAAATGATGGTGATTGGTGAAGCCATGGATTGGTGGGGGCACTGCTCCCGGCAGCCCATCCAGGGTTCAGGGAGGAGACCTTTGCAGGAGCAGTGCCCCGCTCGTGTTCCCGGATACGTCACCGTGTGCCGCACGTCAAAGGGCGAGTTCCATAACGAACACGTCCGCCGGTTCGCCGATTCTACGCTCCAGGACGTGCAGGGCTCGCTCGCCGGCGGCGCGGATGAGAATCTCGATCTCGTCGCCCTAGAAGACTTCGGCCAGATACGTCACCTCGAAGGACCGGACCGAGCCGGCGCGCGGGTATGCGAAGCGGATGGCGTCGAAGGCCCAGCGCAGGTACTCGGTGTTGTTGACGTGCCGGTTGAAATCGAGGGCGCTGAAGGGCACGCGCAGGCGGTGGCACCGGGTGTAATCGCCGCTCGGCTGCAAGCGGCGCAGCTCGGTCGTCAGTGCCTTGGGACCGTCGGCCGGCAGGACCAGTTTCAGACGGGTCAGATTCCGGGGCCGGCCCTTGTGCCTGTCCAGCACCATCCATTCGCTGCCGGCGCGAAACAGCTCGGCTCCCCGTTCGTCCGTGCCGACGAACTCGCGCGAGGCGACGACGCGCGTGTGTCCGCTGGGCCACGTTCGCAGGGTGAAGCACTCGTTCCATCGGGGCAGGCGCGTGACGTCGAGACGCAGGTTGGCCAGCACCCAGAAGCAGTCCTGGGCATTGAGGTCGGCGAAGCCGAAGCCGAGCTGTTCGGCGTGGCGGGCGGCCCCTTCCTGCAGATATTGCATTAGCGCGTTGGGTTTGCTCTGCCCGTCCGGCCGGCAGTCGAACGTCTTGAGCGTGAAACAGTCCTCTCGGTATTGCATGGTGGCCTGTCCTCTGAACGTCTGTATCTTTCTGCTGGGGACCAACTCCGTATTATCCCACAGCCGCGCTGAGACGGCAAGGCCGCGGTTCGAGACGCAGCGCGCCGGCCGGATCCGCCGCCAACGCCGGGGCGCATCCGTACGGACCGACGAAAGAAATGGGCTCATCCGGTTTTCCGATACTTTTTGAATCGATAGCAGGCAAAGGCCGACGACGTTGTCCCCGGCCCCCTGGCATCTTTCGCTTTGCGCCGGCACTCGTAGAGTGGGGCTTGCCCCACCGCAGGAAGGATGGTGGGGCAAGCCCCACCCTGATATGGAACGACCTTCGTCAAGGGTAAATATTCGATTGTTTTCGTTTTCGACTACATCTTTTCTCTGAAAATGC
>Ga0272441_10004853_pt1 | contig 23870 bp, 18 predicted proteins | sample SSMProp6N_FD_193582 | JGI IMG/M metagenome (GOLD analysis project Ga0272441, IMG submission 193582) | Marine sediment archaeal communities from Little Sippewissett salt marsh, Falmouth, MA, United States - SSM-Prop-6N | ecosystem: Environmental > Aquatic > Marine > Wetlands > Sediment ...
CGGCATACAGCCGATCCGGTACGATCCGCTCCCGCCCTACCCGCTCGGCGTGCTGATGCCGATTGTCTGCGCGAACGAGCTGTGTATGAAGGCGGCTGTACAGAAAGACAAGCAGGCGTTCATCGAGACACTCCTGCTCGATCCGCTCCTGCAGGAATTCAATACGGTCGAACAACTGGCCGACCGACTATGGGAACTCAACGAGAAATGGTGGACACCCGTCAAATGAGCGACGCAAGGCCAGCCACGAGACAAGCCAGAAGATGGCTCGCGAGGCCGCTCGCCCTCCAGGAACGCCATCTGTTGCATGAATGGAGGGCGAGCGGCCCCGCGAGCCGGAGCCTTGGCGCAAACTCATTTCTGGCCGCACCGGCGCCTCCCGGAGGATCACGCGCATGATCGTTGACTGTCACGTGCATAGCGGCGGGGACGACGACGCCGGCACCATACTCGCGGCGATGGACGAGGCCGGGATCGACGTCATCTTCCTGTTCAGCTATGAATACATCACCGAAGAACAGAAGCTCTGGCCGGAATTGGAACGGGTCGCGGCGGTCTGTGCGGAGGCGCCGGACCGGCTCTACCCCTTCGCCCTGATCGACCCGCGCTTTGACGATGCACCGGGTATCCTCGATCGCGCGGTAAACAAGCTGGGCTACCGTGGGCTCAAGATGCTCCCGAACCACTGGTACCCGTACGACGAGGTCGCGATGCGGATGTACGCGAAGATGCAGGAACTCGGCATCCCCGGCATCTTCCACGCGGGCATCCTATACGGTCAAATCTACGTGGACTCCTCGCGGTTCTGTCAACCCGTCCATTTCGAGGCATTGCTGCACTATCCGGACGTCAAGTTCGGGCTGGCCCACATGGGCGCGCCCTGGTGCCGGGAATGTGTCAGTGTGCTGCGCCGGTTCGGCAACTACCACTATCAGCGCGGCTCGAAGCATCAGCAGATGTTCATCGACATCACGCCGGGCAACATCACGCCGGCCGACATGTCGAACGCACTTGCGCGGGCGGGCGCGCAGCACATCGTACACGGCAGCGATACCAACACGGGCCGGCAGGAAGGGCTTGGGGGCTTGAAACGGACGTTGGAGAGCCGCCGCCAATTGTTTTGCGAGCTGGGTGTTGCGAAGGAAGACCAGGCGGCGATCTTCGGCGAGACTGTCCTGTCATGGTTCAAATGACGGCGGCCGCCAAGGAGACACGATGCGAAGACATGAAGAGTTCTTGCCCGCGAATTGCGCGAATAGGGATCTGATCTCTTCACCGCATTCGCGACATTCGCGTGATTCGCGGGTACGAGGAATCTCGGGGAAACGATCTCTTCTGGGAGGGACAGAATGAAAGAACGCACCACACCAGACACGCTGGCGACGGCAGGCGGGCATTGGCTCTGCGCGTTCGCGATGCTTTGCGTTCTTGTCGGCCACTGTCGCGCCGCCACAACAGACGAGACCGAGGTGCTCCGCCGTACTTGGCAGGAGCTCAGGAAACGCAAGCTGCGGCTGCTGCCTGTGCCCAAGCAGATCCGGTTCACGAACGAGAAGATCGTGGTGGCGGGGCCCGGCGCGAGGGACGTGGTGATCGTGCTCATGCAAAACTCCGAGCGCGGGCAGATCGCCGCGAACGAGATCGTGTCGCGCATGAAGGATTTCGGCACGGGGCTGCAAAAGGGGCTTCCGGTGGTCGCCACGCGACGGCCGGGCGCCTACAACATCGTGCTCGAAAACCGCTGGCCGAACACGTTCACGCGGGACATGAAACGACCGGCCGAAGCGAAGAAGACCGATCAGGCCTACGGGCTCTACCCAACGGCCACGGGCATTACGCTTGCCGGGCAAGGCGAGCTCGGAATGCTGTATGCGGCGGTAACCTTGCGTTACCTCATCGAGCAGGAGAACGGGAAGGTCGTGCTGCATGCGGCACGCGTCGTCGACTGGCCGGACTTCAAGAACCGGAGCATGGGCTGGTTCGATGGGCCGTATCATTCCTGGTTCCTGGGCGAAGACACGGCGAAGTACCTGGCCAACATGGTCAAGCACATCGACTTCCTGTTTCGAATCAAGGCGAACGGCATCTTCGTTCACAGCATCTGTCCGCACCAAGGCAGCCTGCCGAACACCGTGACCGGCGATCCGAAGAAGATCGAGGGCGCCAAGGCTGTGAACGACTACGCGCGCAAGCGCGGGATCATCACGAACGGGCCCGGCAGTCCCAGGCTGGGCGAACACCCGAAAGACAAAGACCGGCCGGGCTTCGACAAGATGCTGCAGTTCAAGAAATCCTACGGCACCCACTATCATTCATTGGCCCGGCACGATCTGCACCGGAACAAGGCGCGCAACATGGCGGAGTTCTGCAGGCGCAGCGGCTACGCCCGGCTTTCGATGCACGCCATCGACACCGGCGGGCTGCTGAACCCCGAATTGTGGGAACAGCGTGAGGAACTCACGCGCCGGAAGTACGGGAACGATCGCGCGCAGGCAGACGCGGACATGTTCAACATCTACACCGAGGCACTGCGCAACGTTGGCGCTGATCTCGTGGCGATCCCATATCCGTACAGCTCGGGTATCGCAGACGTCAACGCCGTGAGACGCAGGCTGGGGCTGCCGGATACCGCGGCGGGACGGGAGAAGGCGCAGGAGGTGCACGACCGGCTCCGAAAATGGGCGGCGCGGCTGAACGAGAAGCTCGCGCTCGGCGTGCCGATCGTCGTCCGTGAATCCAGCCGCGAGGCCCTGTTCAAATTCTTCGCGCTCTATCCCGGCCGGCCGATGGTGGTGGACTGGTGGCCGTTCAATGGCGGCCGCGTCAATCCCTTGCTCCCGATGTCGCTGCGCGCGGTAGGCAACGGGTACGCACCCGACCGCCCGCACGGAGATGCCCTGTCGCTGATGGATGCCCACATGTTCTGCGAGCATGTGAAGGTGTGCGGCTCGGAGTACGCGTGGAACACGCGTTTTCCCGGGTGGAGCGAGTCGGTCTGGGGCGGCGACGACGATCAAGCGGCACGCGAGATCCTCGCCGAACGCGCGGCAGTCGGGCTATGGGGCTATGAGGCCGGCATGCAACTCAAGGAGCTGTTCCGCCATGGCCTGAGCCTGCGGTTCGTGACAAACCCCAAGAAGGAAGCCGCGCGCATCTCGCAAGACAAGCTGCCGGGCTTGATTCGGCAGCATCGGGACGCGGCGCAGAAGGCCTGCGGTGCCATGGACCGGCTCTGGGCTCGGCACAAGGCGGCGAAGGCCGAGGGCCGGAGGATCATGGACGACTTCTCGTACCCGTTCTTCGTTCAGTACTACGGCATGCTCAAAGCGGCAAACGCCTACGCGAACGTCCACTACCACGAGTCCGAAGCGATGGCAGCCATCAGCGCCGGCGAGATGGCGCGCGGCATGGAACACGTCGCCGAAGGGCGCCAAGCCCTGATGCGCGACAAGGCGGAATATGACCGGGTCGCCGCTGAACTGGCCCGGGAGCCGCTGGTCGTCGCACCGTCGACACTACCCCGGCGCTACGGCTGGAACAAATCGTACGTCGCGATTCTCGGACGGCCGGACTTGCCGGGGCTCGAGCAGAAGTATGCCAAGCTCGAAGCGAACAAGGAGAAGCTGTACGAGCAGTACAATATCCCGGCATGGTTCAGGAAATGGTTTGAGAAACGTAAAATCACGGCCGTGAGAACAACGGGTGCGATCACGCTCGACGGCGACCTTTCGGAGCCGTGCTGGAACGACGCGCCACGTATCGAACATTTTGTGGCGCTGAAGCAGTTCAAAGTGATGGAGCAGCCGTGCGTCGTCCGCCTGCTCCATGACGCGGATCACCTGTATGTCGGCGTGAAGGCGGCGCAGCCGCTCCTGGCTCAGATCCGCGAGCGGAAACGCGCGACCAACGCATACAAATTGGCCGATGGTGTGGAGCTCTTCTTTGTCCGGGGCGACAGGAACAGCGGCAAGCTCTATCAATTCGCCGTCGACACCGCCGGCAATCTCTGGACCGGCCGTAAACCCGTGCAGCCCGAAGACAAGGGCCCGCACGGTTGGGACAGCGGCGGCAGGCTGGCGGTGAAGAAGGGCCAACGCGAATGGACCTTTGAACTCGCCATCCCCTTCGCACGCGTCGGCGGGCGTTCCGGCGAGCCGTGGCATATCCTGATCGGGCGCAACCTGCTGACCCGCGCCAAGCCCGCGGCGTTCGCCCATTACGCATCGTCCTGGCTCGCAAATCGATCCTTCCACACGCGGGAACGCTACGCGCCGCTCACGTTCGGCAAGAACACGAACGGGCCCTTCGACGTGGCGCCGGCTATTGAGTGTTCTGCGCCCAAGCTGCGGTCCCAGGCCATCGCGACCGGTACGGGCACCCTGATCGAATTCGGGCTGAAGCTGGAGACAAAGCGGCCGCTCCAGGACGTGGCAATTCGGGCGGAGGTGCTCGACCGCGACGGCACACGGATTGGCACTGTGCCGGTCACGCGCAAGCCCCACATTCCCGTCACGTGGTCGACGCAGCGCCCGATCCAGATCCAGCTGCAGACGCTGCACAAAGGTGTGAAGCTCAAGATCACCGCGGGCTACCGCACGTTCGACGGCGAGGCGCAGGCGACGGCGAGAACCTATGTCCTGGGCGATCCGGCGGCGGTGCTGGGCAGAGACGAGGTCTTCGCCGAAGGCCTGCACCCCAACACGCACGGGCTGGCCGCCATGGCATACTGCGACGTGAATGTCTCGGAAGGAGCTCTGCTCTCCCCGCAGCGAGGCACGGTGGAATTCTGGGTCCTGCCGCGGAAGCGCCGTGAATGGTGCGCTCTGTTCCACTACGGCCGACAAGGGCGTGACGGGAAGCGGCCCAAGGCCTTCAACGAACTCGGGCGGAGCTGCGTGGCGGCGATTCTGCGCCAGAACCACAGCATGAATCTCGAGATTCGGAATCACGAGTACGAACGCCGCTACGTGCAGGCGCCTATCAAAGGATGGAACTCGGGCCGGTGGCAACACTTCGCCTACGTATGGGATCTGAACGACAACGGTAAGGCGCGGCTCGAGATCTACCATGACGGGCAACGCGTGTCGGGCGAGGTGAAACGAAAGTGGAAGACGGCCGACGACAGCGCGATGGAGCCCGGACCCGGCGGCTATGCGTTCCAACTCGGCAGCCTGAATTCCGGCCACGGTGCGGCAGGCGCCGTGTTCGACGAGGTCAGGATCTGGAACCGGCCGCGCTATTCGGCCGACTTCGTGCCGTCAAGGGGGCAGACGCCCCTGGCCGACGGCCTGCTGCACTTTGCGTTCGAAAACACATTGGCTGGACAGTATCGAATCGGGGGCAAGAAGGGAACGCTGACGGCAATTGTCGGCCCGCAGACCAAAGGAACGGCGGTGGCCTGGGAATAGGCCTCCGACGCAACGAAGCATCGAAGGAGAAGATCTTGAAGACGCGTACGGAAAGGGCAATGCGGATGGGGACCCTCGCCTGCTGTCTGACAATCGTCTGCGGCGTGCAAGCCGCACCGCCCGCCGATGCAGGCAGAGCAGACCCCCAAACGAAAACACTGCGCAGGAACTGGCAGGAGCTGAAGAAACGGCAGCTGCGGCTGCTGCCGGTCCCGAAACAGATTCGGTTCACGGATCGGAAGATCGTCGTGGCGGGGCCCGGCGCCAGGGACGTGGTGGTCGTGCTCGCCAACGACTCCGAGCGCGGGCAGATTGCAGCGAACGAGATTGTCTCGCGGATGAAGGACTTCGGCGCAGCGCTCCAGAAGGAAATCCCTGTTCTCTCCGTGCCGCGGCCGGGCGCTTACAACATCGTAATCGAGAACCGGTGGCCGAACACGTTCACGCGCGACGCGCAGCGCCCGGCGGAAGCGAAGCAGACCGGCCAGGCCTACGGGCTCTACCCCACCGCGACCGGCATCACGCTGGCCGGTCAGGGCGAGATCGGGATGATGTATGCGGCCGTCACCCTTCGCTATCTGATCGAGCAGGATCGCGGGAAAGTGATTCTGCATCCCGCGACGGTCACCGACTGGCCCGATTTCAAGCATCGGCATCTCGGCGGCCTGATGGCCGACTACCACAAACACTTCAAGTCCGAGCCGCGCAAGCACCTGGCAAACATGAAGAAACACGTCGATTTCCTGTTCCGCATGAAGGCAACCGGCATGTTCCGACATACCTTAAACGCCAACAGGCACACCAGCGTGCCGGGTGATATCCTCGACACCAAGAACACGCGTCGGAGCGCGAAACTCGTGAACGACTACGCGCACGAGCGCGGGATCGTCACGATGTCGGCCGCCGGCGTCGCGCTCGGCCGTTACCCGAAGGACAAAGACCGGCCCGGCTTCGACAAGCTCATGTACAACAAGTCGCACAAGGCCTACTACTCCTGGGGCCGTCACGATCTGCACCGGATCAAGGCGCGCAACATCGCCGAATACTGTAAGGAGACGGGGTTCGACTCCACCTTTGTGCACGCCATCGACGGCGGCGGCCCGCTCGATCCCGCGACCTGGTCCCAGCGCGATGAGGCGACACGCCGGAAATACGGCGACAACCGCATCCAGGCCGACGTCGACATGTTCAAAATCTACGAAGAGGAACTGCGCCGGTACGGCAAGGAGATGATCATCGTCGCCTATCCGTACTCCGCCGGCTACCTCAATCCGGAGTCCATGAGACGGCGGCTCGGCATGCCCGACACACCGGCCGGCCGGCAGAAGGCGCAAGAGGTCGCCGCCAGGCATCTCACCTGGATGCGGGGGCTGAACGCGAACCTGCCGCCCGGCGTGCGGATGTGTGTGCGGGAGGCAGGCCGCGAGAGCCTGTCCGAGTTCTATGCCGCCTATCGTGGCCGGCCCATGTGGGTCTACTGGGAAGTCAGCTGGGGCTTCGGCCTGCAGCCGCTCCTGGCCACCAGCGTGCGCTCGGTCGGCAGCGCCTACAGTCCCGATCGGCCGCACGAGGATATCATGTGGGTCAACCCAAACAGCCGGATGTTCAGCGAGCACGTCAAGGTGGCTGGCGCGGAATATACCTGGAACACGCGGTTTCCCGGCTGGCGTGATCGGGCCGCCGGCTACAAGGACTCTGAGGAAGAAGACGCCGAGCAGCAGGCCGCGCGCGATATCCTGGCCGAACGCGCGGCGGTCGGGCTCTGGGGCCACGAGGCCGGCCAGCATCTCAAGGAGCTGTTCCGCCACAACATGAGTCTGCTGCTCGCGTTCAATCCGAAAAAGACGGCCAAGCGCGTCCCGACCGACCGACTGCGCGGTCTGATCCAGCGGAATCGCGAGGCGGTACAGAAGGCATGCAGAGCGCTGGACGCATTCTGGCCGATCCAGAAGCAGGCGAAGGCGGCGGGCAGCAAGATCATGGATGACTACTCCTATCCCTTCTTCGTCCAGTTCTACGGCATGACCAAAGCGGCCAAAGCCTACGCCGATTTCCACTGCCGCGAGCTCGAGGTCATGGCCGGCATCAGCGCCGGGGACACGGCACGCGCCATGCAGGAACTCGCCACCGGCCGCAGTGCGCTCGCCGAGAACGTGGCCGAACACGAACGCCTGCTCGCCGAGCTCAAGGACGAGCCACGGGTGATCACCTACAACAACGACAGGCGCAGACATTGGGCCTGGGTCGCGCTGAACGAGCCCGACTTTCGCTCGCTCGCCGCAAGATTCGCGAAGATCGAAGCGGACAAGGAGAAGCTCTACGAGCAGTTCAACATCCCAAAGTGGTTCAAGGACTGGTTGGAGAAGCGCGAGATTGTGGCGGTCCGGGCGCGCGACCGGATCGTGCTGGACGGCAAATTGTCCGAGCCTTCGTGGCAAACAGCGCCGCCCGTCGAGCATTTCGTGGCAAACAAGCAGCTCAAGATCATGACCATGCCCTGCGCGGCGCGTGTGCTCTACGACGATACGCACCTCTATCTCGGCACACGCGCGGTTCAGCCGCTCATCGGCAAGATCCGCGAGACACCGCGCGGGCAAGACCAATACGCGTTCACAGAGGAGATCGAATTCCTGTTCGTGCGCGGCGACAAGAAATCCGGCGACCTGTACCAATTCGTCGTGGATACCACGGGCAACATGTTCACGCTCAGGAAACCGAGCATCCCCGAGGAAGGCAAGAAGTCCGACGTGCGCGGCTGGGACTGCGGTGCGAAGGCGGCGGTTTCGAAGGGATCCGGCGAATGGTCGATGGAGCTGGCTGTCCCGCTCGAGCACGTCGGCGGCCGCTCCGGCAAGCCGTGGCGTGTGGTGCTGGTGCGCAACCGGATCGCAAGCCTGAGGCCACGCGTCGTGGAAAGCAACGCCTCGTCGTTCTTCGGCGGCAAGTCGTACCAGACCTCAAGCCGCTATGCGCCGCTCCGTTTTGCCGAGAAGCCGCCCAAGGCCGAGCGGTCCGTCCCGTCGGTCGAATGCCTTGACACCAGCATGGAATCGCGCGCGACTCAGACGGGCACAGGCACCCTGCTCCAGTTCGGGGTGCAGCTTGAAACGAAACGGCCGCTCTGTGACGTCACGGTTCGGGCCGAAGTACTGGACAGCAAGGGGCTGCGCGTCGGCGGCATGCCGATCGTCGAGAAGCCGGCCCTCCCGCTCACCTGGTCCTCGGCCACGCCGTGCGAGATCCAGCTCGAGGATGAATACAAGGGTGTGAAGCTGAAGCTCATCACACGCTACAAGACCTTGGACGGCGCCGACCAGGAGCACACGAAGACCTACGTGCTAGGCGAGCTGATGTCCGTGCTCGACAAGCAGGACCTGTTCTCCGACGGGCTGCTGCCCGGCACGCGCGGGCTCGGGGTCACCGGCTATTTCGACGTGAACATGCCGGACGGCGACCTGCTCTCGCTCGCGCGCGGCACCGTCGAGTTCTGGGTCAGGCCAACCGGCCGCAAGGAATGGGACTGCCTCTTCCACTATGGCCGGCGCGGCCCGAAAACGATGCGCGAGGCGATACGCAGTTGCGTGACGCTCGCCCGGCACAAAGGCGGCACGACGAACTTCGAGATCCGGAACCACGACTGCGAGCGCCGCTACGTTCAGGCAAACCTGAAATGGCGGACCGGTCGATGGCAGCATGTCGCCTGCGTCTGGGACCTGAACGTGAACGGGAAAGCGCGGCTGGAAATGTACCACAACGGCAAACGTGTCGCCGACAAGGTGAAACGCACATGGAAATCGTACGACGACAGCGCGATGACGACTCGCCCCGAAACGTACGCGCTGCAGATCGGCAGTCTCAACTCCGGGTACTGCCCGGCCAACGCCGTGTTCGACGAGGTCAGGATCTGGAATCGGCCGCGCTACGCCGAGGAGTTCACGCCCTCCAAGGGCCCGGCCGCGCTTTCGGACGGCTCCCTCCATTTCTCTTTTGAGAACACGCTCACCGGCCGATACCGAATCGCACGAAAAGAAGGCACGCTCACAGCCATCATCGGCCCACAAGGCCGGAGCGCCGCGTTGGACTGGGACCTGGTGCGCCCCGCACGCCACGCGACGGCACGTTGAAAAAGCGAGTGACGCGGGCATTCCCGTGGCCCGCCGTAGCCTCACGGCGAAAACGGCTGCCCGCGGCGAAGAGACCGCAGGCAGGAATGCCTGCGGTACTGGCATCGCGCCCGGGACAGGGCGTCGATGCACAACGATAAGTAACGCGAATGGGAGAAGAAGAATGAATGCAGCACAGCACATCCGCGGTCTCCTCTGGCTTTTGCTCATGTTCGCGCTCGGCCGCGACGGATATGCAACCGACTACTACGTGGATGCCTCGGCCGGCAGCGACGCGAACAGCGGGCGGTCCACATCGTCGCCCTGGCAAACCGTCGCCAAAGTCAACAGCCGCACATTCGGCCCGGGCGACACGATCAAGTTCAAGGCCGGCGAGGTGTGGCCTGAACGGCTGGTCGTATCGTGGTCGGGCACATCAGGCAGCCCGATCACCTTCACGCGCTACGGGTCCGGCCCGAACCCGGTGATCAAGAGCAGCGAGACGATCTCGAGCAGTGACTGGGTTCACGAGAATCCGCCTTCGGGCCACGTCTACAGCTACACGACGAAGAATGCCGACCCGACCTGGCTCAATCCCTGGGGTGCCGCGCCGGCCGGCGGCAGGCTCTTGTCGAGATACTGGTACTACGGGATGGGAGACACACCGTACGGGCCGCCGTCCAGTATCACGAACCCGGACATCGCCGAGCTTGAATCGACCATGAAGGAGGACTTCACGTGGAGCCCTTTGGATCGCGGCAAGATCTTCATATGGTCGAACGGCAACCCGGGCGAGATGGAAATCGGCAGAAGGCCGCACTGCATATACATGGAAGAGGTCCACTACATCACCATCGACGGGATCGACCTGCTCGGGCCCGGCGGCGGCGAACGAGACAATTACCACAACGCCCTGTTGTTCGCCCGAACGAGTACGCATGTGATCACAAGGAATTGTGTCGTGAAGAACAACCCCCGCAGGGGTATCCACTACCGGGACGGCTCGAGCTACGGGATTGTGGAGAACTGCCTCATCGAATGGGTCTGGGGCGGGGTGCACGGCTACGGACCGACGCACCACATGACCGTACGCGGCAATACGTTCCGCTACATTGGCTCGCAGACGGTCTCGAACGGGGATCGCGGAGTCATCGCCTCGTGGGGCCATCACTGGCTTGTTGAGCACAACCACATTGAGAATCACTGCTGGCAGGGGACGGTCGATCCGGAGGGGATGAGCCATACGCCGGACTATGCGGTGACCTTCTGCTGCGGTGCGCTGTGTAATCCGCCCGGGGAAAGCGGGGACCAGATCGTCAGATACAACACGTTCAAGAACCTGGGCGGCGGCGCGATCCAGTTCGCGGGCGGCGACGACAACGAAGCGTACTACAACATCGTCGACGGCTGGAACCTGCAGAGGATGTATACCCCGAACTCCAACTGCGGCGGCGGGATAAAGATCGTGACCTGGGACAGCAGCGCCCACCCCACCAATACCGGGAACAGGATCTACAACAACGTCTTGTTCGGCGGCAAGGAGATCCCCGAGACCGAGAAGGACGCCGCGATCCTGATCGGCGGCACGACCATCGACACAAAGATCCGAAACAACATCGTGTTCGGCAGTGAGCCGAATGTCCGTGCCCTGTACGCGTCGTTCCACACCGGCACAACGGGCAACTCCGTGGAGAACAACCTGTTCAACGTGCCCGAGGGCGAGGCGATCCTGTGGTGGACCGGCGTCTTCTACGACGCCGACCATGTCGTCTCGTCGGCCGGTTGCCCGAATCCCGGCTATTGGCAGTGCGACCAGGCGTCGTGCTCGGCCGGCGTCGTACGCGACAATATCGTGGCCGATCCCATGTTCGTCGACGCCGAGAACGGCAACTTCCGGCTCCAGGCAGGATCCCCAGCGATCAATGCAGGCAAGGACGTCGGGCTCAGCCAGGATCTTGACGGCCGCGCGATCGACGGGCTGCCGGATATGGGCGCGTTCGAATACACTGCGCCTTCGCCGCCCGCCGCGCCGAGCGCCCTCGCTGCCACCGCCCGGTCGGCCACCGAGATCCGGTTGAGCTGGACGGACAACAGCGACAACGAGACACGGTTCAAAATACGGCGCAGCCTGGACGGCACCGATTTCTATACGCTCACCCCCATCTTCGCGGGCCCCGGCGCCACGTCCGTAACCGACAACGCGCTCGGGCCCGAAACCACCTACTACTACAAGATCCGCTCCGAAAACGACGCCGGCGTCTCCCCGTACATCGGACCGGCCGACAGCACAACGCCGCGCGCTACGGCCGGCATGTTCACCGCCTACAACGACCTCGCCTGGGCCGACGGGCAGAGCTCGGCCAACATCACGACCTGCACCCGCCAACAGAGCGGCCTGCTCACCGACTACCTGACGGGCACTCTGTTGCCGGTCAGACTCACCGTCAACGGCGGACGCGGCCCCTATCCCACCACGCAGGGCGCCGGTCCCGCCGCGGGGACCCCCGCAGACAGGGTTTTTGGCGGCGCCGTCGACTGTCTCGGGCTCATCACCTACGAGACCACGGAACTGACGCTCACCCTAGAGGGGCTCGATCCCGCCGTGCCCTACGAGCTGGTCCTGTTCGGGAACCGCGACACGACCGGCTACGAGGGTCGCACAACGACCGTCATCCTCGACGGCGCCGACAGCTTCGAGAATACGAGCAGCAGCGGGACTGTCATCGGTACAACCGTCGAGCCCGCCGACACCACGACCGTCGGCAACGGCAACAACACGGCAGCCGGTCACATCGTGCGTTACTCACAGATCAAATCCGGGGCGGACGGCATCATAGCAGCCAAGGTCCCGGCCTGGAGCGGCACGGGCGATGCCGGCCGCTACTATCTCAATGCCGTCATGCTCACCAGCGTCCAACACGAGCAGCCGATCGTCAAGATCGCGAGCGGGTCCGCCTGGCGCTATCGCAAGGGCACCACCGAAGCGTCGAACCCCGCAACCGACTGGCGCAAGCCCGGTTTCGACGATTCCGGTTGGGCCTCCGGCCACGCGCCGTTCGGCTACGACGTCCCCGATCCGTGGCCTGCCGGCACCGAGCTCGACATGAAGGGCAACTATCCATCCGTCTTTCTGCGCTCCTCATTTATCATTCATCATTCATCACTCATCAATGAACTGCGCCTCTGGGCGCAATTCGACGACGGGTTCATTCTCTGGCTCAACGGCGAAGAGCTCGCGCGGGTGAACGTCTCGGGCACGCCCGGCACGTTCGTTGTGCACGACACGACGTGCAGCGGATATGTGTCCGGCGCTTCCACGATATGGACCAAGACATTCGAAGCCGGTGCCATTCCCGTGCTCGCATCGAACAACGTGCTCGCTGCCCAACTTTTCAACAACACACTCGGCAGCGGCGACGCGATGCTGGATCTTGAGCTGGCGGTCACACAACGCCGGCTCTCGGCCGCGGAAGACGCCGACCAGGACGGCCTGCCCGACGCGTGGGAGGACGCGCAGCTCGCGGGCCTGTCGGATCCGTCTGATTCGTCAGATCAGTCGGATCCCGACAACGACGGCCTTTCGAACATCGACGAGTACATTGCCGGCAGCCCCGCCACGAACAACGCGAGCTGTTTCGAGGTCCGTCTCGATCATTCAGCCGGCGCGTTGACCGTCTCCTTCCAGACACGCGAGGCGGCGGGTCCGGGCTACACCGGGCTCGAACGCCGATACGCACTCGAGGCGCGGGCCCAGCTCGGACCGAACGCCGCCTGGCATCCCGTCCCGTCCTACACGAACATCCTCGGCACAGGCGAAACCGTCTGCTACACAAACGCCGGCCCCGCCGAACCGGAGTTCTACCGGGGAAAAGTGTGGTTGGCCGAGCCGTGATCCGGGGCCGGCACTCACGCCCGCCCGTGTTTGTCCGTGTCCGTCCGTGTTCCGGTTCTCCGCCCCAGGCCCCGCCGTCACCTCACGCCTTGCCGCGGCACCGGGCTGCCCGACAGACTGATCGCCAGCTCTCGAACCCGGACCGGCGAAGTCTCCACAAGGAAATGGCGGCGGACCACATAGACGCGTTCCCGCCCCGGCTCCTCTGCCCAGTTCCCAAGATTGACGCTCGGCCAGCGCAACTCCGCAAGCCCGTTGTTCGGATCGTAGCTCACCGTATCGGCGCCCTGCCGCAGCGTGGCCGGCCGCGAAACAAGCCGCGCAACGAGCCAAGCCGAATCGATCTTCCCGTTCAGCGTCAGCAGGGCCCGAACACCCGGGTCACTGCCCAGCACACGCTGAATCTCCAGCTCCGATTTCGCACACATCGCGGCAACCGCTTTGCTCAATGCCGCAAAGTCCAGCGTGAGCACACGGTAGCTGTCCAGATCCCGCAGCACCGCGCTGCCGTCCGCGGCCACGGATTCCACGGTCCCGTGCCACGCCATCCACAGAGGAACCCCGCCTGCTGCCGAGAGCGCCCGGCCGATCGCACGCCGTGCCCGCGTGTCACGCACCAGTCGGTACGCCTGGCCATGCAGAAGACCGTGCATCGGACTCACGACCAACGGCCGAATCATCAGCTCGCCCGCCGTACCGCCCCGAAGAACCGCGCCCTTGACCGTGACACGCTGCGCAAACGCCGGCGCCGGCAGACGACGCGGTGAACGCGGGAGCGCCACGTACTTGTTCGTGCGACGGTGTGCCGAAACCGTCAGCGTCAGGCCGCTGCCCAACGAATAGGCGATCGGCGGCGCACTGCCCAGCCCCACCGATCTCTTGACCTGCGCAAAGCCGGTCCACACGACCGCCAACAGCACACACACGGACAGACCGCAGTACTTCATCGTCTCCTCTGCATGTCCCTCGCGCCTGGGCTTCAATGCTTGTGGCGCTTGCGCGACACGAGCCGAATCGCGATGTACGGCAAAACGAACAGCACAGACACTGCCGCCTTCGTCATGAGCATGGCAGGAACCAAAGACCCGTCCCCTGCCGCCTCGCGCGGCAGGAACGAAAGATCGTCCCACGCCCTCGGCTCACCGGCGGCTCCACAGCGCACTCCCCTCACTTCCTCCGCAACACGAACCGACGCCGGACAGGGGCATTCGCCTCGTACATCTTCTCGGTCAACTCCGCGACCCGCGCCAGATTCTTCTCTTCGTCCGGCTTGTTCTTCAGATAGCTCATCGCGAACCGCTTCCGAATATTGTACTTCGGGTTCTCCGCCAGCAGCTTCTCGAAAAACGGCTTGTTCGTCTCGAAATCGCTCGGATCATCGGCCGTCCGGTGCATGAACAGATGCTCCGCCGCCGCAATGTCACGGATCGCGCCGGCTTCGATCGAGCGCCGCCGCCCGTTCAGCGACATCACTTTCAGCGCCTGCCGGTACTGCGGTGTCTTCTCGTTGCCGGCCAGGTTCACGCCGGCCGCCAAGTCGGCCGCCCTGTACTCGCCAACGACCTGCTCGTCAATCGCCAGTTCGTACGTGCCCGCCTTCAGCCCGGTCACGACCAGGTCTTCGCGGTTCAGTTCAGCCATGAACGGCACCAGCGCCAACGATGGTCGCGCCCCTTTGTGCACCGGAAACGGCAGCGCCTGCGCAAGACAATCGAAAGCGATCCCGCCACCCTCGACCTTGACAGCGCCCAGCTCGCAGTTCGCCTGTGCCGTCACACGGCCCGTCGCGGCATCCAAAACCATCCGCGCCACGTAGCGCGGCATGCCCTGCGCCTTCAGGAACTGATAGGCCATCACGAAATGGCCCGGCAAACGCGGATGCACGCGGTCCGGACCGACAATCGTGAACTTCGGGTCCTTTGCCTGCTGGGCCCGGTTGATCCGGTTCATGATCGTAAAGAAATCCACAAGTCCCGTTCCCGACTCGGCTGCCAGAACCCGCACGTTCTCGGCACAAACGCCCAGCCCCGCATTCGCGCCAGATCGCTTCGCCGATTTCAATTCTGCCGAGTCGTCAAAGATCGAAGGCGTCAGCAAAATCACGCGAACCGAGCTCTCCTTCAACTTCCCCACCATCTTCCGCATGGACTTGGCATGCTCCGCGATCCGGTCCCGCCGCCGTTTCTCGTAGCGGTCCGCCGTCTTGTCCGGCCCATACAGGCCGCAGCCAAAATCGTTCATGCCCAGCATCACCGTCGCGACCGTCGGCGCGTGAGCCAACACGTCCCAGGAGAGCCGGCCCAACGCGCGGCCCGCCGTGTCCGCGCAGACCCCGCAGTTGATCATTCGCAACTCGCGTTGGGGAAACCGGGTCAGATAGAAAAGCCACACGAACTCGTGGTACCAGCCCCCGTGCGTGATGCTGTCGCCGACCAGGCAAACCTTGTCGCCCGCCCGGAACGGTTCCACCTCTGCCGCCCCGCCACTCCAGACCGCGGCGGCAAGAAGCGCAATCGAGCATAATGCCAAACCGGCTCGACGCCACGACCTGTGACCCATCATCGCCATGAACCCCCTCCTCCTGTCCCGAAAAAACAGGCCTGACCGCTACGACATCCACAAGCTACGCGCTCTGGTGCATATGCACGTCCTGCTGCGGGAACGGAATACTGATCCCTTCCGCGTCGAACCGCTTCTTGATCTTCTCCTGCAACGCGAAGAACACGTCCCAGTAGTCCTCGGTCTTCACCCACGGCCGCACCGCGAAGTTCGCAGGCGAGCCCTGCAGCGCCAATCCGACCGCCGACCCGTACTCCGCGATCCACGTCTTCACGCTACTCAGCACCTCTTCCATGCGTCGGCTCCTTTCTGCACACAATCCCTGCCCAAACGAAATCCCAAGCGTTCGCGCACCCCTCATCGAACGAACCGCCGGCCCTCACCGTCGGCCGGCACATCAGACTCTCACAGCGCCGGCCCGGCCCGATACGCCCTGTCGAGTTCCCGCACAGCGTCATCGTTCTGGTCGACATCCAGCGCAAGAACCGCCGCCTCGGGGTCCGGCCCCGCGACCCGCAGACCGGCCGCGAGCCGGCCGCGGTGGTCGCCCCCCACCCGATCGCCCGCGAGCAACGCCGCCATCAGCCGGTCGGCCAGGCTGCCGTCCGTCTCCTCGTAGGCCCGCGCCATCGCGACAAGCACCTTCATGCCCACCAGCGTGTTGCCCTGGCACGCATAGAACCTGCCCGCCATCGAGCCCCACCACAGCCCGTCGGGATCCGCCCCGTCACAGTTCCTGTTCGCTGCGCGGCCCGCCATATCGATGATCGCGAGCTGCCGTTTCCCGCGGTACGCATCGTCGTGCAACAGACGACCCAACACCGCCTCCGGCAGCAGACCCTCGGCCAGCATATCGAGCGCCGGCTCGCCCCAGTCCGGATTCAGCGCGTGCTGTGTACAAAACGCGCCGACCCCCGCACGCACGTACGGTACCAGCTTGCCCACTGCCGGATACTTGCTCGCCACCGCCGCGCCGCACGCGCCCGCGTCCGGATCCACTGCCACGATCGAGAATGTGCCCAAGATCAGCGTCTCCATGATCTCGCTCATAACCGAAACCTCGCGGGGACGCCGGCCCGGTTGCGACGCCGGCGTTGCCCCGCCCGCACTATTCGTTCACCGTCCGCGCATAGGACTCCAGAGCCCGGATCCGGTCGCCCGGCGACGGATGCGTCGCAAACATGTACGCCCAGCCCGGCAGCTCTTTGCGTTCGCGCAAAATGCGGAACAGCCGATCGATCCCGTCCGTCCGGCCGTAGCTCCTGTGCACCAACCTGACACCGAACCGGTCCGCACGCGCCTCCTGCGCCCGGGAATAGCCGCGGTCCAGCACCAATTGAAGCACCGGCCCGAGCTGGTCCCCGCCCATCTCGCCGCCGAACAGAACCGCATAGACCACACCCACCCCGACCGCGCGGCCCAGCCCGCGCAGATGGTCGCGCCCGTGAAAATGGCCTAGCTCGTGGCCGATGACGAACGCCACCTCGATCTCGTCCTCCAGCGCCGCCAGCAACCCGCTCGTGACACCGATCGTGCCGCCCGGAAACGCAAACGCGTTCGGCTCCGATTTCTGGATCAGGACCAACCGGTACGGCAACGGCGGCACCAGCGAATCCGGCGCCAGCCGGTCCAGGATCTTCTGCACACGTGCCAGCCGCTCATCCGGCGCAGCCCCGAGCCGCGCAGCAGAGAGCCGCCCGAAAAGACGCGACTCCGTCTCGAACGAAATGCGAGGGACCACCACATCCACGATCCAGCCGATCGCCGCGTACAGCACGACCGCCAGAACCGTCGCGAACAGCAGCAGCCGGCGCAGCTCCTTGAAAGCTGTGCCGCGCGCCGCGCTCGCGTCCGCCGTCTGCGCCGGGCGCCGGTTCACTATCCTCATGCGCTGCACGCCTCCAACAACAATGCGGCCCGCCGCTCGCTAAACCGCCTGATCCGCGAACGTCAGCGCCGTGCCGTATACCAGCACTTCGGTCGAGCCCAATGTCTTCTTTGCGCCCTGTGATACGCTGCTCGTCTCAACCCGCATGTTGATGATCAGGTCCGCGTCCGGACACGACTCCTTCATGCGCAGGATCGCCTCGCGACGGCCGCGGTCCAGCAGGCTGCAATAGGACCGCACCTCGCCCCCGAAAATGTTGCGCAGCGATGCCAGGAACCGCTTGAAATGGTCGATCGAGACCACGACCGAACCCGTAACCATCCGCGCCGACGACACCGGCCGGTCCGCCGGATACTCCTTGACCGTCAACGCAGGCAACCCGCCCAGCGCCTGCTCACGCCGCGCGATCGCCTGAAAATGGCGCCGCTCGCAGATCGTGCCCGTGATCATCGCCAGCACCACGACCAAAAGCGGCAGCGCAATCCTGATCAGCAAAGCAACCAACTCTGTCATCACGCGTCCTCCACCGTCACGGCCGTACCGTACGCGTAAATCTCCGCCGCGCCCTGCGCTACCGAGCTCGTGCTGAACCGTACGTTCACAATCGCGTTCGCGCCCAACTCCTGCGCTTGCGTCATCATCCGTTCAACCGCCCACTTGCGCGATTCCTCGAGCAGCTCCGTGTAGCCCTTCAACTCGCCGCCCACGATGTTCTTCAGGCTCGCCATGAAATCGCGGCCCACATGTTTCGCGCGAACCGTGCTGCCGGAAACCAAACCGTAATGCGCCACGATCCGCTTGCCCGGTACCTGTTCGATGTTCGTCAAGATCATACACCGCCTCCTTCCTCTGCACCACAATCCTACGCGATGGCTGCGGTGTTGCGCAGCCGATTCGAGACGCAGCCTCATTCCAGCGCTTTCGCCACCAGCGCGAGCAACACCAACGTCGCGTTGTACGCCCAATGCGTGATCATCGACGCCGTCAACGCGTCCGAAACCAGCCGTTGCACCGTCCAGATCGCGCCGACAACCGCGATGATCGGCAGTACGATCCAGTCGCCGTTCTGCTGGAACGCGTGCACCCCCGCAAACCAGAGAGCAACCACAACCGTCGCCGCAACACCGCCGATCTTCCGGCGGAGTGCCGGGAAGATGAAGCCCCGATAGTACAGTTCCTCAACCGGCGGCAGCAGCAGAGCCAGCAGAACCACACACACAAAGCCCGTCGGAGTCTCCGTCATCCGCGCCAACAGAGACTGCCCCGTCGAAAACCGTTCCTGCAACGACGCCCCAATCACCGCGCAGAGCGCTGCCACCAAAACGCAGCGCCGCACTGTCCGCCCGCTCGGACGCGAGAGCCGGAAGCCCTCAAAAAAACCCATCCCGTACTTCCGGCAAACCAGCAGCCAGGAAACCAGAACCGTCGCGCACGCGCCCAGCAGCGACATCACCAGAACCGCGACCGGATAATCCGACAACGACAAACCCGTCCAGCAGAGCAGCAGAATGCCGAGCACCAACTCCACAAACCACAGGATCGGGACCCCAATCAATAGATCGAGCCCACGCACCGTGCCACGTTCCGCCGGGACCGACGAACATTCCGGATCTTGCGCCGCGCCCGATACGTCTCGAACCCCGTGAGCAGCGCGTCCGGTTCCACGGAGGACACGTGGGTATTGCGTCATTCGTCTTCTGGCTGCGGCTCAGCCGGAGCCTGGTCCACGAAGAACGCCACGCCCTGCGCCAGCTTCTCCTTGCGCTCCGCGATCCGCTCGGCCGGCGTCTCCAGGTAGAGCTCGCTGATGTCCCCTGCCCGCTCCCTGACCCGCCCACAAAACGCGCGCGCCGTCAGCTCGTCGCCTTCTCTCAGGCCGAGCCGTTCAGACCAGCGCTTGTCCAGCATAAGATTGTATTCGCCCTTCGATTCCGGCGCGCCCGGCAACTGCTCGGTGTTGATCGTGTCGTCGCAGACGCCATCCACATTGTGACAGCACGGCGCGCAGATGTCGTCCGCGCCGAACTCCATGCGCAACATCACGTCCGGATCCGCCACTGCGGACTTCGCCACCGTGTGCACCGCATGCCCGTACGCGGCCGGCTGCCACTCCCGGCGGCCGCCGCCTACGGCCGTTACAATGTCAATGAAATGGTGCGGCTTGATCACAATCGTCATGCCACGCGCCCTCCTTCCGTCGGGATCCCCGTCCAGACCGCACCCTTATACCACACGTTGCCGCCCACTCATAGCCGAGAAGAGACCCCTTCTGCTTTCCTCTCCCCATCGTCCTGTCACAATCGTCCTGTGCGAATCCACCATCAACTTTCCCCTTGCCTCCCGCCCGCGTTTCCTCTAACATATGCCGCTCTATCGTTGGAGGAACCCATGTCCAGAGTCTGCGACATCTGCGGAAAAGGCCCGACGACCGGTGCCAGGATCATTCGCAAGGGGTTGGAGAAGAAGAAGGGCGGCATCGGCCTGCACACCACCGCGGTCAACAAACGCCGGTTCCTGCCGAACCTGCAACGGGTCCGCGTCGTCGAGAACGGCGGGGTCGTGCGCAAAAAAGTCTGCGCCGCTTGCCTCAAGGCCGGCAAGGTCACGAAGCCCTGAACGATTGCCCCCCCCGAAGAAAGCGGCTGCGGTCCGTCACTTCACCGACACGTCCGCCGTGCTCAGGTCGACAGCGTATACCTTTGTATCGCCTGACAGCCCGACTTTGAACACGTGGAACACGAGATGCCGGTGCGACGGGATGTAGCACACCCCACAGAAATGGGCACGCTCCCCGTCAACGCAATGCAATACGCCTTCGCCGTGTCTGGCCAGGCTCGTCTTCAGCGCGCGTACGATCCGGTCAAAATGCTCATACTCGCTGTCCAGCCCAACGAACTCCTTCAAACCATACGCGATCACGTCTTCCGGTACGTCTGCCGGCGCGTTCGGGATGGTGTCTTCCAGGCCTCTTCTCGTCACCGCAAAACAGTCTACCACCATGTCAATACGGTCATCGCGCGAAGCCGCGCTGTTGATGTTCGATCTCACGATGCTGCGCTCTGCGTCAGCACTCATGCATCCGTTCACCAGCAGGACTGCCACCAGCATCACCACAGCCGCCCGAATCGTCGCCGATCCCGCAGACTCGAACCGTAGGCCACCGTTCATACACAGTCTCCTGTTTGCAGGCCCGTCCCTCCGTCGATCCTCGAATCGGCCGCCGCCCCGGCTAGCCGCGGACGGTAACCGCGACCAGGCTCCGGGGCCCCAAACCCAGGCGAAGCACCCCGGCCTCCACTGCCGGCGATGCCTCGGCCTCGCTCGGTAGCTGCAGCAGTCTCTCCGCTGCCTTCAAGTCGCCCCGCCGAAACTCGACATCGACCCGCGCGTCGTTGAAATTCTCGATCACGACCAGCGCCTCGCCCATCAGGTACAACGCCACGCCACTCGGCGCATCGAACCCGATCCCCAGCGGCGCCAGCAGCTGCTCCCGCAACTTGCCCAGCGGCTCGCGATCCATTGCCAACACACTGCGCGGTTCCCCCGCCACACGCAGAACCTGCACATTCTGCGCATCCAGATTGACGCGATCCCCCAACGCCTCGCGCAGCCCGTCCGTGACCAGCAACGGTGTGCCCGCCGCGATCATCCGTTCCAGCTTCGTCCCCAACCCCCGATCCTTCAACGCGTGGACCGACAAGAAGACCGGCCCCTCCTCCGGGACCTGTGCGGTCGGCACAAGAGGGATGCCCAGCATCCCCACATAGTCGAACACGTGCCGCTCTGCGCCGGGATCGCTGTCCGGCGGTTTCGGGGCGGGCACGCCCCGGATCGGCTTGTCCCGTACAAGTGCGGCCAGCTCGAACAGGCCCGGAATCTCCTTGCGCAGCGCCACCACGTTCGCCGGACCTGTCTTTTCCTGCAGCGCGCCGTAGCAGAACAGAAGCGCCTCTTTCGCGTCGCCCAACACCGTCTGACGCGCCTGTTCCACGTATGTGGGCGGGCTCGTTCCAAACGGGTCGAACCAGCCGCCGCCCGTCTTCGCACCACCAATCTCGCCAAGCCAGCGCATGATGTAATAGGCCATATACTGCGCGCGCTTGCCCCAGCGTTCACTGTCCGGATCGCGCGTCTCCGTGCCGATCCAGATCTTGTCGTATTCCCGGGTCTCGCGCTCAACAGCGTAGCCGCGCAGGTGGAACCTGTCGTACCATTGCGGATACTTGAGGATGATCTTCACGTTCGGATTCGCTGCCCGCGCAGGCCCAAGAATGCAGTCCTTGCTCAGCTTCAGCAGCAAGTCGCAGCGGTACTCGGCCCAGCTCTGCGCACCCCGCGCCGCCTCGCACTCCTCGCATTCACAGTCCGTGAAATAGAAGTCGTCGATCATAATTTCGTCGAACACCGACGCGGTGTACGCGAAAATCTCCAGCAAGTGTTTCTGGGTCGGCTTGTCCGTGTAGCAGTCGATGATCTTCCAGCCCGTGCTCTGTTTGCCGACCTCCGTCGTGGTCACGCAGCCCGAAACGTCGAAACCCGCCTGCTCGAAAGCCCGCTTCGCGCGCTCCAGAACCGAACGTTCCACTGTCAGCTTGCTGCGATAGCTTTCGATGTACACGCGCGTGACCGCCGTCTGTTTGCACCACGCGATCGCCTTCTCAAGACCTGCTTCGTCCGAGATGTGGTCCCGCACGTTCTGTGCCGTAAACAGCGTCGAGAACCTGAGCATGCCCTTCTTCGCATTCGCCAGTTCCCACAAGTCCCGCTCTGCCATACCCAACTCCTTATTCGCGGCTAACTCACACCCGCCCCCCGCCTCGTCAGGCGTCGCCCTGCATCAGACCACGCCAAATCTCGAGCGAGCGTACCGCCTCGCCTTTCGACTGCTCCGGCGTGCTGCCGTGGACCTTCGGCGCAATCTCGATCGTGCACATGCAGGCCGGTGCGAACTCCAGCACGGCCGCAGCCACCCGGCTCCGTCAGTCGTTGTTCTCGTCCAGTTGCAGACTCCACACGATGTCGCGCAATGTCGCGCCTTCCGCCGCCGTGTTATAGGTCAGCGCGAAACCTATGGCACGGTCGCTCAGCACCACAACATGTTGCTCCTGAATGCCGGTTATGGTTCGAGCACCCGACGTCGCCTCTATCTGTGCGATCTGAAACGTGAACACGAAATCCTCGGTCTTCCTGGTAAACAGCTCCTTGCGGTAGCGTATCTTGGAGCAGACTGCCCACAGGCGTGAGCGCCGCGTTCAAGGGCTCGTCGCTCCCCGGCGGCGTTGTATCCTGGCCAAACGAGCCATCCGCGTGAAGCCCCGCCAAAACGGCGAAGGCGCACACAAGCCGGCCGGTCGTGGTCACTGTCATATCTGCTTCCCGCATTCCTGGCAGAACTTCGAGTCTTCCTCGTTCAGCTTGCCGCAGGCACGGCATTTGATCATGATCACCTTCTCGGACTTGCCGCCAAGGTTCACGTCCGCCTCGTCCAAAGCGTCCTTGACCATGCCGCCCGCCATACGGCTGTACGGTTCGAGCTCGCCGCGCGCACGTTCCGGATCCAGCACGACACCGGACCCCGCCAGCCCACGCGCACCGATCCCGCGCACGAGCCCGCCCGCGATCAGAAGGACCATGCCGCCGACCGCACGGCCCGCGCTCGAACGGCCGCGCGCCCCGAAATTGTCGAACTTCCCGAAATTCATCGCGCTCGTGACGAAGACCGAGAGGAACAACAGCCCACCGATCACCATCAGCAGCATGCCCACGTAGTATGCCGTCTTGCGCTGCTCGGATATCCGCTTTGCCATGTCAGTGCCCCCTGCGGTGCCACGGTTGCCGCCCTGGACTGTCTTGCCCGATAGCATCCGGGATTCAGGCCCGGAATGCCATTACAGTTTCAGAGCGAATTTGGAACGTCCGTTCTTCTCTGCTCCAACGCAGGCACAACGCGTCTCTCACAGGGTGCCCGGCGGCTTGGCCAGAAAACCCTGCTTCGTGTGCCGGTCGAACCCCGCGGATTC
>Ga0272441_10004854_pt1 | contig 23866 bp, 20 predicted proteins | sample SSMProp6N_FD_193582 | JGI IMG/M metagenome (GOLD analysis project Ga0272441, IMG submission 193582) | Marine sediment archaeal communities from Little Sippewissett salt marsh, Falmouth, MA, United States - SSM-Prop-6N | ecosystem: Environmental > Aquatic > Marine > Wetlands > Sediment ...
AAACCGTAAAAACCTTCTTTAATGTCAATTATCCTGCACAATGCCTCAAATTTATCCGCAGCTTTGACTTCATAATATATCTGTTCTGTAAGACTGACGGTAAGCTGTTGTTTCTCGACAGTAATAAATTTATAATCTGCCATGTATTTACTCGCAAGGACTTTAATCCTTGCCGGTATGGTAGCCGAAAACATCAGGGTCCTTTTCTGGGGATTGGTGTATTTCATGATTTCTTCCATATCCTCAATGAATCCCATATTAAGCATTTCATCAGCTTCATCGAGGATCAGATATTCGATATCCTTAAGATTGAGTGTTTTCCTTTTGAGATGGTCAATTACTCTTCCGGGTGTACCTACAACAATATGAACTCCTTTTTTGAGGCGCCTCAACTGCTGATCGATTGACTGCCCTCCATAAATAGGAATAACCTGGATACCGGAATCTCCCTTTAACGAACTAATCTCCTCAGAAACCTGTATGGCCAACTCCCTTGTAGGGGTGATAATAAGAGCCTGGACATTTTTCTGTTGGGGATTTATCATTTCTATTAAAGGCAAACCGAAGGCAGCTGTTTTTCCGGTACCTGTCTGAGCCTGTACTATGATATTGATATCATTTCGTAACATGGCAGGAATTGTTAATGCCTGAATACTAGATGGTTCTTCAAAACCTTTCTTGTAAATAGCATCCAAGACCCTTTGAGAAAGCCCTAAATCCTCAAATTTCATTTTATCTTTCATGATTTTTCTCCTAAAGTTAATAAAATTTATCGCTCATTCTTTCTCGTTAGAAGATGCAAAAAATCGTCTAACGTTTTGGGGATTGCCTAAGTTGCTGAATCAACGGAAGGGCAATTTGGGCACAGTCAAGCAAATCCTGTTGCTCGCTGTTATACGCAGTTGGTAGTAAAAAATAAATTATCTTAACCCGTATATAATACTGTTTCTTACTTTAAAAACCGAAAAATAATTGAATTTATTATAAAGTCTTTATCGCGGTTATTTTTATATTTAGCTTTATTAATACCCCAACTCTTTATTAACTTCAAGAATTCTTCATTATCCCCATAATTTTTTTTAAAAAAGGTACAAGATGTATAGTAATCGATTTTTAACTATTCTAAAACCTCTTTTTATCATTTATTTTTTCTTATATTTTTGTCTGCCAAAATAATAATTGTTTATTGCAATGTAGAACTGGTTATTATTAAAGGTAACCTAAAAATACTTATTTTAAAAACCAAATACAATCATCGAACCTTCATCGTAATTTTGTTATGACATATTTTTCTCAAATCATTCTGAGCTTTAATCCTCATTCGCTGGCAATAGCTTCATTGTTTGTAAAATTATTTAATTCCCTGAATTGCCGAAAAACAACTTACTATATCTGATATCAATTATTTTTTCAACTTTTTTTATTTTTTGTTTCATTTTTAAATATATTAATACCTTTATTAAATAAAGTCATTCAATTTTTAATATAATTTCTCCTTTATACGCTCGTCACTCTTAATAGATTACGAACATCCTCCTCATCGTCCCTGACCGTGCCTAAGTTATGCAATTAAATCTCTATATTATCGGGTAATTCTTCTTTTATTGTAACCTTTTTCGTCAAAAGGTTGAAGTTTTTCTATCCAGATTTCTTCAAGCATTTTCAAGTCATCGGCATAGTTCGTTTTTATGTCTTCTTTAGGTTTAAGATAATCAATAACCTCAAAGGAAAAGTTGTTTATGCCATTTTTATTAAAATCTTCTTGAAGAATCCTGTTCATATGGGACCCGAGAGAAAGCTGAAATCTACATCCATTTATCTTCCCCTGCAAGTTGAGTCCACTATCAATAAATATCTTTCTATTTATAAGATTTTTTACTTGAAATACACCCATCGGTTGTATATTTTGTTTATATTGTTTTTTTAATTCTTTTTTATTCATTTTAATATCCTTTTTATATGAATGACAGAAGATTTTTTGTACCACACTCAATTTGATCTTCTTGTTTATCTATTGAGCCATCGCTTTTTTAAATAATCATTTTGTTAAATTCACTTAATGTTTTGCCAATTGCCAAAACTTTTCTAAAAAGTCTCAACCCTTTTTAATTTCTTTTAACAATCCATATAATACATTGAGTCTTTCACTAATAATTTCATCATCTTTATGTAAACACTCATCAAATAAATCAATATCATTTTCAATATACTCATTATCTTTACAAATTGAAACATTCATCGCGCCACCCTGCAAACCAATTCTATCTAGAAGGGGATACTTAGGATATTCCTTTTCATTTTTGTGGTAACGTTCCCGAAAAACTATTTTAGCCTTACAAATCAAAATGGCCAAATCAAGCACTCTGTGCAAGGGCATTTCTTCTGATTGTCTGGACCATTTTTCTCCTGTATGCCGCCATATTTTTGCGGAAATATCTAAATTCCCTCTTTCGTTCCATTGAGCAAGACCTAATGATAGTCCTTTTGCATCTGAGTTATTTGTATATCTACCATCGATTAAATCATAGTTTTCTGAAACAATAACCGGTTTATGCTTTAATTCAGTTGGTATTTTCATCGTATAATACTCCTTACCTTTTTAGTAATTTACTAGATTAGTAGTTTACTATATTTCTCTATAATAGTCAAGATAACTTTAGTTGAGCTATACTTTAAATTTATGTTATTCCAAGAAATTAGTTCGTATTTTTTAGAGTAGATAAAAATAACTCCAAAGGATAAAATAATGTGGAAAAGCGCAGATAGAACTGCAGTTGGATGGAGTTTCTTATTATTTTTTATTATTATAAATCAGTATATGCCAGCAATTTCTTTATTTTCCTTTTTCGTAAAATTGGTTTGCCGCATGTATTAATATTCCTTTTATATCAGTTGCTTTCTGGTGTTTTGACTTCTATTAACTCAATTTCAAAGATATGTGGCCAAAATTTTCCGGTTACGAACAACCGGTCTCTAATTTCATCATAGGCGATACCGTTTAGAACATCAATCCTTTTAATAGAATTTCTATCACTTAATATCCCTTTTAAATCTATCCATCCGGTAATGCTGCCACTTAATGGATTAATTATGGCAATAAGGTCAGTCTGCCAGATATTCGCATAGATTTCACCTTTTACATATTCTAATTCATTGATTCTGATAACTGGAATACCATTTTCATGGACTTCAATTTTTCCAGTTTCTTTAAAAGTATCCGGATCAAGAAAATGAATCGTTGAAGTTCCATCACTGAAGAGCAAATTTTTTCCGTCATGGGTAATTCCCCAACCCTCATAAGGATAATGAAATTTTTGCAATAAATTGAAAGTATTTTTATCATATACAAATCCTATTTTCGATTGCCAGGTTAATTGAATAATCTTATTTTCGAAAATAGTAATACCTTCACCAAAATACTGGTCAAGGTTTTCCCTGATTTGCAGGATATTTCCTGTTTCCAAATCTACTTTACGCAAAGAAGAAAACTGATAAAGGCCTGTTCCTTCATATAAAAAGCCATCTTCAAAAACCAATCCTTGAGTAAAAGCTTGCGGGTCATGCGGGTAAGATTGAATGATTTTATAGGAATAAATTGGAATTGTCTTTGGAATAGCATAAGAAACCGTGTAAAAGAAATTAATAAGAAGGTTTATGATGACGACACAAAAAAAACTGTAGGTTAATTTTCTAAAAAATCGATTCATGTCGACCTCCTTCTGGTTTAATTATAATTTATGGATTATATTAAATCTATATTTATTCAAAAAACAATTGGATTTTTTTCCATATTTTTCAAAAAATGTTTTGTGAATTTTAATAAACTATAAGTTAGAATAAAAAATTTCCTGAATATGAAGCAATATTCAGGAAATTTAAAAAATATTTAATAGTAAATCATAGGTTGCAGTATGAATTTCAAAATTGACAAGAATTCATCAATTTAGTACATGTTTGGCCAAATGGATTTGCTATTCTTTTTTAATTCGAAAGCATAGTCATCGCCACATTTTAAATTCTCGTCTATTTTTAAATGATTTATATTTGCCTGTTTAATGAAATATTAACCTTTTTAGCATAGTGGGAAAATGATTTCTTTTTCTACATCATCAATTTTTTCAATATTATCGACGGCATCTATCAATAATTTTGTCACATTACTATTTATGGGATTCGCTGAATTTGATAATAAGCGATGAAATTTTTCCAATAATTCTTCTCGGGTAATCGGGTTATGGACCCGGTCCCCCTTGGGATAGATAACTTCTTTTTTGTACTCATTCCCATTGTTTAGCTTAATCGTAATTACGGCAGTAATATTGGGCAAACTGCTATCCTTTTCAAAAGTTATTTTCTTCATCATTGCTTTAACATCTGCCCGATTTCTTAATTCAGGCGTATAACTATCAAGCCATACATTTTGATTGATTGCTGCAATGGATAAAACATATGGTAAACTAAATTGAGATTCCGGTTTGGTAGTTGGCTTATAAACTTTATCTTCAGGGACACAGACAATCGAATAACTGAAACTACTTTCTTTTACGTGAATATTGTGAATGTCCTCTGCTTTAAATTTATGTTCTTTCATTAATAACAACAGTGCTTCGATTCCCGTATGTGTGCATTTGCAGGCAGGATAGGGTTTCATGCTTGTTTCTAAAACATGCCAGGTTTTGCCAAGATTTTTTATAACAGCATCAGGATTCCTCATGGACTTTGGAAATCGGTCAAGAAAACCACCTTCTCCAAGTATAACATTATTAGGACCTGTTAATCCTTTTTTTGCCAACAAACAAATATTGATGGCATCCTGTGCAATAAATCCATGGTGCAGACGAACCATATGTGAGGGATATTTTAATATTAAAGGAGTATGATGAGGTTGAATTTTCCCGATTGCCATTCCCATCGCATTGTTCAATTCATGTTGGTTTAAATCTAACAATTTCGCCACCGCAGCAATAACACCAAAAATAAAATGGCCTCCGCGGTATATCTGATTAATAATTGCATCTTTCCAATTGCTGGCAATTCCCATTCGTATCAATACCTCATTGCCTACGACGAATGCATTTAATAAATCCGAACCCGTTACTTTGTTTTTTAATCCAGTAGCTGCAAGCAATGTTGGAAAAACATATTCTGACGTATGGCTTCCCTGCATATGCACATCACCAAAATCTAAAGACCTGGCCATGCTCCCCAAAGCAAATCCTACCATTGCAGCTGAATATTGACCTCCAAAAATCGGAAGGTAGCTTTCTTTTGTGTCGCCATGCTCTTTTACAAAATTGATTACTTCAGGAATTGCTTCTTCTTTTGAACCACCAATAATACATCCAAGAACATCCAACATCAACATCTTTGCATACGCTACTAATTCAGCAGGAAAATCTTCATATTTAGATTCTAATATCCAATGATATAACTGATCCATCTGTTCCTGTTCTTTATTTACATTGTGTTGTTCTGCCATTTTATTTTTTCCTTTCTTATAATCGAGATAAGTGTGTTTCAGCTTCATAAGCTTCAGAAAAAAATGATACACCTAATTAATCATTAAAAACTATGATTAAAAAGCTTTTATCTGTATTTGCTGATTATTAAATGCAATCACGGTTCCGGCATTATTGTAGAAAAATTTTGTTTCAGGGAAATAGTTGCAAAAATAGGCAGCACTTCTTAAGCCTGTGCAATGAGATACTCCTATCTTTTGAATACCCATTTCTTCCATTTGGGAAATGGTAAAATCAAGCCTCTCCTTAGACGCTTTTACCAAATGGGTACCGCCTATTACCATATAGACATCTTTCACCCCTGTTACTTCCCGAGCATGCTGAATTGTATTGATCATTCCCCGGTGGGCACAGCCCAAAATTACAACCAAACCCAAATTTGTAATAATGAAAAGGGCTTGATCATCTAATACAGGGTCACTATGAAAATTGTCATTATCCTTCAAATAACAGATTTCTGTCACCTGTTCAACATTATTCGTCATCGGTATTTCTCCACTGCTTACAATATTCTCAGTCAACCAGACGGGCTTTTTCGAATATTTAAATTTTGCACCATATTTCTCCAGTTCTTTCAAATCAAAGGGAATACCTGCATAGTAATAATCTTGTTCCGGAGAATGCCTGACATATTTCGGTTTTACTGCATCAGGATGACAAAAAATTTCATATTTTTTTCCCGGTTTTAAGTAGTGAATACGTTTTAAAAGCAACCTTAATCCACCTGTATGGTCATCATGTCCATGACTGAGCAGGATGCCTTCAATAGCCGATAAGTCAATCCCCAGCGCATCAGCATTAGGAAGTATCGCTCTTCCCATACCAGTATCAAAAAGGAGAGAATAATTATTATCAATACTAATAAATGCACTAAACCCCCATTCTCCTAAATAGTATGAATCTGCTACTGAATTTTCACATAGTGTACTTATTTTCAATTTATTGATATCTATCATATTTTTCACCACCATTTATTTTATTAATTTTTTACTTTACATAATTTAAAAACTCATTATACTGTCTTTTTCTTTTTAATAATAACATTTCTATAAATTGCTTTGATTATACCATAATTTTAATTCAAGAAATCTAAGTTGACACATTTAAAATGTTTACTTTCAACCAAAAAGAAGTGATTTTAATGCTTAAGATTGTAAGCAAGCAATTAATTAGAAATAATGCATTTCGGAAAAATGAAATAAAATGGCTAAATCCTTAATCTTTTCAGTAGACTCATGTATAATCAAATATTTATATGATTAATTTCCATAAATACTTCCAATACATATTTTTGATTGGTGTAGAAAAGCTTGAGAAATATAATTTTACTTATGTTTTTCTCAAGCTTTTTTGTTAAAATATATTTATTCTTTACATGTATAATTTTTTCGACTAAATCACAAAAATGATTTTATCGGAATTTACTTATTCAATTAAATTTTAAAATATAAAACAATTAAAAAAAATATTTATTATTACCAACTAAAAGATATCTTTATAATCTTCAATTAATAATTAGATGAATATTTTATTAATCGCTAATCCATAACAAATCCACCATTGACATCCAATATTTCCCCTGTGATGTAACGCGATCTATTTGAAACTAAAAACAAAATAGCATCAGCAATATCTTCCGGTTTACCCAAGCCTAGGGGAATCGTCTTTACAAAATTAGCTTGCGCTTCTTTCCCATATCCAGGTTGATTGGTCATGGGAGTATCTATCATGGATGGAGCAATCGCATTAACGTTTATTTTAGAAGAAGCCAATTCCCTTGCCAGACATATGGTTAAATTAGAAACTCCGGCTTTAGAAACTGAATAACTGGCAGCAGCTCTTACGCCACCTACTTTGGCAGCACATGAAGAAATATTGACAATTTTACCGGATTTTTGTTTTTTCATTGGTTTTATGACAGCTTGAGAACACAAAAATGTCCCTGTTAAATTAACATCCAATATATCATTCCAATCTTTTTCGCTCAATTCTTCAATGGAAGAAAAACGAAGAATACCAGCACAGTTGACCAGTATATTTACAGTAATATATTTTTTTATGACCTGGCTCACCATATCCTGAACTTCAGCCTTATTGCTTACATCTACTTGCATTGCTGTCGCCTCTTGTCCCAGAGCTTTTATTTCTTCGGTGACTTTGCTGGCTTGTTTAAGATTTACATCGGCAACAACTACTTTACTTCCTTCTTTAGCCAAAGCTAATGCTGTGACTCTTCCTATGCCGCTTGAACCACCTGTTACTATAGACACTTTATTTTTGATGTTTAATTCCATTATACTTACTCCTTTTCCATTCTTATATTGACCAATTTTTAAACTTTCTTTAATTGAAAGAGGTGCAGGTTAATCTAAAAGCTTTCACAAAGAACCTGCCTACACCTCTATCTTTTTTCTTCCCTTAGTATAAATTTATACTTATTATTTTACTTTAATTTCACAAATTAATTATTTAATAGCCAAGTCCCAATGTACATCTTCACCAACAACAAAAGGTATATATCCTCCTGAACCAAGTATTTTATTAACATTTCCTTGTGTAATAAAGATCACAGGGGGAGACATCACAGGTTCAACTTTTTTTCCTTCTAAAAAATCCAATGCACTTAATAAACAATATTTAGCAACTCTATCAAAGACTGCAGTAGCTGCAATATGTCCCTCTTGGATCGCTCTTATAGCATCTGACTGACCGTCATGTCCGTAAATTAGAAATTCACCATCTCTCCCTGCTTCTATAGCTGCTTCCAGGACTCCCATAGCACCATTATCATTTAATGCCCAAATTGCATCAATATTTCCTGGTTCATATTTTTGCAGAACAACTCTGGCAAGTTGAAAAGCTTCCATTCTGCTCCATTTAAAAGTTTGATCAAATACAACTTTTATGTCCGGGTATTGGTCGATGACAGAATGGAAACCTGCATTCCTTAATGCATCAGGTCCTGTTCCTGGCATTCCACGGAATAGAACTATATTTCCTTGATATTTTCCTTTTTTTCCAAATAAATATGCCACAAAATGTTCACCAATGGCTTTTCCGTCATTAAAATCCATTGAAGCTATTGCAAAATCAACACCCATACCTTCGGTATCAATATCGCCACCCCAGGGAAGTTTTCCGGATGAAGCATAGACTAATGGCTTGCCTGTTTCTTTTCTTTTTTTATCTACCAGGTCTTTCCAACCCAAAAAGTCATGGGCATCCATTGGTATAGCCATTAAGATATCTACATTCTGTGCCAGCAGGTCCTCTATATCGGATAGAAATTTTTCTCTTTTTCCCGCAGCATCCGTTATTTTTAGTTCAATATTATATTTCCCCTGTGCATTTATCTCGTCTACTTTAGCCTTTAACTCTTCACCGTCTGCCACATTCCAGGGAAATCCCATCGTCCATGATGCAAATCCAACCAATAATTTTTGAGGTTCTGCGCTAAAAACGCTTGAACTACAACATAGTAAAATTATTAATGCTAAAAAACCTGCCACATAAATATTTTTTATTTTTTTATTTAACATACTTAATACCTCCATTTTTTAAATAATAAATCACATAAAACGCTACTAATTTTTAATACTTTTTTTCACCTCCTTATTTGTCTGATTTTTATTCAGGTGAGAATTTAACGAAATGTAGCAATTAATTTCTATAATAATTTACAATAATTATTTTTTTATACTAAAAGTAAAAAAGATTATAGTCCGAATATCACGATTTTTTCTTAGCGATTAAAACTGCGACTAAGATGATTATACCTGTTGCTACTTGCTGGACATATGGACTTGTTCCATATAGATTAAAAAGATTTTTTAAGACTCCCATTATCAAAGCTCCTCCAAGAGTGCCAATGAGACTACCTTGTCCTCCACCCATTAGAGTTCCTCCTATACAAACTGCAGCAATTGAATCTAACTCATAACCAATGCCTAAACGTGCATGACCAACTCGAAGGATAGAACTTAATATTATAGCAGCCGTTGCTGCCAGCAAGCCACTTATAGCGTAGGCTAATATTTTTGTAAGATGGGGATTGATTCCGGATAATCTTGCTGCTTCTTCGTTTCCACCTACGGCGTATATTTTAAGACCAAAAGTTGTTCTGGAAAGAATTAAAGCTCCTACTATAAAAATTGTAATCGAATAGAAAATAGCAATAGGAATTCCCAAAATATATGATGAAAAATATTTTAAAAAATTTGGATTCAGAACATTCTTAATATTGCCTTTAATAATGTAGAGAGCTAAACCCTGATATATTGCTAAAGCACAAAAGGTCACAAGAAATGGTAAAATTTTGAACTTTGCAACAACAAAACCATTTATAGCTCCTATTACAAATCCCAAAGTAAGGCCAATAAGTATTGATAAAGGTATTCCAACTATTGGAAGCAAACTAACCACAACAACGGAAATAAAAGATATAATAGAACTCACCGAAAGATCAATTCCGCCTACCAGAATAACAAAATTCTGGCCTACGGCGACAATAAGAAGTACTGAAATTTGGCGCATAATATTTATTAAGTTTCGTGAAGTACCGAATACGGGATGGGAAAACAATCCAATGAGATAAATAATAAATAAAACAATATATATGTTATAATAGCTAGAAAGTATACCCGTAAAAAATGATTTAATCTTTTTCTGCATTTTCCACCTCTATCGTTGTAATCAAATTGAGCAATTCAGCTTCACTCAAATTTTTCTTAAAATAGGTATTTACAATTTTCCCCTTTTTTAAAATTAGGATTCTATCTGCTAGTTTCATAATTTCAGGCAATTCTGAAGAAATTAATACGATGCCTTTATTTTGTTTTTTGGCTAATTTATTTATAATTTCATAGAATTCGAATTTTGCTCCGACATCAATTCCCCTGGTCGGTTCATCAAGCATTATCACGGTAGGATTCATCGTCAACCATTTCCCCAGAAGGACTTTCTGCTGGTTTCCGCCGCTAAGGCTACCACAAGGTACACCCAGAGAAGGGATAGAAATATTTAACAACTCTACAAATTTCCGAGCTGTAGACTTAAACACCTGTAAAAGATAAAAACCCAGTTTACTTAGATTTTCAAGCGTTTTTGTATTCAATAAAATATTTTTAAAAACAGGCATTTTTAGAAAGAGACCCTGACTTTTTCTATCCTCAGGAACATAAATTATTCCACTTTTAATAGCATCATCTGGTTTTCTTATATTAAGTTTTTTACCCAATAATTTTATTTCGCCCTTCTCACGGCTATCAATGCCACAAATAGTCTTCGCAATTTCACTTCTTCCGGAACCGGTGACCCCTGCAATTGCAACAATCTCTCCCTCGTAAACGTCAAAATCAACATTTTTAACTTTCTCATTACATATTCCTCTTACTTCGAGTAATATCTTTTTGTCAGTTTTATCATGCTCTTCAACTTTTTTTGAAGAGATCGTTGTGCCTTTTTTTTCACCTATCATATACCCTATAATTTTTTCCAGATCTAAATCCTCTACCTTTTCTGTAATTATCTTTTTAGCATCCCGTAAAATGGTCACTCTATCGCCAATTTCTTGAATTTCTTCCAAATGATGGGAAATATATATAACGGTGCCACCTTTTTCTCGAAATTTTTTAACTATTTCAAATAATTTCTTTATTTCTTCTTTAGAAAGACGCGCTGTCGGCTCATCAAGTATCAGTGCTTGTGATCCCCATCGAAGTGCTCTTGCTATCATAACTAGCTGCCTGGAAGAAACAGAAAGATCATCTATTAATTCCCTTGGATCAATTTTTATAGCGAATTCCTCGTAAATTTGATTCTCCGTTTTTCTATATAGCTCTTCCCAATTAATAAGTCCAAGAGAATTTTTTGGTTCTACTCCTAAGAAAACATTTTCTCCAACAGTTAACCTATTCAATAGATTCAATTCTTGTGGAATAAGAGATATACCCAATTTGTGAGCAATGCTGGGATGATCAATTCTCACAGGAACTCCCCCGATAACAATTTTTCCTTCGTCTGGTTGCACAATGCCGCTTAAAATCTTTATTAATGTGCTTTTTCCGGCACCATTTTCACCTACAAGACAATGAATTTCGCCCCTTTTTACGAAAAAATCCACATGGTCAACAACAGCATTTCCGGCATATCTCTTTACGATTGATTGCATTTCAATATAATTATTTGGTTTTGTCTCAATCATCGAATACCTCACTCATATGGTAATAAATAAAATAAATATATTAATGTTAAAATATTTAAATTTATTTTCTTCTCTGATTTTGTATATTTAAAATGATAATACTGATTAATATAATGGCTCCTCTAAATACATCCTGAATGTATATTGATACATCATTCAATATAAGAATATTTTTTAGATTTAACATGAACAGAACGCCACCTAAAGTACCAATTACTCCCCCTTGTCCCCCTCCAAGTGCAGTTCCGCCTAAACATACAGCAGCAATTGAATCAAAAAGAAAATCTCCTCCAGACGTTGGATCCCCCAGTTTCATTCTAGAAGTAACGATTATCCCGCAAAGGGCAGCAATAGTTCCATTTAGCATATAAACACCTATCTTTATTTTATCAACTTTTATTCCTGCTATTCTTGCGGTTTCCTCATCATTCCCTATTTGATATATCCGCCGTCCTGTTGGATGGAAATTTAAAAAAATAATCGCAAGGATAAAAATGACAAGACTATAAATCCAGGGTAAAGGAATGCCAAGTATTGAGCCATGGTCAATGACACGAAAAGAAGGATTAGTAATAGGTACGGGAATACTTTTTGTTAAAATCAAAGCCACACCTGCCCAAATAATCATTGAGCTTAAGGTTACAATAAAAGGTAAAATTGTAAATCTGCTAATAAAGAACCCATTCAATGCTCCAATACTCGCTCCCATTAATAAAACAATGATGATTGCAAATAAAATGCCGGTCTTCGGTAAAAGCATACCTACCACCAGTCCAGAGAGAGAAATGATTGATCCTATTGATAAATCTATTCCACCGATAAGAATAACCATAGTCAGCCCAGTTGCTAAGATAAAGGGAATTGAAAAATCGAGCATAATATTTCTTTGATTTCTTAAGGTCATAAATATTGGATTGGAAAAACTTCCTAAAATAATCACACCTGCTAATATTAAAAAAATAAAATATTTTTTGGCTAAATTCTTAATTTTTATCGTACTTAAAATTTTACTCTTCATTTTTTATATCAATCTACTTTCTAAATATTTTGATAACAATCACATCATTTTTCAGAATAGGGATAAATATAGCAAGTTTATTCACAGATCTTTTATGCAAGTATCGAGATACATTCAGTTATCATCAAACTTATTTTTAGTTGCTTTAATCCCGGCAGTATTTGTTCCAAATTTGTAAGATATTCTTCGATCTTTTTTTAATTTAGCACTTTACTATATTAATTTTACGAAATCCTACCATCCGAATTGGCTAATAAATCGATGAGGGTAAGGTATGTCAATACTGCTGACTTCGTCAAGAATTTTAAATTCTTCCACTGTCAGCTCCCATCCGATACATCCCAGGTTATCTTCTAATTGTGCCATCGTTCTTGCTCCGATAATTGGAGCAGTTATTTCTGATTTTGCACGAATCCAGGATAAAGCTATTTGGGCAAAACTTTTTCCATGTTTCTTGGCGATTTTTCCCATTTCTTCAAGAATACGGAAGTTTTGTTCGGTGCCTCTTTTCCTCCAGGAATCTTCTGATTTTTCTCTATATCCTTCTCTTTTTTCTACACTTGCAATTCGAGAGTCCGAAGCCAGATCTTTCCCTGGCAAATATTTTCCAGACAAAAACCCTCCACCAAGAGGAGACCATGCTACAATTCCCAAACCTTCCTCCTTGCATAAAGGAAAAAATTCCGGTTCGATGTGTCTCATGACTAAACTGTATTGAGGTTGAAAACAAACGAATCTTTGCCAGTTATAACGGTCACTAACTCCAAGAGCCTTCATTAATTTCCATGCAGCAAAATTGGAAGCCCCCAGATAGCGCACCTTTCCGGATTTTACCAGGTTATCCAAAGTAAAAAGGCTGTCTTCTAGCGGAGTTTTGCTATTCCAACAATGAATAAAGTAGATATCAATGTGATCGGTTTGCAATCTTTTTAAACTTGCATCGACGGCCTGCATGATATGCACTCTGGACAATCCTCTATCATTAGGACCGGCACCGGTTGGAAAATTGACTTTGGTGGTGAGAATATAATTCTGCCTTCTCCCCTTAAGTGCTTTACCTACAATCTCCTCGGACAAACCGGGTTTTGAGCCATATGCATCAGCAGTATCAATAAAATTCCCTCCCGCTTCTTCAAAACGGTCTACCATTGCTATGGCAGTCCGTTCATCAGTCTCTCGACCAAAGGTCATGGTTCCAAGACATAACTCCGATACTTTTAGCTCAGTTTTTCCCAAATAATTATATTTCATAATTAGTTTCCTCCTCAATACTGTAAACGCTTACAAAATAAAATAACATATTACTATTATGGTGTCAAGTAAAAAATGTAGAATATAATTAATATGATTAGAAAATAGATTCTTTGTAACTGCTTATTTATGCTATTTATATGTATTTCATAGGAATTTTTTGGAAGCTTTAGATATAAAAAAATATTTCACTTACTAAATATTTTGTGGTATAATTAATTTTGTGAAAACGTATTCATATTATGAGGAAACCAAAATGGGGAAATTTACTATAAAAGATATTGCCAGACTTGCCAATGTTTCTAATGCAACTGTATCCAGAGTTATTAATAATTATCCTTATATAAATAGAAAAACAAAAGAAAAAGTATTGGAAATTATCTCAAAAACAGATTACCAGCCAAATGCTTTAGCCAGAAGCCTTGTTACCAAAAAATCCGGTATGATAGGAGTCATTGTTTGGGATTTGGCTTCTCCATTTTTTAGTGAAATTGTGCGGGAAATCGGCAATGAATGCCGGGAAAAAAATTACCAACCTATTTTTTGCAGCACGGATGGAAACGATAAGATTCAATCAGAATATATTGAACTTTTACTACAAAAAAATATTGAGGGATTTATTATCGCGACAGCACATCTGCGTGATCCGCAAATAGAGAAATTAGTATTAAAAGGTTATCCTCCCGTGGTGCTGATTGACCGAAGATTACATACAGAGTTAGCAGATTATGTATCGGTTGACAATGTAGAGGGAGCTTATTTGGCAACGAAGCACTTAATTGACCATGGTCATAAGCGAATTGCTTGTATTTCAGGACCGGACAATAGCTCATCCGGTTTAGAAAGACTTGAAGGTTACAAAAAAGCGTTAACGGAAAACAATATACCTATTGACCCCACCTTTATTTTTCCTGGCAATTTCCTACGGACGGGCGGATATAAAGCTGCGGAGAAAATTGTATCATTAAAAGAAAAACGGCCATCCGCCATTTTCTGCAGCAATGATTTTATGGCTTTGGGCATGCTCGAATTTTTTGGAAAACAAAAAATAAAAGTACCACAGGATATTGCCCTGGTAGGGTTTGATGATATCAGTATTGCATCTTTAAATTTCATTCAATTATCTACCATTGACTCCATGAAAATTGATGTTGTGAAAAATGCAATTAGCATTTTGATGAAAAAAATATCCAATCCGGATGATGGCACACATTACAGCATAAAGATCAAACCCAAATTGATTATAAGAAACTCCTGCGGTTGTGCTAAATATCCAGCTTAATAATTTATGCGATGTGTTTCAGTTTAAAATCTGCCTCCACACTTTAATCATATATAACAAAATTATTTTTCATTCACGAAAAACCCGAATTCCTATAAAATCTTTCAGCATATTATATGAAGATAGATAGCTTACCTCAATTCGCGCCTTACTTCTTGTATTTCGGGCTGATTGCTACTTTCAATAAATTTAATCACCTTATCAATGATGGCATCAGAACGAGTAACCGTATCAGTAACACAGGCAACTCCAAGGATAATGGTTTGATGTCTATCCTGCTCATCAATCTCAGCAATAGAAACATTAAATTTATTTTTCGTTTTAGCTATAATACTTTTTACTATTATACGCTTTTCCTTCAAGGAATGAACCCATGGCGCATACAACTTGAGTCTTGCTGTCCCAATGATCATTTTTTTATTCTCCGAATTACATTTGTAATTTTTCCGCCTTAATTTGCTTTTTTTATTTTAAACATTTTTTTAAAAATGGTTCACTAAAATCAATCGCCTTATTCAAGAAGTGGAGAAAACTTTAATTTATTCACTCTCCTTAAAAAAAGGGGGTTTCTGTTTCATAATGTCTAATAAGGCTATTTTTGAATGTCTATAATGATAATTCTTTGTTACCAGATCTGTATCGATGGCTTTTTCCGGACAGAAATTATAGCAGGCTAAACAGTTCTCACACCTATGCTGCCATTGCGGTTTTTTATTAACAAGTATAATATTGTTCACCGGGCATACTTTGACACATAACCCGCAGCCACTACATCTTTCATTGACTTTGAAGTTTTTGTCCGCTAAGTATATCAATTCCTCTAGTGGCTTTTTATCTTGCACTTTTGACATTTTTGCCAGGCTTTTTATAATTAATGGACGTAATAATGGATATAACGGCCTTTGCAAAATATCAATCACCATATTCGATGAAAAGAAACCTTTCCTTTTCCCTTTAATATTATTACAAATCAGTTTAACCATTGCATCCGCTGCTTTATTTAATTTAGTATGGTTTTCCCAAAATTTAAAAAAAGCATTCTGCGGCATATGAATACCATAGACGGCAGAAATCTTCTTGGGTTTCATGATTGATTTTAGATGGTTAATTGCCTCACCTTTTCCCCCACCATAAGTACAGACGACAAATATATATTCGGATTCAATTTGCTTTAATTTATGAGCAAAAATAGCGATAATATTCGGTAAATTGGCGTAGTAAATTGGGAATACAATTCCAACAACATCAGTAATGATTCTAATCTCTGTATTTCTAACCATAGATGCAATTGGTATTAATTTACCCTTTGTTCTTTCTGTAATTTCTTTAGCTATATATAAAGAATTTCCAGTACCTGAAAAATAATAAATGTTTACTTTCATTTAAATTCACCATTTTTTTACAATAATCCCAAGCTTTAAAAAATTTTTTATACTAATAGCTATATGTGAATTAATGAGCTTAGCCCGCTTTTTTTAATTTCAACGATTTCATTTAAAATAATAAGGTGTTAATAAAGTTTTCGTAACCATTCATTGATTTTTGGCCTTTTATTTTAATTAATTAACATTCTCGACACATCTATTATAATCAAATTTCCGCTTTGATCTTTTGCTATACATGTGCCGGATTTTACCAAAGTTAAGACATTCAATCCATGCATTGAAATTTATACTTTAAAGCTTTCCCGTCTAAATAATCAAAATATCTACCCTGATAAGTTTTCTTTTCTTCTAAGGCAGATTCAATTTCCTGTTTCAAGCTCCACCAACTCTGACTCCAGTTTTCAAAAATCGTTTTATCCCGCGGTCCCCGGGCTACCAGGCGCTGAATCACAATCTTTGGGTCCAGATACTCTAAAAAAGTAACCACCCGATTTATATATTCTTCCTTGCTGCAGAGTTTTATTTGATTCTTTTTTAGTTTTTGGGCAAATGAGCTGCCCTGGACAATATAGAGAGAATGAAGCTTTGCAAAATCAACTTTTAGAGCAGAAATAATTTTTGCCGATTCAATGACATCAATCATGTCTGATTCAGGGAGATTAAGAATAAGATGCACGGTGATTTCTAATCCTTTTTCCTTTATTTTCAAAACCGCATCAATAAATTCTGCCAGAGAATGCCCCCGGTTTATCTTTTTTAAAATATGGTAATTAGCGGTTTGTAAGCCAAGTTCAATATTTATTTTAATATTTTTACTTTTTTGTATGGATTGTAAAAAATCTAAATAGTGAAGGTTAAGGCAGTCCGGTCGCGTTGATATGGCAATTTCAACGATATCACTTTCTTCAGTTGCCTGAAGAATATTTTCCTTAAACTTTTCAATCGGAAGAAAAGTATTCGAAAAAGCCTGGAAATAAGCAATAAAAAGGTTGGCTTTATATCTTTTTTTTACAAATTCTTTGTTCTTTCTTATTTGTTGTGAAATAGTGTCCTCACAGGAAAGACAGTTAAATCCTGAGCCCATTTCATCACAAAAGTCACATCCTCCGGTTCCAAGTGTTCCATCCCTGTTAGGACAAGTGTTTACGGTAAAAATAGGTAATTTATAGACTTTTTCACCATATTTACCTTTTAAATATTGAGAATAGATATTATATCTTTCTTTCATTTGAATCTCCGGATAAGTACTTTTTCATGTTTTTAATATAGAAAATGACTTTCCAGATATCTTCCTGTGAAATACCTGAAATCCTTGATGCCTGCCCAATTGATTCGGGATGTATTCTCGTTAATTTTTCGCGGGTCTCATTTCGAATAGCTTTTACTTTTTTATAATCAAAATTTTCCGGTATTAGCATTTTCTCCATTTTTAAAAATCGTGCGGTTTTAGTTTTTTGTCTTCGAATATAACCTTCATATTTCACCTGAATTTCAATTTCTTTCCTTACTTCACTATCCAGTTCCCGGTTACCGCAATCTATGTTAACCAAATCCTGGTAGGTCACTTCCGGTCTTTTCAATAAATCAATCGCCAAAAGACCGTTTTTTGAAAGATGTAATTCTTTTTGTAATGCCCAATCCTCTATTTTCGGCAAATTAATATCAATTTTGCATTTTTTTAAACGATTCAATTCCTGAAAGATTGATTCTTTTTTTAATTTAACTGCTTGATATCTCTTTTCGGAAATTAATCCAATTTTCCAGGCTTTTTCGCTCAGTCTTAAATCCGCATTATTTTCCCTTAATAACAACCTATATTCTGCCCTGGAGGTCATTAAACGATACGGCTCATCAACACCTTTGGTTACCAGATCATCGATAAGTACTCCGATATATGCCTCGGAACGTTTTAAAATAAAGGGCATTTTTCCATAAATCTTCAATGTCGCATTGATGCCTGCAACCAGTCCCTGTGCTGCTGCTTCTTCATACCCGGAACTACCGTTAATCTGACCTGCAGAATATAGACCGGAAATCAGTTTTGTTTCCAGAGTTGGTTTTAATTGCGTAGGATTAAGACAGTCATACTCGATGGCATAACCCGTTCTTAAAATTTTAGCATTTTCTAATCCCTTAATTGAGTGAAGCATTTCCAATTGCACATCTTCGGGTAAGCTGGTAGAAAGGCCATTTACATACATTTCATCGGTGACAATCCCTTCCGGTTCAATAAAAATATGGTGAGATGAACGTTCGGGATACTCCACAATTTTTACTTCAATTGACGGACAATACCTGGGCCCCGTTCCTTTTATAACTCCTGAATAGAGTGGAGCACGATAGAGATTATCCTTAATAATCTGATGGGTATTTTCGTTAGTTCGGGTTAACCAGCAGGATATATTTTCAAAAAGCCCATCATGATGGTCAAAGGAAAATGCTAAAGGATGATTATCACCCTTTTGCTCGGTTAATTTGGAAAAATCAATGCTCTTTCGATCGATTCTACAGGGTGTTCCGGTTTTGAAACGAAATATTTCCAGGCCTAACTCTTTTAAATTACTGGATAATTGAGTAGATGATTTCATTCCATTGGGACCGCCCGGATATTGGACATCACCAATAATAATCTTCCCATCCAAAAAAGTACCGGTAGCTAAAATAATTGCTTTAGCAGAAAATACTATGCCTGTCTGTATTCTTATTCCTTGGACACTGCCATTGATAATGATTAATTCATCGACCATAGCTTCTTTGATATCAAGGTTGGATTGATTTTGAATGTTTTTAAGCATTTCTTTTTGATATAGTGCTTTATCGGACTGTACCCTGATAGAACGGACCGCAGGTCCTTTACTGGTATTCAATTGGCGAATTTGAATGGCAGTACGGTCTGCATTTTTACCTATTTGCCCTCCCAATGCATCAATTTCTCTCACCAGATGACTTTTTGCAGGACCACCAATAGAAGGATTGCACGGCATAAATGCAATGTTATCCAAATTTAAAGTAATCATCAGTGTTTTGCAACCAAGGCGAGCAGAAGCAAAAGCAGCTTCACATCCGGCATGTCCCCCACCAATCACTATGACTTCATATTTTTTCTCAATTTTATTCATTAAAAAATCCCTTAAACTTTTAAAAATTATCGTCAATCAAGAATATCTGGAATGCATATAGATAATATGATAGCATTTGTTAGCAAAATATCAAGTCAGAGAAGAGCGTTTGGATAAATTCTTCCGGCTTTATTCTATAATTTGCGTACTATTTCATATTACATCTAATTTTAATGTAATTTTCTAGTTAAGCAATTTTTGACTTTCTAAATCCATCCTCTTTTTCTATATAATGCGTGACCAATTTTTAATGCTTCATCAATTTGTTGCTCTAAAGATTTATTCAAAACCTTAATATGAAAACATGATTTGCCTTTTAATAATTTTAAAAACTCAGGATTAAAGGTTTTTTTTAATTGTATATCCGTGTAGATAGGCATGTAATAAAAACCGACATATTTGCTTTGAATAATTATTGAAGTAAAAAAAACCTCTTTCTTCTTTTTTCCAGCAATGACAACATCTTTTATCGACCATAAATCATACTTGCTGTCTAGGTCAAATTTTGCAACAAGTGGATTCTCGTATTTTTTGAGTATTTTTTTTAAACGATTGTAGATTTTTATTAAATCTTTTTGCATACGATCCTCCTCTTTTTGGTTAACCATTTTTAGAGCACCTTTTTTAAAATATTTTATTATTAAATTTCTATTATCGTATATTCAATTTTGCTATTCTTCAATATTATTTAAATAAATTAATAATCATTCTACATTGCCTCACTACAATATCTATTGAGTATAAAAATTAACTAAAAAATTCTAATCAATTATATTTTCAAACATGAAAAATTAAAAATAAAATAAACGCAGTGCAATACTTCACTGCGTTTTGAATATTAAAATCAGACCACCGGAAAATTTAAATAATAAGGAATATATTATTTTTATAAGACTTACAGCTTTCCTTGTACGCGAATATTCTCCATAAAGTAGTGATCTAATTAGTAATTACGCCTACCTGCTAAATGAATCAAATGATAAAATGACCCTACAATATTTTAGTACTCTAAAAAGTCCATTACAAGTATCATCTTCTATTTTGATGATTTAATAAACTCATCTTTCCAACTGAAAAAGAACAGGGAAAGTGTTTAGACTTTCCCTGCATATTAAATATTACAATTCGACAGTCGGTGGAATCATGACAGTATCAATGACATGTATGACACCATTGCTGCATTCTATATCTGTTGCGGTAATCGTTGCAACATCAACGGTTACTGTGCTACCTGCAACAACAATTGCCAATGGGCTACCCTCTACAGAGGTTAGCTCTGTCTCTGCCACGACATCTGCAGCCATTAATTTTCCGCTAACCACATGGAAAAGTAGTACTTTGGTCAAATTAGGAACATCTGCAATTAGATTGGCTAATGTTGTGGCATCAATCTTGGCAAAGGCATCATCATCCGGAGCAAATACAGTAAAAGGACCTGTCCCTCTCAGCGTCTCTACCAAATCAGCTTCTGTTAATGCCGTGACAAGAGTGGTAAAATTCCCGTTTTCTATCGCTGTATCTACAATATCCAATTGAGTTGGGGTCATAAAGCACCCATTAAAGATAAAAATCAAAATTAGCAACAGGCATACCAATAAATATTTTTTCATTGCAATAACCCTCCTAAAATTTAAAAAAATAATAAACTTAATCGTTTAAACTAATTACTATCACCTCCCATTGATGGAATTCGCAAATAGTGGCCTTGATTGGTATGAATATTATTTATTATTTGCAAATTCAAATTCAACAATAAAAGTATTTACTTTTTTAGGATAGAGATTAATAGCTACTAATTTCAAGGCATTTATCTATGTGCAATATTTTTACTACTCTTCCATCTTGAAAACATAAATAAAAAGGACAGAGTAAGGAGAAAATAACAGTATCTCTTTCTCTGTCCTTATATTTAATCGAATATATTGTATAATGAAATGTAAATTTTACTGGGATTTTTTCTCAGCTTTATTGATTACCATTGTACTAAAAGGATATTTTTAATTAGATTGCATAATATTGATCCATGCAAACTTATTTATGTATCTTGTATACGCCATAAATAAAAAAAATCCTTCTTTTAGTTTTTAAAAAATGCATTTCTATAAATTGAGAATATTAGAAAGTATATTTGTTTTAAAAGTTTACCCGCGTTTTATTTTGATATTTCTACTTTTCCTTCACAATTCTTATTAAATTAATTTTTAAAAATTCGGAATGGTTTTATTCTAGAAATATTTCAATAATAATATTTTTATTTTATCCGCTTTATATCTCTATAACAGTTCCAACATTACAGAAGAAAAATCGCTCTCCAAATTCTTGAGACAACCGCACCGAGGTTTCCAGTCCGGTACAATGAGAAACACCAATCTTTTCTATATCAAATTGTTTTAAAGCTTGAATGGTTTTTTCAACTGTTTCCTTGCTCGCCGGACCTAAGTGAGTACCGCCGATGATTGTACAGATATGACTTTGCCCGGTTTTATCGATAATGTGATTCATGATATTTATCATCCCTGAATGTGAGCATCCCAAAATAATAACCAAGCCTTTTTCAGTCGTTGCAACCAATGTTTGGTCATCTAAAATAGGATCCTGAGCATAACCTTCATTGGTTTTGATCAATAATTTTTTAACCCCTTTTTCATATTCAGTCAAACGGGGAATCTCTCCACTCAGCATCAAGCCCGGTGCTATTTCCCTAAAACCGGTATTAAATTTAAATTGAGCGCCCATGCTTTGTAATATTTCCCGGCGGTAAGGAATTCCGATATTTCTTTCTTTTCCTTCATTCACTACATAACTGTTTTTAAAAAGATCCGGATGAGCATATACATTGACTTTCCCTGTTTGTTCTAAAACATTGAAAAGACCTCCGGTATGATCATAATGATGATGGCTAATAATAATCCCTTGAATAGTTGAAAGATCTTTATTAAGATAACGGGCATTATTAATAATCCCCAGTCCTTGACCTGTATCAAAAAGAAAATTTCCCTGGTCACTCTCGATAAAGACTGACCAGCCATGTTCGGCTATTACTCCAACACCACTAAATACACTGTTTTCACATAGAACTGTCGCTTTTCCTTTCATACTGAATTCTCCTTTTTTCTTTTTTTAAATTTTTAATCGGAACTAAAAGGCAACTTATCTGTTTTTATTCAGTACATAGCTTCAATTGATTTTATCAGGTTAAAAAACAGATGATTCACCGGTGTTGAAATATTAAGCTGTTCCCCCAATGAACATAATTTCCCTGAAAACATTTCCACTTCTGTTTTTCTCTTAGCTTCGACATCCTGCAGCATGGAGGTCTTTCCACCCGGAGAAAAATTCATTAACATATTAAATGCTTTATCAATATCCTCTTCGGATAAATTGATATTCATCATCTTTGATACTTCAATCGCTTCTCTCATCGCCTCCTTTACTAATTCCTGGGCGTATGAAACCTTCTGTAAGGTTTTATAGGGTGCTCTTAATATTGCGGTAGCCTGATTCATACCTATATTCACCATATATTTCCACCACATATTTCTTATAATGTCATCTGATATTTCATGGCTGATTCCAGCTTTCGTGAGAATACTTTTTAATTTATTGATTCTACATGTAATGCGCCCAACCTTTTCACCGAAAACAATGATACCTTTTTTCGAATAGGTCGTTATATTTTGAATCTTTGTGGCATCGATATTATATATAAAAGCATGAATAACACTTTTATATCCAAATTGTTTTGCGATAATATCTTCACTGTCTATACCGTTCAACAAAGATATTATCTTGGTGTTTGTGCCAACTAATCCGGCTAATTGTTTGATAACAGTTTTCAGATGATGATATTTAACAGATATGATAATCAGGTCTGCTGTATTTTTATATTCATTATTGGTTACATAATGAAAATCATACCGCTTGTCATTTATGATAAATCCATCTTGCAGGTACTTTATTTTTCTTGGGGCATCACAAAGGACACTAAAATCATATTTGGCATTTGAAAATTGTGAAGCAATGGCTGTACCAATTGCTCCCAAGCCTACAAACAGGACATTTTTCATAAATTCAGCTCCTTCATTTTATT
>Ga0272441_10004855_pt1 | contig 23865 bp, 83 predicted proteins | sample SSMProp6N_FD_193582 | JGI IMG/M metagenome (GOLD analysis project Ga0272441, IMG submission 193582) | Marine sediment archaeal communities from Little Sippewissett salt marsh, Falmouth, MA, United States - SSM-Prop-6N | ecosystem: Environmental > Aquatic > Marine > Wetlands > Sediment ...
CTGGCATCATTTGAATTGTTCCCATATCTCTTTCTTATCTTCACTTATATTATACAGCCAAAACGAGAAAAAGTCAAGGAAAAACTTAGGATATTTAAAAATAGTTATAATCGATTGAATTTTAAGTAGATTTTTTCACTATCTGTCAAGAAAAATCTTGACAAATAACTAAAAAATTAACCTGTCCTTTTGGGCAGGCTTCCATATCTTTTTTGGAATGATTCAGGAATATTCTGATGATCTATACAACTGTTACAATATCCGTTTAAAATCCAGAATACCACATTAGTATTTTTCCATAAGGAATCGTCTGCGCCACAAAAGACACAACAGCCTTTTCTAGATGCTCCCTTAGGTAATTTTAAAATAGGTCTCTTTCTCCGTCCCATACGCATTTCATCCATCCATGATAGCTTATAGTAAACATTCCCGTTTGTTCCGATTCGTTGATATATTCACCATACAATTCTCGGTAATAAGGATTATGTTCATTCTCGTAGTACCAATCGTAAAACTTATCTAATTTGTTCATGATCTGTACTTTTTAATTAAAGAGAGCTACCGATCAATATTATTGATCCCACACCACGCTTAGCACCGGCCCCTACCATACCCTTACACCGGCCCTTGCTCTCTTAATGGTTACGAGTTCTGAGTTTCGACAGCGGAAGCTTCAACAGTTTCGACCTGAGTCTCGACCTGAGGTTCGGCAACCGTCTCGCCAGTCTGCTCGACGGCCTTGATACGGATCGCATATTTGCGATTGATCGCATTCACGGTCTGAGCGGTGATACCGACCTTGCGGGCAATATCGGCCTGACTCTTCTTAGTGTTCTTGAGCATGGACTTTACCGCGGCAGAGCGGGAACGATAGCTCACTGCACCAATTTTGAAGGACTGCATAATTAAACCTTTCTTTTAAGAAATAAAAATAATTTTATAATACTGTAGAATCAAAAAGACCCTCGTCAATATAATCCATTACATGATTTTTAGTGTAATCATCATTGAAAATATTATCTTCAGTATCTTCTAATTCTTCAAATTCTCCAACCTCTTGATTTATATTATTTTCTATTGATTCATCTAATTCATCTGTTTTATCCACAAAAGTATCGATTTCATCAAGTACCTTAGCTACCTCTGCTTGTTCATCTGTAAGATACCCGTGCTGAGTATCGACAAATTCTTCATCTTCCGTATCATCGTCTTCGGAAAGACCATAATATTTGAGCCATTCTTTTTGCTCTTCGGGCGGGATGATATCACTATGATTTTCAATGTTAATTTCATCTGCCGTTATAGGATCGTTTGCTGTTTTATCTGATACATCAAACACCGGTTCGGGCTCTTCATTCCACCAATGAGAAACTTTCTTATCGGCAGTTTTAGGAATCGATCTTCCTGTAGTTGGATTGTAACCATATGTCGATCCATAATAACTGTTATCATAATAATCAGACCAACCATATTTACTAAATCTGGGCTTAGGATCAAACATTTTATCATCATTCAGAACTTTTTTAATGAAGTAATTAGCTTCATCTTTTGTAAGTCCGGTGGCAACAAATTCATTTTTATCGGTAAATATTCGATAAAAATCTTTAAAATTGCCTTCTATAATTTTTTGCATTTTCATAATTGTTATTCTCGTTTCATTGCTTACATATTAATTATAACACTTATAAGTAATAATGTCAAGCTTTTTTTATTTTATTTTCATCCTTCGACAAAACTTTTTAACAAAATCTCGCTGGGCCAGAGTATCAAAAGAGCTTCGAACGCTATCAATTGCTTCAATTGAATCGCCGGATTTCATCTGAAACATATAGCTCACAATGCAAGATAGAACCATTCCCGTTCGTCCGATACCTGCTCCACAGTGGACACATACCGGGGTTTTATCTGATGCAATTTCAGAAACCTTTTTAACCATATTTGAAAAAGTCTTTATATCTTCAGGAGTTGAAAAATCCTGAATCGGATAATAAAGCCACATCAGACCAGCTTTTTCACAAAGTTTGTAAGCGTTTTCAGGAAGTTTCTCAAGAGAAACCAAACACCTAATTCCTTTGTTGTAAAGCTCATCAAGATTATCATACAAATGACTTCCCTGAGTTTTAAAATAATTTCTTCCCGGTTCGGCACAGCCTGCCAGAACATTAGGGATTACCCATGAAAAATTGCTTATTTTATTATCAGATTTCCGAGTTTCATTACAAGGATATGTATAAACCATTTTTATCTCCTTAGGATATGCAAGTTAGTCTTTTTGTTTTTTTAATCCTAAAAGGATTATTCATTTCTTTATATCGGAATCTCCGACCGGTATGACCCTCGCCGGGGAATTCTAGATGACAGAGTTCGTGAAAAATTACCTGTTTTAAATTCTTACTGTTTTTGTCAAGCAGATTTTTCGAAAGTTTAACTGTTTTAGTTGAGTAGCAAGCTCTTCCCAAAAGCCAACTCGTGCGCTTAGGAAGAGGCTCGACATTGTTCACAACAACATTAGGAAAATATTTTTTGTGAATATCGTCAAAAAATCTCATGACTTCGGCCAACGAGTACGTAACCGTTTCGGTTTTTTTCTTTAAAATTGCTTGACGCTGAGCTTCGATAATTCTCTTTTTTTCTTCTTCTTTACTATCAACAATTTTACGAATTGAACCGCCAAGATTTTCAACCCTTTTCAGAAGAATCTCAAAATTGATATTCTCTACGATTCTGGGTTCTTTTCCCGGCAGAATAATCTCGTATTTCATTTTCTTTTTTTCCGTTGTCTCTCTCTTATCTTCATCTTAATTATACAGCCAAAAGACGAGAAAGTCAAGGGAAAAATAAGCTTTTCCGCAAAATAATTATAAACGATTGATTTTTATAAGGAAGGATTCACTATATGTCAAGAAAATTTTAGCTATTTGTCAAGAATCTTCTTGACAAAGGCCATTTAATATGTTAAATTTTAGTATATTTTTCGAAAGTGTCCTTAGATCGAGTCCAACAACTCTCCCCCGTAAACTTTCGAACGATGACCTCCAGATCATGCCAAAGGTCGCCCCATATATTAGAAGGATATGATTTTCTAATCTTTTCCCATATCTCCGTTGTCAATTTTCTTTTAATTTCAAACGATACCTTATACATATTATTTCTTTTTGTCAATATTGAAATAATACCATTTAAGAGGATTGCTTTTTTCTTTGTGGGAATATCCGTGCCCGTCTTTTATTATATCTATATCATCTTTTTTTGAAAATAAGACAAGACAGTAAATTAATCCTACCAATGATAATATTCCAATTGTTATAAGAATTATACTGATCATAATTTATCCGATCGTTGCGATGAAAGACTTATTCCTACGCTGACATTAGTCTCGCCCCCAGGAAACCTGGAATGTAGGGGTGATGGTAAAATGTGAAAGGAAGATCACCATCATTTTATATTATATGCAAAATATAATTAGGATACAATCGTTTCTCCAAACGAAAATCCAGATTGCGTATAAGGACGTCGCAAGAATATTTATGTTTTATACATCACGTAAAAAATTTATTATAAGTAATATTCCTGCCATTCCGATCATAATACCCACAGAAATTGGATCAAGAACTAAATCACTTTTTGATCTTGCTATTGTATGTATATATATTCCAACAGCAGTATATAATATACCAGCAAAAACATTTATAGATGTAAGAAAATTCATTTTATATCCCTATAATAAATTTTAACTTGTGCTTGGCGATTAATCTGTTTCATTTCTTCAACTTCAGCAAAAAATCTTATAAGATTTTCAATGCCGATTTTATTACATATAGTATTTAGACTGTTTTCGTCCAAAGAACACAAAGCATGGTGCATTGCATTACACCCCTCATAAATATTTTTATGTCTGGTTTCTGCAATTCCTTCTTCTTTAAGAAAATCACAAAATTTTTTAGTCATGATTAAACCTCTCTAATTGCAATAAGATAATTTTTCCACAAAACAAATCCTTTGTACAACATATAAATGTGACAAGGAATAGTAAAATAGTGGACAGCAATGACTCCATATCGAATAATGCTGATAATAACAAAAGGAAATCCGATTACAGCAATTGGAAAAAACGACATATAAAGAGAGTCAAATATCGTTTTCATATTTTAATCCTTTTTAAATTTAAAAATATAGTTTAGTTCTTTTTCTGTTGGAGGAATCCAATTAAGAATATTTCCGGTTTCTGTATCGATTTCAAGATTGACATAATCTCCACCGCCACCTGGCATAATTTCTGGCACATATCCATCATACTCTTGACCGATACTATTGCCTTCATTATCTTGAAGTTCTGCCCAACATAAATCTGAACACTTTGCTGATATCTTAATTATCATTTTCTTTCTCCTGTTCAGGCCAAATATTCATTTCAAAATAAACTTTACGCGCAATTGATTCTTCGATTGTGGCTAATGCAATAGACTTTACTTCATCAGGACCATAAAGATAAATCATACCTAATGCCTTTTCTATTGCATTATATTGTTTTCTTGTAGTTTCAGTTGATCCAAAAGCTTCGCGGGCTTTTAAAATATCGTCTTTGCAAAGGTCTGCGTTTTCTATATAAGGATGAGCAGTCATTTTATTTTCCGTGCCATTTCTATAACTTCATCGGCGGTAGGACCCTCCGGTGTAAGTTTTGGCTCAATTGACATTACTCTTTTTTTGGTAGGCTCAATTCCATTTTTTTTTAAAAATTCGGTAAGTGCCTTGATCCTACTTTGGATTATAAACGGGTTTCGATTAATTCTAAATTTCGGCTTTGGTTGTTTTGCTAGTTTTTCTAAAAGACCTTTTTCCTTTGCCATTCGAAAATGCTTACATGTTCTACGAAAAGCAAATCCTTTACAACTACAAGAAAAATCGGTCAGCACATATGTATTTCCACTATCAGCAAAACATTTTAGAACAGAATCACAAATTTCAAATTTCATTTAATATTACCTTAAAAGGCCCCCATCGGGCGGACTCGAACCACCGTTCAACTTAAGATACAGGTATGCATCCCTGCAGTACGTACTTGAGTTTTAGCCATGTTAAACTACGTGGGGATAAAATTTATTAGAATCCCATGCTGTCATTTAATTGCTTACAGTCGAGCTGGGACTTTGAATACTCAACGTCAGATTTCCAATATCCATCAGTATCTTTATACTTAACGATATTGTGGGCATAGATCGAACCACATTCAGTATAGATTCCGTAAACTTTTGCAAGTCGAGTTGTACCTTTCTTACTATCAAGAAGATCGGCTTCCCAACCATTAGCCTGAAGAATACGAGTACCTTTTTTCAGATCATCAACTTTCATTTTAATATCCTTTTACATTAAAATTGATTCTATCAACAGTAAATGTTTCTTCTGTACCATCTTCACAATTTTTTAGAACTACATAGAAATTGTCGTCGTCATAGTCGTAATATGTTGCATCGACTTCGTCGTAGCTTGAGTTCTCTATCATACTAAGAACATCGTCAAGCCTTTCCAAATCTTCCTTGAACTTTTGATCTTTAATACAAGCATTACACCTGTAAATTTCATAATCGTCAAGTATTGAATTGCATTCGTTACAAAGTGGCATAATAAATCCTTTCTAATCTTTATCTATATTATACAGCCAAATAAAGAAAAAGTCAAGGAAAAAAACAGTCTTTTTTAAAATAGTTATAATTGATTGATTTTATTGAGGATCTTTTCATGGTTTGTCAAGAGGATTTCAATATTGATTGATTTTTTAAAGGTATTGCATACTGTCTTTGATTAGGAAGGCAGATACTTTTCCATATAGAATCGCATACTTCAGACCATATATAAAAAATACGATTACTATACCAAAATCCGTTTGTTGCATCCCATACATCACAGGTTTTATTATTAGCTTTTATAATTATATTATCTCTGACATTAAATCTTATATTTTTCATAATTAATTTAATATTAAATCCTTATTTTGAATTTTCTGAATACGGCCGTCCCAATCGTTATAAATTGCAGAAGGTATGATGTACTCATCGTTTTTACCGTTTAAAATTTTGACTTTAGCATCATGCACAACTTCACATAAAGTTGATACAGTATAAGAGTAATTATTAATATCAATCACACGACCAATAATATAAGATACAGGCCGACCAGGAAATTCCCTAAAGTGAAAAACCTTAATATGATCACCAACTTTAATTGACTCAATTGACATTTTTAATCCTTATTTAAAATTATATTAATTAGAACGATAACAAAAAGAGGACCGAACATTATTATTCCGATCCATACCCATAAGGGTATATTCTTTAATGTCTCATTATTTATCCCATTTTTTTACTCAAATACAAACATTAATAAAATATATTAATATAAAAATTAATATTGTAAAGATAATAAAATCTATTATTTTTGATAACACTATTTAATATTCCTTATTATTTAATTTCTCTAAGTTTTTTATATAATTTATTTAAAACAGCAAATATATATCTTGATAAATTTTCATGATACATAACATTAGCATAACAAAGTAATGCGATATCATCAATTTCTATATCAGGAACATGCGGAGTACTAATTTTATGAACATTCTTTTTAATTTTTTTCATTGATTAATAAATTTATATGTTAATTATTTTTTCCAAAAAACCTTACAACCAGAACCTTGTATTTTAGATTCTTTAGTGAATTTGCCTTTTCGCACAGGCTCTCAAATTCTACTCGAAGTTCTTCAAGAGTCATTTTATGAAGATTTTTCCAACGGGGACGAATGCCATGTACGCTTTTATAAAGCGATGAATAATCTTCGGTAAGAAGATATTTGTCAAGCTGATCTGCGGTGGAAATACCATAAGTATCATACCAACGATCAACGTCAGTCATTAACATCCCGTCCCAACGATTTTCTGGGTCTTCGTCTATCCATGCCTGAGTTTTGGCATTAATCTGATCAATGCGTTCAGCAAGTGTCATTATTTCAATCCTTATAAGTTTCAAGCTTAGAAGGGTCAATCTTCATTTATATTATACAGCCAAATAAAGAAAAAGTCAAGGAAAAAACAGTCTTTTTTTAAAATATTTGTAATTGATTGATTTTATTGAGGATCTTTTCGTGGTTTGTCAAGAAAAATTGTATATATCCTGTTTCGTGTAATGAATATATACATTTTTGTATATAATTGTTACAAGAATTTAATATCAGTATTTGTATTTTAAAGGAAAGCAATACATCCATATAGCAACAGCAAAAAGAAATATATATCGAAATATTTCAAATGGTAACAGTATTATTATTAATACCATTTTAAGAATCATTATTCATCCATCTAATAAAATCCTCATCAGTCTCGCTTATTGCTTCTGCCCACCAAACAGAATTATTAGTCTGATCCCAAACTTTACTACTGATTCCTGTCCAAATATCACTTCTGATATCAATATTTATTAATGTATCAATAACATTTCTAAAAAGACGATAACTTATATCATACGGAACTAATTGTGAAATCATTATTGTTCTTATCCTTTTTAAAATCTTACTGAAAATTATTACAATCGGGTCCTTGTTTTGCATCACATACGATAGAACCTCTCAAAGTACACTTTGATGGACATTCAGTCATACCATGACACTCACAAGTGCTTGGTGATTTTGATTTGACTAAAGGTTTTGTGTATCCACAATCAAGACAGTTGTATCCAGTATCAAGATTTGTACTTCCGCAATTTGCACACCATACCATCATTTGTTATCTCCTTTTTTAGCCTTATTAGCAAAACCATTGCATGAATCCCTCAAATGAGTGATTTTCTCCGGATACGGTTTCTACTCCGTGCGTTAACGCACGGGCCATATCGTTTCATTATTTAATTTCCTTTTATTTTTCTTTCAATCCACATTCTAATAGTATCAGGCATATCGTCTGAAGTTGTACTCATATAATTATTATATTCATTCAATACATCTTTTGTTATAGAATATCGATCCTTTGGTAAAGGCTGAGTAACTTCCATTCCAATCTTTCCCTTATTAGAATTAAATGGAATGCCTTCACAATCAAGTTTATAAACCAAGTCACTATCATTAGTTAATTCATTCGCATTTTTTATTTTACGAATCCGATCAGCAACAATTTCTGGTATCTTCATATCAATATCTTTTTCTTTCTCTGGTGGAATTCTATTACCTTCAGTCGCATAAAATATTATACCACAATGCTTACAAGAATAATGATCGACACTATTACTTCCACCATATCTAACAGGCTCTACTAAAGAATAATGACTTTTGATTTCTACTGATTTGCACACAGGACATTTTAATCGCATATTATTAATTCTCCTTTTATATTACCTTGATAATTGTTATGAACAATACGTCATTTTTTTATTTTATAGTCTTTATAATCATTTATACTTCGGTTTATAATTCTTCTATATTCATTATCAATATTAAAAATATTTTTCCACCAAAATACATTAGCCAACTGATCGAGTATGTTATAACGTAATTGTCTTTTTAATATAATACGACCAACCGTTGTAATATCTTTAATATATCTATATGTAAGATTTTTCATCATAATTAAAAAGGATATCCTGGATAATTTTTCTGATATGTATTCTCATAATGTTTTACTAATTTATCCCTAAGATGATATTTTGAGTTGAAAATAAACAGCGGGTGTTTTTTAAAATCCATATATTCCATATTAATAAATTCTCTCAAAACAAAACAACTTGCTGGGTCCATTCCATTAATTAAATAATATAGGTCTGTTATATTGCCTCTTAACTTATAAGAAATTTCTTTCATAAGTGTTCTTTCATTTTCTGTCTAATTGCATGAACAATAGTATAGTATTTAAATCTGCCCTTGTGTATAAGCATACTTCGAATATATAACATTGTTGGAGTAGTTTTATCAAATGTATAATTACGAGGAATAGCCAAAATATATTTTCTAATGTTCATTTAATCTTCTAAATATTCCTTAATATAATTCATGATGCCGTGACAAACATCAAGACTTTCGACATAGTAATAATGGCCTACATTGTCTTTAGGAGCAGATACATATTTAAGTAATGGATTATTAACTGCTACATACGAAGGAATAAGTATGTAGAAAGACCAGTCCCGAGGACCATACTCTACTTTGTCTTTTCTAATTTTAGTACTAATGTTTATCATTTAATTTAACATAATATGAGGGTTTCGAAAATGGCGAGCCCGTACAATGCTTCCTACTACAAATTGTATATTTCTTTGTATTTCTCCAGTTACACTATTAAACACTCTTTTTTGTACTTCGATCCAGACTTTTTGATCTGTATGTTGTCTTACATATTTAAGATCATCACTATGTTTCATTTTATTACTTCTCTTATAGATATTATATCAGCTTTCCATTCTCTGCCGGTATTACGAACAACATCTGAAGTAAGATTATCATTAATCTCTAACCAAGGCCTAGCCTTTAATTTTTTAGTTAGAGCAATTTGTGTATTTCCCATGATATGATTTGTTGTTTGTAGTTTAAGAGATTCCATCAGAATACTCCATAATTTAGTATAATAGAAACGAAAGCAATAATTAATGCAACTAGTATGATTGTATCAGTACTTCTAGATTTTTTAATATCGTTAGTTACATCAGCACCACAGTAAATACATTTTGGGTTTATATCGGGTGTAAAATAACAAGAAACAGTATTACAAAGAGAACATCTATAAGGTTGAGAATATCTTATTTTTGTACTCATCACCATCTCCAAGCATCCTCTTTTTTAATAAACAAATACAGAACAAAACACATAAGAATATAATTAACATTATACTGATCCCCAAACCAAGGTATCAATTTTAAACATAATGTAGATACTAATGTACAACCAAATAATATTATACAATCAAGAATAAAAGACTTTTTCATTTTAATATCTCCCAAACCAAATTAAAAATAAATATAATATAATACCAATAATTGCACCAAAAAATGAAACTATCTCTAAAATGTGATAATGATTCTTAATAATATTTACGATCACTAAGATAAGTGTCGTCTGATATTTTCATAGAGCTAATTATTTTATCTATTTCATCTTTGCTTAATCCGAGTTTAGATAAAGCATTCTGAATATCATCACTATATATATTAGCGCGTATTTCAACCACTCTACTAATAGCAGATTCTATTTCTTTTGCATTTTCATCAGGACTATCATATAGAATAGTAAACTTGCCTTCAGCATATTTCTTAATGAACCCTTGCATAAGTCCATCCATAATTATATACAAATTGCTTAGATGCTTCTCTACAGTTCTTTTTATTCTTTGTCTTTATTGTCATCAGTTCATTTCTAGCGCTAGTATTTTCATACAGATAATTAGTCATCCATTTGATAAAATCAGACTCTTCTTCCTCAGTCCAATTATATTCAGTATAATGATCGTGTTTAAGCCAGTCATGACTATCATAATCACAACTGACTCTGGATGACATTTCTTTCAGTATTGTTTCTAGATGCTTACCGAATTTACTCATTTTTCTACTCCTTGTGTGGAATAAGGTACATTCATAATATAACATTTTTTTCAGTGCATGTCAAATAATATATCATCGATAATAATATCTGCAATGATACTATATAAGCATAACCACAATGAAATCCTAATATCACGATATATTTTTTCAGTAATTTTTAAATGTGATTTATTTCTTATATCTATTGTAAGGCAATTTTTAATATTTTTCATTAATATTCTGAATCAATTTCCCGAAGAGCACCAGCCAGATAACCCATTGAGCAAGCTCCATTTGTCGTATTGTTCAAGCAGTTTCTTGGCGCGGAGCCATAGGCAGTCGCCGTTGTGCGTGTATTCAGAGCGTGTATGTTTTAGGCGAATCCTGCCACAATACACACAGTGATCTTCTATGGTGCTTAACCGAACGATGGGCTCACACTCCACAATCTCCCTCAACAGCGACTCTGCAGTATCATCCATTCTCCCCTCCCTCTTTAACCTTCTTTCCCGTGCCGTTACACCGCCGACACGGTTGTTCCCCGTTATATTCCATGGTTTTTCCTTCGCCCATACATCGGGCACACTTCTCGGCCTTGGTGTCGTCAGAATCCTTTTTAAAAGCAGATGCGTCTGCGTAAACCAACACCTTATCCCCATCGTGCGGATACTTCGCTCCTGAAATCATTTTACACCCTACAGTTCCATCCGAATGAACAAACTCTGTTCCGGGGCCGAATCGGATATAACACCCCTTTGGTATTGATATCTTAAATGTCTCTGTCCCGGTCGATATCTCCAAGTGGGGGTCATGCGGATAAAAATCGTTGGCTGATCCTGTGCCGTCACCCTCCGGTGTGGCTGTCTCCTCCGACTTCACTTTATACTTTGGTGCCAGTTCTTCTTGACAAAGAATCTCACCATCTTCAAATTCATGCATCACATCATCCTTTCCGGTTAGGGGCAGGTTCATAGTTCTTGCGCCCGTCACATCCATAACAGGCTTTTGTGGCACCGTGTCCATAGTGGGCGCAATCTTTGCACATCAGCAGATCATTAATATCATCGTCTGCCGCCTTGTCCCATTTGTCGTATTGTTCGAGCAGTTTCTTGGCGCGGATGTAGGGGCTATTGGGCGAGTATACACGATACGCCCCGGAATTATAGTAGCCTTTCTCATCGGGGGCTACAAGCTCCACAATCTCCCTCAATAGCGACTCTGCGGTATCACCCATCTTCTCTGCCTCGACTGGCTTCCCTGCAATACCCTTCTTATAGTTCTCTATACTTTTATCCATCATGTCGAGAGCACGCTTGGAAATAAATGATTCAGGCTTTTCGTCGTGCTCGGTTGAATAGAACATCACACCACATCGCTCACAGGAATAGTGATCTGTAGCATTCGGACCACCATGCCGAACAGGCTGAACGGGGTGTGATTCAACCTTAGTTGATCCGCATACAGGACATTTCATGCTTCCTCCTCTTTAGCCTGGGTGTCAATCAGTTTCCACACAGCGGAACCGATCCCGTGCTCATCTAATGGACATTGTATTGGCTTTTCGTTGTCAGGGTTTAGACACTCAAATACACACGGTTTTTCCTCGCCTATTGAACAGTCGGTGCAAATGTATTTCATTTCTCCCCTCCCTCTTTGGCCTTGGTGTCGAGCAGATCATTAATATCATCGTCCACCTCTTTGTCCCATTTGTCGTATTGTTCAAGCAGTTTCTTGGCGCGTATGTAAATGCAATCATCAAAATGTTCTGGCGGATTAAAGCTATTTGCCAGAAACGAAGCTCCACAGAAGATGCAATTAAATGAATCTCCGTCAATGGGGTCGTCCTCCACCATCTCCCTCAACAGTCCTTCCGCAGTATCACCCATTGCCTTGCTCCTTCGCGGCCCTTCTGAGGACATCAAGATTGCCTGACACCATATACACCACGGTTGCCCATTTATATAAGTTGTTGGGTTTCCACAGGGTCTGCCACATTGGGAACAGTATGTATGTGTTGTAGATGTCGTTGAGTTCATTCTGTTGGTTGATGTATCACCCATTCTTCCCTCCCTCTTTGGCCTGTTCAATAGCATAGATTTCGGTTATCCCCCGATCATCAACGCGCTCTGCGCCAATGTAAACACGACCGCATGATGGGCACGGGGCGGTTGATTTTCCATTCGATATCCACCCCTTTTGTTTTCCGCAAACACAGGTGAATTCACTTGCTATTGACATGGGTATCCCCCTTCAGCGCAGTTGCACTTCTCGGCCTTGGTGTCGGGGGGAGGAGTACGATAATATCCACACCTTTGAGCCAACATATGGCAAAACCTGTGCATTCTATCACTTGACCAATTTCGGAGAATGTTTGTAAGCAAGACGTTTGGTGGCACATCGTTGGACATTATTTCCTCAACAAGAGCAACTGTATTTTCTCCAGCAGTCTCATCCACTGCTAGCAGTCGCTTAAACTCTTCCTCAACAACTATGAAATACGGATCATCACCTTCTCTTGGTGCTTTCATAGCCACCCACTTGGTTCCCTTCTGGGTAACACAAGCTATTGCGTCTTCGACTGTTTTAGGAAACAACATTCTTCCCTCCCTCTTTGGCCTTGTCGGAAAGCCAATCCATAAATGCAGCGAATGTGCGTCCGTCTGGCTCTGTTGCCTTGTGAAACAGTAGCCCTAATTCGTACGCGCTTTTGTACCTGTCAGCATAGTGGGTGTAGGGGCCATCATTGGATTCCCGAATATAAGTGAATCCCTCGCCGTGAATAGCATACCGTTTCATCCTTCCCCCTTGGCCCTGGTAGATACCATTGCCGCACCAACAAGAGCGATTAGTACACATACATGGCTCAAGGTAACGTTCTCTGGATAAAACACCGCAAACAAAATATGAATCAAAAACACTACAGAATAGATAGTATTAACAATGTTCACACATCCCCCTTGGCTATGGCCGCTTCAATGCGATTGGCAAAATCAATTACAAATCTTTCCCATCCACCCGCTCTTTGGTAGGTCCCGTCAGCAAACTGTCTCATCTCCTCCACCACAGCCCGTATCTCCTCTGATTGGGGGCGGGTGTTCCACTGCGAAACCAACTCATCTTTTTCCATATAAAAGTCTTCTCCCACATTTGCACCACACCGGTCATTATCACAAAAAACACTGTAATACCTTCCGTCGTCACTTTGGCATAAATGGGCGTCACTTCCACAAAACGGACACGGCTTTAACGCTTTATCTGTCATTGGTTCCTCCCGATTACACAGCGTATGACAAATGGGTGAAGTGTGGTCAGTGCCCCACCCTTGCGATTCCAAGCACTATTACTCCCCACTGACAGCCTCCACCTAATACGCCTTTTCACATTTCACCCTTTGCCTGTTGTACTGCCGTTGTTTGCGACTCCTCTGATTTGGAGGCACAATCTGTAAGAATCAGCTTAGTAATATCATCTCCTCTTTGTTCTGCGCCTATAATCCTGTATCCAACTATAGTATGTTTAGTTGGTGTAAAGTTCTTATTATTAATAATTAGCTCTGTCATTGTGCATCCTGTAATATGGTTTGCAAACTATGGCGTACAACGTCATGGCAAACGTAAGCCGTGCTCTAAGGTTCTTGTTGCACCACATGAACACACATACATTTGAATGTCTTTTTCATAAATCCACTTATGTTTGCATGGCTTACTTTGCCTGTTGTGCGATGCTGAAGGAGTGCCTTTCTTAATTAATTTGCGGCTCACCCGCACCACAGTAATAATGGCTGCAATAATAAGTAATGCTAACCCAAGGAACTGAAGCCCGATTATCCACATAGCCGCCCCCGATCAATAAAAGCACGACTGAAGTTTCGTCATAACGTCTGGCGCATAGTTGTCAGTTTCCAATTGCAACTTGCGCCTGTTGTACGCCTGTATCCGAATAGACACCAATATCGAACCGCTCACGAATGTCGTTTGAATACTGGTCTCTATCGATTACAACATCATCTTTCTTAACAAGCCAGAAGTATGGGTATTGCGGTTCGCGTATAATAAGAAGATTTCCTAATATAAAAGATTCCATATAGACTCCTGTTCGGCTATTGCGTACAACGTTCTCAGGCACCCGCCCGAAGTTGCCGACATATAAACTTATGACACTCCGCCAATCCAGCGACAAACATAGCACACTCACGCGCATCTTCTTCTGGAAATGGAATGGCTTTGTATACTTCCTCCAGTGTCGGCAATTTTGGGCTGTCTGTGTTGGTGGATGTATTTTGCGATTCATCAATAAACTTTTTTATGCGATCAAATGAATCCCATACCGCTTTGCTTGACATGCCATCCAACAACGCATGTTTTACCACTGATATATCTTTTTTAAGCATAAAAACTATAATTCCTTTCAAGCAAAATATTTACACCAACTACCAGCAAGATGAAGTTTAAATTGTTCTATAACTTCATTCACCGGCCAATTTATTATCTATATATATTATAACACTTTTATCTAAAAAAGTCAAGGATTATTTTAAATACTTACTAATATAAGCATATAAGAATAGGTTACATTATAGGTGCAGAAAATGTCACTATCTGACCTTATTGGCACCTATAATATACTTATATAAGAATGCTTATAATTAAAACACATAACATAAATTAAATTTCTTATCTATCCTCATTACCAAACGACTGCATCCAGTATGTAAGGATTTTCCTGGCAGTTCGATCATCAAGATCAAATTCGGCCTTAACATAAGGAGATGCACCAAACATATTGGTAATACCACTTTCTCTCAAATCATCAAGATACTCAAGATGTTCATCAGTTACAAAATCTGGACGTGACATTTTAATAATCCTTTCTTATTTCATTATATCGATCTTGAGAATGATCTATGATAATAATTATCACATTCGTCGTTAATACATCCTTCTTTAATTACTTTACCAAATATAATGTACTTACGCTTAATTTTCATAGTGTTTTGACACAATGGACAAAGCTTACTAGGAAATAGTATAGGTTCATATCTAACACATATCCAAAGCTTAGGTATAAATTCTCCTCTAGTTATTTTCCACATTAATTTTTAAATTCTCCCAAACTGGCCAGTCTAATTCGTTTATTACAGGGTTCCAGACATTTATTATAATTTGTGAGTATCCTAAGAATGTTTTATGTTTAGATATAAGCACAGTCCAACAATATGTTCTGACCTGAGACGCTACTTTAATTTTTACTGTATTCATATACTTCTTCCCATGTATCATTACTTATTTCATATATTATTCCCGAATTCATTCTGAGAGTATTACTGATATCATAAAAGATATGATGTTTAAACTGAGGGTAGCATTTATAACTCTCGGTTTCCATACATGGAATAATCCAGACTTGTTTTTTAATCGGATTCATACATAGTCTCTCAATATGCTTCCAATACTAATACTATTATTCATTAAGTCAATTCTTATACGACTTAAGTCTAGTCCTAATTTATTGGTACGGGTTGGATTTATTCTCCATATAGCAGACAGACCTGATACTTCATTTCTCATATAGTGTTTCATAAACATCCAGCTATTTCCGGAGATGAATGGTTGGTCTTTCATTGTTCTTAATAGTATTCTACTGCTTGGTTTTGTATTCATATACACTTCTTTTGATATCTGTTTTAAATACTTCATCGCAGGCTTTTTGACTTATATATTCTACAGTCTGTTTCCAAATTTCATAGTATATCTGATTCTTGAATGTATGATATGACCGAATCCATACTAAGTCAATAATTTTTTGTATATCTACAGTATATTTTAGTTTCTTTTTATTCATTTAATACACCTGTATTAAAGCTGGTGCTTCCAGTATTATCAATAACACGATCTCTAATTTGAACCCAGATTATATTAAGGGATTGCTCGTCTACTAATTTCTTAATATTGATCCATGTATTATGCACAGTAATATTTTGAATTTCATATTGTTTATTCTTAATATTCATAATATATTATTTCTAATATTAGCTTCAACAACAGGATGTTTCCAAATATATGTTTTTATATTATTCATATTAATATATACTGTTTACAAATTAGTCCTATGAAATATAATTTCATTATTAATTATAGTACTAGTTATTTTCCATGCTTCTATCAGGACCTTATTGTAGACTTGATACCTGACTTGATTTAGGACTTTGTGGCAGAGTATTTCATAATAGACTTGATTCTTAATGCGATCGCGGATATGTTTCTTAATTGTATTCATTTATATAATCCTTCTTTGACTTGATTCCCTCGACTTGATATAGACTTGAATCCAGACTTGATCTCTGACTTGAGTCCGGACTTGATTATAGACTTGATTATAGACTTGAAACCAGACTTGATCTTTGACTTGATCTCTGACTTGATTATAGACTTGAATCCAGGCTTGATACTTGGCTTGATACCAGATTTGATTCTTTATTGTTGATTTATTCATACAGTATCAAATTTTCTTTAATAGTCCAGAATTGGTACCAGACTTGAGTCTTGACTTGATTACAGACTTGAATATTGATTTGATACCGGACTTGAGTACTGACTTGATGCCAGACTTGATGTCTGACTTGATTATAGATACTGTGAGTATAGACTTTATTCAGGACTTGTTTCTTAACTTTATTCATATATCAAACTTTCTTTAATAGCTAAGAATTGATTATAGACTTGATTCCCGACTTGATTCCTGACTTGGTACCAGACTTGAGTACTTACTTGATTCCTAACTTGAGTATAGATACGAGTATGGATTTGACTCAGGACTTGTTTCTTAACTTTATTCATATATCATGCTTTCTTTAATAGCTAAGAATTGATTATAGACTCGATCTCTGACTTGACTATTGACTTGATTCCTGACTTGAGTACTGACTTGATTATAGACTTGAGTCCAGACTTGATTATAGATACGAGTATGGCTTTGACTCAGGACTTGTTTCTTAACTTTATTCATTTATATAATCCTTCTTTAATATTCCGAATTTGATTCCTGACTTGATCCCTGACTTGATTCATAACTTTATCCATAACTTGATCTATGACCTGATTACTGACTTGATAATAGACTTGATTATAGATACGAGTATGGATTTGTCTCAGGACTTGATTCTTAACTTTATTCATACCGTATCAAACTTTCTTTAATAGCCCATACTTGATTCCTAACTCGATACCTGGCTTGATTCATGACTTGAGTACTGACTTGATTATAGACTTGATTTAGGACTTGATGCCAGACTTGATTATAGATACGAGTATGGATTTGTCTCAGGACTTGATTCTTAATCTTCATTTGTATAATTCCTGACTCGATCCCTAACTTGGTACCCTATCGCGACTCGGTACCCGACTTGGCGACTAATTTGAGTATTGACTTGATTATAGACTCGATTCATGACTTGACTATTGACTTGATACCTGACTTGATCCATAACTTGATCCTTTACTTTATTCATAGACTATAAAGTATTAATGTTATTCCTTTATTAAGTTTTGTTTTTCTTCGTTTTTAATAATTGCCTGTATTATTTGAAATTCATCTAAGGTTATCTTTTCATCATTCATATATCTTTTAACTGTAACATTGACTACTTCATATTTGTTAGCATATCTTTTTAAGTATTGGTATTCAGATATACCAACCTCTAATACATGCACTGAAATATAATAAGGCAATATATAAAGAATTGAGGCACCTAGTATCATGACAACAAAAGACTTTGCTAGCCATCCAATATCTTTATTTGAATAATGCGGACCCATAATTTCAGTTGACATTTTGACTCCTTATTTGGTGTATGACTTGATGCCAGACTTGAGTATAGACTTGAAACCAGACTCGATGCCAGACTTGATTCCTGACTTGATTCCTGACTTGATACACGACTTGATCCCTGACTTGACCCCTGACTTGATTATAGACTTGAGTACTGACTTGATTATAGACTTGAGTACTGACTTGAGTATAGAATTGTTTTTTAATATCCATATAGATATTCCCTAATACTGTACCAGACTTCATTCTTTATTTGACGGCTATCGTCTGATATATTACTTGATAGATGGATTTTATCATAAATATAGTACCAGTCTTTATTGGAGATTTTATCCTTGACATAATCACAGACTTTATTCCATTGATCATAGTAGACTTGATCATATACTTTATTCATACTATAAAACTTTCTTTAATAGCCTGATGGACATGAGCTCTGACTTGATTCCAGACTTGAGTACTGACTTGATTATAGACTTGAGTCCAGACTTGATCCCAGACTTGAATATAGACTTGAGTCCAGATTTCATTCTCGACTTGAGTACTAATTTGATACTTGACTTTATTCATTTATAATATTCTAGCCTTTTCATTTAAGTTCTATGCTACTTTCGGACTCGACCACAGAAACTTGTTTATAAACTTGAATACTGACTTGACTCAGGACTTGACTCAGGACTTGATTCTTAACTTGATGATTGACTTGAGTACTAGATTGAGTACTGGCTTGAGCACTGACTTGATTCTTTACTTTATTCATTTATAATATTCTAACAAGTGATTGTGAATTTCCATTAACAACGTATACTTGAAAATCTTCAATCAAGATTTCTTTAATAGCCCAGACTTGATCCCTGACTTGATTCGTGACTTGATTCGTGACTTGATACCGGACTTGACCCCTGACTTGATGCATGACTTGATCCATGACTTGACTCTTTACTTTATTCATATACTATAAGACTTTCTTGTAATAGCCCAAACTTGATTCTCGGTTTGATCCCTGACTTGAGTCTGAGTCTTGACTTGGTCCCAGACTTGATCCCTAACTTGATCCCAGACTTGGTCCCAGACTTGATTCATGACTTGATCCCAGGCTTGATCCCTGACTTGAGTCTCAATTTGATACTTGACTTTATCATTTACTTTATTCATACAGCAAGACTTTCTTTAATAGCCCAAGCTTGATTCCAGACTTGATGCCAGACTTGAACCCTGACTTGATTCACGACTTGATTCCAGGCTTGATGTCTGACTTGATTCCAGACTTGATCCCTGGCTTGATTCCCGACTAGGGCCCGGACTTGATACTTGACTTTATTCATATACTATAAGACTTTTATCAAGCTCTCTAATAGCCTGATGGAATTTAATATAGACTTGAATCCAAACTTGATCCCAGACTTGATCTCTGACTTGAATCCAAACTTGATCCCAGACTTGATCCCAGACTTGAGTCTTGACTTGATCCCAGAATTGATTCTTGACTTGAGTATTAATTTGATACTTGACTTTATTCATAAATTGGCCGAAAAAATTTCTACAGCATATACTATAAGATTTTCTCTAATAGCCCAGGATTGGTACCAGACTTGATTCCAGAATTGATCCTTGACTTGATACCCGACTTGATCCCAGACTTGATCTCTGACTTGAGTCTTGACTTGAGTCTTGACTTGATTCATGACTTGAGTATTAATTTGATACTTAATGTTCATATGAATATCCCAATCTACGACTAGGAAAGACAGAAGCTGTTTCATAACCATATACAGGCGGAGTAAATTCAATAAGCCAGGATTCCTGGCTTAGCCAGGAATCAATAGAGACTTGTTTCCAGATAGAGTCGCTGATATGGTACCAGATATTATGCTTAATAGATGTACTTAGCTTATGCTTAATCTTATTGTACATAGTATTAGTAAGTATATCTGAAATATTGAGGGCGCGCATGAAGTACTATCTTTCTATATTAGATATATAAAAGATAATATATGTGCAGTAAGGATTGCAAATGTTAATGAAGATTTATTCAGTAGTTAAGTAAGGATAGTTTGATATATTGCCTTATTAAAATTCTCGAAAGCCTGACTATCAATTATGATTATTAAGTTTTCTTTAATAGCCCAGAATTGATACCCGACTTGATTCCAGAATTGATACCCGACTTGATCCCAGACTTGATTCCTGACTTGAGTCTTGACTTGAGTCTTGACTTGATCCTTTACTTTATTCATACTATAAGACTTTCTTTAATAGCCCAGACTTGAGTATAATTAACTTGATTCATAACTTGATCCCAGACTTGAGTCTTGATTTGATCCCAGACTTGATCCCTGACTTGATTCATGACTTGATACTTAATTTTATTCATACTATAAAATTTTCTCTAATAGCCCGGACTTGAGTATCGACTTGATCATAGACTTGAGTACTGACTTGAGTACTGACTTTATTCCAGACTTGATGTCTGACTTGATAACCGACTTGATGTCTGACTTGATTCATGACTTGACCCCTGACTTGATCCTTTACTTTATTCATACTAGGTAAGAATTTCTTTAATAGGTCCCCTGGCTTGATCCCAGACTTGATTCCTGACTTGATACTTAACTTGATAATAGACTTGAGTATCGACTTGATACCCGACTTGAGTACAGACTTGATTCCAGAATTGATTCCCGACTTGAGCACGGACTTTATTACAGACTTTATCCTTTACTTTATTCATACAGCAAGACTTTCTCTAATAGTCCTAATTTGATGCCAGACTTGGTTCCAGACTTGGTCCCAGACTTGATTCACGACTTGATACATGACTTGAGTACTGACTTGATCCATGACTTGAGTACTGACTTGAGTACTGACTTTATTACAGACTTTATCCTTTACTTTATTCATACAGCAAGACTTTCTCTAATAGTCCTGACTTGATTCATGACTTGATGCCAGACTTGGTCCCAGACTTGATGCCAGACTTGAACCCTGACTTGATAATAGGCTTGAGCACGGACTTGACCCCTGACTTGATAATAGACTTGATCATAGACTTGATCATAGACTTGACTCTTTACTTTATTCATACAGCAAGACTTTTCCAAATATCCCAATGAACTTGAATATAGACTTGAGTACTGACTTGATGTCTGACTTGATTCATGACTTGACCCCTGACTTGATACCGGACTTGATACCGGACTTGATACACGACTTGACCCCTGACTTGATCCCTGACTTGATTCATACTATAAGACTTTCCCAAATATCCCAATGAACTTGAATATAGACTTGGTACCAGACTTGATCTTTGACTTGATGCCAGACTTGAGTACGAACTTGAGTCTTGACTTGAGTATGATCTAAGACTTGATACCAGACTGGATTATTGTTTCGATCACGGCCTTGACCCCAGACTTGACCCATGACTTGTTCTTTAATCTTATCCATTCATATAAGCTTTCGTCTCTATAAGGATATCATCACTGATTCCAGTATCTAATCTCTGATAGAATGCGAGTCCACTATCATTATAAACAACGACTAAGTTAAATCTATTATAATAAGACCATTGGGGATTGCTATTGAACTGTAGCGCAGTACTTATTGTATTCATACTGTATAAAATAATATATGTTTAATAAGCTTTACAAGGCAAATATAGTATGCTTACTTAACTTACTTAGTCTGACTATAGAGATAAGTCAGGATCGAATCCCATACATTACAGTAGACACTATCCTTAATATTATTCATTTGTATAAGTAATACAGACTTGACGCCAGACTTGGTACCAGACTTGATTCCTGGCTTGAGTACTGACTTGATCTCCGACTTTATTCCAGACTTGATTCATGGATTTATTCATACTATAAAATTTTCTCTAATAGCCCGGACTTGAGTATCGACTTGAATCATGACTTGATCCCTGACTTGACGCCAGACTTGAACCCTGACTTGATTCACGACTTGATCCCTGACTTGACGCCAGACTTGGTACCAGACTTGATTCCTGGCTTGATACCCGACTTGAGTATTAATTTGATACTTGACTTGATTCATGACTTGATACTTAATTTTATTCATACTATAAGACTTTCTCTAATAGCCCGGACTTGAGTATTGACTTGATACCGGACTTGATACCGGACTTGATAATAGACCTGATCATAGATTTGAGTATAGACTTGTCTACTGACTTGAGTATTGAATTGATGCCAGACTTGATACCGGACTTGATGATAGACTTGATTCCTGACTTGACTCTTAACTTTATTCATAATTTAATTAAGTCTTTTATTATTAATTAATAAGTTATTTAATATAATTAAATAAGTTTAATTTAATATTTTGTTTTATACTAAAGTAATTATTTAAGTTTAATTTACATTGTTTGCTCATGTATATTCCACTGTCTATTATGGTTCGAACTAAGGAAGCAGTCTCACCAGAAGAATGGTTAATCACTTCGTACATAGTAGAAAAAAAGAATTGTTTATCAATTGATTGTTTAAGATTTCTCATAGTATATCCTTATACTATTTTTAAGGCTGATAGTAATATTATAAGCACCAAGTAATTTATTTGTTTTATCCATTACATCAATAAACAATAGAGAAGTATTACAGGTATTAAAATATTCAATCGCAGTCTTTCTCAAAAGATATCTAACTTGATTATTATTCATATATGTTCTCCCTCAATTTTCTTATATGATAATATATATCATACAGGCTATTCTAATAATTAATTAATGTTTCTTTTATATTAATATTATTATTATTATTAAACATTAAATAGTCTTTTAAATAAACATATGATTCATGTTTTATTTTTGCAATTGGTAGGTATTGCCACCATGGCCTTTCTGTATACTGCGATAATTGATATGTATTATTAGAATGAATCGTTACAGTATCCATTTTCATCAATACCCATTTCATAGGTACTGGTCCTGTGCATATTCTATTATATTTCATATAGCAAATCCTCCAATAGGCAAATATCAATATAGCATAAAAAAATCAAAGATTAGTCGAGGTATTTTCTCTCAAATATCAATATAGCATAAAAAATGCTATTCTAATATATCCAAAATGGGCATATATGGCATATAGGCTATTCTGAGCATATTCTGATATGTCAATATGGGCTATATGGGGCATATGGGATATAGGCTGAAAATAGGCTATTTGACATATGAGAATAGGCTATTTGGAGGCTGATTAGAGGATACTGAGTCTGAACAGTCTTTGACAGCCTCGCAGCCTCGCACACCTGCTTGTCCTATTTCTCCACACTTTCACCCACTTTCCCCCACAACAGTTTTCCAAAAGTTAAGGTTCAGTAAATTCAATAGTTTAAACTTCTTTTTATTTAAGTAATTTCTTACGTTTCTTTTAAGGAGTAGAGATATACCCCTTGGATATTTTAAGTAGAATGTATTGCCATATTGCATCCATGTTTCATGAAGGAGAGAAGGCATTGTTA
>Ga0272441_10004856_pt1 | contig 23865 bp, 18 predicted proteins | sample SSMProp6N_FD_193582 | JGI IMG/M metagenome (GOLD analysis project Ga0272441, IMG submission 193582) | Marine sediment archaeal communities from Little Sippewissett salt marsh, Falmouth, MA, United States - SSM-Prop-6N | ecosystem: Environmental > Aquatic > Marine > Wetlands > Sediment ...
ACAGGGCCTCCTCTCGGATGGCGCCGGGCAGGGCGTCCGGCCTGGAGGATGCTACCTCCCGCAGGCGGTCCACCGTGCCGGCCGGGAGATCGCCCAACGACTCGGTCACCGCCTCGGCGCCGTGCCCGCCCGCGGCAAGGACGTAGGCCTCGCGCGAGGAGACCCCGGCCCGTTCCATCTCGCGGGCCAATCCCTTGAGATAGCCCGGGAGCCGACCGAATCCGCCCTGCTTCAGCAGGTCCGTGCACGTCGTCACCGGTACCATTCCGCAGGCCACGGCGGCCGGGAAGTTCTTCACATCGATACCGGCCGAGAAGGAGACAGGGAAGTCGAAGCCGAGATCCTCCCTGAATCTCTGCATCAGGTTCATCGAGATGACGTGGAGGGGCGGTCCCGACACGTACATCCACGGGTCCGCCTGTGTGGGAAAGACCCCGGAATCGTTCCGGACCACCAGGGTGTTCGTGAACTTCGCCCCGATCGTGGACCCCCTCCGTTCGGCCACCTCACGGAGGCGACGCAGAATCCCGATCCCATCTTCGTACTGCAGATCCACGTCGAAGGCTTCGCGCCGGAGGTCCAGGTGGTCGTAGCCCAGCCGATCGTGGAGGATCTCGCGCACGGCGTCGAAACCCATCAGCGTCGGATTCAGCTTGATGATGACGTGAAGTCCCAGATCCTCGAGCAGGTAGCGGGCGATGGACTCGATCTGGTCTGCCGGACACCCGTGGAACGTCGAGAGGGTCACGCAGTCCGAGATGGGATCGGGAAGCTCGAGGTCGGAAAACCGGGCCAGGTCGCCCGTCAGTTCGGTTCGCAGCTCGTCGAACAGGGGTCGAGGCTCGAGAAGGCCCCGAATGAACCCGGTGACCTTGTCGCCCCGGATTCCCTCGAGGTCGTATCCGACGCTGATGTCGAACACGGTCTCCAGGCCATGGTCGGTGGGGAAGCGGCCGAACGCCCGGGTCGCCTTGAGAATCTCGATCAGGTACGCGGCCTTGGCGTACTCCCGCAGGGACTCGCGGACCCTGAGCTCCTGCGACCACTCGACGTTGAAGCCGATGTTGGGCACATGAATGCACGGGCGCGGAATGTCGAGCTCATCGTTCACCTGGACGGTCTTCAGCTCGACGATGCGACTTCCCGCCAGCCACGCCAGCACGATGTTCTGCGCCAGCTGGGTGTGAGGGCCCGCCGCGGGTCCCACTGGGGTCGCGGCCCGGCGCGAGAAGTGGATGGCAGAGAAATCCAGGGCAGGGTCCGGTATCCACCACTTCCGCTCCGGCAGGTCGAACACGGCGCCGGACGTCTCGACCTCCCGGCACATTCGGCGGGCCAGGTCGGCGAACGGGATCGGATACAGGTGGGCCATCTCGCCTACCTCACGGGCTGACTGCAGCCAGGTCGGACGCGGTGAACGAATACTCCTCGTCCGCGATCTGCTCGGAGATGTCGATCTGCGCCGACGTGGGGTAGCCGGCCGTCCCGTCGTACGTGACCTCGAAGACCACGGGGTCGGCGGCCAGCGACTCCGCGAGCCGGTCGAACAGGCCATCGATCGTATGGTACCAGCTGTACGAATCCGGCGGCGCGGGTGTGTCCGAGTCCACCAGGTACACTTCGGTGATCTGTCCGTCGGACACGCTCACGCGGGCCGTCTCGAGCAGCTGGGGAGGGCAGTAGCACGACAGCCGATACAGGTACGTGTAGTCGGTGTAGCCGGTCGATTCCCAGCGAGCCCGTGCGCTCGCGAGCGCTTCGACTTCGGGGCTCAGCGGATCGTTTCCGCACCCGCTCACCGTGAGAAAGAACAGGCCGAGAACGAGGGTTCGGAACGCTGTTCTTCTCACGAGCTTATCTCCCGGCGTGACTTGGGGACCGAGGGCCGGGCCGCGGCCGCGTCCGTCATCGGAAGCTCGAGGCGGCGCTTCCCATCGAAAGCGCAAAGAGCCGCGGCGACGGCGCCGGCTGTCGGGACGAGGCCGATCTCGCCCACCCCCTTGGAACCGTAGCCGCCCACATCGTCCGGCACTTCCACGAGGATGACCTCGATCTCGGGCGTGTCTCTGGCCTTCAGGATCCCGAGGTCCCGCATGAGCAGCGAGTCCGGGACTCCGTCCGTGCACGGAAAGTCTTCAGACAGGGCATATCCGAGTCCCATGTGCACGCCGCCTTCGATCTGGCCCGCGCACAGCACGGGGTTGATGGCCCGCCCGACATCGTGCGCGGCCACGACCCGCGCCAGGCGTCCTTCGTCGTCGAGGATCACGACCTGGGTGGCGTAGCTGAACGTCATGTGGGTGACCGGATCGGGCACGTCGGCGCCCGGTTTGGTCGTGAAGTCACACACGTACTCGCCGTGGTACTCCCGGCCCGCGAGCCTCTCCAGGCTCGCCAGGCCGGGCGGGCCATCCACGACCGGCCCGAGATCGCGGGCCAGCTTCCGGGCCGCGATCTGCCCGGCAGCCGTGAGGAGGGCCGTCGCCCGGGAGGCGGTGGTCATTCCGCAGACGACCCGAGGGTCACTGGCCGTCCGAACGTCCATGATATCCACCGGCAGCCCGGTCTCCTCGTGCACGACCTGGCGGAGCACCGTGAAGAGTCCCTGCCCCATCTCGGTGTAACCCGTCAGGATCTCGAGACGCCCGTCCTGGCCCACGGTCAGAAGCACCCGTCCCGAATCGTCCATCCCGTTTCCGATACCCGTGTTCTTGATGCCGCATCCGATGCCGGCGTACCTGGCTTCCTTGTAGGTCTCGCGCACGGCCTCGAGAGTCTGCCGGATGCCGCAGCTATCGGCCATCCGCTGGCCGGTCGCGAAGCGATCTCCGGGCGCCAGGATGTTGCGTTCACGAATGTCGTAGCCGTCGATCCCCACCTCTTCGGCCAGGAGATCCATGATGCCTTCGATGGCGAACGACGCCTGGTTGGCCCCGAAACCCCGCATGGCGCCACACGGCGGGTTGTTGGTGTAGACCGTCCTGGCCTCGATGTCCACGGCCGGCACCCGGTAGGGGCCGCACGAGTGCCCCGCGGCACGCTCGAGCACCTTCATGCCCACGGACGCGTAGGCTCCAGTGTCCCCTATGATTCGGGCGCGTATGGCCGTGAGGCGCCCCCCGGCATCCGCGCCCGCCTGGTAATGCAGCGTGATGGGGTGCCGCTTGGGGTGCATCCGGAGCGACTGCTCGCGCGTGAGCACGGTGCGCACGGCCCGGCCGGTAAGGAACGCCGCCAGCGCCGTCTGGGCCTGGATGGAGAGGTCCTCCTTGCCCCCGAAAGCCCCCCCGTTGCTGACGAGCTCGACCTCCACGGCGCCCGGCTCGATTCCGAGTACCGAGGCCACCTGAGCCTGGTCGTCGTGCACGCCCTGGCCTTGCGTGAAGATCTTGAGGCGAGCACCCGCCCCCGGACCGTCCTCGGACTCGTGCGAGGCATCGACGGAAACGGCCAGGCAGGCCTCGGGCTCGAGAAAGGCGTGCTCGATGCGCTGCGTCACGAAACTGCGTTCCACCACGTGGGCAGACTCGGCCAGGGCCGCATCCACGTCGCCGCGCGCGTACGCGCATACGTCCAGCAGGTTGCCGCTCTCGTGGACATCCGGTGAGCCGTCGCGGAGGGCCTGTACCGGGTCGTCCACGGGTTCCAGCACTTCGTAGCGTACCGATTCCTCCAACGCTTCCGCGGCCAGCTTCGCGTGAAACCGGGTGTCGGCCAGGACGAGTGCCAGGACGTCGCCCACGCACCGGGTAGTCTCGCCCTGTGCCACGAATACGGGCCAGTCCTGGCGGATCAGCCCCACGAGCCGATTCCCTGGAACGTCCTCGGCCACCAGGACCCTCTCGACCCCGGGCATCGACAGCACCGTCGACGTATCGATCTCGAGCACGACGGCACGCGGGTGCCGGCTCAGCACCACCGCGCCGTGGAGCATGTCGCCGACCGACATGTCGGCCACGTAGGGTTTGTCGCCCAGGGTGTGCTCATCTCCGCGGTATCGCAGGCCGTTCCCGCCGATTCCATCGCCGCCGGTCGGGGAAGCCCGTCGAAGTCCGCGCGAAGCCCCGAACACGTCGGCTCGTCGTGGGCCCTTGCTCCCCGGGAGTGTCTCCGTTTCCCAGGCCTCGGCCGCAGTCAGCACGGAATCCACGATCCGCTGATAGCCGGTGCACCGACAGATGTGACCGTTGAGCGCCTTCCGAACCTGCTCTTCGCTCACGTTCGGAGTCCGATCGAGCAGCGACACGACCCGCGCGGCGATTCCGGGCGTACAGTAGCCACACTGGAGCCCTCCCTCGCGCACGAAGGCCTCCGCCAGGACCCGACGCTTGCCTTCCGGTACTCCCTCGAGGGTGGTGACCGACGCCCCTTCCACGGACTCCGGCTTGCGCAGGCAGCTCAGGACGGCCCGGCCCTCCACCATCACCGTGCAGCAACCGCACGCTCCCTGCGGGGCGCAACCGTCCTTGGGGGAGGTAACGCCGCACTCGTCCCGCAGGACGTCGAGAAGGTTCATTCCCTCTTCGTACTCGACCGTGCGCGACTCGCCGTTCAGTTGGAAGGACAGCTGGGGCATGGGCTCCGCCGGCTCAGGTGAAGTTGGGGCACTCGTCCCGCAGGCCCCAGTAGAGGATGCGGGCCAGGACCTCGGCCCTGTACCTCGCGGTGGACCGGATATCGTCGATGGGCGACACGTCGGCGGCCAGGGCCGGAGCCAGGTCAGATGGACCGGAGACCGGACGCTCCTCCGCCAGCAGGGACTCCACCGACGGACAACGGCAGACCGTGGGAGCGACGCTGTTCGCAACGACCCTCCACTCCGCCGCTCTTCGGGTCACCGCGACGCCCACCTTGGTGATGGCCTGGGCCGACCGGGACCCCACCTTCTCGAACCACTCGAAGTCATACGTCCGGAGAGGGATGTGGATCCCGGTCACGAGCTCGCCGGGCTCGAGTCGCATCTGCTTGTAACCCAGGTAGAACTCGGACAGAGGGACGAGGCTGGACCCATCTCGCGACCGCAATTCCAGGACCGCATCGTACGACATGAGCACGGGCACTCCGTCCGCCGCCGGCGAGGCATTCACCACGTTGCCGCCCCACGTGCCGCGCGCCTGGATCTGAACGGCGCCCACCAGGCGTGCCGCCCGCACCAGGAGGGGAAGTGCCTCCGCGATCTTCGGATTCCGTATCACGTCCCAGTACGTGGTTCCCGCTCCAAGGACGAGCGCGTCGTCGGTCCACGTGTGCGTGCGAAGCTCCGACACGCCGGACAGGTCCAGCCAGTCGCCCGGATCCCCGGCCATGCGCTGCGGCCAGTGCACTCCCAGGTCCGTGCCCCCGGCGATCGGTGTTGCTGTCGGGTGGCGGGCCCGCAGCTCGAGGGCTTCAACCAGGCTGCCGGGGAGGTAGACGGTCACGCGCCCCCCTCCGACTCGCCGGCGTCCGCACCTGCGGACTCGAGCCAGGCCTCGAGACCCTCGATGATGCCGTCGTAGCCGGTACACCGGCACAGGTTGCCGGCCATCAGCTCCCTCAGCGCGTGCGCGTCCACCAGGTCGCGGTTGCGGCGCACCCACCAGGCCGTCATGACGACACCGGGCGTGCAGGCCCCGCATTGGGTGGCTCCGCTCTCGAGGAGCGCCGCCAACTCATCCTCGGGGACCGATTCGACCGTTTCCACCGATCGGCCCCTGGCCTGCCAGGCCGGGATGAGACACGAGTTCACCGGCACGCCATCGAGCAGGACGGTGCAGGCTCCGCACTCGCCTTCGCCGCACCCTTCTTTCGTGCCTGTCAGTCCCCGTCCGTACCGGAGGAAGTCCAGGAGGCGATCTCCCTGGGCGACGCGCGCGCGGATGGACTCACCGTTGAGGGTGAGCGTGATCTCGATCCCCGGGCCTATCATGGCGCGCCTCCTCCGGACGCGGGGGAGTGTAGAGCCAGGTCCATCAAGCGCTCGGGTGTCAGCGGCACGAACGTGGGATCGACGCCCAGGGCGGAGGCGACCGCATTTACGACGGCCGGTGCCACGCCGTCGAACGGCAGCTCACCGATCCCCTTGGCTCCGCCCGCACCGTGCGGATAGGGGGCCTCGAGGAAATCCACGCGAATCGGCGGGACGTCGCCCGTGGTCGGGATGATGTAGTTGGTCAGCTGGGCGTTCTCCATGGCGCCGTCCGCCCACTTGCATTCCTCCAGCAGTGTCCATCCGAGAGCCTGCACCACGCCGCCCTGGATCTGGCCACGCGCGAGGGTCTCGTGAAGCACCCGGCCGATCTCCTGCACGGCCACGAAGTCCCGCACCCGGACCACGAAAGTGCGCAGGTCGACCTCGATGTCGGCCACGTATGCGCCCCAGGCGTAAGCCCCGTACGCATCTCCCCGGTATGTCTCGTCGTCCCACTCGATGTGCTCGGGCTGTCGGTACTTCGCGCGTCCGATGAGGTCCTGCCCGGGGTGCGCCTCGTGCCAGTCCCTGATCGCTCGGAGCAGGGATCGTCCGTCCGTATCCGGCCGGATTCCGACCCTCTGACGAAGGTCGTCGCACGCCTTCTCAAGCAACGCACCCACCACCATGACCGTGCGAGACGCCACCGTGGGACCGCTGTCCGGAACCCTCGCCGTGTCGACCGGCGCGATCACCACGGATTCGGGGGGCACGCGCAGGCGATCGCACACCAGCTGCGTGAACACCGTCAGCGTGCCCTGGCCCATCTCCACATTCGCCGTGCGCGCCTCGATCCGCCCGTCCGGCAGGCCGGCGACGTGGACCTCGGAGTCGAGGAACACCTCTCCCGCTCCCGTGAATCCGGCCCCGTGGAAGAACGTCGCCAGGCCCACACCGCGACGCAGGGTCGGCTCGCTCCGATTGAATCCGGCGTGCGCGGTACTGCGCTGGCGGAAGTCGGACATCTCGAGCGCCCGCTCCAGGACTTCGATTCGGTCCGCCCCGTCCCGGATGACCTGGCCGGTGGCCGTCGCATCTCCATCGCCGATCAGATTGATTCGGCGGATCTCGACCGGATCGATCCCGATCTCCGACGCGATTCGGTCCATGTGCCTTTCACAGGCGAACTGGCTCTGCGGCGCCCCGAAACCCCGGAACGCGCCAAACGGGGGCGAGTTCGTGAACATGGCCCGCCCGTCGATCCGCACGTGGTCGCAGGCATACGGGCCGGCGGCGTGGATGATCGATCGGCTGAGCACCACCGGCGACAGCGTCACGTAGGCGCCCCCATCCAGGACGACCTCGATGTCCTGGACGAGCAGGCGCCCGTCACGGTCCACTCCGGTGCGGTGCCTGACGCGTGACGGGTGCCGCTTCGTGGAGACCTCCATGTCCTCTGAGCGGTCGTAGACCAGCTTCACCGGCCGGTCGGCTTTCATGGCCAGCAGGGCCGCGTGGAGCGCGATACCGGAGGGGAACTCCTCCTTGCCACCGAAGCCGCCGCCCGTCGCGGCCTGGATGATCCGGACGGTGTCCGCAGGTCGTCCCAGTGCGTGCTCGAAAGCGTCCACGATGTAGTAGGGGCACTGCATGGAGCCCGCGACGGTGATCACGCCCTCGTCGTCCCAGGCGAGCATTCCCTGAGTTTCCAGGTACACGTGCTCCTGGGCGCCGGTCTCGTACACTCCTTCGATCACGTGCGGAGCTTCCGCGAGGGCGCGCTCGACTTCACCCTTCTCGATGCGGAGTCGCTTCAGGACGTTGTCGTCACCGTACTGGATCTGCTCCGGCAGGGGATCGACTCTGAAGTCCAGCGCGGGAGGCTCGGGCTCGACATCGATCTCTACCGCCGCAACGGCCCGACGCAGCGCCTCCCTCGATGGGTGCGCCAGGAGCAGAATCGGCTCGTGCCGGTGACGGACCCGGGCCGCCGCAAGGACGGGCTGGTCTTCTTCGATCAGAAAGACCGAGTTCGATCCCGGGATGTCGCGATGATCGACGACCGTGAACTCCGACCAGTTCACGGAGTCACCGAACTCGATCCCGCGAATCCGGCCCCGGGAGACGGGACTTCGTACGGTCGCGCCCCACAGGCAGCCTTCGACCACGAGGTCGTCGACGTACAACTCACGTCCGGTGAGTTTGGAGAGGCCCTCGACGCGCTTCACGTCAGCCTTCCTGCCCGGGTACGATGTCCGCGGCGGCGCCGCGATCGGACAGGTTAAGTGTGTGTCCTGACAGGCCGATGGGCAATAAGGGAAGGTCGCCGGCCCGGTCGCTGGTTCCTCGCCCGTCGCCCGCCTAGCTTGGTGGCGGACGATACGACTCCGCACATCGAGGGAGATGCAGGATGAGCGGTCGGACCAAAGAGGACTTCCTGCGAGAAGCGATACGCGTCGCTGCGGACAACGTCGCCAGCGGTGGCGGCCCGTTCGGAGCCATCGTCGTTCGCGATGGGGAGGTGGTGGCCCGCGCAGCCAACCGAGTGACCACGAGCAACGATCCCACGGCGCATGCCGAAGTCGAAGCGATACGTGAGGCGTGCCGGGTTCTGGGGACGTTTCAGCTGGAAGAATGCGAAATCTACAGCAGCAGTGAACCCTGCCCGATGTGCCTCGGAGCCGTGTACTGGGCCAGGCCCAAGGCGGTGTACTTCGCCAACGGCCGCGACGTTGCTCTCGCGGCGGGCTTCGACGACGATCACATCTACGAGGAATTCCAGCTGGCACCGGAGGAGCGGCGATACCCGGCGACGCGCCTCGAGATCGAGGGCGCCGACGAGCCGTTCCGCCGCTGGGCCGCGAAGGAGGACCGTGTCGAATACTGAGGTCGAGGCACCATGACGCAAGGAATCTCCGGGCGGGATCGAATCCTCGAGATGTTTGCCGCTGCCCTCATGTCGATTGCCACGGTGACCACTGCCTGGTGCGCGTATCAGTCGGCAGAGTGGGGAGGCGAGCAGGCGTTCCTGCTAGGCGAGTCGCAGCGTTCCGGCCGTGAAGCGGACCTCCACTCCGCCCTGGCGGCCCAGAAGAGGAGCCTGGACGTCGCCGTGTTCATGGAGTGGATCGGCGGCCTGGCGACGGACAACGAGCGGCTGACGGATTTCTACGCCGAGCGCTTTCCGCCCAACCTCGGCGTGGCGGTCGACGCCTGGCTGGCAACGGAACCGCGGACGAACCCGGACGCCCCACCGCACCCGTTCGCGATGGATGAGTATCAGGTCGCCGAGGACACCCTGGCGGCGCGCGCCGCCGCGGAGTCGGAGGCGAAATGGGCGGAGGCACGCCAGGCGGACGAGAACGGAGACCGGTTCGTCCTCCTCACCGTGATCTTCGCTTCCGTCTTGTTCTTCGGAGGGATCGAACAGAAGTTCACTGATCGCAACGTCCGGATCGGGATCCTCGTCGTCGGCTCTTTGCTGTTCCTCGGCGGAGTAATCGCGATGCTCAACTACCCGCTTCACCTGGGGTGAGGAAGAGATGGCGCGTCCAGTGTCTGGCAGATCTTCCGCTCAGGGCCACGTTCGCCGAATGAGGCTCCCCGTGCCCGTCCTCGCACTTCTGTTCGTGATGGCGGTGTCGGCCTCTCCATCTCGCGTCCACGGGCAAGAAACTGATTCCACTGAGGTGGAGCAGGCGATCGCGGTGGTTCAGCGGCCGGACACATTCCCGAGCATCGCGGAGCGAGCGCGGGCCATGCTCGATACGCTTGGCGTGGCGGCCGACAGCGTCGAGACCCTGCGCGCGACGCGTCTCACCGATCCGGGCATGGAGCTGGACTTCCTGCGCTTCCAGGCTCTTCAGCAGATCGGTCGGATGCAGGAGCAGCTGAAGAGCCTGGCGCACCTGCTGCAGGAGGCGAGCCCGGACAGCCTGCCGACCGACTCCGTGCGAGCCGTTCTGCGCGGCTACCTGCTGGCGCACCTGGACGTCCTGGACGCTTCTCTCGCCGAGACGGCCGACGAGTTCGATGAGATCAGGGTCCGTCGCGCGACGGCGACGGCGCAGGAGATCGGCCCGCTGGAACTGGAAATCAAGGACCTCCGCGCATGGGCGGACACGGTCACCCGCTACCAGGAATGGGCTCTGAGCGAAGCCGACTCGCTGCGGGTGGACGTGAGCGATCGCTGGAAGCGCTACGACCAGTTTGTCCTCGAATTCGCGGAGAATACGGTCGGGCGGCTGCAGATCGCGGTGTCCGAGCGCAACGACCTCAGGGATCGGATCCGGGTCGCGGAGCGCACGAATGCCCCCGCGACGGAAATCGCGGACCTCAAGCTCAGGCTGGGCGCGGCGCAGACGCGGATCGATGCAATCGCGGACAACGCGGCATCCCTCAACGATCGCCTGGAGGAGCGTGGCTACGAAACGTCCGCATACCGCGAAAATCTCATCCGCGCGACCGGGGAAGTGACGGGCGACGTCCTGAATCCGCAGGTGCTCCTGCGCCTGGCGAGGGGTTTCTTCGCCGATCTGTGGAGATCCCTCAGAGAGAACGCGGGTACGGTATTCGTTCGCGTACTGATCGTGATCGCCTTCATCGTGTTCTTCAGGGTCCTGTTCAGCCTCCTGTGGCGACTGGCGCAGGCGGTGAGGCTCGTTCGCGGGTCCCGCCTGGTGAGGGATCTCATCGGCCGCATCCTCCGACCCGTGGCCACGCTCATCGGTCTGTTCGCGGGCCTCTCTTTCATCGGCGTGCAGACCACGACGCTGTTGGCGGGACTGGGTGTGGCCGGTCTGGTAGTCGGCTTCGCCCTGCAGGATTCACTGTCGAATCTCTTCGCCGGAGTAGCGATACTGGCCAGCCGCCCATACGACGTGGACGACATCGTCGAGGCGGCCGGAGTGGTCGGAAAAGTCCGGGCCATGGGCCTGTGGAACACGACGATCGTCACGTTCGACGCTCGCCGGCTCCTCGTCCCGAATAAGAACATCTGGGGCTCCAACGTCGAGAACCGATCCGCGGAAGTGAATCGTCGTGTCGAGGCGGTTGCCCGCATCGGGTACACGTCAGACCTGCAGGAGGCGATGGCGGTGCTGGAGCAGATGTTGCGGGAGGATGAGCGGGTCCTGGACGAACCCGCCCCGACGGTGTGGGTGTCTCGTTTGGCCGAGTCCTGGGTCGAGGTCAAGTTGTGGCCATGGGTCAGGACGGTGGACTGGTGGTCCATGCACTCCGACCTCCCACGCCTCGTCCGCCTGAGGCTGGCGAGGGAGGGGATCGAGGTCCCCGTGCCGCGAAGAGACGTGACGACCCGCGCCGCCGGGCCACCTGCCGCGGAGGGCGACACGGGACCCGCTCACACGACGTGATCCCCTCAGCCCTCGCTTCCGTTTCGGGCCGCGGGGCATCGCCGTGGTCTGCCTTTGCGAACGGCCCAGGCGCGGCGCATCTTGCCCTTGTCACAGAGCCTTCTTTCACCAACAGCCGCAGAGACCGATGAACGATCAACTACTCAGCCTTCTTGGCGACGACGCTTCGTACCTGCTGGACCACAACTGCAAGGGGATCGCGAGGGAGCGCCTCCACGCGCCGGGGCCCGACTTCGTGGATCGGGTGTACTCGGTATCCGACCGCAACAACCGGACGCTGGGCAACCTGGCCTGGATCTTCCAACACGGTCGTCTGGGCGGCACGGGCTATGTGTCCATTCTTCCGGTAGATCAGGGCATCGAGCATTCGGGTGGCGCCAGCTTCGCCAAGAACCCGGACTATTTCGACCCGGCGAAGATCGTGGAACTGGCGATCGAGGGCGGGTGCAACGCCGTGGCGTCCACGTTCGGCGTCCTGGGGTCCGTGGCGCGGCAGTATGCGCACAAGATCCCGTTCCTGGTGAAGATCAACCACAACGAACTGCTAACCTACCCCAACACCTTCGACCAGGTGTTTTTCGGGTCCGTGCAGCAGGCCCACGACATGGGGGCGGCGGCGGTCGGGGCGACAATCTACTACGGCTCCGAGGAGAGCAATCGGCAGATCGTGGAAGTCGCCGAGGCCTTCGCGTACGCGCACGAACTGGGCCTCGCCACGGTGCTGTGGTGCTACCTGCGGAACAGCGCCTTCAAGAAGGACAGGGACTACCACGCCAGCGCGGACCTGACCGGACAGGCCAATCATCTTGGCGTCACGATCCAGGCCGACGTCATCAAGCAGAAGCTGCCCGAGAACAACGGTGGCTATCTCGCCCTGAACGAAGGTGGCATGAGTTTCGGCAAATTCGACAAGCGGATTTACGACGAACTCACTACTGACCACCCGATCGACCTGTGCCGCTACCAGGTCGCGAACTGCTACATGGGTCGGATCGGCCTGATCAACAGCGGTGGGGCCTCTGGCGACAACGACTTCGCGGACGCGGTCCGTACCGCCGTGATCAACAAGCGAGCCGGAGGTACCGGCCTCATCTCGGGTCGCAAGGCATTCCAGCGCCCGATGGCCGACGGGGTCAAGCTCCTGAACCATATCCAGGACGTATACCTCGACGACGACATCACCCTGGCCTGACGACCCGTACCTGCGCGGGGCGGGTACCGCCCGCCCCGCTTAACACGGAACGCGTTTGAGAGCGATCCCTCAACAGCGAACGGCCAGGATTCGACTCCTGGCCCTTGCGACGGCATCCCTGTTGGCCGGCGCGTCGCCCCTGTTTGCTCAGAAGACGGACATTCTCCTCCTGTACCGGGGGGATTCGATCACCGGCGAGGTAAAGGAACTGAACCGGGGGAAGCTCTCGTACAAGACCGACGACATGGGCACGCTTTCCGTGGAATGGGACAAGATCGCGCACCTCACGAGCACGAACTTCTTCGACGTGGAGAACAAGTACGGGACCCGGTTCTTCGGTCGGCTCGCGGCGAGCGACGAGCCGGGCGAGTTGCTGGTGATCCTGTCCGATACGGTGACCGTACGGATGTTGGACATCGTGGCGATCTCTCGTATTCGAGCCAGTTTCTGGAGCCGGCTGGACGGCTACGTGGACCTCGGATTCGACTTCCAGAAGGCGAAAAACAACCGGCAGCTCAACGGTTCCGGTGAGGTCAGGTACCGTGGTCAGAAATGGGCCAGCAAGCTCAACGGCACCACCTATTTTCAACGTCAGGATAGCGTGAGCCTGACCAGCAGAAATGACATTTCCTTGCAGGGGCAGCGGCTGTTTGGAAACCACTGGAGCGGCCTCATCTTCGCATCGCTTGAAGAGAACTCGCAGCTCAGCCTCGATCTCCGTAAGACGATCGGCCTCGGCGGTTCGCGCGAACTCGTCCACACCAACAGCATGACCCTCTCCGTCGTCGCTTCCCTCGCGTACGCGAACGAGGACTACGCCGACGATGAAGGCGCCACGAATACGATACAGGCGCCGCTATACGGCGACTTCAGCTTCTTCCTGTTCGATAGCCCCAAGACGGATATCTCGAGCACTCTCAGCGTTATGCCGATTCTCAGCGATCTCGGTCGCTGGCGGATCGACTTCACGGCTCGCCTGTCGTACGAGCTGATCAGCGACTTCACCGTCGGGTTCCGCTTCTTTGACAACTTCGACAGCCGGCCTCCGTCGGTGGACGCGAAAACGAACGACTACGGCCTGACCTTCAGCATCGGTTACACGTTCTGATGGAACGAGCACGGAGTCTCATGCGAAAGGAACTGATCGCGGTCCTGGCCGGCGGCCTCGTGGTGGTTCTTTCCGCCTGCGCCCCGGAAAAAGCTCCGGTGCCGCCGCCCCCGTCCGAACTGTCCGCCGCGGTTCTCCGATCGGCGCCGTACTCCAGCCAGTACGTGGAGGAAGGGCAGGTCCGCCTCGCGTATGGGATCTTCCGGGACACGGCGCGACGGGTGTCGGTGTTCTTCCTCCCGGAGTATGCGGCGGGCGACCTCGACTCGGACGGAGTGCCAGACGCCGCGGTGGTCCTGGCGACGACCACCGGCGGTAGCGGCACCTTCCTGGACCTGGCCGTGGTCCTGAATGAGGACGGTCGACCCGCCAACGCGGCGACTCGTTTCCTGGGCGACCGGGTGCCCGTAGACAGAATCCGGATCGTCGAAGGGGAGATCCAGGTCGATCTCACCATGCACGGACCGGCGGATCCGATGTGCTGCCCCTCCCTGGAAGTCACGCGTCGCTTTCGCTACGAATCAGGGGAGGTCGTCGAGATCGGAACCGGGGCTGAGCCGGCTGGCGACGCGCCGTGACCGGTGGCGCTGAGGCGCACCGGATGCGAGAATCCGTCCCGTGGCTCCAGACATCCAGGGCCGGCGCCGACGCGGAACAGCCCACAACTCACAACACGGAACCCTCGTATCCATGAGCATTGACCTCAAGGGTCGCAGCTTCCTGACGCTGGTCGACTACACTCCGGCCGAGATTCGTCACCTCCTCGACCTCTCCGCAGAGCTGAAGGCTGCCAAGGCAGAGGGTCGGGAAGTTTCCCGTTTGAGCGGTCTCAACATCGCGCTGATCTTCGAAAAGACCTCGACTCGTACCCGCTGCGCCTTCGAGGTGGCCGCGTACGACCAGGGGGCGCACGTCACGTACCTCGGGCCGACCGGGTCCCAGATCGGGCACAAGGAATCGGTCGCGGATACGGCGAGAGTGCTGGGCCGCATGTACGACGGTATAGAGTACCGTGGTTTTGGTCAGGACCGGGTGGAGACCCTGGCCCGTTATGCTGGGGTTCCGGTGTGGAACGGGCTGACCGACGAGTTCCACCCGACGCAGGTCGTCGCCGACGTGATGACGATGGTCGAGCACGCCGGGCGCCCGCCCGAGGAGATCTCGTTCTGCTACCTCGGTGACGCGCGCAACAACGTGGGCAACTCACTCATGGTAGGGGCGGCGAAGCTGGGAATGGACGTTCGGCTGTGCGCTCCCAGGAGCAACTGGCCCGAGGAGATCCTGGTCGAACGGTGCCGCGAGTGGGCGGCGGAGTCCGGTGGTTCGGTGACCCTCACGGAGAGCGTGGCCGAGGGCGTGAAGGGGGCCGACTTCCTGTACACGGATGTATGGGTGTCCATGGGAGAGCCGGCGGAGAAGTGGGCCGAGAGGATCGAGCTGTTGCTGCCGTACCAGGTCAACGCGGAGGCGATGGCGGCGACCGGCAACCCCGACGTCAAGTTTCTGCACTGCCTGCCGGCGTTTCACAACCGCGACACGAAGGTGGGCGAGCAGATTTTCGAGGAATTCGGCCTGGACGGGATGGAGGTCACGGAGGACGTGTTCGAGTCCGAGGCCTCGGTCGCGTTCGACCAGGCCGAGAACCGGATGCATTCGATCAAGGCGATCATGGTGGCGACCCTGGCAGGGTAGCCCGCTAGCGAGGAAACGTCATGCGATTTAGGAACTTTCTGATCACCCTCACCCGCAGCCCCGTCGGGCTCGTGGGTACGATCCTGGCCGGCACGAGCGGTTTCCTGATCGTCACCCTGACGATCTGGGAGTCCATAGGGGAAGCCCAGCACCCGTACCTGGGCGTGATCACCTACATGGTGCTCCCGGTCTTCTTCACGATCGGCCTGGTCCTGATCTTCCTCGGGATTCGCCGGCAGAACAAGAAGCGTGCGCGCCTCGCGGAGACGGGTGAGGTCGCGCAGGCGGACTACCCCGTGGTGGACCTGAACGACGATCGCACGCGGGCCTGGCTGGTATCGGCGGGAGCGTTCGGCGTGATGGCCGCGATCGTGATCGTCATGGGGACGGCCAAGGGTGTCGAGTACGTGGACTCCAACTCGTTCTGCGGAGAGACCTGTCACACCATGGAGCCCGAGTTCACGGCCTACCAGAGGTCTTCGCACGCCCGGGTTCACTGCGTCGAGTGTCACGTGGGATCGGGAGCCCGGTTCTTCCTGAAGGCGAAGGTGTCGGGAGTGCGGCAGGTATATCGCTTGTGGACGAACACGTACGACCGTCCCATTCCCACCCCGGTGCAGGACCTGCGGCCGGCCACGGCCACGTGTGAGCGCTGCCACTGGCCGACGAAGTTCCATGGCGACCGGACCCAGGTGAACGACCATTTCCGCAGTGACTCGGCGAACACGCATCTGCAGACTATTCTCCTGGTCCACGTCGGTGGTGAGACGATGGGTGAATCGGCCGGGATTCACTGGCACGTGGATCCGGCGAACCAGGTCACCTACCGCTCGGATCCGAGCCGGGAGGACATCCGCGAGGTGGTCCTGACCCGCCCGGACGGCACGGAGAAGCGCTGGTTCAATTCCGCCGATCCCAATCCGCGGTGGAACGCCAACCCGTCTCCTCCTGGCGAAGAATCGGCGGAAGGAGACGAGCCGATCCCGACGGATATCTGGCGCACCATGGACTGCGCGGACTGCCACAACCGGCCGACGCACGTGTACTGGACACCCGAGCAGGCCATGGACCAGGCCCTGCTTCGGGGCGCCGTGTCGCAGGAGCTTCCGTTCGTCCGGCGAGAAGGTCTCAGGCTGCTGCAGGAAGACTGGACGTCGCGCGACGAGGCCGTGGCGGGGATCGCGGACGGTATCCAGGCCTTCTACCGCGACAACTACCCTTCGGTCGCCGATGCCCGGGCGGACGACGTGACCGCGGCTGCCGACGTGATCGGCCTACTGTGGGCGACGAACGTCTTTCCGGAGATGAACGTGACCTGGGGAACCTATCCGGATCACATCGGCCACAAGGGCTTCAAGAGTGGCTGTCTGCGCTGCCATACCGGCACCATGAAGACCGAGGACGGCGAGGCGGTGTCCACTGACTGCGGCAACTGCCACCAGGTGCTGGCCATGGACCGGCCCGCGGCCCAGGTGAGGCTCACGGCCGAATCGACGGATTGAACGAGGACGGGCCCCCGGCGGAGGTCGCTTCACCTTCGCCGGGGACGAGTCGGAGCTGGGTGTGGATATTGCTCGCCCTGGCGCTCGTGGTCGTTCTCGGAACGATCACGGGGCGCACCTTTTATGGCGAGCGCCCTGCCGAGCTGCGTCAAATGGGCGGCGCGACCATGGGGACCACGTGGACCCTGAAGGTCGTGCTTCCCGAGGGTGCTCCCGGAGTCTGGGTGAATGCGATCGGGGACACGGTCCAGGCGCGACTGGACCGGATCGAGGGCCTGATGTCCACCTGGGATTCCACCTCCGAGCTGTCTCTCTTCAATCGATCTTCGAGTACCTCGCCGATGCCGCTCTCGCCCGAGACCATCGCCGTATTGGAGATCGCCGCCGAAGTTGGTGAGCGTTCCGGCGGAGCGCTGGACATCACGGTGGCGCCGCTGGTCGCTGCATGGGGCTTCGGGCCAGGGGTGGCGGATCCTCCCCGCCTGCCGCCTGCGGCCACCGTGGACCGACTTCGCCCCCTGATCGGCCTCGATCGCCTCGATGTAGATGCCCGAAAAGGCACCGCGACGAAGAGCCGTGCGGGGGTCGTGGTCGATGTCTCGGCGGTCGCCAAGGGCTACGCCCTCGACGTAGCCGCCGAGGGCGTCGTGCGGATGGGCGCGGCTGCGTTCGCGCTCGAGGTCGGCGGTGAGGTCCGTGCGCGCGGCTCTAGGCCGGACGGTGCGCCGTGGAAGGTAGCGGTCGAGGCCCCGACCCCCGGCTCCCGCACGATTTTCCGCGTTCTCGACCTGCGAGAGGAGGCGATTGCCACTTCCGGCGACTATCGGAATTTCAACGAGATCGACGGAGTCCGGTACTCGCACCTGCTCGATCCCCGCTCGGGGCTTCCCATTCCCTGGCAGGGGTTCTCGGTGAGCGTGCTGCACCGCGAGGCCGCACGGGCGGACGCCTGGGCCACGGCCCTCAGCGTTCTGGGCCCGGACGAGGGCCTGGCACTGGCTGATTCCCTGGGATTGGCGGCCCTGTTCGTCGTACGGGGAGGGACAGGTGGCTACGAGGCCCTCTACACCACTGAAATGGCCGAGCGCCTGGATCGCTAGGCTGCTGCCGCCCCGGCTCGCCGCCTGGCGAGTGCCAGCCCCGCAGTGCGGACCACGATCGCCACAGCGAGGGGCAGCGTCGCGAGCGGTACTTCCTGGCTCCACAGGGGCCACCCCAGCACGAAGAGCAGGGAAGCGATCGCCGTTCCCCACAGCAGCGCCTCGACCCATCCCTTACCGCTGCACCTCACCGTCGCCCACGCCAGGGCGAGGTTCGTCGGCAGGGCCCACAGGAGGTTCACGTTTCGCTTGGTGACCGCGTGCAGCGCGATGAACCACAGGAACGCGACCAGCAGGCCCGCTAGCCCGAGGAGCGTGAAGAACGGAGCGTCGAGCCAGGCGCGGCCCGACCGATTCGAGCGCAGGTCGAGAATCGTGATCCAGGCGACGAGGCCCAGGACCGCCGTCATAACGAAGACCGGCCAGTTCAGTGCGGGGTCGAGGGCCATCCGGTCGGCGGTCCACCCGATGCTGTCCGTCCGTGCGACGAGCGGACGGATCCCGTTCTCGTCTTCGACCCGGCCCGCCGCGGCCCACTCAGCCAGCCGGTCGGGCAGGAACAGCTCCGTCCTCCACGTGGCCGGTGCGTCCGCCGGCAAACCCTGGCCCGCGTCCATCCCGAAGTGAAGCCACGATCTCTCGGCCAGGTAGGGGTCGAGAAGCTGCCGCATCGTGCCTTCCGGATCCGCAGTGCCGACCAGCAGGCCTTCCCCCAGGGCGTTCTCCAGGACATCGCGGATTCGCGTGGCGCAATTGTCGTAATAGAAATCGTATCGGTAGTAGGCGTTCTCAGGCTGGGCATTCCATTCGAGAAAGCGGAAGATCGTCTCGCGCTGCCCAGGGTCGAGGTCGAGTACCTGCTCGATGATCGGCCTACCCTCTTCGACCGGATAGAACGCGACCATCCTCTCGTAGCTCTGCCGGGTCAAGCGGTAGTTCAGGTCGCCGTATGCGAACTTCGCGCTGAAGGTGAGCGGATTGCCGAAATCGAACGTCCCGTAGTTGTAGGCGATGTCGATCCCGCGCTCCGGATCGTACACACGAAGGGCGTTGTGCCCGAACAGCGAGTACACCTTCTTCCCGGGCAGTATGGTCACGAGAGAGATGCGGGCCGACTCGGACAGGACCCTGGCCGCGGCGAGGCTGCTCGTCTCTCGTTCCTGGGCCGTTCCGTTTCCAACCAGCGTGAGGCCAAGACACCCAACTGCGAGGACGCTGCGGGCTACACGGGTACTGGAAGAACCGCGACCTGATTTCATCCGGTCGGCTCGGGCCGGTTGAGGACCCACCAGGCGCGCGCTTCTTCGACGGTCCATGGATACAGGGGTTCGAGCTCGGCGAGAAGGTCGTCCAGCTCGTCGGCCGTGCTGATCCGCGAGTCAGGGTCCTTCTCCAGACAGCGCAGGATCACCTCGTCCAGCTCGGGCGGAAGCTCCAGTTCGGTCCGCTCGGATGGTGGCACCGGCTCGTCGCGGATGTGAGACGCGAGCATCTCCATGGCCCCGGTGGCCTTGAACACGGTCTCCCCCGTGAGGAGCCAGTACGCGACGCAGCCGATCGAATAGATATCGGACGCCGGTCCGAGCTGATCGACTTTGCCGGCCGCGGCTTCGGGCGACCCGAAGGCCGGCGTACCGGCGAACGTGCCTGCCTGAGTGAGGTGCGCCTCCTGCATCGGCTTCAGCTCCTTGACCAGGCCGAAGTCCAGCACCTTCACGTAATCGACGTCGCGTCCCTGGCGGCACAGGAAGATGTTCGCCGGTTTGATGTCACGGTGGATGAGACCCTCGTCGTGCGCTTCGGCGAGCGAATGACACATCTGGCGCATGAGGTGGACGACCCGGGCTGGCGGCATGGGACCGTGCTTCTTGATCAGGCCGTCGAGGTCCTCGCCATCCAGCAGTTCCATGACATAGTAGAAGGCCCGATCCGGAGTGATGCCGTAGTCGTAGATCTCGATCGTGTGCGGCGAGCGGAGGCTCGCGGTGGCCTGCACCTCGCGCTGGAATCGCTCGAGATAGTACTCGGCGTCCGAGGCGGTCGTCCCCGTCGTGCGATCGCTCCGGATGAGCTTGATGGCTGCCGGCCGCGCCAGCATCTGGTGGCGGGCCCGCCACACCTCTCCCATTCCTCCCTTTCCGAGCCTGTCGGTAAGCTCATAGGCGCCGACCTTGCGGGCGCGCGACAGCGCTCGGGACAGTCCGTACACACGCCGGGCCGAGATGTAGGCGAGACCGGTGGCGATCGAGATGGACAGCAGGAGACCCGGCAGCAACTCGAAGCCCCGTTCCCACATCTGCTCAGCGTCAGCCGGAGCCATCTTCACGGCCGCGGCATCGGCGCCGACGAGGAACCACACGATGTTGAAGCCGGTGGCGATCGCCGCCCCTACGAGGTGCTCGCGCGGGCGGAGGGGGACCACGTTCGCGAAGAAGACCACCCACAGTGTCGTCCGGGGCACCCCGAGCAGGAAATCGCCTTGCACCCCCAGCGCAGGCCAGTTGAGGAACTCCGTCGCCAGAATCGCTCCGACGGAGACCTCGTACAGGAGGGCCATGACCGGAAACCACTCGGGCGGGAGGTTCCGGAGGCGGCACGCACCGACGACGATGAGGCTGAGCCCGATCAGCGCGATGCGTGCCCGTACGTCGATGCCGACGTGCTCCTGTTGCTCGGCGGGAAGCAGGAAATGCGCCGCGAGCACGATGATGCCGATCAGGGCGAGCACGCCCGCGATCCATCCGAGGCGACGGTAGCTGTCCCGCTGCACCTCGGTCATGAGACCGCGAAAGCCCGAGCGTCCGGGGTGATCCAGGCTCGGTTCGGTCAGTCGGCGTGTGCCGGCTTTCTCGATGTGGCGGTCGGTCACTTCCCGCTCCTGTTTTCCATTGCTCCGGTATCGCGTAGCCCGTCGCCGGACTCTAAACTAGTTTGGCGACCTGTGCTATCACCACCACCACCCGGAGCATACGTTGGGCTTGATCAGCGCCGTAGCGACGACACGCCGGACCTTCATTGCCGCGAGCATGACGCTGTGCCTGGCGGCGCTCTTCGCAACGCCAGCCGCCGCGCAGGACTCCCAGTGGTGGACCAACCAGTACGGCAACCGCGCCCGGCTGCTGGGCGGGGCGGTGATCGGCAGTTCGCGCGACCTGAGCGCCGTGTACTACAACCCGGGCGGCCTCGCCGTGGTCGAAGAGCCCGACGCCCTCCTGACCGGCTACGTCTTCGAACTCGACAACATCAAGTACACCGACGTGCTGTTCAGAGACACGGAGCTGTCCAGCACGCGTTTCGACGCGGTGGCCGGTCTCATTGCGGGCCAGATACCCTTCAACTTCCTTGGCGACAGTCGCCTGGCGTATTCGTACCTCACCCGCCACAACCTGGAGTATCGGTTCAACGAAGGCGGCACCGTGCCCGCCGATTCGTTCCCCGACTTCGAGGGGTCCGGTGAGCTTTCGGCCGCGGTCAGCTTCGAGACTCGGCTTCGCGAGTACTGGGGGGGGCTGACCTGGTCGACCCCGCTGGACCGTTTCGGCCTTGGCGTCAGCATGTTCGTGGCCAATCGGAGTCAGCGCTTGCGGTACAACGGAAGTCTCACCGCGACGGACGGTGTGGGCCTGCAGACGTCCAGTTCAAATCGCTCCTACGACTACTACGACTGGCGGCTGCTATGGAAGATCGGCGTCGCGACTTCCTTCGAGCGCTGGAACGTGGGCCTCACCATCACTACACCGAGCCTTCACCTGTTTGGGAACGGTGACATCAGCTACGAGACCGTGGCGGTCCTGGCCGACGCTGATCAGCTCACCTCCACTTTCCAGGACGACCTGGGCACGGGCTACGCGAACTCCTGGGCTGTCGGCGCCGGGGGCGAGTACGTCGGCGACGGTTGGAAGGCGCATATCGCGCTGGAGTGGTTCGACGCGATCGACGTGGTCGTGCTGGACGGGCAGCCCTTCTACTCCCAGACCGACTCGACGACCGTGATCGACCCGGACGTCAACAACATCATGCGGAGCCTCGTGAACGTGGCGGTCGGATACGAGTACACCTTCAGCGATACGTACTCCGGTTACGCCACGTTCTACACGGACTGGACCGGTTCGGAGGCGGGCGTAGCCTCCGCGACCACGACCACGCCCTGGAACCTGTGGACCTTCGGGGCGGGGGCGATCTTCACAATCGGTCGCTCGGAGTTCACGACGGGCCTCACGTACAAGTTCGGCGGTCGCGAGAACATCGCCCAGTTCAACCTCATTCCGAACGACGATGTCGAGGATGAACTCCTGTCCGACGGAGCGGATGGGGCCTTCTGGCGGCTCTCGCTGGTGCTCGGCTTCAAGCTGGAATTCGCCCCCGACCTCTGACGCTACTCGTTGCGGGTTGCGTCCGATCGTGGCATCCCGCTCTCGGTCCTCGCCTGTGTAGTGCCTGCGACGCCTTAAAGCTGGGCATGCGGCGATCTCTCTCCAACGCCCGTGATATCAATCAATTAGCCTGATCGGGGCCTGCCTGCTCAGGGCGCTGCGGCGCCCCCGCGTCGTTCGGCCCCGGTCTTGCCCGATACACGGGTGAGAGCGGGGACACCTGAAGCGACGAGGCGAACACGTGCGAGTCCTGCACATACACAAAGGCGTGGGCCACGCGGGTGGTGGCGCCGGGATCTCGATGCAGCGATTGCACCGGACCCTGCTCCGGCTCGGGGTCGATTCGAAGATCCTGGTTCTGCAGGACGAAGGCGCCGGGCCCGACGTGTCCCGCTTGCCCCGCATCGAGACCCTGTCCCTCGAGAGGCGGCTTCGCTCCATCACCAGCCGACTCGGCCTGAACGACGTGCATCGCCTGGGCTCGTTTCAGCTCGGTAGGCACACGTTCTTCCAGAACGCAGACCTCGTGCACTTCCACGGCATGCACAGCGGCACGTTCTCGTACCTGGCGTTGCCCGGGGTCTCTTCAGCGAGGCCCTGCCTGCTCAGCCTGCACGACACCTGGGCGTTTACCGGTCACTGCGCCCATTCGTACGACTGCGAGCGCTGGAAGACGGGGTGCGGTGACTGTCCGAGTCCCGAAGAGCCGCCCGCGATCGTCCGTGATGGCACGCGCCTCGAATGGCGCATGAAGTCCCGGGCCTTCCTCAAGTCGGGCATTCGGTTGATCAGCAAGAGCACGTGGACGACGCGAATGGCCAGGGTAAGCGCTCTTCGCCATCTTCCGCTGACCGAGATTCCCTATGGAGTGGACACCGGTGTGTATCGGCCACGCGGAAGAGCCCGAAGCCGCGAGCTCCTCGGCCTCCCGCAAGACCGGTTCGTGCTCCTGGTCTCGGCACGGGACCTGGGCGACCGCCGCCACGGGCTCGACCTGCTGGTGCGCGCCCTCCAGGGCCTCGCGCCGGATCTGTCGGCACGTTGCATCCTCCTGGTCATGGGAAGGCAGGGGGTCGAACTGGTCCATGGTGCGGGCCTTCCCGTCCGGGATCTAGGATATCTGGCCGACGGTCACCTGAAGGCCATCGCCTACTCCGCTGCCGACCTGTACCTGTTTCCGACTCGCGCTGATGTCTTCGGACTCTCGTCGATCGAGAGCCAGGCGTGCGGAACTCCCGTCGTCTCGTTTCGGGTGGGCGGAGTCCCGGATCACGTCCGGCCCGGCGAGACCGGTTTCCTGGCCGAGCCCGGCGACGTGTTCGGCTTCCGTGACGGAATCGCGCTTCTCCTGCAGAACGAGGCTGCGCGTCTTCGCATGTCAGGCACATGCCGTTCCTCGGTGCTCCAGGACTACGATCTGAGCCTGGAGGCCACGCGCCACGCCGACCTGTACGAGTCGATACTGTCCCGGGCGACAACGGCGGCGGATACCCGTCCGCAACTCGTGCCTCCGTACCCGGGCGACGACCCTGCCGGCCTTCCCCGTGCGGGCGAACGGTCCGACGGCAGGAGCAAGGGACGGCAGCAGGTTGCCCCCACCGCCGAAGCGGACTAGCGTCAGTCGAACGGTCAA
>Ga0272441_10004857_pt1 | contig 23865 bp, 18 predicted proteins | sample SSMProp6N_FD_193582 | JGI IMG/M metagenome (GOLD analysis project Ga0272441, IMG submission 193582) | Marine sediment archaeal communities from Little Sippewissett salt marsh, Falmouth, MA, United States - SSM-Prop-6N | ecosystem: Environmental > Aquatic > Marine > Wetlands > Sediment ...
AATTACCGCAGGAATGAGCTCGCCTATAGTGCGTCCGGCGTCTCGGTGAACGACAAGAGCAAGTACAACCAGTACGAGAAGGTCGGGCAGGACAGAAGAGCCGAGTGGGTATCTTGGGCCTCAGCGGAGAAGTACCGCATCAACGCCGAGAACGTATACGGCAGCGTTGGCTCACCGTATGGGTATCTCGGGGTGCGGGGTTTATGGCGTCGACGGTAACCTATTAACTGGTAACTGTAATGGACTGCGACGTTTTTGCAGACATCGAGCTGGACGCCATTCTCACGGGCGGAACGTCCATCTCCTGGACCCTCGATGGCAACTTCGTAGAGCAGAACCCGGGCCCGTATACCTTTTGTGCCTATTGGGCCCGCTCCGGCAGTGACGAATGGACTCCGGTGAGTACCGTTCCCATCATTAACGGGTGCTTCATCGTAGACCCTACGCAGCACAATTGGGGTAAGGAACCGGATGTCTACTACAAGGTCAGAGTCACCCTTCCTGACGGTTCCTACTTCATCTCGCCGCCCGTGAAGCCTGAAGCCTGTATGGACAAACATACTTGGCTCCTTGCCAGAGACATCATCCGCAAGGAGTACCTGAATCTCAGGAAGAACACAGGAACACAGGGGTGGCTTTTGAAGAGGCGGAACTGGGGCCAGAAGTGTACGCGGTGTATTGACCAGGACACCGAGGAGATCCAGGCCGGTCACTGTCCAGTCTGCTTCGGGACAGGAATCGTCGGCGGGTACTACCCGGCTATCGAGTACTACGTTCAGGCTGATTTCCAGCCGAGACGAAGGGCGAGGAACCCGCAAACGAATTTCACGGTGGCTCCGGACAAGGCTGGAAGAAGAGCCGTGGCTTACCCCTATGTCGTTACCAACGATTTGTGGGTTGAAGATTGCACCGACAAGCGTTTTGTGATCCAGACCATTCATGAGATATCCGCCATGAAAGGCGTTCCTCTCATTGTAAGTTTGGAGTTGCGTCTTGCTCCGGTCAGTGATATAATCTATCAAGTTCCGCTTGAGGGAGCACCGAGCTCGTCTTCCTCAAGTTCGTCTGAACATAGTAGTAGCGGAAGTAGCGAACAGCCAGAAGAGTGCTTGACCGGGGGTCTCGATGAGATCGAGGACTGGTGATGCAGCCGATCAGAATGCTTGGCTCGTTGTCGATACTGGACCAGAAGTCGCTCGGAGACCTGGAGGACTTCACTGATGAGTCACGAGGGCACTTACCCCCCGACGCCATTCATGGTGGAGGACATCATCAGCAGTCTGTGTTCGACGGGCCACACCCCGTACATTCTAACGGGGGAGATTCTGCGGCTCTGTATTCAGCAGTGGTCGGATCCGGAGAGAAACGTTTGGAACCACAAGCTCAAAGCAGAGGGATTGCAATGGGCTTCTTCTCCGACCGAGACACAGATCCTAATCGAGCCGGTGTGGAAGTACTCAGTCCAGGCGATACAGAAACGTCCGGCGATCTACGTCAAACGCAACAACATGCGGATGCAGAGACGGGGGATTGCTGATGGTGGACTCGCGGTCATCAGAGAGGATGTGTTCAAGAGCAGGCACAGATACTCTGTCCAGGTCGTTGGGAGCCACTCGTTGTTCTGTGTCGGCTCGACAGGTGGAGAAGCAGAAGCCATCGCATCCGAGGTGTGGAGACATCAGCTCCAGTTCTCCCCTCTGATCCGAAGGGACTTGAAGTTGCACGACTACTTAGTAGCAGAGCTGGGAACGATCAACAAACTGGAGGAGTCGCACGAGCACTTCGTTGTGCCGATTGCGATTACTTGGGTCTTCTACGAGACATGGTTCCTCACGAAGGAAGGACCCCCTCTGAAGACCGTCGAACTTAACATGGAAGGAGACGGATGATGGCCTACATTCTTCCACAGGTCCTGGTGTTTCAGGAATTCGAAGAGGTGCCTCTCGTAGTGACGCAGCCTCTCCGAGCCTGTATCGTGGGTCCGCACTACCGCTTGTTCCGCTACGAGGAAGAGCACGATGACACCGAGTTGGGTGACTATGACCCGACCATCGACAACGTGTTCTCCTGGCCCGGTCGACCGGTGGGCGGCGTAGTCGACGATGAGTACGTTCGCGTGTTCATCGAAGACGCGTGGTTGCAGTACTTCAACGACCCCCGCGGCGATGCGTCCTACATCCGTGCGGTCAGCGGGTACAAGAACCGCATCCGCGCGGACTCTCTGATCTGGAAGACGGGTAATGGCTACAACCGAAGCGCGGTCCTTTACGACAGGGACGTGACTGTTGGCGACCGCATCCGCGTCCGTGCGAACCCCTGTGGTACCCTCGAGGAGTTCGAGAGCTACATCGTCGGGTTCGCGGCTGATGTCATCGCGGCTGTCGTCGGTTCCACCACGACGGACAGTAACAACGAGGCCAGCACATCCTTGGCTGCAAGTCTCTCCCAGACTGCTGGTGACGTGACTTGTATCTCAGGCTTGCCGAATGGTGCCAACTACGACGGCCTGCCGTATCGTCGCCTGTCCGAGACCTACACCGTCGAGGTGATTCAAGCCTCAACAGGTGGTGACGCTACGACAGGAAAGCTCCGCGTCACGTCCGCCAGTGGTGAAGACAACGATGCGGATGTCACACCGGCAGCCTTCGGATCCCCAACGGCAATCGGTGCCAGAGGCCTGGAAGTCACGTTTGACAACGTGTGTTCCAGCTCGAGCAGCTCCAGTTCGAGCAGCTCCAGTTCGAGCAGCTCCAGCTCCTCGAGCTCCGCTACGCCGATTGACCAGGATGACTTCCTGCTCGGTCAGGTGTTCACGGTTACGGTTACGATGACCTACAACCTTCCGACGCCGACCTCCGGTGGGGCCTACACGGGCACCGTCGACACGACCTACATCATCGAGGTCACGAAGGGTGCGAAGTACGTCGATACGCCGCAGGTCACGGTTTCGACAACGACCGGCGTCGATGTCAGCGGGCCGCACAACGTAGCCGACGGTGTTCCGATCAGCATCGGGACGAAGGGCGTGACGATCACGTTCACCGGCGGCACCGGCCTCTGTTACGGCGACAAGTTCTACATCGCTGTGCAGGCTGCCACGGACGGTGCGATCCGCACCCTCCTCTTGGCCCACAACCTGCCTGACTCGATGCTCGGAACGTGTCCGTCTTCGTCCTCGTCTTCGTCCTCGTCTTCGTCCTCGTCCGCTCTTCCGGACCTGGCCGTCTCGCTCTACATCTTGAAGGACTTCGAGGTCCCCGAGGAGCGTGCCGGAGCTGCACCGCTGGTGAACTGGGAGACCAACGAAACCCAGATCACTATCAACTCCGCGATGACGACCTTCGACGAGACGTGGACCAACGGTGGCGTCCAAATGGCTCTGCCGGTCACGCAGGGCGACCTCTTCGCTCAGTACCGTGCTCTCCTCACCGCCGATGACTGCGTAAACGTGGTCCAGACGATTGATGAAATCACGGATGTGCCGACCGAGCTTGGCCCCATCAGTCCGGACGATCCGCTCACCTTCGGCGTCTACAAGGCTCTCGAGAACTCCAATGGCACGGAAGTCAAGTACATCTGTGTCGAAGAGGACACCCTCGAAGGCTACGCAGCCGCCATCGATCAACTCGTTGGTCGGAAGGATGTCTACGGCGTCTGCCCGATGACCTACGACGATGCCGTGCATGACCTGGTCGCCGCACACGTTCAAGCGATGTCGGCTGCCGATGTCGGCCGCTGGCGTGTAGGCTGGGTCTGCTCGGAGCTGGACACCACGCTGTCCGTCAAGACCGCCTACGACGACGGCGATCCTCTACTGGCAACGATTACCGACGACCCCAGTGCTATCGGCACGCAGTACACGTTCCTCGAGGACGCAAACGGTGCCTTCCTGGATTGGGATGTCGAGGCCGGTGACATCATCCGATGCCAGTACACGACAGACGGCTGGGGCAACGAGACCTACAGCGAGTACCAGGTCGACGCGGTTCTGAACCAGCAATCCCTGCGACTCGCCAGCGGTCCTTCGCTGCCCATCACGGTTGCGTCGAAGTACGAGGTTTGGAGAAACCTGACCAAGACCGAGCAGGCCACTGCTTACGCCGCCCTCGCCGGGACGTTCTCTACCCGACGCGTTCGGCTTGTCTTCCCGGACATCATCGGCAATGCCGGTGACGAGTTCGAGGGTTTCTTCACGTGTGCTGGCCTTGCGGGTCTCCGCTCCGGTGTGGTGCCTCACCAGGGTCTCACCAACGTCGAGCTCGCCGGGTTCGACGACGTGTCTCGCAGCTCGGAGTACTTCAGCGGTTCTCAGCTCGACATCATGGCTGAGAACGGTGTCTGGATCGTTACCCAGGATCCGGACGGGCGTGTCTACACCAGGCACCAGCTCACGACAGACACGAGCTCGATCACGTTCCAGGAAGACTCCATCACAACGAACATGGACTCGGTCAGCTATCTGGCCTTGGCCAAGCTGGAGAACTACATCGGTCGCGGCAACGTGACGGATGACATGATCGCTCTCATCGAGACCGATCTGAACTCCTTGTTCGATTACCTCCGAGGCCCCAGCACGTTCGTGCTGCGACTCGGTTCCCAGCTTCGGAACGGAAGCGTGCGACAGATCTACGAGCACGAGACGCTGCCTGACCGCATCGTGGCGATCTGTGATATCGGTCTGCCGTACCCGCTCAACAACCTCGAGCTTCACCTCGTTGCGGTTGCGTAAACCGCTTAGCAGCAGCAGCAGAAAAGGAGTAGTGTAATGGGTGCGAATCCAACCTACACGGACATCTACTCTCGCCAAGTAACCACTGGCGAACCGTGGGCCGTCGACAACGCGAAGCTCACGTTCGGTGCAACGTCGCAGAACGATGACTTCTCGGAGCCGGGCCTGTTGATCCAGAACCTGCAGCTCACCTACGCCCAGAACATCAACCGTCTGTGGGAAGTGGGACATAACACGGTCTACTTCGTCGGCGGTCGTTCGCAGGGTACAGCGGGGATGTCTCGCGTCATCGGCCCCAAGCCGATCCAGCGGGACTTCATGGCCCGCTTTGGTGATGTCTGCGACGTAGCCGGGAACATCATCGACTTCCGAGTCGATCAGGCGTGTGACACCCGCGAGGGTGGCTCGGTCCAATTCCCCGGCGACACGATCAAGGCGAGTGCCTGCGTGATTCAGCAAGTGAGTTACCAGGTACAGGCTGCTGACATGATCGTCAACGAGCAGTTGGCTCTCATGTTCCAGTCGCTGTCCATCAACGAAGCGGCGTAGCCTTCAAGGGTAGTCCTCCCTCGCAACGAGGGAGGGTTCTACCTTCTCCGCGGGTCTGCGGGGTGCCTGGAAACAGGCACCCCCTCCCCGTCTTTTGCTCTTTGTAGCAAGTAGCAGCAGAAGTAATGGACGACTGCAATGGACCCTCAGATCATAGGGGACAATCCAGGTGCGGAAGATAAGACGCAGAAAATACAGACGGAGCACAAGACATTCGACCAGATGCTTCTGGGACGCATCGCGGTCTGCTCTATTATCGATACGATAGCTCACTGTAACTGCTACATCATTCTTCCTGCCGGACAGACGAGCGCTCCCTACATCGCGGTAGGAGCCTCTGCTACCAGCGGCCAAACCCCTCTCGGATCAAAAGAGATCTCCACCTATCCGCCTGGAACACGGGCGGTGTGTTATTTCCCACCTGACAAGCGATATGCCATCATCCTCGGTATCGTCCCAGATATCGTGGAGGACGCACGCTTCGTCTTCTCGGATTCTATCCTTCTCCGCTCCAGAGCTGGGCTGTACGAGGACCGCTGTCATCACATGTTGGCTGCACAGCCCGGGACTCGAATTCTCAACGCCAGCGGCGGGAGACCTGTAGATGTAGTCTCCGGAGACTGGGGGAAGATCAACGACCTTGGCGTCTGCATCGGACTCGGACGCTTTATGACGTGGTTGCGTGCCTCCGATGTTGCCAAGATCGAAGCGTCATTCATTGACGACATGGTACGCTTCTTCACCTACAACCAGCAGCTGTTCACCTCCGGCGTGGAAGAGTGCAGGATGGACGACGGCGGGGCCTACGAGGAGGTTCTCAAGCTCGCCCCGTTCATCTGGGAGGGGATGGGCGTCCTATACCAAGGTCTCGACGCCGTGAGGGAGATGTCCGTCGAAGAGAGTGCTCTAAAGCCGATAGATGGGGGTACAGGAGCACAGAAGGAACGGATCAACTACTACGGAAAGCTGGAGCCCGTGGATGAGGCACAAATGGGTGTGTGGCGTTACCAGCGATTCCGCGGACACTTGGGGTCATTGATCCACGACTTCATTGCCGCTCCTCCCCTAACCTTCTCCGGGGAAGTCCAGGTGGAGAGGTTCCGCAACCCAGACGACATCTATCCAGGACTCGGAGAGATTGTCAGGGACACCACCGGAGCCATTCAGATTCGATCTGCCAAGAGCGTCTCTTTGGTCAAGTATGCTCTCATCCCAGTTCCCAAGCAGCTTGAGGAGCTGGACAGCAAGGACGGCGATGGGGGTGGGGTGACCCCCATTCGAGAGGAGTACCAGTGGGGAGATGCTGCGAAGGACACCCCCGCAATTCGGGCTTCTCAGCTTTGGGACTTTCACTCTTACCTCTTCAACTCCTATAACGTATCCGGCTTCGCGGCGAGAAAGAAAGACTGGAAGCTCCCAGAGGAGGAGGAGGTCGCTGACAGCGATGTCTGGAACACGCAGGAGTCGATGCGTGGCTTCAAGGACATCGAACCGTTGGGGATGCAGTATCGAGACAGGTTGCCAACGTTTGGTAACGTATGGGTGGACCCAAAGACGCAGGCAAGGTATTACCAGTCCCGCAGTGGCATCCATCAGCTTGACGACGGCACAGTCATCCTTGAGGACGGCTATGGCTCGCAGATCGTGATGTCAGGAGGCAACATCGAGATCACCTGCCAGGGGGACACGATTCTGCGTCCTGGTAGGAGCGTAATCGCAATGGCACCGAACGATGTAATCCTGCGAGCTGGCAACTCCCTTGACGCCACTGCCGCTGAGGGTGACGTTCGGATCAAAGCCGAGTACAACCTGCACATGCTCGCCGGGAACGGAGAGACCTACGGGGGCATCCTGTTGGAAAGCCGCTCCAACCCGGGGAAGAATATGCCAGCAGCTTTCCGGGAAGACATCGTGCTGAGCTACGGCGTCACTGTGAAGACGAAGGCTACGATCACTCTCTGGAGCGAGGAAGACGATATCTTCATCGGATCTGGGGAACAGAACGTGTTCATCGACGCACCCGAGGGGACGGTGTACGCCTCTGCTGACATTATGACCACGATGGGCACGCGGCTGAACTACATGCTTCTCACGCCCTCTGGGCCGGAGGTTACCGGTGATGCCAATATCGCGTTCCTGGGGAGCAAGTACCTTGTGACGGGAGGCTACCTGGTCTCAGGTGGGACCGTGGCTGCTCTCCCCAGGGTCGATGACGGTCACTTCGTAGGCGACGGATTTATCTATGGAGCCAAGGCCCACGTTACCGATTCCGGGCCGATGTTTGTTATCCCTACAGATGAACCGCCTGACCTGGCAGGGTATGTTAGCTCCGTCATTGAAGCGGCGATATCGGCTGTAGCCGAAATCGCAACCGTCTACGATGACTTGAAGTACAATGACACTTACGGTCAGCTCAACTCGGCCGTTCAGGAGGGGACCAAGTTCTCCTTAAGGTCCTCCGTCGCTGGTTACAGGCTGTCATCCGGGGACTTCGTTCTTTACGAAACCCGGTGGCAGCAGCTGTTCAGGTTGGGAGACGAGGTCACGGCCTGGTATGAACCTATTGTGTCTGGGCCGAACGCAGGGCAGGACACGATGCCGTATCCGGGCTTCGACGCTTGGACTGAGTGGAACGCCTTCTCCACCGTGGATCTCGACAACTTCGATGTCGAGGAAGGGAGGTCGGTGCCAAGAGACGAACTCACGAACGAGGGTGAGCAGTCTGAAGAAGGAACGTTGATGGGTAGGTACGCTGTGAATCTCCAGCAACCCTGACCGAAGCAGTAGAAGGAGTAGACTCGTGGACGACACATTGGGACCGCAAGCAGTCAAGCCGAAAGCGGGCAGACAGATAGCTAAGCCCACTGCACCAAAGACGCCGCCAGAGGTTCCTGGCGTTGTCAGTCAGAAGAGCTACGTGCACCCGACCTCGACCACAGTTCAGGACAAGAAACCGTATGAGCCGGAAGAAGTTGTCGAGCTTGATGGTGTGGAGGAGGCAATCGAAGAGCAGGAGGGGACTGGTCTCGACACCGGCCTCGCTGAGACCGCAGAGACTGGGATTATCTGTCCCCGCTGCATGTGGGACACCAGCCTACCGGTCGTCGAGCCTACTGAAGAGGACAAGAAGGACTACCTGCGATGCGTCCTCGGAGGTAAGCCATACTCGAAGACGTATGAAGTCTTTGGGGGTGCTGTGTTCCTGACGTTCCAAGAACGAGATAACAAGCTGGCCCAGATGCGGGAGCATCAGCAGAAGGTCGATGCGATAAAGGTGCTCGCTGAAGTAGACGAGAAGATGGCTGGCCTGGAGATGTTGGATAAGGCCACTAAGACGAGGGTAGCCACGACCCTCAAACGGGTGAGGATGGGAGACGAGGAGAAGACCATTCCCGACTGGAAGGACCTCGAGGAGGAAGATGGAGTCTCTGTTGTACAGCAACTTGTGTTGGCCACCTTCGACGGGGTGTCCGAGAGCCTCACGAATGTCTTCGTCAACCTGGCCAGAGACTTTGAGGCCCTTGTCGATACGTTGACGCAAAGGGCCGCTGAATCGGATTTTTGGACGGGCGTTGGGCAACCTTAGCGTTAAGGTCACACGTCTCTGGGGCGATAGACTTCTCCCAGGATCGTGAGGCTCGACGCCAGAGAACGCTTGAAAAGTTGATTTTCTGGCACGTAGAAGGCGACCTTTTCCAGGACCTGAATCGCCAGAGGATTCTGATTCAGGCTGTGAAGACAGTTGGCGTCTACGACGACAAGAGTCTGAAGTACGCCATTACGGATTACAACCGTCTTGGTAGGCTCTTGATGCCCTATAAGGAATGGGATGTTGGTCCATCCACGACAAAAGAAGAGTTTGTAGACCTGAGGCGACAGTGGGAACACAGCTTCGGAAAGATGAGCGACCCGGAAACGCAAGAACGGATCAAGAGGGTCTCCGAGCATTTGAGAAGAAAACCTCCAGCAGCACCGGAGAGGCGAGAGACCACGTGGAAGCAGCTCGGGGACGAGGTGAAGAAGAAAGCGGCCAAGCGACGACGCTTGGCCAGAGGAGGTAACCGTGGCAACCGCTCAGGAGCAGATCCTCGCAGCACTAAAAAGCGTGCAGGGCGGAGGCGGACTGCCAGGACTACTGCGTGACCTTGGCCTGCCGATGCTGCAGGAGATGATGGGCTCGATGTTCATCGGGGCTGGCTATATGCCAGGTGTGGCACCCACATTCGGTCAGCAGGATATCCTTGCCTCTAGGCTTGCCTGGTACCAACAGAACGAGTTCGAGAAGTCCCAGCCCGTCGCGAGAGAAATCGACAACCGTAGGGCTGCCCAGTACTGGGAGAAGTTTCTGATCTCAATGGATCCCGAGAAGGCTAAGCAGCCCGATACTCTTGCTGACATCAAGCAGCGGGCAATGCGGATGGCTGAGACGCCCATCCTCGGTCATGTTGGTCGAGCCCTTCTCCCTGGAGGAACTGCGGAAGGGTTCCTCGAGGAGGTCAACCTTGCTGCCCCCTACGTCTATAGCGGGAAGCAACAGGGTATTCCCGGGATGACAGGCGGGCAGATGACCGACATCACCAGGAATGTGATGCAGACGTTTTTCCCGCAGGGTGTGATGGATCTCGGCAAGACGAGAGGCTTTGGGACACAGTTTATCGGCCAAACTTTCCGACAAATGGCCCAGGAGGGAACGCTGCCAGCACCTCTTACCGGGCAGCGTGCACGCGAAGCGGCTACCCGGCGTCTGGGAGTGAAAGAGGGCCAGACAGCCATCGACGTAATCCAGGCCCAACGACCGGCTCAATACCAAAGTCTAATGGAACGTGCAGATCGTAGGGTCCTCGAGCAAGCGGCAGAACCGACGCAAGCAGAGATTGGGCTGGAAGCTGCACGGGCCGGAGGGACCGGTGGTCTGAAGCTCGTTGAGCCTATCGAACGTGCAAGCGAAATGAGCAAACGTATTGCCCGGTTGGATATGGCGAGGCAGGAAGATATCTTGTCAAGAATCGAACCAGCAACTGAGACAGAAGCAAAAGTCCTTCGTCGGCACCGGGAGACTGCCCGCTTGGCTATGCGCGTGGAGATGGGTGAGGAGAAGTTCAAAGCAATGGAGACCGGCGAACAGGAGAGACAGATAGACCGCCGTTCACGCCTGCTGTTCGTCCGGGGCATGAAACGCAGTGACAGGTTGTATGAAAGCTTTGAACGTGGTATGCAGGAGATGAGGGATCGGGGGGTTACGGAGGACGCCACGTCGGAGCAAATCCAGGCAACAGAGCGAGAGATGCGTGTGGCTACTCTCGGTGAGGGCGAGAGCAGGAGACAGGCCACGCAGCGGATCCGGACGAGACGCTTCGAAGAGTCGCTCCGGGAAGAAGCCGTAGAGAACATCGTTCAACGTAGGGTCAAAGCCAGAGAGGGTGCAGAACCCGGCGTCCGAGTCGAAGAGGTCGAACGTGAGAAGATTCGAGGAGAGGTGCTCGGGCAAAAGGACCTGATCGCTAAAGAGAAGGAGCAGGTTAGACAGAAAAGGATTAGGGCTGAGGCCGATGACATCGCAGTCCGCAGCGTAGCTAAGCTTGAGGACAAAGAGAACATCAACAAGGCACTCCAGGGGCAAATCGCTGTCCGAGGGGCCGTCAGAGATGTCCTGGGCCCGATGGCTTTGGGAATGTCGTCTCAGCAACTCGGTCAATTGGCAGAGAACCTCACGGGTCGTGCTGCTGGAACAGCCGAGGCTGGTGATATCGAGCGGAGAGTGAGAGAGGTGGGGGAGGCCATCCGCTTCTCCGGGTTTACCACGCCGTACGGCGTCTCTCTCATTTCTGGTACGCAGCAGATCGCCGCACAGCAGCGTGCGATGGGCGGTGGAGTCTCGTCTGCGGTCGCAGCAGATGTTGGACAGTTTTCCATGGAGTTCACAGCGGCCGCACGCAGAACGTTCCAGCGTGCCGGGGGCGGTGTGATCCCAGGTCGTGCGTCTATGCGGGATGTGACTGCCTTCGCACAGAAGGCTGGGATCGGGGCTGCACAGTCAAGGTTCGTGTCCGCGTTGGGCGGTGCCCTGCGTATCGCTGAGATGGTTGGCGATGAGGCTGTTGGGAAGAACAAGAAAGCACAGAAGCTCATCAAGGCTATCCGCGAGGGCAAGACGGAAGAGATCATGGAGAACTACGAGTACGAGGACATCGTACAGACGATGACCGACCTCAAGTCCGGTGGGGCTGCCACTGGGCAGCAGCGTCAGCTCCACGCTGCTGAGGTTCGTGGCATGCTCCGTGACAAAGAACTGAATATGGAGATGGCCGAGAAACACGGTCTGCATAGAATGGGAGTCGAAGCTCAGGCCATCGAGGTCACGAAGAGGATGGCAAGGACCGGGCAGCTCCAAGTAGCTGGTCTCCGCTTGGGAGGAAAGCTTGGCCTCGACAAGGGACAGACCATACAGATGCGACAGGACGTCGCACAGGCGTACATGTCTGCCGCGACACCGGAGGAGAAGCAGGCTGCTATCCAGAAGGTTCTCGAGGATCGTGGTCTGAAGGGTGACGAGCTCCAGCAAGAGACGCGTGGGATGTATCAGCAGGCAAGAGCTTCCCTCGCCAGGGTGGGGCGTGGTATGGGGATGCGTCTGTCGCAAGCTGAGCTCTACAGCAAGCCCTTCATCGAAGCTCAGAAAGAGCAGGCAGAGATGACTCGCCAGCGTGCTAGGGTGGCACAGGACCTGGCCGAAAGGGGTCTCGGTGCTGGGACGCTCTACACTCGACTCGGCATCGCTCTGGCTGAGGCCGGTCCCGATATGAAACTCACAAAGATCGCTGCAGAGGCATTGGGGGTTTACACCAAGGAAGAGCTTGCTGGCGGTCGACAGGACGAGTTCAACAAGATCAAGAAAGAGCTCGACGAAATGCAGAAGAAGTACTCTGATTCCAGTACTCCTCAGAAGGAGAAGGATGAGCTGGCGGTGAAGATAGCCAGTCGAAAGAGTGCTCTGTACATGGCATTGGGACAGAAAGGAACAGAGGAGTTCCTGAAGATCTACGACGCCCGAACAAAGGATCAGGACCGCTCGGAAGCAGAGGAAACTGCGGCAAGGAAGCGTCAGGAGGAGTACACAGCCATCTCCAGGGGTGCGGCTCAGGAAGCCCTCGGATCCATTGCCGCTGCTGTAGGCGAGGGCACGATATCGGAGAAGGCCGTGCCCCAGAAGATGGAGATGGCGAAGTTCTCAGCACGGCGGCTGAAATCCGCCATTGGCGTCTCCGGGGAAACAGTGGGTGCCTCTGTGTATCGTATGGCTGGTGGCGACGTAGAACGTGCTGAGCAGTATCGCACGGCTATAGAACAGCTTAGCGAGTTCGAGAAAACAGGAAAGATCAAGGGGGTAGAGGACAAAGGAGAGGTCCTCGACTTGGTACGGTCAAACGCGATGATGCTCCAAGCTGGAATTGACCTTGCAGTAGCTCCTCTGACGAAGAAGGACCTCGTCAAGTACAACGAGGCCAGGAAGAAGTTCCTGGAACGTCGGAAGCGTGATAAGACTAAAGCCGACGCAGAGGATAAGAAGCTGAAGGACGAGGGGGTTGATGCGCAGACAACTACGGATACCGGAGAGGATCTTGACGAGTTCGAGGAGGCGACCGGGGAGGAAATGAGAGAGGCAAGAGAGGCGGCTGGGGCTGCGAGACCGACGAAAGAAACAGCAGCTCCAGGAGTTTCCGAGCCTCGTGCAGCGGACGCCGGAGCCGGGGCTGCAGCTCTCCCTGGTGTTGGTGGCGGTATTGGCGGACAGGGTGCAGCTGGAGGCCGCGGTGTGACAGGGGCTGGTACAGCAGGAGAGCCTGAAGATAATCAACAGAAGCCGCCGCGTAGGATAAAGTTCGACGGAACTGTTACGCTGAGAGGAAACGAACTCGACTTCAGTGCGGCAAGCGGAACGGAGGAGTGATGGCTACAATCTTTTCATCAAGAGCCGGTTACGTCTCCGTGATACGAGAAGAGATCCGCGGGGACGGCCGTGTCTACTTCACAGACAAGAACGGCGATAGGGGCGTCTTCGACAGTGCCAGGATCATCATATCCGGTGTCGCACTCCAACAGAAGGTGAACGCACAGTTCCAAGAGTCACTGCGGAACGTCGTCTACATCTACTCCTTTGGAGACAGGATGGGTTCCTGTGTCATCAACGGCTTGACCTACGTGAGAGACTGCACCGCCAAGAGCCGAGCAGGAACTGGGCTGAACGACGTGATGGCTTACTATTCTGATAACAGACTCCTTGCTGAGGGAACACCCGTGTTCGTGAACATTGGAGGGGAGAGCATTACCGGGTTCCTGCTCGGGCTCACGACGACGCTGGCCAGTACGTTGTACAACACGAATCGATTCGAGCTGACCTTTGCCGTACTGCCGAAGCGGAAGGCGGCGATCTAATGATAAACCACGCAAGAACGCTCTTGCTGAACAGGAATGGGTTCTCACGTCCGCCAGCAACGTACTTCGGTGAGGAGTTCGTTCCGGAGGACTTCAACGAGGTTGACCTGCCATCGTTCCTCGTCAAGGTTCGTAGCGTCCTTTTTGGGGAAAACCCGGATAATGCAGGGATGAACTACCAGGTAAAGAACTACGTCTCTCTGCTGCATTCCACGGAGTTTGTTCAGTACGTCACAGCCCTGGATGACAGGATCACCTATGACGTGTTGCGTGATGAGATGGGGGGCTTGCCAACAGTGACAATTACACCATTGTCGTTGCTGTGCAGTGACATGGAGGTCTCTCTCGTGGGAGAGACCACGAATGTAGTCCGTGACTGGGCACTCGACAACACGTGGAACATCGAGGTGATGGATATTGCCACAGTTCAGACCGACAAAGTTGGTGGTGGCTCACAAGGCTATCAGGCCAACTACGCGAGCGGTTCAACAGACCTGATCCCGTTGACGGGCTCGTCCGATATGTTCGTTCGGATCACGTCCTCTCTGCCAAACCTGGTTGCCGGTGCGAAGTGGACACTGAACTCGATCTCACTTCCTACCCAAGACATACCTGGAGTTTTGGCGAAGATCGAAGACATTGGCGAGGAGGCGCTGATCAACCTGTTTGGTCTCGGTCCCGAAGAGCCTTACTCCACATTCAGGGATCTCTGGGCGAGGGAGAACCTCCTGGCCTATCGAATGGCTGGCCTTCTTCTGGCTGTGATTTACAGAACCGAAGAGGTAAGATCCGGTGGCTAAGACAGAAGCAGTCCCGTATTACGTCACTGGTATAGAGGCTTATGCCAAGATCGGTGACGTACAGTTCCCGCGACCCGTGACCGCACAGGACACGTGGGTCGTAGACAGCGTCGTAGACGTTGCCGATATCACTACATTGGACTTCGCCTATGCCATAGATCAGATACCAACCTTCACGGCAACGATGACTGTGGGGCAGGACGCAAGAGTTCGTACGAGAAAGATTGCCGAGGCCCACGAAGCGGCCAGAAGGATTGACTTTTATCTCGGGATTGAGATCTACGCGAAGTTCACAAGTAAGGACGGCATTGCCGGGCCTCGCGGGGAGAAGTTGCCTGGTGTGGGCGAGTGGGTTCGCGTATTCTTTGGCTACATCACTGCTGTAGCTGAAGGGACAGACAGAGCCAGCGGCTCCACGTCGTTGGTCTTGAGCGGGCTGCACTGGCTTGCCGACCTTACTTCATCGCAGACACAGATCAGGAACTGGGTAGGTTACGGAGGCGACGACTTCGCCTCCGGAGTGGACGCAGTGTTCAACTTCATCAACAAAAACTACCACGCAGCCACGGCTCACTCCGCATTGGAGCCGGTGTTCGCCGCTGGCGGTGCCGACCTGGACTTCTGGCGAGACAGCATGAAGAAGGCCCTCAACGCCATAGCCAGTGACGACTCCAGTCGCATTCAATACGCTCAGATGGGCTTGGAGGGGTTGAGCCCAAGCAACTCCGGTGCCGCCGGTGCGTTGGATAGAATGGACAGAGGCGTCTTTGCAGCTGGAGACGCTTCGAGTTACCCGCTGAACATGTTGAACCTCGACACCCACGGGTACATCGCTGAGTGGATCAGCACGACGATGGGCTCGGAGATGTCCAAGGTGTGGGCCGGGGGCAATGTTTGGTCCGTGATACAGTACTTCAAGGATATGCTGTTCTACAACGTCGTTCCACTCGTCAACACAGCTGGCGTTGTCCCCATTACTCTGAACTTGGCTACGGACTCCAACAAGGGGATCCCATACAAAGGGATTTACTCCGACGAGTTTGTTGTAACGAGGGCGAACACGCAGCTTCAGTGGCCTGTGCGGGGTGTAGTCGTTGTGGCTGGTGATTCGATGTATACGAGCGACTACAAGGGTGGCGATGTCGTGTTTCCAACAGCGTGGGGGTTCGCCGATATCTATGAAAAAGTGAGCAACAGTTCTAAGCTCAGCGGTGGGGCGTATGAGTTTATCCCGGCTCCGGTGTGGGTGGACTCGGACATGGTGAGCATCTCCGAGACGCTTTTGGGGGAAGGTGTTGGCGGTGTCCAGCAAGCGAACGAGGCGTCCAATCCCGTGTCTCAGAAAGATCCCCCGAATAAGGACCCGGACGAGGACAAGTCCAAGAGATACGACGCCGTTAAGTCGCTATTTGGTGACAGAATCGCACACGACAGGTTGCTTCACCAGCTCTTCATAGGCCGGACAATGAGCGTCACGGGTCGGCTCAGGTGGGATATCGCACCCGGTTCTTTTGTTGGGTTGCAAATCCTTGGTCAGCCGGGGTATAATGACCAACTACAGTTCGGAACCGTATACAGGGCGAGGATCTCAATGAGCACCGCGGGTCCGAGAGCTTCAACGTCGCTCGACCTGGTCTCAATGGCGAACGAGAGCGAGCACGAGCAGGAGTCGTTGACCTCGACCGAGCACCCACTATACGGGAAAGCGTGGGTAGGCTGTCCACTATTGAACGAGGATGGGACATAATGGGCACCACACAAAAGAAGAAGCCAGACCCGCTGATGACCGCCTTTGATGATTGGAAGAAGCACCCGTCAGAGGCGAGTTTAAGCGCGTTGCTCGTGAAGGCGAAGCCCACGATCTCCTCTGCCGTGCAATCCTTTGGAGGAGGGGACACAAGGCGGGTGGGCGCTCAAGCTAAGCTTCTCGCCATCAAAGCCTTTGGCAACTACGACCCGTCGAGGAAGACGAAGCTCACCACATACCTGATGCATCAGTTGCGTCCGCTCTCGAGGATTAACAGGACTCGCTCGTTTGCAATTCGTCTGCCCGAACGTGTTGTCTTCGACCGCAGGAATATGGAGGATACAGCAGCTACGTTTGAAGGACAGAACAATCGACCGCCTTCGGACGACGAACTTGCTGATCTGACGGGGTTGTCTACGAAACGGATATCCTACATCCGTGGACTGCGAAGGGGTGAGTTGCCGGAGAGCTCCTACCGTACCGATGAAGGCGAGATTTACCGCCCAGGGACACAGACTGCAGACCAGGATAAGATCTGGGCGGATTACGTGTATCAAGACTTGAATCCGGTCGACCAGAAGATCATGGAGTGGAGAACCGGTCGCGGGGGACAAGGTATCCTCGGAGTCGCGGTGATCGCAAAACGATTGAAGATGAGCCCGGCTGCGGTGAGTCAAAGAGCAAAGCGGATCAATGAGATTCTCGCCAATCGTCCTGGGAGCCTTTGATGGGAACGAACGTCACAACTCAGCTCGACACCAACTTTGACGCCGTAGTGAAGAGGATGATCTCTGAACTCGGTGCGATTGCCTCGAGCGTGACGAGCGGCAGCAACATTCGACCGTGGTTCCTGCAAATAGGCAAGGAGTATGACGACCAGAACGACGCGGAAAACAGAGATACGATCCACGACGCTCTCCAGAGAAACCAGGCCAACGACAATTACGAAAGGGTTCGCAAGGAGAACCTTTCCAGGAACGATTTGTTGCTTGCTAAGATTCAGTCTGATTTTATGGCGGGGTGCGAGCGGGACTATAGGGCACGGCACAGAACAAGGGTGCGTTTAATGGCACACGCCGCCGCTAAGAAGCTTGGGATGAGCCTACCCTTCGGCCCCCTACACACGAACACGATTGGTTTCATAGCAAGACGGAAGAAGATCACGGAGGCAGAGAATGCCCCTTAACACCTCCACGGACTATAGCGACCGGACAAGGGACCTCCTCATCGTCCAAGACGGAGATTATACAGGCAAGGAGGCCTTGGTAGCTTTTTCGTATGGAGTAGCCCTGGGGAAGGTAACGACAGGTATCCAGAAGCTCGTACAGAAATTCCTTGTGATCTTCTTAACAGACGAGGGCTCGGTCACGTACGACTCGACTTTTGGGACGGCGTTTATGCCCTATGTCCGCGGCGGTCTCCTCCGCGATGAGGCGGACATCGCAGCGGCGTTCGATCAGGCTGTGTCTGTTACGCAGGAGAGGCTTGATCTCGATGCAAGCGAGGACACGCCGGACGACGAGACGCTTGAAAGCGTGGAGTTGACCGACATAGAGATCTCACGCGAGACCGGGCTTCTCCGCTTGAGTGCCAGGCTGACCACGGCCGCTGGCGAGTCAGTTACTGTTGTCATACCTATTGCACTGGTGACACCATGAGCAACGACCTTCTCAGCCTATCAGATCTGGACCCGGATGACGTGCAGCAGCAGGAAGACGAGCTCAAACAGCTCCTCCTGGCAGAAGACCCCGAATTCGATCTTGACAATAGCGTGATCTACCAGATGGTAATCCGGCCAGCAGCGCTGTTCAGCGTCTTGAACAGAGATTATATGGACAGGCTCAGACGCAGCATGTCTCTCAAGGCCATCGAGGAGGACCCCACGCTGGCCGACAACGATATCGTGGATGGTGTCCTGTCCAACTACAGGCTCACCCGAGGCGAGGGGAGCACGGCCGCAGGTTCCGTGGTCGTTGTCATCTCCACATTCGTCACGACGAGCGTTCCGGCAGGGACCGTCTTCACCTTTGAGGGGAAGACCTTCACGGTGGACGATTCCTACACCGGAGTCACAGATTCCGAGAACGTCCTTGATAACACCTACAGGCTCATCACGCAGCGGCAGGACGGCAACTACTCGTTCATCATTGACGTGACCGCCGACGACGTTGGCTCCGAATACAGGGTAGACGTGAACTCACCGATGTCGATGTCTCCCACACCGGCCAACTACGTGTACTCCTACGCCTACGAAGACTTCGTCGGCGGGACGAACGTGGAGACGAATCAGGAGCTCTTGGATGAGCTTCAATACGGTATGTCGATGCGTACGGTGGGGGGTAGGACACACACGATAGCGTTGCTGGGTAACCAGGGCTTCTCCTTTGAAGACATCTCGATCATCGGATTTGGCGACTCCGAGATGCTTCGTGACAGGCACATTGCCTTTGGTGCCAGCACGGGCGGCAAGGCAGATGTCTACCCCCGGACGCTTGACAAGACGCAGCAGCTGACCTTCACGAAACCAGCAGCTATTATCGATCTGGCGGACAAGATCCTACAAATGTCCTTCACCAGGGACGACTTCCCGGGTTTCTACACCATCGATAGGATTCTCCCCAGGGGATCGGACAGTGTATCCGGTTCGCTCGAAATCGTGAACGAGATCAGAAGCCTTGACCTGACCGGGGACGGTTTCATACCAGACATCGACAACCTGGTCGAGGGTGGGTTCTCGCGCTTTCAAGCTGCCGTTGTCCAATTCAAGGACCCCGACCTTGATGTCACTGGACTCGTCATCAACGATACGGTGGACTATGTAGCCTACGTGAGCGGGCTCCCCTCCATCGGACTGATCCAGGACTTTCTGTCCGAGCGGGGAACGGCCGATCCCTGTGCAGATTACCTGGTTAGAGCTCCCATCCCATGTTTCGTCAGCCTGACCATCGTCGTCAGGAAGCGTGACGGTAACCCGGACATCGACACCGACTCAATGCGAGAGTCCGTGGTAAACGTGATCAACGATCAGAAGTTCGCGTCGGGCCACCTGGCCGTATCGTCCGTCGTTGACGTGTGTCACAACTACTTGAGCGACGGGGACACCATCGACTTGCCCATCACGCTGTTCGGAAGTATCCTGTTGCCAGCCGGTGGAACGATTGACATCTCATCCACAGACGCGTTGTACATCCCTGACCGTCCTGGGGATGCTGTGACATCGAGGACGACGGCCTTTTTCATCAAGTCCGAGAATGTGGCTATTGACGTTGAGACCGTAGACGTGCCTCCTGTGTAATGGAGCATCGCGATGGCGACTGAGGAACTCCCCACCTATCCGGCGTGGGACTACGACCAGGGGCGAGAGCTGATGAACCACCTCGGCTCTTTCTGGTTGTACATGTTCGAGGACAGAGACCTGTTCCGTGCCTACTTACGTGGTACCGGGATGGGAATGGCCCAGACTTATATCAACTTCCTCGAGACGGTAGCTGCAACCTCCCGGTTCGACGTGCCGGTGTTTCACAAGGAGTTCTGGTACAGCTTGACGCTCAAGCAGAGCGAAGCCGGTGCGGAGTCGCTCATTTACCAGCCTGACGACGCGGTATACGGTCCACAACCAGCAGGAGGCGTGTACTCTGAGGGTCGAGTGTTCCGATACGGCGACCCGGGAGAGTTCCTCTGGAACACTTACGAGCTGCCAGACGATGTTACCGACATCCCCTATGTGATCGTCAACAAGGTCGTAGACGCAACGGTGGTTTACTTCCGTGGTATTGACTTCCATGTCGATCTTGACAGAAGACTCCTCTACTTGAGGTATGACCCGTTCGAGAACGACGGCTTTGCACAGCGTGAGGTCTTTGAGGGTGGGGAGCACTCTGACAACGAGCTGTCGATGTGGCTCTTCAACATCGACGTGGACCTCGACTACATCTACACGCACTTCGGGTACGTATTGAACGTAGCGTTGCAGTCAAGTCAGTTCTACAAGGACCTGGTAAACGCGTTTTGGGACATGTGTGTGAGCGGTACATCAGAATCTTTTCTGGTTAATATGTTTGCCGCCATCACTGGAATCCCGACAGTCAAGGAAGCAGCAGAGACCGTCGAGGTGATCCGGGCGCAGCCAGACGCTCTGATTGTCGTAACAGACAAGACCAGCTACAGGTTCCCAACGACGGCTACGCCCATAGTGAGCGTCGGTGAAGAAGTCAGTGCTGGCGACCAGCTCGTGGACTCGGTGGATATCCTCGTGATGGCCGGGCATGACAACGATTACGCGTCCCTGACTGCGATTTCCCTTGGTGAGGAGTTCCTGTCTGGAGACTACTTCAGCGAGCTGATGTTTCAGAACAAGACTGTCCCGCTGGAGTGGCACGGCTACGATGAGGACGGGAAGTCCGACGTTCGCTTCGAGATCACGGGGTTCCCAGGGGACATTGAGCTCTTCTGGGATTTGTCGATGAGTCGGGGTAAGCTTTACGGTAAGACGTTGGCAGAGTGGCTCGATACGAGGGCTGACCCAGTTGGGCAGCCTACTGCAGCCAACTTGCCAGCTACTATTAACCCTCTCGGCTTCGTTGTAGGAGAGGTGATGAGGAACAACCTCTTCGTCGTCTCAGTGAATAGATCTGCATTTCACCCCGATGCTCCAGGGCTGGAATATGTTAGAATGCTGAGAGAAGTGGTTCCACCGAGGTCCACATTCATCGTCTTCGTGGAGATCAACTTGGGAACGCTGAATGTCGATATGACGGCCACGGGCCTGGACTTGTCTGTGTTCACTGGACCCGAAGAGATCGTAGTGACGTACTCTGGACAACAGGGCTTGGCCGTGACAGCACGACTTGTGTCCGGCGTTTGCAAGTAGGAGGAATGACACGTGAGCACTGAGATCCTTGTCCTGTATGGTGGAGCGGACATCATGGCCCGGTTCCTTGCTGGGGCAATCAATGTGATGTATATCGAGTTCCAGAACCTCGCCCACCCCGCGGACCCGGTGACGCGTCCGACCTATGACAGGTCTGGCGGAAGGGCTTACTATGATGGGTTGGGAGCTGGGGGCAAGGACTACCTTCGGATCCCGATTACGGTTTCTCCGGAAAGAGATGCCAGCGATGCGAACTACGAGGGGAACAGGGTCACGTTCTTCGCGATGACCGAAGGAACTGTCGGCGTTCATGGTAATACGTTCTCCGACGTGGTGAACAGCGCAGTTCATGGTGCTGCACTCGTCTACGCCCCAGACCCCAACGACCAGACGCAGGATATCGTTTACTCCCGAGCGTACTTCGACAAACAGCTGAAGGCCGCGAACCAGCAGGTGGGCGTGACGCTGGTCAACCAGATGAACTAAGGAGGACCAGTAATGGGGACCCCCTGGAAAAACACTGTCGGACTGGTCAACAACGGGGAAGACGTAGCAGAGCAGACCCCAAACCGTCCACTGTCCGACCTCATGCAGAGGACGCAATACCTCTACGAGAGGCTCAACGCCCTCGAGGCTGGGGAGGCGATCTACATGCGGTCGGCACCGCTCGTCTCCACGGTTAAGGTTGGACACGTGGTCTACTGGAACGACGCAGAAGCTGCCTACGATTCTGCTTTTGCTGCTGTGGAATACGACAGTGGCCTGGGCTACTTCACGATGTCCCCGTCCTCCTATGCGGTGGGCATCGTGGTGTCAAAGGAGTCGTCCACTGTTGGTGACATCCTGACGCTTGGACTCCTGGAGGGCTTCGACTTTACGAACACGGTCGGGTCTGCCACGGGGTCTGCCGGGCCGTATTACCTGTCGGCACAGACGCCGGGTATGCTTGTTCCACAGAAGCCAGCCATCACGGTCTTCGTGGCTATTCTAACGGGCACGGGTAACGCACACCTCTCTCCGGATGCACGAGACTTCCTGGAAAGTCACGTTCACTATAAGTTCGACTTGTTCGCTAAACCAGCTGGTATCCCAAACTGTCCTGTGGGACCCGGGGATACCATGTATGTAGAGTACCCGGACACTTCCGATACCGGTTGGCTTCCGGCGGACGATCCCATCTTCCAGGGCCTTGCCCCGGCGGGGGCCAAGTTTGGCTACAACATAGATCAGCATCCGGACCTGGCGAGGAACTACCCGCCAGTTCCAACAGAGGCTGCGTCCATTGAACTCAACGGGGTGGACATCTCACCAAAGGATCAGGTCCGCATAGACATGAACGGGATTTGGTGGATGGCTGACTGCTACGGAGACGCTCCGTGGCCTGTTGACTACGTTCCGTGTGGTAGTAGTCCATCGAGCTCGTCATCAAGCTCGTCCTCTTCAAGTTCCTCGTCGAGTTCGTCCTCTCCATCCTCGTCCTCTTCGAGTTCCAGCTCCGAGCCGTGCACGCCAGCTTCCGATGCGATGACGATTACGCTGTGGTTCACGAAGATGGTGTTCAAGACGGACGAGTCCGTAGTGACGAGTCTCCATACCGGCGAGGGGTCCCCCATCGTCTTCAAGGACTGCGACGGTGATGTGTCCAGTCGTGGTGCCCTTTACGCCTTCGCTGACTTCCGACTGTGGGAAGCCCCGGCAACAGACACGGAAGGCTACATCGTTCACAAGGGTATCGAGTCCGACGGACAGACGATCCTCAGGGGACCCGTGGTCGACAAGGTCAAATCCTTGAGTGCAAACATTACCCTTTCCGGAGGTGTAAGCGTCGGAGGCGGCTATCGATCTGGGCCCCTTACCATTGACTTCGTCGATCCCACGCAGGAAAACCGCGAAGGAAACGTCGAGTTGATCGCACTGGACGACGTTGCCCAAAGGATCTATGAGGATGTCCCTCTGTTGGAGTTCCCAGCAGGTAAAGACACCTCCATTCGGTGCAAGATCCTCTTGCCCAGGATTGGGCTTCCTACGACGCCGAGTATAATGCTTTGGTTCCAGTTCCTGTCCAGATTGACGGGAGTTCACCCGGACCTCGGTTTGACATACCGCCGACTGCCCGTGCCGTCGGCTGAGTGTGCACCGGAAACGCTGCCAACTGTTGATACGGACATCGGTCCCCTTGACCTGAGCTCGTGTGGCAGCATCGACGCGGACGATTACTTCTACGTGGAGAGCTCCTCGTTCTCTATCGTTGCAGGCGACGTGGTGCTGTTCACACTCTCAAGGTCTGCTGCTGGAACCGGTGACGGGTATGCGGGCGGCGTTTACAACCTCCGGATCGGCTACAGGATCACTGGAGCTTAATCGTGCCTCCCGGAAGATACTGGAACGTCGAGTGGTTGAATCAAAACGCACAGAGGAACTATCCTCTATCCGAGGAGGCCACGCTGCGTGACGAGAACGACAGCTTCGAGCTGCCGAACGATTTGATCGTGGATTTGGTCTGGCCCGTGCACGTGTCGTCTACCGTGTTGCCAGGCCTGTTCCACATCATCAACGTCGGCGTCTTCTCCAACGGCGTCTCCATCAGTATCGGCTACAACGGAATCACGATAGCGTCTGTCAGTATCCCAGCGACAGGTTTCGAGAGCAACAGCACGTACTACATCCAGGGCACGGGGGACTTTTATGACAGCTTGGGGACGATCACGATTGGACACATCGAGACTGCCCAGCAAAC
>Ga0272441_10004858_pt1 | contig 23865 bp, 18 predicted proteins | sample SSMProp6N_FD_193582 | JGI IMG/M metagenome (GOLD analysis project Ga0272441, IMG submission 193582) | Marine sediment archaeal communities from Little Sippewissett salt marsh, Falmouth, MA, United States - SSM-Prop-6N | ecosystem: Environmental > Aquatic > Marine > Wetlands > Sediment ...
TTCCGGGAACGACGTTCACGTTCAACGCGTCCGCATCGAGCGATCCGGATGGAAGTATCGTCAGCTACCAATGGAACTTCGGCGACGGATCGACCGCCGTCGGCCTCACTGCGCAGCATGCCTACGTTTCGCCGGGAACCTACAGCGTTCAGCTCTTGGTTCGCGATGACGACGGCGCGACCGACACCGTGATGCACTCCGTCGTCGTCACCTCACCGGCCAACCAGCCGCCGACCGCGGCGTTCACCGTCTCCCCGGGGTCCGGCGTTCCGGGAACGACGTTCACGTTCAACGCGTCCGCATCGAGCGATCCGGATGGAAGTATCGTCAGCTACCAATGGAACTTCGGCGACGGATCGACCGCCGTCGGCCTCACTGCGCAGCATGCCTACGTCTCGCCGGGAACCTACAGCGTCCAGCTCCTGGTTCGCGACGACGACGGAGCAACCGACGCCGAGACGCAATCTGTCTCCGTTCAGGTTGCCGCAGCGCCGGATCTGACTGTCGAGAGCTTCACCGCGTCCCCGACCAACCCGACGTTGGGGCAGACCGTGGCTTTCTCGATTCGGGTTCGGAACATCGGCAATGCGTCGACCGGCCTGTTCCGGGTCCGGCTGACGGGCAGCGCATCGTCGGCACAGGACTACATCTACTCGCTCGCGAGCGGCGCGGCCCAGACGCTCAGTCTGAATCTCCCGCTGAACACGAGCCCCGAGACGTTCACCGTAGTCGCCGACGACCTCGCCCAAGTGGCCGAGTCGAATGAGTCGAACAACGATGCTTCGATCGTCCTCACTGCATCTGTGGTACCGGTCGCTGCGGATGCCGGCGGTCCCTATGCGGGGACGGCCGGAAGCTCGATCGCGTTCGACGGCTCCGGTTCGAGTGGACCGATCACGACCTACCTCTGGTCGTTCGGAGATGGTGGGAGTACCCAGGGGATAAACCCCCTGCACACCTACGCGACCCCGGGATCGTACACTGTCACCCTGACCGTCTACGGAAGCGGAGGGGCGCAGTCGACCGATACAGCACAGGTCACGGTCTCCGCCGCCGCACCGCCGCTTGCAGCCCAGCTATCCCTTCCGCAATCAAGCTACGAGGTCGGCGACGCGATCGTGATCACGTTCACAACGAACCGTCCCGCCTACGTCTACCTGTGCGAGGTCTCTCCGGACAACCGGGTCGTGCTGCTCTATCCAAACTGGATCGAACAGACGAATCCGGTCGGCGCAGGAACCCACGTTGTGCCCGGATCCACGTACACGCTTCGAGTCTCCGAGCCGACCGGTCCAGAGACGCTCTATCTGTTCGCGGCAACGGGTCCGGTCTCCGGATTCCCGTCGAGCTTCAGCCCCGCTTTCCCGGTGCTGAGCACGAACCCCGGATCCTTCCGATCCTCGGTCCTTTCGACGATGCAATCGCAGTTCGCGAGCGGCGACTGGGCGTTCGATACCCTGTCATTCACCGTGACGGCACCCCAGCCGACCACGGGAACGATCCGCATCGAAACGTCACCCTCGGGAGCGATCGCGGAAGTCGACGGCTCGACCATCGGGACGACACCCGCCGAGCGCAGCAACCTCACGCCTGGTTCGCACAGCGTTGAGGTCAGCCTCGCCGGGTATCACACCGAGACGCGCCAGGCGACCGTCGTCGCGGGACAGACGACGACGGTTCAGATCGCGCTGACGCCGATACCGGTCAACGCGCCGCCCGTGGCAAACTTCACCTACACGCCTCCCAGTCTGATCCCTGGAGATGTTGTGCAGTTCAATGCGACGGCATCCTACGATCCGGACGGCACGATCGTCTCCTATGCATGGGAGTTCGACGATGGTTCAACGGGATCCGGCATGACGCCCTCCCACCAGTACATGGTGAACGGGGACTACACAGTGTCCCTCGCGGTGATCGACAACGAGGGCGGCACGACAACGTACCAGACCGTCGTATCGGTCTCAAGATCGCCGGAAATCGGCTGGATCTCACCGACTGCGCACGAGGATCCGGCAGACAACTGGTACAGCGACGAGGACGCGTATGATGATCGTCTCAACGATGACGCTTGGTACAACTCCGAGTATCGCGAATGGACGTCGTACCTCTTCCTCTCCGCACCGGGCTCCGGGCTGCAAAGCGACCGCGTTCGCTTCCGGGCCGAGGACAGAAGCAACGTTCTCAACGCCCTGACGTGGGATGTGGACGTCTTCCGCGACGGGCAATGGGTCGATGTCTTCGACGACTTCGGGCACGAGGGGCAATGGACCGAGATCGCATTCGGCCAGGGTCTTGTCACGCGGATGCGCATTCGCGCCTACGGCGCGTTGGCTGACACGACCGCCAAGCTGTTTGAGGTCGACTTCCACGACATCACCGCAACGCCGTAGCCGCACCGACCGCGGGCTCCCGTCGAATGCGGGCGGCCCGCAGCGGCTCGGCAGGCCGAGAATGCAATTGACGATGTGTGGAGATCCGTGCGACAATGCGTGACCGCGCGACATCGACCGGCACAAAACTGCCTGGTGGTGGGGACCGTTTCGGTCAGAGAAGGAGGGGGTTATGGACACGCGCTCGATTCGCTGCACTCTCATACTCGCCGCTCTGTTTCTTCTCGGCATGCAGGCTGTCGTCGCGGCGCAGGCGAGCCCGCCGTGGGCGTGGGGACCGATCCTCGGAGCAGTCGGCGAGAATGCCATTTCAATCGTCTGGAAGACGAGTCGGCCCGTCGGGTTCGACCTGCACTATGGGCTTGCTCAGGTCTACGATGCCACAGGAACCTGGGAGGAGACGCTGGTCTTCGATCAGCACGACGGTGTCGCAGAGATCTGGCTCCAGGATCTCATCCCCGGCGCCACGTATCGGTACCAGCTCGTCTGCTACGAAGGAGATGCGGTCTACCCGACGGAGATCGGAACCTTCTCAACCCTTGCAGCCGACGTGCGCTCCGTGACCTTCGTCACGTATGGAGCGACACGATCCTTTCCGGATCGCCATAAGCTCGTCGCCGATGCCATCGGCAAGGAAGGTGCGATCGACTTCGTCTTCCATGCCGGCGAGCTCGTGGAAAGCGGCACCGAGGAACGCTACGACAACCTGTTCTGGGCCATCGGAGACCTGGCACGCTACCACCCGTACCTTCCGATCCTCGGTAGCCACGACAGTGAAGGAGGGCTCTACTACGACTACTTCTCACTTCCACCGGGAGGAGGTGGGGAGAACAACGAGCAGTGGTGGTCGTACGACATCGGAAGCATGCACATCGTCGGAGTCGACACGACGGTGAGCGGAGCGGGAGATGAAGCGACGATGAGGGCGCAAACCGCCTGGTTGACGCAGGATCTCGCCCGCGCCGAAGGGAAGATCATCCTCGTGCTGGCGCATCATCCGCTCTACAGTGCCTCGTATCCCGGAGGGAAGAATGATTCCCTCTGCGCCTCCTGGGAGACCCTGTTCGTCGAGGCTGGAGTCGATGCCGTGTTCAGCAGCGCGATCCATTGCTTCGAGCACATCTATCGCTACGGCATCCACCACATCATCACCGGCGGGGGCGGCGCGCCGCTCGCCGAGGCGCCGGACAGCACCGTGACCGGCACAGTGCTCCGCCGATACGGAATGCTTCACTACGTGCGGGGAACTCTGGCAGATGAGCGGCTGCTGATCGAGGTGATTCCCGTCGCATCGATCGACGAGAACGATGCGATTACCCTTGCTTCCGCAAGTCGATCGATCGATTCCTTTGTCATAGAACACCTCCCGTAGCAGTGCCATCGGCCCTGCTCGGGAGGCTGGTCGGGACGCCCGGATTTGAACCGGGGACCTCTTGCGCCCCATGCAAGCACGCTACCAGGCTGCGCCACGTCCCGTGAGCAACATGGTATCAGCCGGCTTGCCGCGTGACAAACGAGCCGTCGCGCTTGAGCAACCGAGCCCTGACTCACCCGTGTGCGTTGTGCTCTCGTGAGCCCACAAGCTCGCGGAGGATCATTCGCACGAGGCCGGGCGGGTGATACCTCTCGCCGACAGCCTCGATGACGTCCTCAGGGAGCCCGGCACGACGAAGACGGCGCAGGAACTGATCCCGTGACCGCCTTCGCTTCCATAGGGTCTCGATCGCAAGCCACGGCATCCAAACCGCCAGCCAGAGGGTCTGCAAAGCGATCTCGATCCCTGAGAGAATCCAACCGATGAGTTTCAGTCGTCGTCCCCTTCACGGCTTGCCTTGGCGAAGTCGCCGATGTTCATGTTGAGTCCCTTGCTCCCGAGCAGCTCCCTCAGATTTAGCACATAGCCGCGCGCCATGTCCATTGCCTCCTCCTTCGGGATGCCCGCATCGACGAGCTTCGTATAGAACGTCGCCACGGCATCGGCCATATTCGCCGCTGCCTCCTTCGAGTAGATGATGTCGCGCAACCCTCTCAGCAATCCAGGCACCTCCGCAGTAATCACCGAGAAGAGGTCGCGCAAATCGTCGACGCTGTTGATGAAGTCATCGCCACTCATGTTCTCCCTCCTTTTCTTGCTGTGTTGAACAACGGTATCGTTCTCCCCAACACCCGGAGATCTCCGCGCATCGGGATGTTTCGGTTTCTCAGATTCGCGCCAAGCGACAACCCGACCAGGAACGATCCAACATCGAGCTTGGCCAGAGGCCGTCCCTGGGTTCCTTTCATCGTGTTCGTCCTCGCTGACGCGGGTAGCTCAGGCAGCGCTTCCAGCGCCCCTCGCACCTCGAGCCGCAGCCGCATCGTGACAGCCAGATCCTCTCGGCAAGCCTCACAGACCGCGAGATGTGACGAGACTCGAACCGATTCCTCGCTTCCGAGCACGCCCTCGATGTACCAGGGGATCAGCTCCTGGATGTCACGGCACTCCTTCATGACAGCACCTCCGCCAGCTTCCTCTTCGCGTGGAACATCCTCGACTTCACGGTTCCCTCCGGGATCTCGAGCATCCGGGCGATCTGCTTGTACGGCAGCCCTTCGTAGAATGTCAGGAAGACAACCTCGCGCTGATCATCGGGCAGCCGCTTCATCGCCTCGAGTACGCGCTGTTGCCTCAGAATCTGCGACGACGGATCCGGTTCGACACCTGCGATTTCGGGAGACGTCTCGGTGCGAGACTCCTTGCGGCGCAGGCTAAGTGCCTGGTTGCGCGCGATCCCGAAGATCCATGTGGATGCCTTGGATCGTCCCGCGAATCGTGTTGCTCCCTTCCAGATCGCTGTCATGGTCTCTTGTGCAACCTCCTGCGCGAGATGTCGGTCCCGAAGAATCGTGAAGGCGTAGCGGTAGACACGGTCCGCAAACCGGTCGTAGAGCCGCTCAAACGCCGACTCATCCCCGTCTGCAACCTTGGTGAGCAACTCGCGGTCCGATTGCACCAGACTCCCTACCTCCCATCGTGGGCCGTCTTCCAATCCTCGGAACAGGGTGCGCCCTTCGGGCTCCGCGCCAGGGCACCAGAGCAGGCAACCCGCTCAGAAGACTCCGGCACCAAGCTCTGCGTCATCGCGCCCACCCCTTTCGATCGGTATGTGTGCTCGGGGCGGCACGCGGTTCAACGAGGATCGCCTGCCCTAGAGCCAGGGGGCGATGTCCTCATTCGACAGCCTCGACGGGTGTCCCGAAAAACGAATGATTCCTTCACGATCGATGACGAATGTATGGGGGATGCCGATCACGCCGTACTGTGCCTTCACCGCGCGCGACTCCTCCATCGAACTCCACAGCACGTTGTCCGTGGGGAACCCGTTCTCGACGAGGTACTGACGCGCTCTTTCCTCGATGCGATCCAGACTCACGACGAGAAGAGCGACATCGGACGAAGCGTACTGCCCTACCAGATCGTGGAGCCCGGGAAACGCCTTGATGCACGGCTTGCACCATGTGGCCCAGAAGTCCAGAACAACAACCCGCCCGACGAACGACGAAAGCGCGACACGCTCCCCTTCGAGGTTCTCCAAAGAGAACTCCGGCGCCGGTCTCGGCGAGTCATCACTCGTCGGATTCATCACGGCCCATGCGGCGCCGAGCGCCACCAGAACGACTACGATCCAAATCCCCGTATCCCTCATCGCTTTCCTCCACTCGGTAGGATCGGCTCAGTGTATCGCCGACGAAGAGGCGCCTCAAAGGACACACGATCGGCAGAAGCAATCTCGGATTGGGAGGGCGTCCGCTAGGGCGCGAAAATGTCGCGTTCGTTGGCCACCGCTTGCTCGATCAGGCGCAGCTGGCTCTGCTCAACAAGCTCATTCATCACATACGTGCGGACTGCGCAGTTGAGTTCTTCGACGAGGGTTCGTTCGTTGGCCGCCGCGATGACCGCAAGACGTTCCAGCATGACAGTGTCCAACACGTTGTCGTTCTGCACTGACACGACGACCTCCCCTTGCAGAACCCCCACGCATTGATACCGGAATTTTCCCGGCAACGTCAAGTGTCGGCTGTCTAGCGATGCTTCCGCGCGAACCGGCATCCAAGTTCACTCGTCAAGCCGCTTTGCGGCGTTGCCGTTGCGAAACGGCCAGGATCAAACTGCCCTTCTCTTGAGGCTTTCCTTCATCGGCAGGACGTTCGTCACCTCCCCAGCTGGCCTTTCGAGTGGTTGCCCGCCCGCGCCCTCCAGCGATGGGACACACGCCAGCCCGCATCGACGCACAACACCCGGATTCGCTATACTCCCCAATGGAAGGTGATCTTGTGGATCGATCGACTGGCGTGTTCTGCCGTGACGTCGCCGAAGCCCAGCGCTCGCGTAGAGGCTTCCGAGCGACGCAGGTTGTCGCTGCGGGTCCCATCGAGGCCGAAGCACTCCTCCGGGTCCATGGGCGAAGCATCTCGGTGGATTACCGCCGCTACGTCAGCCCGCTTCTTGATCTGGAAGCCCAACTCACCGGCAACGTCGAGTACGATGTTGCCGAGCTACTTGAGCTCTCGCTCCATTACGACGGGCGCGGAACGTGGCTCCAGGACTCCGCCCGGAACATGGTGACCTTCAAGTCGTACAGAGCACTGATGGAACCCCTCCCCGGCGTTTCAGTCCTCGGCGAACTCGACTTTCTCCGGGACCTGCCTCACGACTTCCTGCTGCGCGAGGAGAGCGAAGAGACCATCGGCAATCGCACCGCGCGCGTCATCGGGCTGAAGCCAAGGACGGGTCTGAATCCCAGCCTGTTTCGGACGGTATCGTTCCCGCTCCAGCGGGCAAGCGTCGCCTTCGACGCCGAGACGCTCTTCCCGTTGCGCATACGGGCAGCCCCGGCCCCTGGAACCTCGCTTCGCGCGTTGACCGGAGCGGGCGGCTTCATCGAGATCCTCTACCAGGACGTCGCCGAGCCTTCCGTGGATAAACCGCCAGCGTTCTCTCCGCCGGAAGACGCGCACGTGTTCCGCGAGGAGACGCTCCCACTCGACGAACTGGTCGCTCGGGCCCCGTTCACGATTCCGCTGGAGCTCTATCGGTCGTCCGGCTTTGCGGCAACCGAGCGTGGCACGCTGACGATCGACGACGCCGGCCAACGCGCCCATGGCAGCCTCCTCCTGGAAGGAACCTCGAAGACGGATGCCGCGGAGCGCCCGTTGCTCACGCTGCGATTCGGAAACTACCTCGCTCGTGACATGGCACGCAGGAATGTCGCGCTGAGTGAGAATGGGCGACCGGTCGAGATCGCCGGTCGTGAGGCGAAGCTGCTCGACCGCCGCACGTTGTGGGAGACGGGCGCTCCGGGCGCAGACACCGCTCACGCGCCCATCGAGATTGCGTGGCAGCGGGATGGCATCTACTGGTTCGCCATCGGTCACCAGCTGAACGAAGAGATGCTCCTCGACGTCGTCGAACCTCATCTTCGAGGCGCCTCGGACAGCGAAGAGCCGGCCACGGACGAGACCGGTGACGCTTGACGGATGTCCCATCCTCGAAGACCCTCTCGCTGCCAATGACTAGGGATCCGAAGAAAGAGATCGAACGGCTGCGTGCGGAACTCGATCGCCACAACCATCTCTACCACGTCCTCGACCGCCCCGAGATCACGGACGCCGAGTACGATGGACTCTTCCGCCGTCTCTCCGAGCTGGAGGCCGCCCATCCCGACTTGGTCGTTCCCACATCGCCGACACAGCGCGTCGGCGACGCACCGGCCGACGGCTTCGTCTCCGTACCCCACTCGCTGCCCATGCTGAGTCTCAGCAACGCGTTCAGCCAGGACGAGCTAAGAGAGTTCGATCGCCGCATGCGCAGCCTTCTCGGCACGGAAGGCGTCGCGTACGTCGCCGAGCCGAAGCTTGACGGTCTCTCCCTCGAGCTCGTCTATCGAGAGGGTGTGCTGGTCCAGGCGTCGACGCGCGGAGACGGCCGCGTTGGGGAAGACGTCACCGCGAACGTTCGGACCGTCCGCAGCATTCCGCTACGGCTTCGGAACTTGGCGGGCGCGATGCCTCGGCTGCTCGAGGCGCGCGGCGAGGTCTACATCGACAAGGCCGATCTTGCCGCGCTCAACGCCGATCGCGCGGCGAAGGGCCTCCAACCCTTCGCCAATCCGCGGAATCTTGCTGCCGGCTCCCTCAGGCAGCTTGACCCGGCGATCACGGCGGAACGCCCGCTCAAGTTTTTCGCCTACGACATCGGACTCGCCGACGGCTTCGAGCCACGAACGCAGGTGGAGCTTCTCACCGGCCTCTCGGCGCTCGGCCTTCGCGTCAACCCCCTCTACCGGGTCTGCGACGATGTCGAGAGCGCGATCTCCTTCTACGAGGAGCTGATGACCGATCGTGGCGCTCTGCCCTACGAGGCGGATGGCGTCGTCGTCAAGATCGACGGATTCGATGAGCGAGAACGGGTCGGCGCTGTCAGCCGAAGCCCCCGATGGGCGATTGCGGCGAAGTTCCCGGCAGAGGAGGGCGTGACCCGTCTCACCGACATCGTCGTCTCCGTCGGCCGCACCGGAACCCTGACGCCGGTGGCCGTGCTCCAGCCCGTTCGAATCGCCGGCGTCGAGATCACGAGCGCCACGCTCCACAACGAGGAAGAAATTCGGAGAAAGGAACTCCTCATCGGAGACCTGGTCGCCGTTCGACGCGCCGGAGACGTCATTCCGCAGGTCGTCCGCCCGCTCGTCGACCAGCGAACCGGAGTCGAGCGCGCGTTCGCAATGCCCAGAGCATGCCCCGTCTGCGGGTCCGAGGTCGTCCGTCTCGAGGATGAGATCGCGCACCGCTGCCTGAACGCCTCCTGCCCTGCTCGAATCGTGCAGTCCGTGCTTCACTTCGTCAGCAAGAGCGGGCTCGACGTCGATGGATTCGGAATCAAGCTGGTCGAGCAGCTCGTGGAGCAGGGCATCGTGCGTTCACTCGTGGACGTGCTGCGTCTCAACCTCGACGGGCTCCTCGAGCTTGATCGGATTGGGCCGAAGTCGGCAGCCAATCTGCTCCGCTCTCTTGACCAGGCAACGGAGACATCCCTACCACGGCTCCTGTTCGCGCTCGGCATTCCGAACGTGGGCGAACACATCGCGGATCTCCTCGCGCAGACCTTCGGGACGCTCGATCGACTGCAAAACGCGAGTCTTGAGGACCTCGTCGCGGTGCCTGAGATCGGCCCCCTCACCGCCGAGGCGCTTATCGCCTTCTTCGACAATGCCGAGAACCGCTCGATGATCGAGGGCCTGTTCCATGCGGGCCTTCGCATCTCCGAAGCCGCCTCCCATTCGCCGGGAGGATCGCTCGCCGAGGCCCGGTTCGTGTTCACCGGCACGCTCTCCTCGCTCACTCGGAGCGACGCAGGCCGTCGCGTGAAGGCGCTTGGCGCGACGGTGGCATCCTCGGTGACGCGCGCGACGACGCATGTCGTCGTCGGAGCCAATCCAGGCTCCAAGGCGGACAAGGCTCGGGAAGCGGGCATCCCCATCCTGTCCGAGTCCGACTTCCTCGACCTGCTGGCGACCCATGAGTAGCCGCTCGCTCCTCGACCTGAGTTTCGGCGATCTTCTCGACCAACTCGCGACCCTCGGACAGCCGGGCTTTCGGGCTCAGCAGATCTGGCAGGCCGTCTACAAAGACCTCGAGACCTCCTACGATCGTATGACGACGCTCCCGGCCGCCCTGCGCGCCGAGCTTTCGAAGAGCCTTCCGATCCTGCCAATCGAGGAGGCTGCGGCGGCAAGCTCGGCCGACGGAAGAACACGCAAGATTCTCGGTCGCCTCACCGATGGCGAGACAATCGAGACGGTGGCGATGGCCTACGATCGACGCCACACCGTCTGCGTTTCGACGCAAGTCGGCTGCCCGATGGACTGCAAGCTCTGTGCCACGGGACGATCGGGATTCATGCGGAACCTCTCCTCCGGGGAGATTGTCGGCCAAGTTCTTCAGGCTGCGAGATGGTTCGCCGATCGCGGCACGCGGCTCTCGAACGTCGTCTACATGGGGATGGGGGAGCCCTTCGCCAACTACGACGCAACGCTCGCCTCGGTGCGCAGACTGAACGATCCGCGCGGCTTCCATCTCGGGGCTCGCTCGTTCACCCTGTCGACCGTCGGCGTCGTCCCGGCGATCGATCGCCTCGCCGGCGAGGGATTGCAGGTGAACCTTGCCGTGTCGCTGCATGCCGCCGACGACGAGCTTCGCTCACAACTCGTTCCCGCGAACCGCCGCTACCCGTTGCGCGCGCTGATCTCGGCCTGTCGGCGCTACGTCGAGGCAACGCACCGGAGGGTCACGTTCGAGATCGCATTGATCGATGGCGTCAACGACTCGGATCACGATGCCCAGCGCACCGCCGCTTTGCTGAAGGGTCTTCTCTGTCACGTGAACGTGATCCCGTTCAATCGCGTGGAGGGCCTTGCGTGGCGGGGAAGCTCGAAGGAGCGCGTCCAGGCGTTCTGCGCAGTGCTCGAGGAAGCCCGCATCCCGGCGACGATTCGTTACAGCCGAGGGGCGGACATCCAAGCAGCATGCGGTCAGCTTCGCGCAAGGAATCGCGACGCCTGAACGCCGGCTACTCGTTGAGCAGTCCGCGATAGAACTCGAGCGCACGCTCTCCCCACCGGCTGGTGACGTTCTCCATGCCCTCCTTCACCAGCTGCCGTGCACGCTCGCGACTGATCTCCATCATCCGGCCGACCTCGGCGAGGTTGTATGGGCACCCATCTTCGATTCCGTAGTGAAGCCGGACTGCAAGCGCTTGGCGCGCGGGGATCGTATCGAGAAGACCGGCAAGCTCATCCCGGAACAGAAGCCGGAGCGCCTCGTGCTCGGGAGAGAGTCCCGTCTCGTCGGCAATGCGTTCGTCCAGCGTCTCCTCGCCACCCTCCCCGACCAGTTGATCGAGCGATGCAATCTCATTCACCTGCGCCTCGATCCGCTTGAGTCGATCAACGGAGATGCCCACCGCTTCGGTGATCTCCGCCTCGTCGACCAGTCCTTCCTCGGCCAGCGACCGCATCTGCGCCATCTGCCGGAGAGCCCGGAAGAGATAGTCGGGGATTCGAATCATCCGCGCGTGGCTGCTGATCGCGGCGAGCATCGCACGACGGATCCACCACGCTGCGTAGGTACTCAATCGGTAGCCTCGCTCCGGGTCGAATCGGTCGATCGCCTCGATCAGTCCGATGTTCCCTTCCTGGATCAGATCGATGAGCGGAAGGCCGACCTCGCTGTACTCCTGCGCGATCTTCGCAACGAGCCGGAGGTTGCTCACGATGAGCCGTTCGCGCGCGCCCTGCTCGCCACTCACCAGCTGCCGGGCAACGGAACGCTCCTCATCCGCCGACAGCAACGGGAAGTGCCCGATCTCCCGGAAGTAGAGGTCGAGAATCGGGGGGCGCGTGGCGCTCGGCGTCGTCGTCTGTGTCTGTCGATCTCTTGTTCGGCTCATCATCCACCCGAGGCAACTTTACAGAAGCGAATGCCGCTTGTCCACGGCTATCCAAGCTTCTCGAATGCATCGGAGCAAACGTCAACGACATCGAGCGCGGTCACCCGAGCCGGGACGCCCAACCGCATCGCGAGGCTCGGGATGGTTCGATCGTCGTCCCCGGAGATCAGTTCCTTGATGTAGAGCCCCCCCTCGCCCTCGACCTCGACCCTCGCTTCACGTGGACCGCGGATCTCCCCGTCGGCCGAGAGCACACGCCGCGTCCGGATCTTGTCCGCCCTCCGATGCGATACGCGGTGCGGCGTTCGTTGCTCGATCGGCCCAACCAGCGAAGCAAGCGCGTCCTTCAGCCGCTCCGGCGAAACATCCGCATCGAACACTACCTCCGCAAGGTAGCGCTTCGTTGCCTCGATCGACTTGATTCTCGCGACGACCGACCGAGACACGAAAACGGGCATCGAGATCTCGACGCGCCCGGCGGCGCGTTCGTTGATTCGCCTGTGCAGTGACTGCAGATCGAGGGATCGGAGACGCGGTGTAACGATCTCCAACACAAACGGCCGCCCCGGGCCGAGCATCCGCGCGTCGATGTCTTCGCGCCCTGCCCCGTGAAGCTTGTGCTCCGCCGCTTCCGCTGCAGCGATGAGCGGCCCGCCGATCCACTCCTCGACCGACTCGCGGTACTGTTTCCCCGTCATCTCGCACGCCTCGCAGCCCTTCCCGCGACAGGCACGGCACGGCCAGCGCGTTTGCGGGATACCCCGGACGAGCTTGCAGTAGCGCGCGTAGACGTAGAGAGACGCAACATGCACCGACAGGCTGTTCGCCCCCAAATCGATCAGAAACGAGATGTGCGGATCGTTGAAATCGACGGTACCGGCTCCCACGCGCCGCTCGAAGGCCTGTCCGACGACACGGTTGAACGCGTGTTTCAGTGACCCCGCATGCTCCGTAGGGAATCGCTCTGCCCGGTAGGCCTCGATCTCCTTCAGCCGCGGCGTCAGCTGCACCCCGAACAGGTAGGTCTCGAATTCGATCCCGGAAGCGAGCGACGCCGCCTGTTCGGCCCACGCCTCGGTGCGATCGAACAGCCCGTCGCACACCCAGCAAGCCCGCTCGGCGGGCGGCGCGGAGAGCGCCTCCCGCAGCGATTGGCCGCGGGAAGCGTTCGACAATCCGTGCCCAAGCTTCGCGAATCCGCGCCCGAGACACTCATCGCAGATCGGTCCCGCGGCCAGAATCGCCCGGGCCTGCTCCAGTGCCTCGTCCGTGATCCATGTCATCATCTCGGTTCCCCCAACTCGTATCCGCGGTAGAGAATCATCTCGCGATCTTCCCTCACGAAGCCCAGCGTCTCCAAGTCGCCTGCAGCCCGGGTTTCGGCGATCGGCTGCCCCGCCCAGGTCTCGATCCGCAGCCTCGCCGGCTGCTCCCGTCCGGTGACAAGTCCCCGAAGCGTCGCGAGGATCGCGCTTCGTTCGGAGGCGTCCATCGTCACCAGCGGTGTCAGCCGCCTTCCGCGGTTCTCGATCAGCAGCACCGGACGCCCGCCCATGAGCACGACGTGATTCCCGACCAGGTGGCGCACGATCCGGCGCTCGCCGTCGACCGTCACCGGGAAGATGTCTCCGAACAGGCATGCCGGATCGCTCACAGGAAGGAGCACCGGCCTCGCCGTTTCCATCGCATCCCGGCGCAAGTGCGCGACCGCGCCGCGCGTCGCAAATTGGGGCGTCGACAGGCCCGAGACGAAGAAACCTCGCTCGACGTCTCCGGCCCACTCCATTCGCGAGAGAAGCGGATACGCATCTCCCCACCGCAACCCAAGATCGTCTCGTACCAGCAGCTCCCGATTGAGCACACCGTATCGGTGCAACAGGATGTCGATCAGCACACGCAGATCCTCCTGCGTCCGAGGCTCAGAATGTCTCGGGAGGATCGCCCAGCGTCCGGTGCTCCACCCGCCGTGCATCTTCCCCTCCCACATCGAGAGCCTCGGCTTGCCGGCGGATGCCGGAGCGAGTGAATCGTTGGTGACCCGTCCACGCCACATCAGCGCCCACAGCACTGTGGCTGCCTCCGAGGGCGCACTCCCGACGCCCCGCGCGATCTGCTGAAGGAAGGACGCACCATGCCGCGCAAGGTATTCGGTCACGGAATCCTCCAGCGAACTCGAAGCCAGCGCGGCCGCCTCCGTCGCCGGAGCGAGCGTTCCGATGCATTCGGGCGGAGCGAAGCCAATCAACCGATGGCCGCGCTTCCCGCCACGCCCGTACCACGCCAACTGCCCCGTGCCAATCAGATCGGAAAGCGCCGCCGCTCGATAGCCCTCGATCCGCATGCGCAGGACCTGCGGCCAGACGCGAACCGGCAGGCGAATCCCTGTGAGTTGATCAAGGACTTCGCCCGTCTCGCCCAGCGAGACGGGCCGCCCCACATGCTGGTGCTCGAGCAGGAAGCGGGAGAACCTCTCCGGAGACACTGGATCTTCAAAGCGCCTCCTCCGATGCGAGATCGAGAGACGACGAACGCCCGCCAGCACCTCCGGGGAAGCCATCGCATGCCCGCCGTCGGGATGATCGACGCACACCCATCCGTACCGCTCGATGGCCCTGTCGACCAATCCATCCGCCCTCGGATAGCGGCCAACCAACACGTCGCGTGTCGTGAGTGCGCGCGATTCCACGAAGCGCCGCATGAGGTCTTCGACATCGCCATTCTCCATCCGCTTGAATGCTTCCGCGTCGTCCGCAGCGATCAGCCGCTCTGCCTCCACGGCGCCCTCTACCGTCACTCGCACGACGCGTTCATCCTCGATCAGGTCCGGAAGCGCAGCAGTCGCCGCGGGTTCACATCGCTCAGCGAGTTCCGTTCGGGTCAGTCCCCCGAGCCTGCGAAGGATCTCGACGAGTTCTACGCCGTCCCGCACGCGATGCCCCTCGGCGAGACCCTGCAATCGCTCGTCCATCGTCCGAATGGCCGCAGAATCGAGAAGTTCCCCTGTCCGCCTGCGATCTCCCAGCAGAGCTGCAATATCTTCACGCCCCCGCGGGGCGGGTCGATCCGTCGGCGCGGGCCGGTCTTCCTCGTAGAGGTACTTCCCGGTGAAATCAAACAGCAGTGTCGATGTGAAGGGCGAAGGCAGCCGATCCCTCCGCACCGCGAACGACGCCTCCCCCGCTGCGACGCTCCGCAGGAATCGCTCCACCGCCTTGAGCGGCAGATCATCTTCAAGGATCCCTCGATACGTCTCCGCGATGATCGGGAACTCCGGATGCTTCGCCGCCACCGAGAGCAGATCATGCGCGCGCAGGCGCTGGAGCCAAAGCGGTGTTCGCCGCCCCGGGCGTACCTTGGGAAGAAGCAGCGCGCGCCCCGCGTTTCGCCGGAATCGCAGTGCGAAGAACGAGCTGTTGGAAAGCTCGCCGACGATGTCATCCGCGATTCGATCCGCATCGAGCCCGCTGATCACATCGATCAGTCGCTCCACCCCCTGCCAGCCCGGGCGGAAGAGGATCCCATCGCCCGAGTAGATCGCGTCGACCGGCTCAACGTCGGCGGCCCGTTGCACCGCGTGAATCCCAAGCAGAAGCGCTTGGTGGAACGCGCGGCCGAACGGGGAAAGGAGCGACATGCGAAGATCCCCCGATTCGTTGCGGAAGACATCGATCAGAACGCGATCGTCGGTAGGGATCACGGCCGCGGCACGCTGACCTCGGAGATAGGTCGCGAGGTTCTCCGCCGCCGCCGAGTCCAGAGCGCATTCCGCCGCGATCCATTCGCGAAACCCGGCATCCTCGATCCGCTCGTCGCACAAGCGCAGGAAGGCACCGTAGCGCGCCCCGAACTCGGCATCCCGCCCCAGGCCCTCGCCCTTCCAGAAGGGCATGATGACCTCGCGCTCCTCGGTCGGAGCGACGACGACGCGGTCGTGGCGAATCTCGACAATCCGCCAGCGTCCCGTCCCGAGGATGAACGTCTCTCCCAGGCGCCGCTCGAACACGAACTCCTCATCCAGCTCGCCGAGCCGCGACGTTCCGTCTTCGAGCACCATCGCGTACTGCCCGGTATCGGGGATCGCTCCGCCATTCAGCAGGACTGCGTTTCGGCTCCCAGGGAGCGGGTAGAGCCGCCCGCTCGATCGCTCCCACGAGATCCGCGGCCGCAACGCCGGTGCCGCCGGAGATCGGTACCGTCCCGACAGAAGCTCGAGGACAGAGAGGTAGGCCTCGCGCGGCAGCGCTTGGTACGGGGCGGCGCATCGGATCCTCTCGAGGAGATCATCGACTGTCCAGTCGTCCATCGCGACCATCGCCACGATCTGCTGGGCAAGCATGTCGAGCGGGTGTCTCGGGATCCGGATCGACGAGATCTCGCCCCGCCGCATCATTCGCGCGGTCGCCGCCGACAGGAGAAGGTCGGCACGCGTCTTCGGGAGAATGCGTCCGACGCTTGTCGCGCGCACAAGATGGCCCGCGCGTCCAACACGCTGGAGCCCGCTCGCAACCGAGAATGGAGCCTCGACTTGGCAGACGAGGTCGATCGCTCCGACGTCGATTCCCAGTTCCATCGACGCGGTCGCGACCAATGCGGGGAGCCGGCCCGCCTTGAGGTCCTCTTCGATCCGATGCCGCTCCTGTTTGGAGACGCTTCCATGATGGGCCCTGGCGATCGGCGCCCCTGCGAGCCGATTCATCTCCGCCGCGATTCGTTCCACGACTCGGCGGCTGTTGGCGAAGATCAGCGTCGATGCATGGCGGCCAACGAGGTCGAGCAAGCGATCGTAGATTGCGGGCCAGATGCTCACCGTGCCCTCCACGGACCGCGGCAGCTCCGTCATGTCTTCGACCGCACAGAGGACCTCGAGATCCATTCGCTTTCGCATGCCCGCGTCCGCAATGGCGACAGGGCGTGCCTTGCCATCCGGTGCGTAGCCGCCGAGGAATCGCGCCACGTCCTCAAGCGGTCGTTGGGTTGCCGAGAGGCCAATCCGGATCGGCGATCGCTCGGTCAGTGCCTCGAGCCGCTCCAGAAGGAGCGCGAGGAACGTCCCGCGCTTGTTCGGGCAGAGCGCGTGGATCTCGTCGACGATCACATAGCGGACCGTTCGAAGCATGTCCCGTGCCTTGACCGATGTCAGCAGGAGGTGTAGCGACTCGGGTGTCGTCACCAACAGATCCGGCGGGTTGCGCACCATCCGCTGGCGCTCCGTCTGGGATGTGTCCCCGGTCCGAAGCCCGACGCGGACTTCGGGAATGCCCGTTCCGAGCGCCTCGCCGGAAGCGCGGACCCCTTCCAGCGGCGGTTCCAGATTCCGCTCGATGTCGTTCGCCAGCGCCTTCAACGGAGAGAGGTAGAGCGTATGCACACCACGAGTCTCGGAGCCGCCCTCCTCTCGGCGGATCAGCTCATCGATCGCATAGAGAAATGCCGCCAGCGTCTTTCCCGATCCTGTCGGGGCGAGGATCAGTGTATTGCTCCCCGCGGCGATATGCGGCCAGCCGTTCGTCTGGGCGGGCGTCGGTTCCACGAAGCTCTCGCGAAACCAGCGGGCCGTTGCTGGATGAAAGAGGCCGAGTACATCGTTTCGCATGGCTCCATTCTCCGGCATCGAGCCCTCCATTCAACCGCGCGGGCCGCAACGCTCGCGACACCCTCGCTTCGCCGGATGCCGCGGCCCGGTCCGACCGTTCGATCCGCGATGCGGATGGCGACGCCGTCCGCGACGTTCGTTGCAAGGTCCGGAAATTGGCGGTAGCATCGTGGATCTCCTGAGCATGGGTTGTTGGTCGTATGGAATCCGCCGGCACGTGGCCGCTCATCGTATCTCTCATCGCCTTCGTCCTCACCTACGTCGGCATCTTCGTGGAGAGGGTCCACCGCACGATCATCGCGCTGTCCGGCGCAGCGCTGATGATCGCCCTTGGAACGTGGTTCGGCTTCTACGATGCACACACCGCGTTCGCGTCGGTCGACTTCGACACGATCACCCTGCTAATGGGAATGATGATCGTCGTCGGATTGTTCAAGGAAACAGGGTTCTTCCAGTACCTCGCGATCCGCGCCGCCAAACTCGCGCGGGGGCGGCCGTGGCTGCTCTTGCTCTACTTGGGTCTCGTCACGTCGGTCGTCTCGATGGTGCTCGACAACGTCACGACGATCATCATCATCGTTCCGGTCACCGTCTCCGTCGCCGACATTCTCGGCATCTCCGCCCTTCCCTTCCTGATGGGCGAGGTCCTGCTCTCGAACATCGGTGGCGTGGCAACGCTGATCGGCGACCCGCCGAACATCCTCATCGGCTCAGCTGCAGGGTTCGGATTCCTCGATTTCATCGTCCATCTCGCCCCGATCGTGATCGTCGTTTGGATCGTCTCCCAGGGGGTTCTCCTGCTGCTCTTCCGCAAGGACCTGATGCACCGATCGTCGACTGTCGATCGGCTGATGGCGATGGATGAGCGCCGAGCGATCGTCGATCCACTTACAACGCGCCGCATGCTGATCACGCTAGGCGCAACGATTCTTCTCTTCTTCACGCACGAGGTGATCGGGCTCGATCCCGGCATCGTCGCACTGATCGGCGCCTGCATCGGACTCCTGTGGGTGAAGCCCGAGTTCGACGACATCCTCAAGGACGTCCACTGGGACGTCCTACTCTTCTTCATCTCGCTGTTCATCATCGTGGGCGGTCTCGAGGCGGGCGGAGCCCTCGCCGTTCTCGGGCGAAGCATCGCGGCGCTGTCGGAGCAGGGCGTCTATCTCGCGGTGATCGCCGTTCTGTGGATCGGTGCGATCGCGTCGGGTGTAGTCAGCAACGTCCCATTCACGATCGCGATGCTTCCGATCTTGAAGGGCCTGGCCGTTCAGGGTATCGCCGTGGTGCCTCTCTGGTGGGCGCTCGCGCTCGGTGTGGGGTTCGGCGCCAACCTGACGCCGCTCGGCTCGGCAGCCAACGTGATGATCATCTCCCTGTCGGAGTCCCTCGGCGAGAAGCTGACCTTCCGCAAGTGGCTCTCCAAGGGGGCGCTGATCGGGCTTGTCGGATGCGGGCTGGGAACCCTGGCGATCGTCGCCGCCGTCAGCTTCGGCTGGATGTAGCGCGCTAGGGCCCGCTGATGCGTCGATCCTCGCCGGAGACCTCCACGATCTCGCACGACTCCGACCATCGAGAGTAGGTGTGCTCGCCGTATTCCCGGATGATCTTGTCCGCCGTCAGATTGGTCGCGATCGCGATCGGCAGCATCTCGCGATACCGCCAATCGACGATTCGGCCGAACTCCTGCATGATGAAGTCGGTCGTCTTCTCATGACCGAGGTCGTCGAGAATAAGGAGATCGCACGTACAGCAATCCTCGGAGATCGTCGAGTCGGTGGTCAGCGCCGCCGACCGGAGCCGGGCGGCAAGCTCGAGCATCGGCCAGTACTCGACGACCACGTCACGCTCGAACTCCTCCGGCGCGAGCGATGGGATTGAGTCATCCTCCGCAAGATCCGGATCCGCGGTGCGAATGAGCTCGGACGCCGAGGGGATCTCGACCGCGTCGACGAGCGCCCCCTCCTCCGGCGCGACAGAGTGCCGCTGCTCGAACGCACGCGCCAGGGCGGCAAGGAGATGTGTCTTCCCGACGCCTCCGGGGCCGATGAGTACAACGCCCCCGGTTCCCGACTCCGCAACGCGTCGACAGGCTTCATAGGCCTTGCGATTGAAGCTCGACACCTCGTAACTGTCGAAGGTGGCGTCGGCAAACATCCTCCCGAACGAGATACCACGGATCACTCGTCTCTCCCCCTTCGCTTCAAGTAGTAGTCAGGTCCCCGCTCCGTCCCCAGCCTCCGGCCGGGATCGGAGGTCCTCCCTCTCGCATCCCAGTCGAGCGCCAATGCGAGGTTCTCCTCGAAGTTCCGCGTGTTGAACGGCGTATCGCTATTGAAGTATCGCCGCGATCGCTCATCGCCGCCATCCACGGCGGCCCGGTACTCGAGCACAAGGATCAGCTCGCGCTCGTCGTGTCCCTCGCGCAACCGCTGCTTGATCTTCTCGGTATTCTTCGGATAGCGCGCCAGCAGAGGCGTGTAGTGGGCCCACTCCCAGCTCGACTCGCGCAGGTCATTCAGCCGTCGGATGATCCGCTCCGCCGCCTCGTCCTCCGGGGCACGCGGCTCGGCCTGCGCATCCGGCAGTTCATCGATCGGGATCGGCGGGGCGAACGACTCCCCGAACAGACTGTCCATAACGGGAACCGGCACCGCGTTCGATGCTTCAACCGACGGTTCAATGGACGCCGGCTCGTCGATCGCGTCGCGTCGCTCGACAAAGCCCGCCACCTCCAACTCGGCCAATGCCGTCCGCAGCGCGGCGACACCTTCGCTCGCGACGGCCTGCAGCTGTCTCAGATCGAAGCCGCGGTCACGATCGGACATCAGGTAGGCCAGGAGCCCCTTGGCGCGGAACGAAAGGCGCTCGTCGGCGAGCGCCGCGTCGAGTGTGATGCTCTCGCGCGCGAACCACTCAAATCGAACTCTCACGTGCACTCCCTCCAGGGGTCAAAGCGGCTCTAGGCAACCCCACAGAGTACTCCGGGAATCTCCGATTCCACAAGGGCGCTACCGCAGATGGATCTCGACGATGTCTCCGTCCTCGAGCACATGATCGGACGGGATCTGCTGCCCGTCGAACCGCCCCGATCCCCAGACGCGGACGTACTTCAGCTTGTCGACAAACTCGCGGTGAACAAGACGCACCGCATCGAGGGCCGTCGATCCGTTCGCCAGCGTGTAGGGCTCCGTCATGTCGGGCTTCTTCCCCGGGAGCTTCGTGTAGATGCGCACGATATGCAGCGCGTCAAACACCGCCTTCCGGAGAGCATCGAGCCCCGTTCCTGTCTCCGTATCGACACGAAGCACGGGGAGCGACAGAGCTTGTTCGATCGCATCGTCCGCCTCGCCCGCATCGGACCGGGTCAGCACGATCTGCGCCGGGATCTCCCGGATCCTCTCCTCGTCCGCCTCCGGCTCGCCATCGATCAACCGAACGTGTCGCTCCTCGAGCAGTTGCCGGAGCTCGACCAGTTCATCGACGAGAAGCTCGCCATCCGTCGAATCGAGCACCACAAGCGCGATGTGGCAATTGCGGATCAGGTTGTAGACCCACGACTCGGTGTACTCGGGCGTGATCGGCGGGAGATCGATCAGCTGAATCATCACATCTTCGTAGGCCATCATTCCGGGGACTGGGATCTGGGTCGAGAACGGGTACTCCGCGACTTCGGGCTTCGCGTTCGTCAGCGCCGCCAGCAGGCTCGACTTACCGGCGTTCGGCGGCCCGATCAGCACGACCTGCCCCGCTCCTTCGTGCGGGATGCTGTCGTAGCCGGTGCTCCGCCCGCGACCCGACTTCGCCTGCGCGTCTCGCAGCTTCGCCATGCGGCGCTTGATATCCGCCTGCATGTGGTCGGTCCCCTTGTGCTTGGGGATCGTCCGAAGCATCTCCTCGAGCGCGGCGAGCTTCCCCTCAGGCGTCGTCGCCTCGCGGAATCGCTGTCTCGCCTTGATGAAGTCGGCTGTTAGGTTCGCTGGCATGGTTTCACTCCGGCGAATCTAGAGTAATCGGAGGTCGGCTCAGCCGCAACGCACCTCAGTCGTTGTGCGGGATCTCGAGTGTGCCATTGCCGATGAACTCACGAACGATCGCATCCCCCGGAATCAGGTCGTGGCTGTTGACCTGCTCCAGCGTCAGACCCTCGACGGACTCGAGAAGTTCCCTGATCCTCTGATGGCGAATCTGCGCATCGAGATACGACGGATACAGATCGAGTTCCTCCTGCTTCGGCAACACCCCGTCGGATCCGACGAAGAACGGCTTCAGCGCCGGCAGATCGAACGGCATGCCGCCGTTGATCCGCACATCTGCGAGACCCTTGAGCGGGATGATCGAGTGAAGCTCCCCCGCTCGGACGTAGTGCCAGTGAAGCAGCGTTGCCAACGGTGGATGGTTGCGATGTGTCGTATCGCGAAGCGTCCGGCGCATCAGTCGCACATCCTCGAACCGCGTCAGGCGCCGCCCCGTACGATCCCCCTCGTAAAGCGGGATCATCGGGTTCGGCTCGTAGAGCGGATTCATCGCCTCGATGTAGACGCGGAAGATGCACGACGCATCGATCCCCTCGACGATCGGTGGATAGAACCCGTGCAGGCAGTCTAGCAGCAGAATCTGATCCCGTTCTCGCTTCACCGCCTCCGTGCCGGAGCGGTGCCCCTCCTTGAAGCTGTAGATCGGCTTCTGGATCGTATCGCCCGCAAGGAGCCCTTTCAGATGCTCGTTCAGCAGCTGAATGTCGAGGGCTTCGGGAGTCTCGTAGTTTCGATCGTTGATCCAATCGGAAGGATGCTCGATCAGCGACCAGAAGTAGTCGTCGAGGTTGAGCATGCGGAATCGCAGGCCCTGCTTCCGCAGACGATCGGTCAGTTTGACCGTGGTCGTCGTCTTTCCCGACGACGAAGGCCCGCTGATGAAGATCAGCTTGATGTCGTCGCCCGATTCGATCCGGTCGATCGCTCGTTGGGCCGCTTCGTCAAGCAGCGTCTCGAACCGATCGAGCGACTCCTCGACGAGAGGCTTCACCCGCCCGCTGCTGACGATCTCGTTCAGCCCCTCGACCGTGTCGCAATCCCGCTCGTGGTTCCACGCCAACAGCGGTTCGAGATGCTCTCCGGGGTAGCCGCTACGAACGAACTGCTCCTCCGTGATCGCGCCCTCTCGGACCCAATGGTGCCCCCAGCGGTAGGCGGTGAACGAATCCGCAATCTTGGTGAATCCGTTGCTGCGCAGCACGTGCAGCACGACGTCCTGCACTTCCTCGATCGTCGGAGGGAAGTTCGTCACATGATGCCGCGGATCGGCATTGAGGCAGATCACCACCATGTCCGCGAGGAATTCGGCGATGCCTTGGTCCGTTCCCCCGGCGGCGAACACACGGTCGTTGATTCCGGGCACGTAGTCCTGCGCGAACCCGCCTGCCGTCTCGGCGGTGAGCTGCATCACGCGGAAGATCTTCTCCGGATCGAAGGTCACCAGGGCGTGATTGCGCTTCCGTATCTTGCCGATTCGATTCACAACAGCCATAGCGCCGGGAGTATAGCGTAGATCGCTACGCTGCGAGACGAAATGCGTCACCCAATGGACGACCGGGCGCGCGGTCTTCTCCGCGCGCCCGGTCTCGTCGTTCAGCTTGCGATTGGCTTCGAACCCGGCGATCTAGGGTATTGCGAGAATCTCCTCTCGCGTAGCGAGCGCCACGCCGGCGGCGACCATCTCGTCGTAGATCTCGTCGGCCGTCCATTGTCGGCACCCATCGAGCACGACCGCCTTGGGGTTCCTGAGCAGCCACTCATCGTGCAGGGCTTCGAGGTCCTTCAGGTACTCGAGCGGGATCGTCGCCTCTTCCTCGCGCCCCCGCTTCTCGATCCGCTCCTGGCAAACCTCTGCCGGCGTGCGAAGGTAGACGATTCGATCCGGCGTCGCACACCAGTTCTCCTCGAGCCAATCCCAGAGCTTGCAGTAGAGCTGCCATTCCGTCGTCGACATCAGCCCCGATTGGTGACAGTTCTTCGCGAAGACGTACCGATCGCAGTAGATCGAGCGTTCGAGTACGACGTTGCGATGATCCGTCATCGCCAGGACCTCACTCCACGTCTTGGCGCGCGTCGTGAATGCAGCCAACTGGAACGTGAATGCCCAACGGTTGATGTCGCTGTAGAAAAGATCGAGCAGGTTCTCTTCAAACTCTCCCTGCCATGCCCCCACCGGCTCCTCGACAAACCCGAACAGCTTCGACTCGGCCAGACGCCGCCCAACGGTGCTCTTCCCCGCTGCGATGTTTCCCTCGAAGAGAATCATGGTTCGGTGCTCCCCCACAGTTCCTCCTTCACGGAGACCCGTTCACCCACCCGGAATACGGCCCACACCAACACCATCGATGGCGTGCTCCTGTG
>Ga0272441_10004859_pt1 | contig 23862 bp, 11 predicted proteins | sample SSMProp6N_FD_193582 | JGI IMG/M metagenome (GOLD analysis project Ga0272441, IMG submission 193582) | Marine sediment archaeal communities from Little Sippewissett salt marsh, Falmouth, MA, United States - SSM-Prop-6N | ecosystem: Environmental > Aquatic > Marine > Wetlands > Sediment ...
GGCGTCATCTCGCGGACGCGCTGCCAGACGGGCCAGTTGCAGCGGACGACCGCCCTGCGGTGGACGTTCACCTGCGTTCGTGGCCGGCCCCGGCGGGACGAGTTGGCCGGGCGAGACGTGGGCCCGTCGGGGCGCCCGCTGTAGAGCAGGCCGCGGATCGCGCGCTCGTCGGCGCCCTTGCCCAGGGGCACGACCAGCAGGAGCGGCTCTTCGGGCACGTCGGCGAGGCTGACGACGAGGAACACGTCGGTCGCGCCGGCGGCGGTCATGTCGGCGACGAACTTCGCGGCGAGGTCCCGGGCGCCCTTCAGCTCGCCGGCCAGGTCTTCGGGCATCTCGCCGGCGAGGGCGAAGAGCTTTCCGAACGCGGCGGCGACGTCGACCCGCGTCAGGTCGGCGTGGCCGACGAGGAGCGTCTGCTCGTCGAGGAACGGCGCGACGGTCCGGGCCAGCGCGGCGGGGTCGTACTCCGCCTTCGGGGCGGCGGCGGGCGTCGCGGCGGCGAACAGGGCGACCACGAGCGATGCGGCGAGCGTTCGGCGGGTCATCTTGTCTGCTCCTTGCGGGGTCGGTCGGTCATCGAAACTTCGTAGATGTCGGTGTTCTTCGCATCCATGCCGCGCGCCGCGGCCGCGGTCAGGACGAACCCCTCGTCGGTCCGCCGGTACACGAACGGCCTGCCCGTGACGGGGTTGACCGGCGCGGGAACCACGGTGATCTCGTCGAGGCTGGCCGGCAGCGTGCCGGCGTTGGCGGCAGCGTGCATTCGAACGGCTTCGATGCACTGGAGGGCCGCGACGCGGCGAGGGAGGCGCATCCCGATGAAGTACGCCCGCCCGACGGACGGGAGCAAGTGCGTGAAGGGGAACCCGGCCAGGCTCGAACCCGCCCGAGAGACTTCCAGCCTGCGTTCGGCGGCGGCAAGCCGGGCATGGGCCTGCGGGTACGGCACGTGGAACCATTTGCCCATGTTGTCCCCCAGTTCCGTCCATGCTTCAAAGGAGTACCGCCCGATGACCTGGTGGACCGACATCGCCTCGATCTGCCGGGTGGTGTACCCCCGACCGGCGAGATACCGCTTGCCTTCCGGGTAGAGTTTCATGGCAACGGCGGTCGCGTAGAGCTTCGGTCGCTTCTCCTGGCCCATCATTCGCAGCATGCTGTAGAAGAGCCTCTTCCACTGCTCGGCAGTCAACTCGTCGACAGGCGTATCGCCGATCTCGGGCGCGAGCAGAACCCCGCCGAGTTCGACTCGTATGGCCGGGAGGATCTCCACCGGCGGGTGAGGTAGCGTGGCCAGGGCCCAGTACAGGTTGGGCGCATTGTCGGCCTGCATCAACACCCGCGCCTGGTCGAGCATGGTGTCCGCCACGGCGATGCCGACCAGCGCGTTGACCAGCGTGGGCGTCTCGGCGAGATGGCGGGCGAACGCGAAGCCATCGGTCAGCGTGCGGACCGCCTCGCCGTACCGGCCCGTCGCGATCTCCAGCCGGGCCTTCAACGCCAGCAGCAGCCCCGCGTCGCGGAACCTCGCCAACGGCGGCAGAACGGTGCTCCAGCCTTCCTCGCGAATGGGGATCTGCCAGTCGCAGTCCTCCCGCCTGGCCCCGTCCGCCAGATCCGCGAGGGCGGACCTGCGCTTCCCCAGAAGCTCACGCACCTCGCCGACGGGCAGCTTGGCCACCGGCGCGTCCAGCCAGCGGCTGATGTCCTTGTCGTCGACCTTGTCGATGCGGTCCAGCATGCGGTAGTACAGCAGCGCCGCATTGCCGGGCTTCTGGGCGACGTAGCGATGCACGAACTGATGCCGCAACGCCGGCCTCGGCTCGGCCGCGGGACGGACCGCCAGACGGTACGTGCGGGGCTTGTGCGGATCGTCACTTTGCAGCGGGGCGAGCTTGTCGGCCTCTGCCGCAACGGGGACGGCCGCCAGGACCACCAGCGCCGTCGATAGACTCATTGCTCTCATTGCTCGTCTCTCCTTGGCAGCAACTTCCATAGCCCCCCACGTTGCGGCCGCTCGACGGCACCGCCCCCGCCGATCAGCTCGTGGAGGGTCGGGGGCCGGGCGCCCGTCCATCGCTCCCCCGCGGCCGGGAGGGCCTCCAGGCCCCGGGCCAGCACGCGGTCGCGAAGCAGGGCGTAGCGGCCTGCCTCGGGCCGAATCGGTGGCAAGGGCGATTGCGGCCGGGTCGTGGCGAGGGCCATTTGTGTCTCGCCGGGCAGGGCTTCAGGTGCGGTCGGCACGCCCGCGCCCGGCCGCAAGGCCAACAGAGCCAGCAGCCCCGCCGCCAAGGCCCCGCTGACGCCCTGCCAGAGGCGCCTTCCTCTGCGTCCGGCGGCCCGGCCGGCGTCGAACATCAGTCGGGACCGGTCCAGCCCCGCCGCCGCGGGCTGCAGCCCGCCGAGGGCCGCGGCCAACTCGCGCTCCGCTCCCGTCAGGGCGTCTTCGTCTCGCATGGGTTCCGCATTCCTTTCCGTATGGCCGCCAACGACGCGCGGTACAGCCGGAACACCGCCGGGACCGACCGGCCCATCGTGTCGGCCGTCTGCTGAAGCGTCAGCCCCGCCCAGATTCGCAGGACGATCACTTCCCTCTGCTCCGCCGGCAGGGACGCGAGGGCCCCTTCGGCGGCGCGGGCGTCGAGAAGATCCTCCTCTCGCCGCTCGAACAGCTCCGTCCGCCCGGCCGCGACGCGACGTTCCCTCGCCCGCCGCCTCGTCCGCGACCGCAGGCGCGAGATCGCCGCGTTGCGGACCGCCCGGTGCAGCCACGCCTTGGCCCCCGCCGGTGCCGCCCGCTGCGCCATCAGCCGCACGAAGGCGTCGTGGACGATATCCTCGGCCTCGCCGGGCGGGGCGAGTTGGCGGGCGTACAGAACCAGCGCGGGGGCGTGGGCGTCGTACCACTGCGTCAGTTGTGCGGGTGTTGCGGAGGCCATAGCCGTCTTGTACCACTCATAAGACGCCACCGGCCGGGGGTTTTTTCGGGAACGGCCGGGGAAATCCCCTTTCGTGCGAACCGGCCCCCCGGCCGGTACAATCTCGGCCACTTCGGTATCGAGGGAGGCAAGAGACGTGACAACGCTGACGTTCACAACACGGGCGATTCGGGCGTCCCGGCTGGGGCCGGACAATCCCCTGCCGGACCTGTCGCGCCGGCGGCGGTCGCAGGCCGAGGGGCAGCTCGATCCGGCCGACGCGTCGCCGGAGGTCCGGTACAGCCGGGCGGCCCACATCGACGGCTGCCTGCCGTACGCCGTCCAGGACGGGTTCGACCGGTCGACCGAGCCCCGGGACCTCCGCGTCGCCGTGCTGGAGAACGACCGGTTCCGGGCGACGGTTCTGCTGGAGCTGGGCGGGCGCCTCTGGTCGCTGGAGCACAAGCCTTCCGGGCGCGAGCTGCTCTACCAGCCGGGCGTGCTGCACTTCGTCAACATCGGCATCCGCCACGCGTGGTTCTGCGGCGGGGTGGAGTGGAACGTCTCCGTTCGCGGCCACGCCGCGCACACGTGTGCACCGGTCTTCGCCGCGGAGGTCCGCCACCCGCGGTTCGGGCCGGTGCTGCGGATCTACGAGCAGGACCGCTTCCGCGGCGTGCTCTGGCAGATGGACTTCCTGCTGGCCGACGACGTGCCCGCGCTGCTCGTCCGGCCGCGGATCGTCAACACGCGGGACGAAGAGATCCCGACGTACTGGTGGTCGAACATCGCGGTCCGCGAGGCGCGGGGCCACCGCGTGCTCGTCCCGGCCGACGCGGCGTTCCAGCACGATTACGACCGGCGGATCGTCCGCAAGCCCATTCCCCTTCAGAACGGGGTGGACATCAGCTACCCGACGAACAACGCGGGGGCACACGACTTCTTCTACGACATCCCCGCCGGCCGCACGCCGTGGATCGCGAGCCTCGACGGCGAGGGGGTCGGCCTGATCCATACCTCCACGCCCCGGCTGCGGGGACGGAAGCTGTTCGTCTGGGGCATGGGCACGGGGGGGCGGCACTGGCAGGGGCAGCTCGGCGGGGAGGGCGACGCGTACGTCGAGCTCCAAGGCGGCCTCGCCCAGACGCAGGCGCACTACCTCCCCATGCCCGCCCGGGCCCGATGGGCTTGGCTGGAGGCGTACGCGTTGATGGAGGTCGACCCCGCCGCCGTGCACGGCGCCGACTGGCGGGCCGCCCGGCGCCACGTGGCCGACCGCCTGGAGAAGACGTTGCGTCCGGGGCGCCTCGAGCGTCTCCTCGCCGAGACCGCCGACCTGGCCGACACCCCGCCGGCCACGCTCCACGTGCACGGGTCGGGCTGGGCCGGACTGGAGCGCCGGCGCCGGGCGGCCGACGGCGAGCGCGACGACATCCCGCCCGGGATCGTCTTCCCGGACGAGGACGGCGGGCCGTTCGCGCCCTGGCGGGCCCTGCTGGCCGACGGGGAGATGCCTTCCCAGCCGCCGGCCCAGCCGCCGGGCGAATGGGTGACCGGCCCGGCGTGGCGGAAGCGGCTGGCGGACGCCGTCGAGGCCGGCCGCGGTGACCATTGGCTCGCCTGGCTGCACCTGGGAACGATGGCCTGGCGCGCGGGCGATGCGGAGGAGGCCGAGCGGGCCTGGCGAACCTCGCTGGATCGCGAGCCCTCCGCCTGGGCCTGCCGCAACCTCGCCGTACTCGCCGCACAGGCGGGGCGGCTCGACGAGGCCGCGGAACTGTACCTTCAGGCCGCGACACTCCAGCCCGAGCTGGACCGCCTCCAGGTGGAGTGCGGCCGGGCGCTGCTGGACGCCGGGCGCGTCGAGCAGATCCCCCGATGGCTGGACGCGCTGCCCTCCGCCCTTCGCCACACCGGGCTCATCCGGTTGATCGAGGCCCGTGCCGCGTGCCTGCGGGGCGAGCTGGACGCGGCCGAGGCCTTGTTGGAACGGATCGAGCTGACGGGCATCCGCGAAGGCCGCTCGCCCCTGACCGACCTGTGGTTCGAGATCCAGGCCCGCCGCACGGCGTCCGCCGAGGGCATGCCCCTCGACGACGCCCTCCGCGGCCGGGTTCGCGAGACGCTCACCCCGCCGGCGCACCTGGATTACCGCATGCATTGACCCGCGCAGCCGAAGGCCTCAGTCGAACCACTCGTCGGCGGGGTCGAACGCGGGGACGGCGACGACGATGACCTTCAGCTCCCCCACCGCCCGGTGGCGGCAGTGGGGCTTGATCTGGACGACGCTGCCGGGGCGGACCGCGACGCGGTCGGCGTCGAGCTCCATCTCTCCGGTCCCCTCCAGCACGTAGTAGATCTCCGTCAGCCGCTTGTGGTAGTGGACCTGCGCGTCGGTCCTAATCTGCACGACGTGGAAGGTGGCCGTGCCGTCGGGATCGTCCGCGAAGGCCCGGCGCGTCTGCCCGCACGGGCAGGCAAGCGGCTCGATCCGCTCGAAATGCGTCGCGGTGTATCGCTTCGTCACGGGCTGGCGTCCGATCGCCCCCGGCCTCTCGCCGTACACTTCCGCCCCGCCGGTCGCTATGCTACACGAAACACGCGCTGGATACCGAGGAGATTGCGATGGGCCCATGGACGCGACGGGAGTTCCTGAAGGCATCGGGGGCGGCGGCGTTGGCGGCGGCCGGGACCGCCCGGACCGCGCCGGCCGAAAGCTCGCGACCCAACGTCATCCTGATCATGACGGACGACCAGGGGTACGGCGACGTCCGCTCGCACGGCAACGACCAGATCGACACGCCGGTGCTGGACCAGCTCGCCGCCTCGGGCGCGCGGTTCGACCGCTTCTACGTCTGCCCGCTCTGCGCGCCGACCCGCGCCAGCCTGCTGACCGGGCGCTACCGCTGGCGGACGGGCGTCGACGGCGTGACGGGCGGCAAGGAGATCATGCGGTCCGAGGAGGTCACCGTCGCCGAGGTGCTTCGCCGGGCCGGGTACGCGACGGCCTGCTTCGGCAAGTGGCACAACGGATCGTACTGGCCGCACCATCCCAACGGGCAGGGCTTCGAGGAGTTCCTCGGCTTCTGCGCGGGCCACTGGAACAACTACTTCGACACGACGCTGGACCATAACGGCAAGGAGGTCCGGGCGAAGGGCTACATCACCGACGTGCTGACCGACGCGCTGATCGCCTACATCCGCAAGCACCGCGACCGCCCGTTCTTCTGCTACGTGCCCTACAACGCTCCCCACTCGCCCTGGCAGGTGCCGGACAAGTACTGGGACAAGTACCAGGGCCGCGGCCTGGGCGCGACGACGGCCTGCGCCTACGCGATGGTCGAGAACGTCGACGACAACGTCGGGCGCGTCCTCAAGACGCTGGACGAGCTGGGCCTGGCCGGCAACACCGTGGTGATCTTCCTGACGGACAACGGCCCCAACGGCCAGCGGTTCAACGGCGGCATGGCCGGGCGGAAGGGCAGCAACCAGGAAGGCGGCTGCCGCGTGCCGTGCTTCGTCCGCTGGCCGGGCAAGGTGAAGGCGGGCACGGTGGTCCAGCCGATCGCCGCGCACATCGACCTGCTGCCGACGATCGCGGAGATCGCCGGCGTGGAGAGCCCCAGGACGCTGCCGCTGGACGGCAAGAGCGTCCTGCCCCTGCTGGTCGGCAAGACGCAAGACTGGCCCGACCGGATGCTCTTCGAGCGCGGCGCGGTGCGCACGCAGCGGTGGCGCCTCCAACTGGGCGGCCGGCGCGCGAAGTACGGCAAGCCGCGACTCTACGACATGCTCGCCGATCCGGCGCAGAAGACGGATGTCGCCGCCAAGCACACCGACGTGGCCGGGCGGCTCGGGAAGGCCTACAACGCCTGGTGGGCCGACGTGAGCAAGGGCCTGGCGGGCATGCCGCCGCCGCTGCCGGTCGGCCACGCGGAGCGACCGGCCGTTACGCTCCTCGCGCCGGAGTGCAAGATGAGCGGCACGGTCCGGTTCCACCAGGGGCGGGGCTGGGCGAACGACTGGGTGACGAACTGGACGGCCCCCGGCGACCGCATTTGGTGGGACGTGGACGTGGTCCGGGCCGGGCGGTTCCGCGTGACGCTGCTGTACACGTGTCGGGCGGCGGACGTCGGCGCGAAGGTCCGCGTCGAGGCGGGGACCGCCGGCGTCGAGGGCGTGATCGCCCAGGCCCACGACCCCAAGCCGATCCCCTCTCCCGACCGCGTGGAGAGGAAGGAGGCCCACGAGAAGGTCTGGGGCGAATTGCCCCTGGGCACGCTGGCCCTCGCCAAGGGCCGAGCGAGGCTCACCGTCCGCGCCGTCCGCATTCCCGGCAAGCAGGCAGGCGACCTGAAGGCCGTCCGCCTGGAACGAGTCAGCTGAGAACGGCGACGTGCCCGGGGCGGCCCCCGGATTTGACGGGGCACCCGCGCAAAGGTAGCATGACGCAATCGGCTCGGCGAGCGGGCCGGAACAGGAGTCTGTCTGTGAGCAAGCTGGAAGAGACAATCAAGGACCTCAAATACGACGCCCAGGGCCTGATCCCCGCGGTGGTTGTGGATGCCGACACCAAGGCCGTGCTGATGGTCGCGTACATGAACCAGACCGCCCTGCGGAAGACGGTCGAGACGGGCAAGACGCACTTCTGGTCCCGCAGCCGGCGGAAGTACTGGATGAAGGGCGAGAGCTCCGGGCACACGCAGGACGTCCGGGCCGTCTACACCGATTGCGACAAGGACACGCTGGTCATCGAGGCCGTCCAGCACGGTGCGGCCTGCCACAACGGGTACTTCTCGTGCTTCTACCGCAAGCTGACGAATGCGGGCGAGTGGGAGGTCATCGCCGAGAAGGTCTTTGACCCGGACGACGTCTATGGGAAGAAGCCGTAGCTTCTTCTGGTTCCTTGGTGGACTGGTTGATCGGTTGACCGGTCAGAGGCAGAGCCCGTGGAAAGCCCGCCGGAGAAGATGCCGCCGCATGCCTCTGCTCTGCACCGTCTGACGGCGGCGGGGTCGGTGCTGGCGGCGGTGGCCGTGCTGCCGGCGTACTTCGCGGCGGGGCTGCCGGCGTGGGCGAACGTGCTGCTGCGGGTGGTCGAGGTCGCGCTGCTGGGCGTCTTCCTCGCCGACCGTGCCCTGTGCCGTCGCGCCGCCAAGCGCCGGGACCTGTACCTGCGGGAAGAGTGGCTGGACCTGTCCCTGCTGGCCCTGGCGACGGGGGCGGTGGCGACCGGCCTGGTCGTGGGCGGGGCGTTCTTCCCCGCCGTGGGGATGTACCTGCTGCTGTCGCGAGTCTGGCGCGTCGTGCCGGACCGGGCGCGCCGCCCGGCGCTGAACGTGGTGCTCGCCCTGACGGGCCTGGGCGCCGTCGCCACGCTCGTGCTGGAATACGGCTTCCGCGCGCCGCGACCGGTCCGCCCGGCCGTGCTGCACGTGGCCCAGACGGCGGTGGTGGCCCTGTTCATCCTGGACCGCATCGTTCGCCTGGAGCACGCGCGCAGCCGATGGGCCTACTTCCGCGAGAACTGGGTGGACTTCGCCCTCCTCGCCGTCGCGGGGCTGGGGCTGCTGGTGGCGCGGCAGTTTGAGGCGCCGATTCTCTCGGCCGGGGCGCTGTACGTGCTGATCACCCAGGGATACATCCTGGCCTCGCTGGTGCTGCGGGCCGTCAGCGTGAACCTGGACTTCGCCGGCAGCGGCCTGCCGCCCACGCTGATGTTGATCGCCAGCTTCGCGGCGATGTGCGTCGCGGGCTCGGGCCTGCTGTCCCTTCCGGCCGCAACGCCCGCCGGCGAGGGCCTGTGGTACGTCGACGCGTTGTTCACCGCCACGAGCGCCACGTGCGTGACCGGCCTGGTGGTCCGCGACACGGGCACGGAGTTCACGAGGTTCGGGCAGGCGGTGATCCTCGCCCTCATCCAGCTCGGCGGGCTGGGCATCATGCTGTTCGGGACGATCCTGGCCGTGCTGGTCGGCCGGGGACTGAGCGTCCGCTCCAGCGAGGCGCTGGGGCAGATGATCGGCACGGAGGGGATCGGTCGGCTGGCGCGGGTGGCGAAGTTCGTGATCGCGATGACGATCGGCTTTGAGGCCCTCGGGGCGGTGCTGCTGTATCCGATGTTCGCCGCCCCCCAGGGCGCCCACGTTCCCACGACCGCCGAGGCGGTGTGGAACAGCGTGTTTCACAGCGTCTCGGCCTTCTGCAACGCGGGCTTCGCGCTGTTCGGCAACAACATGATGCAGGGCGTCGCGGCGCGCTGGCCCACCCCGCTGCGGGACCACTGGCAGACGATGGGCGTCATCGCGCCGCTGATCATCCTCGGCGGGATCGGCTTCCCGGTGCTGGAGGACTGCTGGGGCTTCCTCCGCAGGGCCGTCGTGCGCCTGGTCCGTCGGATTCGCCTGGGCCCCAACCGCCCGCTGGGCGCGCCCCGCCCGAGCTTGACGGTCCACTCCAAGCTCGTGCTGGCGACCTCGGCGGCGCTGATCGTGCTCGGCGCGGTGGGGATCGTTCTCGTGGGCCCGGGGCCCGAGCAAGAGCGGCAGCGCATCGGGCGAGTGCCCGTCGCCCACGATCCCGCGCGGCGGGCGGACCCGGCGCGGTGGCGGAACCTGCCCGCCGGCGCCCAGTGGCGGGACGCGGTGTTTCAGTCGATCACCGCCCGCACGGCCGGCTTCAACACGATCGACATGGACGCCGACATGACCGACGCCGGGCGCCTGCTGATGTGCGGGCTGATGACCGTCGGCGGCAGCCCCGCGAGCACGGCGGGAGGCATGAAGACCGTCACCTTCGCCCTGCTGCTGCTGACCGCGTGGTCGATGATCAAGCGCCGTTCGGAGGTCGAGGCCTTCCGCCGAACCCTCGCCGCCGAACTGCTCCGCCGGGCCGCCGCGCTGGCCGCGCTCTATCTCGGCCTGCTGGGCACGGTGACGATGCTGCTCTGCGTGACGATGCCCGGCCGGGATTTCATGCGCCTGCTCTTCGAGGCGTGCAGCGCGTGCGGCACGGTGGGGCTGTCGACGGGCATCACGCCCTCGCTGAGCTTCCCCGCCAAGTGCGTCGTCGTGTTCGCCATGTTCGCCGGGCGGGTCGGGCCGCTGACGCTGCTGCTGGCCCTGACGACCCGAATCCGCCAGGCCAGCTACGCCTACCCCTCCGAAAACGTCCTCATCGGGTGAGACCATGGAATGCTTCGCCGTGATCGGGTTGGGCCGGTTCGGCGTGCGGCTGGCAACCTCGCTGGCCGACGCCGGGGCGGAAGTCATCGCCATCGACCGCAATCGCGAGCTGGTCGATCGCATCAAGGACCGCGTCGCGCTGGCCGTCTGCCTCGACGCCACCGACGAGGAAGCCCTCCGCACCCAGGGCATCGACAAGGTCGACGCCGCCGTGGTGGGCATCGGCACGAGCTTCGAGGAGGCCGTGCTGTGCACCGTGATCCTCAAGCAGATCGGTGTACCGCGCGTCATCAGCCGGGCCACCACGACCACGCGGGGGCAGGTGCTCAGCCGCGTCGGGGCCGACGACATCGCCAACCCCGAGCGCGAGAGCGCCGACCGGTGGTGCAACCGCCTGCTGACGCCCGCGGTGATGGAACGCATTGTCCTGGCGGAGGGATACAGCCTCGTGCAGGTGCAGGCGCCCGAGAGCTTCCACCACAAGACGCTCGCCGACCTCGCCGTCAACACGCGCTACAAGGTGCTGGTGGTGGCCATCCGCCGCACCGAGGAGCAGCACGCCGCCGAAGGCGCGATCGGCCCGAGGCAACAGGTCATCAGCGCTCCCGGACCCTCGGACGTCATCCGCCCCGGCGACGTGCTCGTCCTGATCGGCAAGGATAGCGCGATCGAGGGGTTCCCGACGAAGTGACGGCCGTGGGACCGGAGACCGAAGACCGCAGGCGAGGCGGCACGACGGCGCGGCCGAGAAGAGAGACACGATGACCACGAAGCTCATCCCGGCGGCGATGATCGTTGCCTTCGTATCCGGGAACGTTGGCGCGGGGGATTCCGGCGCGTCGCGGATCCCGGCCCGGCCGCACGATCCGCGGGCGGTCGTCCTCACGCGGGAGCGGTTCGGGGCGCGGGGCGACGGGAAGGCCGACGACGCCCCGGCCCTCCAGAAGGCGATCGACGCGCTCCAGGAGACGCGCGGCGGCGGCGTGGTGTTCGTCCCGTCGGGGCGGTACCGTCTCGGCCGAACGCTCGACCTGTGGAAGGGCGTGCGGTTGGTCGGGTGCGGACAGGTAAGGCCCACGCTCGTTCTCGCCGCCGACACGCCGGCGTTCCGCGACGGGCGGTGCAGATACCTCGTCCACTTCCGCGACGCCCGCCGGGCGGGCGGGCGAAAACAGCTCGACGCGCGGAACACGACGTTCGCCTCGGGCATCCTCAACGTGAACGTCGAGATCGCCCCGGGCTATCCCCACGTCGCGGCCGTCCGGTACAACGTCGCCCAACTGTGCACGCTGAAGTGGATGGACTTCCGCCTCGCCGACGCGGCGGCGGGGATCGAGCAGATCGGCAACGAGATCGTCGGCTGCCGCTTCTTCGGCGGCCGGCACGCCGTCGTGACCGGGCGGACCTCGGCGGGGTGGCAATCCCTGCTGATGGATTGCGCCTTCGAGGGCCAGTCCGAGGCGGCCGTGCAAACCCACGCCGCCGGCCTGACGGTCATCGGCTGCTCGTTCCGCCGCGTGCCCAGGGGCATCGTCATCCCGAAAGGCAAGACGGAGCGGCTGTATCTGCGCGACACTCGATTCGAGGACGTCGCCGAAGCCGCAATCACTCTCGACGCCACGACCGAGCCTTCGCAGCAGATCAACGTCGACAACGTCGCGTGCATCCGCACGCCGCGCGTGCTGGACTTCCCCGGCAGCGGCGACGACAGGACATCGCGCGGCATTGCCGGCGTGATCTCGTCGCTCTCGCACGGCCTGCACGTGGATCAGGCCTGCACGAAGGCCGCCCGGGCCGGACACGCCACTCGCGTCACAGCGCGGGGCACCGGGACGGCGGAGCCGCCGGCGCCAAGCCTCCTCCCACCGCTTCCTCCACAGGCAAGCTGGGTCAATGCCCTCGAGGCCGGGGCGAAGGGCGACGGCAGAACGGACGACACGTACGCGCTGCGGAAGGCCCTCGCGGGCGGGCGGTGCGTCTACCTGCCCTGCGGGCGCTACCGGGTAACCGACACGCTCGTGCTCGACGGCAATGCGGCGCTGATCGGCCTGCATCCGCGGGCCACGATGCTGGTCGTCCCGTCGGGGACGAACTACTTCGGCGATCCCAACCGGCCGAAGCCGGTCCTGCGCGCCGCCCGCGGCGCGCGGTGCATCGTCAGCGGCCTGGGCATCGATCCGGGCAGGAACCGCGGGGCGGTCGCGGTCCAGTGGTCCGCCGGCCCGCAAAGCCTGCTGGACGACGTGTTCTTCCAGTACGGCCGGGGACCGAGCGGCGCGGGCCAGTGCTACGGCCTGTGGGTCGACGGCGGGGCGGGCACGTTCAAGAGCTTCTGGGCCGCCAACGGCCAGGCCCGCAACGGCCTCTACGTCACGGACTCGGCCGGGCCGGGCACGGTCCTGCTGGCCTCCGTCGAGCATCACATGGGCGTCGAGGTCGAGCTCCGCAACGTCCGCAACTGGCGCTTCCACGCCCTCCAGACCGAGACCGAGGGCGGCGAGGGGGAGAAGTCCACCGCCGTCCGGATGACCGGCTGCCGGGACCTGACCTTCACCAACCTCTACCTTTACCGCACGTCGCGGACGCGGAGCCCGCACCCCCACGGCCTGCTCCTGAAGGACTGCCGCGACATCCGCCTCCGCGGCGTGCACAACTTCTCCCTCAGCAAGTTCCCGTACACGAACACCGCCTTCGACGCAGACACCCGGCTCGCCTTGCCGCAGCGCGAGGCCGCCTTCGTCCAGATCGGCCCGCCCCGGCCCGAAGGCGCTCGGCCCGTCAAGATCATCCTCGACACCGACCTGGACTCCGACTGCGACGACCTCGGCGCGCTGGCGGTCCTGCACGCCTTGGCCGACCGCCGCGAGGCGGAGATCCTCGCCGTCATCACCACCACCGACGACCAATGGAGCCCCTGCTGTGCCGACGCGGTCAACACCTACTACGGCCGAGGGGACATCCCCGTCGGCGTCCTCGATCCCAAGCGAGGCCATGAAGGCACGCGGTCCCGTTACACCCGGCCGATCCTCGCCGCCTGCCCGCACGACCTGCGATCCTACGAGGCCGCCGAGGACGCCGTGGCACTGTACCGGCGGACGCTCGCGGCCCAGCCGGACGGCAGCGTCGCCCTCGTGACGGTCGGCCACCTGACCAGCCTCGCCCGCCTGATGCAGTCGAAGCCCGACAAGCACAGTCCGCTGGGCGGCCTGGACCTGGTCGCCCGCAAGGTCCGCCTCTGGTCCTGCATGGGCGGCCAGTACCCCAAGGGCAAGGAACCGAACTTCTACCGCCCCGACCCGGCCTCCACCGCCTACGCCGTCCGCCACTGGCCCACGAAGGCCGTCTTCAGCGGGGCCGAGATCGGCCGCGGGATCCAGACCGGGGCCCGGCTGGCCCAGACCCCCGCCGACAACCCCGTGCGGATCGGCTACGAGGCGTACTTCCGCGCCCCCGGACGCAGCCGCGCCAGTTGGGACCAGACCGCCGTGCTCTACGCCGTCCGCGGCCTGGGCAGCTACTGGACCGCCGAGACCGCCGGTTCCTGCCACGTCTCACCCGACGGCAGCAACGAATGGCGCCCCTCCCCCGACAGGCCGCACGCCTACCTCAAGGCGCGAATGCCCGCCAAGGAGCTCGCCCGCGTCATCGAGGACCTCATGATCGCCCCGCCGAAGCGCCGCCCGGCCGCCCGACGATGATGGCTTGGGAGCGCCGTGGAATGCGGTGGCCGGGCACCGCTTTGCCAAAGCGGCGGCAGGCCGCCGCACTCCATAGGGCCGCGGCGGTCGCGCGCTGCGGGCTACGGCTTGCGAATCACCGCCAGCCAGTCCTTGTCCTTCTCGGCCGAGGGCTCGCCGAGGTCCACGGTCGTGCCGCCGGCAACCTGCCGAACCGATCCCGCCTGCAGCGCGCCGCCCGCGCGGGGGTTGTACCACCGCACGCCGAACGTGCCCTTCGCCTTGCCCAGGTCCAGCTTCGCCGCCCCGCCGTCGGCCAGGTAGACGAGGTAGAGCTCCCCGGCCTTGGCGAGACAGTACTGGCGGGTGTTCTTCTTTGCGGCCGCGACCAGGCCGTCGGCATTGGTCATCTCCCAGAACGGGACCTTCTGGTCCCGGAAGAACGCCAGGGCGTAGCGGCAGACGTCCCAGAACCGGTCCCGGCTGCGGAAGTCCTGGCACGTCAGGTCCGAGTGGGCGTGCTTGTAGCCGAAGTAGAACTCCAGCCCCGCGCCCCCGGCCAGGAGGTTGCCCCACAGGGCGTTCTTTCGGGCGTCTTCCTGGCTGGCGCCGGCGTCGTTATCCGGCCGCAGGGCGTGCGTGGCGTCGCCCGGCTCGTCGCAGGCGACGACCCACGGCTTGCCCGCCTTGACCGACCGGGTGATGTAGTCCAGCGTCCGACGGTGGACGTTCTCGAAGTTCGGCCGGTTCGTCTGGAGCGAGAAGCCCGTCAGCGCCGAGCCCTTGCCCATCAGGTCGTAATGGGGCGCTCCGTTGTGGATCACGATGTGATGATGGTACGGGTCCGTGTCGTGGATGTACCGGGCCCACGCCTTCTTTTGCGCGGTGGAGGCGTTGTTGATCTCCTCGCCGAGGTTCCAGTTCATCGCCATGTGATGGGCGAACCGCGCGATCAGCTCGCGGTAGTACAGCATCCGCTGGGGGCCGAGATCGCCGCCGTCCAGCAGCAGCTCGTTCTCGGTCTCCAGCGTCTTGAAGTGCAGGTACATGCCCATCCGCTCGCCGTGGGCGAAGACGGTCTCCCACTGGTCCATCCGCGAACAGTCGATGTGCAGGCGGTCACCGTACGTCAGGTACGGGAAGACGTTGCGGTCGTCGCCGCCGATGTTCATCGTCAGGAAAGAAAAGGCGTTCAGGCCCTCCGACGCGAGATAGTTGATCGCGCCGATCAGCCCCTTGCCCTTGCCGCCCTTCCACGTCGGGTCGCCCGGCCGCCAGTCCTTCACGTGCGGCTGCCACGTCTTGACGAGGTTGTCCTTCTGCCCGTCTGTGGCGAACGGACCGTCGAAGTCGCGGTAGGCCAGCAGGTTCTCGGGCGCGTCCGCGCCGCACTTGAGGAAGTACTCCCCGCTGCCGGCAAACCGCAGGTGGTGCGTGCCGACGTACTGAAGCCTCCCCTTGGCCCGAAGGTCCGGGGCGGCCTTGTCCGTCGGCTGGACCTCGAACGTGCCCGATTGGCCGTCGCAGCCCGCCACCGGCTCCCCGCCCGCGCCGCCGACGGCCGCGCGTTTGCCCTTCACGAACGACACGCGGTACGTCCACGTGCCCGGCTTATCCGGGGAGAGGTGGGCCCGCCATGTCGTGCCGGCCTCGGCGGAGGAATTGGCGGCGTCGCCGTTGGCGGCGTCGCCGTCGGCGGCGAAGTAGCCGGGCACGACGTATCTCGGCGAGCCGGAGGCGTGCTGGAACGTGACGGTGAGCGCGTAGTCGGTGAACGGGTTCGGCGCGTTGTCCCGCTCGTGGGCGTAGGGGCCGTCGACCGTCAGCGTCACCTTGTGCCATTGCATCCGCTCCCCGCCGACGGTGACCTTCCCGCTGCCGTCCGGCTTGCGCGGCTGAACGAGGGGCTCGGTCGATACGGGCACGAGCTTCGGCGCCGGGCGGGCGCGTCGGCCCTTCCGGGCGGGCCCGCGGGCGGGCGTGGCCGTCCTGCCGCCCGGGAACGTCAGCGCGGCCGCCTGGGGGGACGCGCTGGGCACGAACGTTACCCTCGCGATCCGCGCCCGGCTGTGCTCCTGGCCGTCGGCCGACGCGACCCACGAGCGGACCTCCAGCGCCGCGTCCTTGGCGACGGCGACCTTCGGGATGGTCTTCGTGAACTTGGGGCCTTCCTCGTACATGCTTGCCGACAGCGGGCAGACGAACTCGCCGACCTTCTTGCCGTCCAACAGCAGCTCATACCGGCTCTCCCCGTCGCTCTCGCCGACGGCGTACAGCGTCACATGGTAATCCCCCGCCGGGATCGACAGCCTGACCTTCGCCTCGGCCGACTTGTGCCGGTCCGGATTGATCGCCAGCCACTTGCCCCGGTCCAGGTAGTAGTTCGTACCGTCGATGGCGAACTGCCCGGCGGTGGCGACCACCGACCCCTCGGGCAGCTTGACGGCGGCCGGCGTGGGCTTCGGGCCGGCTGCCCCGGTTGCGGGCCGCCCCATGCCCAAGACCGCGGGAAACGGCTTGGGCAACGTGCCCTTCTTGACCCGTGGCGCCGGCCCGTGCCCGTTGACGTTGCTCTTCTTCTCCAGGACCATCATCCACTTGTCGAATTCGGTCCCGTCCTCGCGCATGCAGAAAGCGATCTCGTGCTCGCCGGGCTTGTCGACGACGAGGTACAGCTTGTGCGGCTCGCCGCCGTGCTGCTTCGCCGTCCGCTGCTTACTGCCCCAGACCCAGTTCCGCTTGCCCGTCCACTGCATCCGTTGGCCCGTCGGCGGCCAGGTGCCGTCGATGCCCACGTGCAGGCCGTTGTCCTCCGTGCCCGTCGAGTAGATTCTCGCCCACACGTAGTACTTGCCCGGCGTATTGAAGTGGACCTTGTAGTGCAGGACGGCCATCTTGCCCGGCTGGTTGGAGAAGTTCTGTCCGTTGATCAGCTTCTCGCCGTGGTTGCGGCGGGTGTCGGGCAGGACCTCGATGTAGGCCCCGCCGCTGGCGTCGGGCAGATGGGGCGGGTCGGCGTCGGGGTCCAGCTTCGGCTGCTGATCGGGGGTGAAGAGGTACCAGCTCCGCACCTCGTTCAGCGTCTGCCTGTAAAAGTGCTCCGCCTCCACCGCCACGACGCCGTCGACCTCCTCGAAGACGACGTCCGCCTTGACGATCGGCCCGGCGGGGTCCGCAGCCCACGAGGCCGGGAAGATGCCGAGAACCATCACCATCGAGACCGCCGTCAGAGACTTGGTTTCCATCTGCTGCTCCAGGATTCACGAGAAGCGCACGGGGAAGATACGCGCCAAACAGGGCCCGCAGAATGATACCAGACAGGCATTTCACAAACCACAGCCCCCGTCGGCGGGCGATGAACCCCGTGGCGCTTTCAGGGATGTGGGTCTCCTCCCCAACGCCGTGCGCCAGGGGCGATATCGCCGCCTACAAGACGGCGGCCCCGCCCGTGCTGGGCGGGGCCGCTCTCTGGCTATTCTGCCGGCTGGGGCAAGCGAAGTGCCCGCCGGGCCGGGGGTGGCGATTACCCAAAGAAGAAAACCGTGTAATCGTCGCCCGGCGTGCCGTCGCCGTTGCCGTCCAGCAGGCCGCCGCGTGGGTCGGCCACGCGAGAGCCGTCCAGGACGAGCACGAAGGGCCCGTTGAGGTTTGCCCAGGAGTTCGTGCCGGTCAGCGTGAACGTCACGAGGAAGTCCGTCGGGTCCCAGGCAATCTGGTTGGCAACCGTATCGGAGATCACCTCGTTGCTGGCGTCGTAGATGCTGAAGGTCGTCGGCAGGTCGGGGTAGCGCTGACGGGTGTTGATCGTGCCCATGTTGACGGCGTGGTTGAACCGCACGATCAGGCTGCGGGCCTGCACGATCACGTCCTCGACCACCAGGCTGCCCACGCTCGGCGAGACGATGCCCGTCGAGGCGTTGAGCTGCTCCTGGAAGACCTTGTTCCGCCAGAAGTACACGGTCGGCATTTCGCTGGCGGCGAAGACGCCGTAGGACTGGGTCTGGACGCTGTTGCCCCAGATGCCCTCGTAGACCACGACGCGGTCCACCACGCCCGTGCCCCGCACAATGTCGTCGTTCGTGCCCACGTACCCGTCGAGGCCCGGATCGATTCCCGCCGCAATGGTGCTGCCGCGGCTGTTCGGGTCCCAGTCCTGGAGCGTGGCGTTGTACTCGGGTGACATCTGCCCGTGAACCGTCACGCGTTTGATGCGGCCGCCGCGGGCCTGGTCGTCGTTGCCCGCCGTTCGCCAGATCGTCGGCGTCAGGGCGTCTATCTGGATGTTGTAGTTGGCCGCGGCGCTCGGGTTGGCGTCGTAGCCGGGGTCGAAGCCGGCGAAGATCGAGCTGGCCTCCATGTCGCCCTTGATGGTGACGAAGGAGAGGTCGTTGCCCGCGGCAAGGACGGCACCGGACATGCTGCCGAAGGTGGCGCGGGTGATGGACCCGGCGGACCGGATTCGGCCGGTCATCTCGCCTCGCGGCACGTTGACAGTCTTCAGGTTGCCGTCCGTGTTGAGCATTCCCTCGAAGCTGCCTCGCGAGACGGTGAACGTGCCGATCCCCGTGGCGGCGTCGTACACGGCGCCCTCGGCGAAGTCGCCTTGACGGACCGTCACGGACCGGGACTCGCCCAGGGCCACGTCCACCGTGCCCGTGAAGTGTTGGTCGACCCGCATCGTCCGCAGGTCGCCGCACGCCACGTTCACCTCCCCGCTGAACGTGCCGCGGACATCCATCGTGTAGATGTCGGCGAACACGTCGGTCGTGCCGCTGTAGTCGCCTTGCACACGGAAGGTCCGCAACTCGCCCATGTCGGCCCCGACGTCGGCGGTGACCGCGCCGCGGGTCTGGAACGTGCGGACGGAATCGGCCAGGAACGTCCCGCCGGTGTAGGCGCCCCGCATGTTCCAGGTTCGCACCTCGCCGGTGTTGACCGTGAGGTTGGTGACGTCCTGGTTGATCCGGGCGTTGCGGACGCCGCCGGGCAGGTCCCACGCGGTCCCGTTGCTGACCGACTCGACGAGGATGTTCTTCACCTCGCCGTCCACGTTCAGCGTCCCGATGGTCACATCGCCAATGACGCGAAGCGTGGCCAGGCTGCTGTCGTCGGTGGCCGGGCCGTCATCGCCGCCGCCGAGGTCGCCGTCCGCCCCGGCGCCCACGATGTTGATGACGCCGGGGTAGGCGGGGGCGTTACGAGCCAACCGGATCGTCAGCGTAGATTGCGCGGTCGTTCGAATCAGCGTCAGCGTCCGCGTGGCCTCGTCGTAGTGTGCCAGGCCTTCCCGCCCGCCGGAGAGCTGAATGGTCAGCCCCGCGCCGGCGTTGATCCACTGGCGGTCGGCCGTCCGGTTGCCGATCGTCGGGCCGAAGTGGTCGGCCGTGTACGGCCCGCCGGGGACGGCCGGGGCGAAGTTCTGCGTGTACTGGAGGTTCGCCCAGACCTGGGTGTCCAGCTCTCGCTGAACGAAGCGGGTGTCGATCTCCGAGTCCGCAAGAATGGCGCTGCCGGCGGCATCCACGATGTTCCCGCGGACGTTCATCCGCTTGATGACGCTGTAGCCCGGCGCGGAGCTGCCGTCGGTCGGGTCGATGCCCGCCGACACCACGGCCGTGTCGAAGTCCCCGCCGATGGTCAGGGACTTGATGCTGCCGGCGTGGACCTGCCCGCCGCCCATCGGGTTGCTCTGGATGGTGTCGTGCAGGACGACGGCGTCGGCCGTGTCGTTCGTGTCGATCTGCCCGACGGCGAAGGCGATCGGCGACTCCCACGTGGCCGTGTTGTCCGGCGCGGCCAAGGCGCCCGCGCCGTTGTTGGTGAGCAGGGAGACGTCATCGCTGCCCGAGTTGATGGTGGCGACATCCAGGAAGGTGTCGTCGTTGAACAGCGCGATGGCGACGGCCTCGGGGGTCGTGCCCGTGGCGTAGGGCACCATCGCGGCAAAAGCGCCCGTGCCGTCGTTGATGAACACGCCGACGGTGTTGTCGCCCTGGTTGGCCACCGCGAGGTCGGTGTAGAGGTCGCCGTCGAGGTCGCCGGCGGCGATGTCCACCGGATCCAGGCCCGCGGCGGTGATCGCGAACTCCCCGGTGCCCCAGATCAGCGGGATGCCCGGGCCGGCGGGATTGGGCATGATGCCCACGCTGTCGCTCGCGCCGCCCAACAGGACGATCAGCTCGTCGCCGCCGTCCACCGCCGGGTCGGGGTCGTCGTTGACGTCGGTCATGAGGACGTCGACAAGGGTGTCGGGGAAGACCATCGTGATGAACTGCGTGAAGGCGCCCTGCCCGTCACTGAGGAACAGCGAGACGCTGTCGTCGCCCGGGCTGCCGACGAAGATATCCAGGTCGTCGTCTGCGTCCACCATGCCGCTGAAGTCGTTGTCGTCGAACTGCCCCAGCGCGACGAACGCCGGGCCCGTCCCGCCGACGGCCAGGAACGGCACCTCCGGCGTGGTCGGGTCGTCGTCCAGCACGCCGGGCGTGGTGGGGTCGTCGTCCTGGTAGAACGTCCCGTCGCCCCGGCCCAGCAGGAAGGAGATCGTGTCGTCTCCGGAGTTGGCCACCACGATATCCAGGGCACCGTCGCCGTTGACGTCCCCGACAGCCGCGCCCATGGGCGTGGTGCCCACCGCGTATCGCACGTGGGGCCCGAACGTGCCGTCGATGTTGTTCAGCCGGACGGTCACGTCGTCGCTGCCGCTGTTGACGATCACCACGTCGTCGGCGCCGTCGCCGTTGAGGTCCGCCAGGACGGCGTCGACCGGCGTGTCGCCCGCGCTGACCAGGGCGTTCTGGTAGAACGGATCGACCGCCCCACCGCCAGTGTCCCGGCTGAGCAGGACCGAACCCGTCGCCCCGCCGACGTCCCAGCCGGCGCGGATGGACGAGCCGCCGTCCACGTTCCCGCGGATGTTCAGCGTGCCGACGTCCCAGCCGGACGAGATCCGCGAGCCGTTCGTCATGTCCCCGCGGATCGTGACGTTATCGATCGCCAGCCCGCCGCGGAGCGTCGAGCCGTCCATGTCGCCCCGGATCGTGGCCCGCTTGATGCCCGCGTCGGCGCTGACGAACGCGTTGATCAGGTCGCCGTCCGCATTGCGGTTGCCGGAGATGTTCAGCAGGTCGACCATCCCCTCGGACTCCACGTCGGCGTACATGTTCCCGCCGACCTGGATCTGCTTGAAGCCGCGGTCCGCCGAGGCGACGAACTTCTCGGTGGCGCTGCCGAAATCGCCGTTCGCCACCCGGATCTGGTCGACCCGGCCGTGCGTCGCGCTGACGTGGGCCAACAAGTCGCCGTTGGTGACCTGTACCTTCTTGATGTTGCCGTTGGTCGCCCGGATATCTCCGGTGAGGTCGCCGTTCTTGACGGCGATGGTCCCGACCGACCGGCCGGTGATCGAACCGCTGAGCTCGCCGTTGGTCACCGTGACGCCCAGGATGTCTCCGTACCGGCTGGTGAGGTTGCCCAGCAGGTCTCCGGTGATCGAGATCTTCTGCAGGGACGCGCCGGTGGTGATGTCGGCGACGAGATCGCCCTGCCGGGCGAAGTTGAGCCTCTTGATCTCGCCGAGGACATCGACGGACCCGTACCGCGTGCCGTCGGCCTCGACCGCGCCGAGGTTCCCGTCGAACTGGAGCCGGTTCGCGTTGCCGTGGACGACGAGGTCGCCGTACAGCGTCCCGTCGACATCGATCGTCCCGACGTTGCCGCCGACGCTCAGGTCGGCCAGCAGGTCCGAGGCCGGCGCGCCGCGCCGGCTGGCCACCCGCAGCGTGCCCAGGTCGCCGGCGACCAGCAGGTGCTGGGGAATCGGCTCTTCCCGCGGGTCCAGGCCCAGCGACGTGTTGCACTCGAAGCGGCCCAGCGACCCGGCCACGTCCAGCCCGCCCCAGTACCCGTCCTGCGTACGGATCAGGTCGACGTCGTTGCTCGGAGAGTCCGGGTCGGCCGTTGTGGCGATGTCGGCGAAGATCGCCCCGCCGCTGACGATCGACCCGAGGCTCCCGGCGGACCGGATCGAGCCGGAGATGTCGTTGCCGACGCTCAGGGACCGCAGGTCGGCCGCGTCGCCCGGCAGATCGAGGATCGTGTTGTCGAAGTTCTCCCCGACCGTCATCGTGTTGATGGTCGAGGCCACCCGCAGATGGCTGTCGGAGATGTTCCTCGCCACCGAGAACGTCCCGATGGCACCGGCGAACAAGCCCGGCCCGCCGGGGCCCTTGTTGGCCGCGACGATGTCGAGCAGCCCGTCCAGGTTCGTATCGACCGCCTCGAAGTCCTGGACGTTGGCGGCGGATTCCTCGGTCGTCTCCTCCGCGAACGTCGCGTCCGGCAGGAAGTTGGCGTCCACGTTGCCGTAGAGGATGGACACGAGCTCGCTGGCGGCGTTGGACGAGATGATGTCCAGGGCGCCGTTGCCGTCGAGGTCGGCCAGGGCGATCTCGCCGGGGTTGAACCGAATGCCGATCTTCTGCTGGTCGGCGAAGACCAGGTCCAGGTCGCCGTCGCCGTCCAGGTCGGCCATGTCCTGCCCCAGCAGCACCGAGACCTTTCGCTCGTCGCGGTTGGCGACCACGATGTCGAGGTGGTCGGCCGCGGTGACGGCCAGGTCGCCGTTGAAGTCGTCCAGGTGCCCCAGCGCGATCGCCACGGGCGCCGAGCCCGTGTCGAACGTCTCCTGCTCCCACGTGGAGTAGAACGGTGTCCCGTCGTTCAACAGGACCATGATGTTGTCGTCGAGCTTGTTGGCCACGACGATGTCGGTGTCCCCGTCGTTGTCCATGTCGGCCAGGACCACGTCGGTGGGTTCGCTCCCGGCCGTGAATCGCTCCTCGTCCTCGAGGACGCCGTTGCCCCTGCCGATCAGCAGCGACAGGTCGTCCGTGCCGAAGTTGGTGGTCACGACGTCGAGGACGCCGTCACCGTCCACGTCGCCGACGGTCACGGACGTGGGCCGCTCGCCCACGAGGTAGACGCGCTTGTCGCCCAGGACACCCGCCCCGTCCCCAAAGAACGTCGTGACGGAGTTGTCGTTGTAGTTGCCGACGATCACGTCGAGGTTCGCGTCGCCGTCGAGGTCGGCGACCGCGATGCTGCGCGGGCCGTCCTCGGCGATGTACCAGTCGGGCAGGAACGCGTACCCGCCGTACCCGTCGCTGAGCAGGACCGAGACGTAGTCGGTCAGCATGCCGAAGTTCGGGTCCAGGACGTGCTCGTTGACCGTGATGATGTCGGGGTAGCCGTCGTTGTTCAGGTCGCCGGTGGCCAGGGCTCTCGGCCAGCGGCCGCCTTCGTTCGTCACCGCCTCCAGGAAGGTGCCCGCAGGGAAGCTGTTGTACAGGATCGAGGTCTGATCGAAGCCCGAGACCTGCACCATGTCCAGCATGTCGCGGCGGACGGTCACCGAGCCGATGTCCTCGACGGCGTGGATGTGGCTCTCGACAATATCCCGGGCCGAGACGCTCGCAATGCCACCGTCGGTGACGATGAACTTGCTGGCGGCGATGTCCGATTGGGCGTCCAGTCCGGCGATCGTGCCGACGTCGCCGCCGTCGGCGCTGATGTAGACCCAGTCCATGCCGGGCCCGCCCGCGCCGACGCGCCCGACGCTACGGGTGTCCGGCGGCGCGGCGTTGCCGCTGATGTAGCTGTTGACCATGCCGTCCGTGCCGGACGCCGCGGTCACCTCCTTGACGTAGTCGGCGAAGACCTCAAAGCCGTGGATCAGGGCGTGCGACCCGGAGAATCGGATCGTGCCGACGCCGCTGTACGGGCCGCCGACCGGCGGCTCGCCCCGGCCGAACGCGCCGACAAAGCAGTAGAACGAGTCCAGCGTCGAGCCGCCGGCCAGCGCGGTGAGCTGTGCCCCGTTCGTCCCGATGATCTGCCCGACGGCCAGACGCTCGATCATGTCCGGCTGGGCGGTCGTGCCCGGGGTTGTGACCGGCTGCTGACCCGCGCCGATGATCCACGCGAGGTTCGGCGTCATGTCCCCGCCGATCGTGCTGCCGCTGATCGTCCAGGGGTTGTCGGAGATGGTCGCGCCGGTCCCGCCCGGGTCGGCCTGGGCCT